>Ga0081540_1002414_pt1 | contig 15222 bp, 12 predicted proteins | sample TabmetS2T1R1_FD_71024 | JGI IMG/M metagenome (GOLD analysis project Ga0081540, IMG submission 71024) | Tabebuia heterophylla rhizosphere microbial communities from the University of Puerto Rico - S2T1R1 | ecosystem: Host-associated > Plants > Roots > Rhizosphere ... | reverse complement strand
GTCTATCTTCACCATGGCATCCGGTCTGGGACTGGCGCATCTAACCGTGGCTACCTGAATCCTGCCGCGTTCGCTCAAGTCACAACGGGGTGTCCGACGCCACTCTCACCAGCCACCTGTCCCGGATATGGAACGTACGGAAATATCAGCAGGAACTCTTTTCGTGGCGTCACAAACTATCAGTTCGATGCTCAGATCTCGCGTACGTTTCCAATCCACGAGAACCTGGCCGCGATCTTACGGCTCGAAGCTTTCAATGTGCTGAACCATCCGAATTTCAACATTCCAACCGGCAATACAACAGGAACACTTGGCGGGACAACAGGACAAGCTGGAGTCTTGACGTCAACAACATTTGGTCAGGTCTCAACAACGCAAAACCAGGCCAGGATATTTCAGGGATCGGTGAAAATCACCTTCTAACTCGAAACGTCGTCTCCGGGGGAGATGATCTTTCAACTTCCCGTATCCTTATATCGACTCGACAACAGACCTATGGGGGAAGCAATGACAGTAGAAGACAACAATCGCAGAGACTTTCTGAAGATGGGTGGAGCAGCGCTGGCAACAGCAGCAGTCGCATGGAACGCGAAAAGCTATGCGCGAGTCATCGGGGCCAACGACCGCGTTGGTGTTGGGGTCATCGGCTGTGGCGACCGCATGAAACAGGCCTTGATTCCTGCTTTCCATCTAAATTCGAAGGACATGAATTTTGAATTCGTGGCTGTTTCCGACATCTGGAACAGACGGCGCGAGGAAGGCGCGGCCTACATCCAGAAAATCTGCGGGTGCAGTTCCATTGCCCCAGTCCGCAACAATGACGAACTGTATGCCCTTAAGGATGTCGATGCCGTTCTGATTGCGACCGCTGATTTTCAGCACGCTCTACACGGTGTGGAGGCGGTCAAGGCCGGACGCGATGCTTACGTCGAAAAGCCAACCGCGCACACCATGGCCGATGCGAAAGCATTTCGCGATGCTGTCCGGCAGACAGGCAAAATCGTGCAGGTAGGCACGCAGCGCCGCAGCACGCCCAGCTATCAGAAAGCAGCCGAATACATCAAGTCCGGCAAGTTTGGCGACATCGTCATGGTCGAGATGACCTGGAATGTCAATCAGCCCGGACGCTGGCGTCGGCCCGATGTTGTGCCGCTCTTGAAAGAAGAGGACACAGACTGGATGCGCTATCTGATGAATCGCCCCCATGAGCCGTTCAATGCACGAAAGTATCTCGAATTCCGCCTCTTCTGGCCATACTCTTCCGGCATCCCTGACCAATGGCTTGTCCATCAGATTGACACCGTGCATTGGTTCAGCGGTTATCCGCATCCACGCAGCGTCGTTGCCAATGGCGGTATCTATGCGTGGAAAGATGGCCGCAAGAATTGGGATACGATGACTGCCGTCTTCGACTACGGGCCACTGGATGATCCGTCCAAAGGATTCCAGGTCCTCTATACATCGCGGCAGACGAACTCCGCCGGAGGCGTGAAAGAACTCTACTACTCCGTCGGCGGAATGCTCGACATGGACAAGCAGTGTGTAACCCCTGAAGGTGGCCTCAAAGCAAAGGCAGCCGCGGAAATGGGAATGAAGGAAGACCAACTGCCCAGCTTTTCCCTGGGCGAGGCGCAAAAGGCAGAAACATCCGCAAACACCGGCGCTGACCCCATGACCACAGCCAACATGCGCAACTGGATGGAGTGTGTCCGCTCGCGCAAGACGCCCAACGCCAGCATTGATGCGGGCTATAGCCACTCCGTGGCGCTGTGCATGAACGTCGCCGCCATCCAGACCGGTGAAAAAGTTACCTTCGACGACAAGACGCAGCAGGTGTTGGTTGGAGGCAAGCCATATGCAGGCTAGAGTCTCCCTGCTCGTGCTGTGTTCGCTGGTAATGCTTTTAGGGTCTGATGGAAATGTGCTGGCAAAACAATCAGAAAAGGGAGTGCAGATAACACCAAATGAAGCTCAACGGCGCGTCGACATCACCATCGACGGCCAGCCGTTCACTTCCTATGTGTGGCCCACCTCGCTAAAGAAGCCGGTTCTGTTTCCGCTCATTGCTCCAGGCGGAACGGAAGTGACACGAGGCTATCCGCTCACTCCACACGCTGGGGAGCGTGTCGATCACCCGCATCACGCCGGAATGTGGTTCAACTACGGCAACGTCAACGGATTTGATTTCTGGAATAATTCTGACGCCATCAAGCCTGAAAACCGCGGCAAAATGGGTTCGATCTATCAGGAAAAAATCCTCTCAGCGAAAAGTGGTCACGACCGGGGCGAACTGGTTGTGGAGTCTGTATGGATCACCGGTGCAGGCGACAAAATTCTCGATGACACCACGCGCTATGTCTTCTCAACGCACGGAGACGCCCGCGTCATCGACCAGATCACAACCCTGAAAGCTCTCGACCGCGCCGTCTTCAATGATGACAAGGAAGGACTACTCGGCATTCGCGTTGCAAGCTGGCTTGAATCGCCCACGGAAAAAGGCGGCGTTTTCACCGATGCCAACGGAAACCCCACGAAAGTGGCTGATGCGGGCTCTCCCGGAGCAAGCGGAATCTACCTGACCAGTGAAGGAAAGCGCGGTGATCAGGCTTGGGGAACGCGCGGGCGCTGGTGTACGCTCTCAGGCTCCAAAGACAGCAAGACCGTCACCATCGCAATCCTCGATCACCCAGGCAATCCAGGCTATCCGACATACTGGCATGCGCGCGGATATGGGTTATTTGCCGCAAATCCACTGGGCCGAAAAATCTTCGATCCAAATCAGACAGTTTTCAACTACACCCTCGAAAAAGGCCAGGCCACAACCTTTCGGTATAGGGTGCTCCTATATCCACATGCCGTCACAGCAGAAGAGATGAATCACGATGCCGACGCTTTCGCCGGGGACTATAAGTAATCGAACTCGCGGATGAACATAACTCCGCAACAATGGCCGAGAGTTATGTGGTCAGACCAGTAAAGATGAAACAGAAATAAAGATTCAAAAATCGTGGAGACGACATGCGTTTGAAAATGGTGTTTGCCGCATGCATGCTGGTCTGTAGTCCTGTCATGCTTGAGGCTCAAAATAACATTTTGGTCGATTGGCCATCCGGCTATGAGCCGCAGGAAGTGGGTAGGCGTCTGGCACAGCATTTTGTGACCAGCCCGCATCAGTACACAAAAACAATTCATTACTCTGAGATCTGTGCATGGTATGGAGCGCTGACGTTTGCGAATCTAACGCACGACGATGCTCTGCGCGATGCCTTGATCAAGAGATTCGATCCGCTGATGCCGGATAGCGCGGAAGCGGATCGGAGACCGGTGCGGCGACATGTGGATGATTCGATATTCGGCGTAGTTCCGCTGGAGATTGCACGCCAGACTAAAGATCAGAAATACCTGAAGGAGGGAGTGTGGTGGGCCGAGCGGCAATGGGAGAATCCTCTTCCAGATGGCCTTTCTGCTGAAACACGTTACTGGATCGACGATATGTACATGCTGTCAATGCTTCAGCTTGAGGCATACCGGGCGACGGGTGACAGGAAATATCTGGACCGCGACGCGAAAGAGATGGTGTCGTACCTGGATAAACTACAGCAGCCGAACGGTCTGTTCTACCACGCTCCCGATGTGAAGTACTTCTGGGGCCGTGGCGATGGATGGGTGGCGGCGGGGATGGCCGAGATGCTGAGCGATCTGCCGGAGTCGCATCCTGATCGCGCCCGGATTCTTGCGGGCTACAGGTTGATGATGGGCGCGCTCTTGAAGTACCAGGGCAAGGACGGGATGTGGCGGGAGCTGATCGACAAGGATGATGCATGGCCGGAGAGTTCGAGTTCGGCGATGTTCAGCTTTGCATTGATAACCGGTGTGAAGCACGGTTGGCTGGACGCTGGAACGTATAGCTCTGCCGCCCGAAAGAGCTGGATCGCTGTTGTTGGCTATGTGGACCAGAACTACGATGTTACCCAGGTGTGCGAGGGCACAGGAAAAAAAGATGACCTTGCCTATTACTACCAACGCAAACGGCGCACAGGCGATTTCCACGGGCAGGCTCCGGTAATGTGGGCAGCAGATGCCCTGCTACGCGATAGTGCTGCCGGAAAATGACGTGGAACGCTTTTCAATTGGCACGCTGAACACAGGATCATTTACGAACAGTCCGTGGCCCGACCGTAATCCGGAACTTTTGAGTTCATCGCGAAGCTCGACATGCTTATCGAAGTCGTCCTGTGCCGGAACTTCTAGACTGCCGACAAGACCAACCAAGGAAGTGCACTCTTTCTACCTTTTTGCCGCGCGATCCTAATGCTGAGTTATAAGATTGCCTGCCTTGAAGACCATTTCCGGCTTGGACACCAGGGCTTCCGAGCTGCCGAGGGGATCTCTTTGAAGGACACTAAAATTCGCTTCATAGCCGTCTTTCAAAACGCCGACCTTTCGACCTGGAAAGATGATCTGTGGTGTTAGCGAACACCAGGCATTCAGCATGCTTCTCGTCTCGAATAAGTCGTGCCTCATTAATTGGAATGCTTCCTCACGAGAATTCTTGCGATACTGATCGCTTCCAATGGCGATCCGCACTCCGTGTCGCTGCAACATCTCAAGATTGTCCTTTGCCATTGCGATCAGACGATCAGCAGTCTTTCGATCGGGCTTTGTGTCCGCCGTTGCGAGCATTTCACCGAGAGTAGTAATCACGACGATCTTCTTCCGCGCGGCCAGGCGGGCGTCCGCTTCGCTAATGAGGTACTTGGTTACCGGGCCTCCGTTAAGGGTCTCGTCGTCGGGCCAAAAACCGGGCATGTGTCCAACCTGGTCTACGTCTGCCTGAACCGCGACAGAAAAATCGTGTGCGGACTCGACATGGGCCATGACCCGCAATCCCGCGGCGTGGGCTTTTTGCACGATTGATCTAGCCAGGGACGGATCCAGACCTTTCCGGCTGAAATACTTTTCATTATTCTTGCGCTTCTCAAACTCCTCGCTGTAGACGAGAAATATCTTGACGAAATCCGGGTGCGCGGAAAGCAGAGCGGGAAACTTCTCGTCCAGCTCTTTGAGCGAAGAGACCGTGTAATAGAAAGCGCCTTCGCCTTGCGCCTCGGTCCAGCTGCCGCGCTCGATGTTCCGTTTCGCCAGCCCAATGGGATGTCCGCCTGGAGCCGTGATTCCGCCATTGGAAAACGAGACATCGGGTCCCTTCGGTCCGTTGAGCATCTCACCAGCGGTCCGCTCGTCAGGAAGGTTGGACGGATTTTCTACGTACAGGATTCCGTCGGAAGCGTACTCCGCCAGAGCAGCGGGATTCGATTTGACCGCATTGTGGTTGTGCGCTTCGCCGCAGGCAGGGATTACATACCCTCCTCCGAGGTCGAAGGTTTGCGCTACGCGGAATATGGGCTTGTTAGGATGCAATGTTCCGCCTACTGAGTAGTAGGTTCGTGGCACAAACTCTTTCCCATTAAACCAACGACCATGGATGTACTCGTAGGTGACGGTTGTACCGCTTTGTGCGGAGATGGCAACTGGAAGCACCGATGACAACGCTGTAAGCGCAAATGCAAGACCGCTCGCCTTCTTCATTTCTAATTTCCCTTTAATAAGACGGTTTGAATTGTATACAGTATTGATAATTTCGTATACAGTTTTCACCATGAATGAAGAAGCTACGGGAAGTCTTCGGGCGAGCGTCAGCGGAAAACTTCTGGACCTCCTCATCTCGGGACAAGTGCCACCCGGGCGCGTAAACGAGTCTGAACTGGCCAGAAAGATAAAAGTCAGCCGGACACCGCTGCGTGAGGCGCTGGTTGCACTCGAGAGTGCCGGGTTCGTTCTGTCACAGGAACGCGGATTTGCGATACCCGTCCTGCGGTCTATTGAAATCCGTGAGATCTATCCAATCATTGCAAGCCTCGAAGCATTAGCCCTCGAAACAACAGGCATTCCAGACCGGACACGAATCCAGGAACTGAGAAGGGTCAACCGTGTCTTCCGCCGGGTTGCACGAAAACCACTGGAGGCGCTGAACATCGACGGTCGATTTCACGACGTCCTCCTGAGGGGATGCCCCAATACACGCCTCATGAATCTGATCTCGCGTCAGAAATTGCTGGTACGGCGGTATGAGTTGCTTTACTTCCGCGAAGCACGATTCTTCGACCGATCCGCGGAGCAGCACGACGAAATCATCGATTTTCTGGCAAACAGAGACATAGCGCAGTCGGTTGCGGTACTGAAGAACAATTGGACGTGCGCGTTGGATCTACTGATGTGGTCCGTGCGAGATTGAGTACCAGTTTTCGCGAAGCCGACGATTTTCAATCAGCTAAAAAGGAAAATCGAAATCGGCCAAAATATGTCTTCGACAATACCGAACTGCGATCTCCATAATGTCATGCACCTGGAGATAGTTTGCGAGATTGCTCAGGTGAATCCAATTCAGGGATAGCATCGCTGCATGCTTCAATGTGACGTTGAAATCCTTGGAGCCCCGCGCATCAAGAGAAAATACCGAGGATAGCGCGGCTGCGGTTCATCCGGAAGGGAAACTTACTGCTACTGCTCGTTTGCGAGTCGGCTTCGCTGTGTGAGAATAACGAATCCGAACCGAGCCCCAAAGAAGCAACTACCTGTTCCGCCTCCAGGTTCCACGATGGGATTTCTATTAGCTGCAGACCATTCGTTGCGATGTCTGTCGTGCTCGACGCCATTCCCCTGGATTGAATCCAATTGCTCTCCGAAAAGCATTCGAAAAAGGGACACGGTTTGAAAATCCGCACTGCAAGGCGATGGCATTGATCGTCAAAGACGTAGATTCCAATAACTGTTTCGCACGTTCCATTTTTTGCACCATCAGCCAGCGATGGGGAGCAACCCCGACACTTTTTTTGAAAGCTCTTGCAAAATGAAAGACCGAGAGTTGGCATTCGCTTGCGAGTTCCGACAAATTGATGGAGCTGGAGATTCTCGAAGCCATAAGTTCCTTTGCGCGATGTACCTGCCACGGCGCCAGAGACTCCTTGCCGCTCCGAAGAGGAATCTTCAGCTCACCATACTTCTGCGTGAGATGTGCTTGCAAAGCGAGAAGAACGTGATCCATAAAAGGCGCATAGATATCTCCCGTCCCGGCAAGGTAGGGAGCCAGACACCCAGTCAATTGAGTGAGAACCGGATCAATGGTGACGAGAGGCGGGCATCGTAGCGTATCAATGCTGCGTACTCCCAGGTCTCGTGCGATTTGGCTCAGACTGATTCGCGGAATACAGAAGAGAATCATGTCGAATGGGTTCTGAACGTCTACCCTGGCCTCGCGTTCCATATGAACGAAGTACACAGAATCTTTTCCAAACGGTTGTGGTGGAATAAGTTGGTCATCAAACCATATTGGACTTGTGGCTGGTTTGTGTATCACGCTGGTGAATGGTTTGCGTGCTGAAACTGCGATGAAATAGGTGTCTTCAGCTGGAATTATGTCCGTCAAGCCTAAACGTGGTCTATCAGATCGCAAGCGCGCTACGTCTACACTTGCCTTGCCTATGCGAGATGTATAAGAAGGAACGTCTTTCAGGCCGAAGTATCCACCCAGTCTCGTCCCAAATGCATCGTGATTACCCATAAAATTGGCCTAAAGCTGTAGCGCGCCCGCAAAGGTCCACTTTCTTCGAAGTGCCGGACTGACAATAGTTTCTTTGTCCTCACCTTGACCATCGCCCGATCCACGATTCAACCACCGCTTTAACATCGCCAATGTTGGCACCTTCACCGGAACAATACATCGATACCAGACATATGCAGAGTGTGTTGCAAAGACTTGCGAGCGCAGGATGCATAGTCCTGAAAGGAAAGATGCCCACGCTACATAAAAGATTCTAGAAGAGAGCTTCTCCCAAGGGCTGGCTCACACCTGTTCAGGGTGAGCAGATTATGTGCCAGGTAGGAAGGAGACGGTTCTTGCGGATTTGCAATCGTTCTTGCGGTATTTTATTGAATTGCGCTTGTGATAGACATCTTACCCGCTTCGCGGGAACGGGAATAGCTATCATAAGAGCATGACCGACAGTCCTATTAAGCATGTAGTTTATAGTCCGCAATCACAGGATGTGCATCCGAGTAACGAGTATCTAACTACTTTATCCTTTCCATTAGATGAGTATTGCGCGCTAAGAGCTGAGATACCAAGCGGTGCCATCGTACCGCTTCACAGTCACTCTGATCGGGAGAGCTTCTATATCCTTTCAGGAGAGATGAGCTTCTACGATGGCGCCTCCTGGCGCATATTGAGGCAGGATGACTTTGCTGACGTGCTTAGCAATACCAAACATGCATGGCACAATAAGTCTGACTCGATTGCTTCGCTACTTGTAGTAACTACCGTGAGACTTGGCATTTTCTTACAGCAGGTGTCTAAGCCCTTCGAGACTAAGCCGGATAACCAATCAGCTTCTAAAAAAAGAGCGCATTTCTTCAAGCTGATTCAGGAATATGGTTATTGGATCGGTAGCCCCGAAGACAACAAAGCCATTGGGCTCTCGACTGACTGGCATGGAAACCGCGGTTCAGTCGTCCAGACCACTGAATCGCCAGATGCGGTGGATTAGTGATGGTTAGTGCAATGCGCCATTGAAAGACATGGTTTTGTATACAGCAATCATAGTTAGTTTCCTTGAATCGAGCATCTGGTATTTCCCAGTAAGCACGAGGGCGCCAACTATTCGAAGGTAATATATCGTGTTGCTCACATGCTCTCCTATTCAGTTCTTTGGTGCACTGACTATGTGCATTCTTTTCCACAAATAAAAAATTAATTCTCTCTTTGAAGGAATTTGTGTCGTAAAAATGCATTTCTAACTAGAGAGAACTTTTACGTGGCTGCACGAAACTTGCAGCTTACGAATTTTATCCCCGAATGATTCAGGAGATGCACAATGAAAACCAAACCAAGTCAGATGCTCAAGTACTCTCCGCGCGTTTCTCATTTCGCAGGCATTGCGGTCTGGGGCATCGCGGCATTTCTATTGCTTTTGCCGCCATCTGCTTCGGCAAAAGAACCGTCCCGTCACCGACAAGATTCCGTCCTGTTGCTGAGCCCCAGCGATCTATTTGGCGATGTCAGCACGGCTGGCGACGATATGTACCTTTACGAGGGGAACGCCAAAACCTACCTTTATGTGGAACAGGATGGTGGGAAGCGTTTGCTCATTCTGAATGTGACCGATCCGAAAAGGGCCCTTAAAGTAGCCGAGATGCCAATGACTGTTGATGCTCCATATGAATTCGTCGGCGCTTTGGGAGAAGGATCAGTTCTGGTTCACTTCCACACAAAGGACGGCGAGCCATCCGAATGGGGCCGCTTGCGGTTTAACAGACTGGCTGCACCCACACTCTCGACATGGTTCCAGAGTTCTGGAGATATTCTCGATCCATTCGATAATCGGATTGTAAATGCGGGAAACTATTTGTCTCTCAATCAGGATAAAGCCCGTCCATATCAGATCGTTGACACGTCAAGCAGCGAACCGCATTCGCTGGCGACAATACCTGGAGTGAAAAAGACTCTTACCGACACTGACGAAGGCCGTACCTTCTACCTTGCGAGCGATGGTGTGTGGATTCTTCGCAACCGGTCAGTTGAGAAGAAGCACCAGATCGAAACAGCTCAAGTTAACTGACTCTTCTCCGAGAAAAAACCTTGACACCGTTGCGACGGGCAGCGTGCTCACGCGAGCATGCTGCCGGCATTCGATCAAGTGGATATGCGCACCCCAGGCGCAGTACCTTATTGCGCATTGATAGCCGCAAGTAAGTCAGAAGGATTGTGCAAAACATATGAACATCCATCATTACACCCAAACTCTGCGTTTACATCTTCTAGATATGGCGAGAGTAGCCCAACGGGGCATTGATTATTCCATCAAAGCCTGTACTTTCGACAATCCAGAGCTTTGTGCAAATGTTCGAGACGATGTATATGAAATCAACATACTTCATCGTGAGATTACCGAAATCACTCAGGAACTTCTCCTGACGGGAACCCCATTTGAGGCAGATCTACGCCGGGTTCTATCCTCCGGGCGAATTTGTAACGCTCTACAAACAGTGCACAGTCACGCTGTCGAGATGGCGTCGAACTGCACGCCGCGGCTGGAGTGTGGAAGAACGCCTAGATGCACAGATCTTGCCGCAATGGGCGATATTGTCAATAGTTTAATGCGCCTTTGCGTAGTTGCTTTGTTCGAAGAAGACATCGAATACGCGAAGTCTATTCTTCGTAGCGATGGCGTTGAACGCCTGTTTGCGGCAACTTTCTTTGGTGGGTATAGCGCCATCGATCAAAAAGAACGCACGCGAGCCGTTTATGAGCTTGCTATTACGAAACACCTCAGTCAGATAGCCAGCCAGATGCATGAGATAGCAGACGCAATCGTCTTTTGGTTGAAAGATACAGACCGCGAATCACTGCCGAAAGAAAGTAAAAAGCAACTTATGCACAGTGAGGCAACAACATTAGCAATAGAAGGTCGGGAAGCAACCATAGTTTCAAATGGAATGCAGTCTTTCCTTCAAGAGGTAGACGCCTGTTTTGCTGATGCCTGCTTTTGGAAAGGCTCGACAAAGAATCTCAATTCAACCGTTCCTATTCGTTATAGGAGAAGCCTATGAGTGGTCTTCATCCTCAATACCTCCGTTTGTGAAGAGGCAAGCGTCTTGCATATAGCCTGGATTGCTCTAATTCAAAAAATGGATGCTCATTGGAGTCAGCACTGAAGTATTTCGACCCAGCGACCACGAGTTGGTCGGCCAAACAAACACCTAGAAGTATTACTGTACCTCGCTTAGATGGGCAGCTGAGTGTGGCCCTCTCAGATCTGCAGGCTGCGTCTACTGACTGGGGCAACATTATTAGCAAACTGCCATCGGCAGTGTTATACCCCGCATCGATACAAGATATCGTTAAAATGGTTCGTTTCTGTAGCTCGGTTGGGATCAAGATCGGTGCGCGCGGGCAGGCGCACACTATGTATGGTCAATCGCAAGTATCCGAGGGCCTAGTAATTAATATGGCCCCGCTCAACCACATAGGTTCTATAGAGTCTGATTATGCGATTGTGGAAGCCGGCGTAACTTGGCGAGATCTTTTAGTGGCCACTCTAGCAAGAGGACTGACTCCGCCAGTCCTCACAGATTATCTATCACTGTCGATTGGTGGAACCCTATCTGTCGGTGGCGTTAACGGAACCTCATACAGGCAAGGCGCACAGATTGATAATACTGTTTGTTTGGATGTAGTAACCGGAGCTGGTGATCTGATTACCTGTTCTATGGAACAACATCGCGATTTGTTCGTGTCGGCACTCGCGGGGTTAGGCCAATGTGCGATTATTGTCAGGGCCAGGCTCAAGCTCATACCGGCCCCTCGGCTTATACGTATCTTCGACATGACTTATCGAGACCTTGACTCACTTCTAGTAGATTTTCAAACCGTGCTAGCTGATGAGCGGTTCAGTTATGTCCAAGGAATTGTGTCAACATCAGCAGCTGAAAACCGTCTCGCCTATATTTTGGAAGGCGTCTCATTCTACAATTCCACACAACCTGATGATGCCAATATGCTGTCCAATTTGCATTTCATCCCCGACGAAGTGCAGACGATCGAGGATACGTATTTCAATTTTTGTGATCGTGTGACTAATAAGGAGGCATCTCTGAGAGCTAATGACCGTTGGAATCTGCCGCACCCGTGGTTTGACATGTTTATTCCTGCGAGTCAAGCTGACGCATATATCCGCACTATCCTCTCTAGCTTGGAACGCAATGATTGTCCAGATTTCTCCAACTTAATTTATGGCTTTCGTAAGCGTTATCTAACTCGTCCATTGTTGCGCATTCCCGAGGAAGAAGTATTCTTTCTGTTCAATGTTCTTCGCACGACTAGTCAGGAGCAAAGTTTAGAGGCGGTGACCCAAAATCGACGATTCTATGACGAAGGATATGCAAAAGGTGGAGTGTGTTATCCGATAGGTGCGATCCCAATGTCAAAAAATGATTGGCGGAAGCATTTAGGACCACAATACGAACTCTTGGAGCATTCAAAAGTGCAGTACGATCCAAATCGAATACTCACACCCGGACCTCAGGTGTTTGATTAACATGTGATGCCGATCCGCCCTATAGTACGAATGGCAGGGTCAGGACGGGTCGCACAGAGCGGTAAACCCTGTGGTTCAACGAATGGCTTGGCTATTAGACACAAATTCGGAACGCCAGGTCTGTTTGTCCCAGACCTCGTCTCTATATTTTTATTGGTTTACCGTCAGTGTCAGTGTTGTTGTGTGTATGAGGGTTGTTGAGCCCGAAGATGTGGCTGTCACTGTAACTGTGCTTGTACCTGCGGGTATTGCAGGGGCTTTAGGGGGATTGCTATTGCCACCGCAGGCGCTGATCCCCAAGGCAATGGAAAACAGGGCAAATGCGATACAAAACAAGCGCGTCTTATTAAAAATTTGCGACCGTTTTCGGGTTGTTAGTGCGAGAACGATGCCGAATCCAGGCAGAATGAGCGCATACAGCGGACGCAGCGGCATGGGTTCGACAAGCGCGGATGGCGCCGTTGTGGTGATGGTGAGTTTCGTGGCGGCGGCATCGGTTCCATCCAGCGTCACGGTCTGAGGACTGAAGCTGCATTGCGCTTCCGGGGGCAGTCCGTTGCAACTGAAGGAAATGGCGGAGGAAAGGCCGTTTGCCGGCGTGATGGTTACGGTGGATGAGGCGGATTGTCCAGGTGTAAAGCTCAGGCTTGTGGGATTGAGGCCAATAGTGAAGTCGGCGGGAGGGGGAGTACTCACCGTAATGACCACTACTGACGATGTTGAGCCTGCAATTGAGGCTGCACCGCCGTATTGGGCCGTGATTGAGTTGCTGCCTACGGGCAGGGCGTTTGTGGTGTAAGTGGCGACGCCGGATCTGTTCAGGGACGCTGTCCCTAAAGTAGTTGTGCCATTCAGAAAAGTTACGATCCCAGTAGGGACGGCAGAGTTGGATGCAGTGACGGTTGCTGTGAAGGCAACATTTGCTCCGGATGTGACTGTGGCGGGAGATGCTGTCAAGGCGGTGGTTGTTGTCGCGGGAGCAATGGTGACAGTGGTGGCTGAAGATGTGGAGGTGTTGAAAGATGTATCTCCCCCATAAACAGCGGTGATGGAGTTAGCTCCGAGCGGAAGCGACGTCGTGGTGTAAGTCGCGACTCCGGAGCTGTCGAGGGTTGCGGTGCCCAATGAGGTTGTGCCGTTCATGAAGGTCACTGTTCCGCTAGGCGGTGTCGTTGTGCTGGCGGTAACAGTCGCAGTGAGAGTTACGGATGTACCGGATGGCGCGTTGATGGGAGATGCCGTCACGGCCGTGGTCGTCGAGGCAGGCTGGACCAGGATCGCCGCCATCATCCCGAGATCTTCATGGGAGAGGATGTGGCAATGATAGACGAAGGTTCCGACGATATTGGGATCGCGGAAATCCATCAGCAGAGTCACGCTAGGATATGGATCGGAAGAGTTGCCGCTCCAGTGGGGAATGTCGATAGTATCGCGCAGCGTGATGTCGTTCGTTGACGTGCCATTGATAGCGAGGGTTTGGAAATGAATCTGGTGGATGTGGAAGCTGTGGTCCATCCTCGAGCGATTTTGAATGGTCCACTGTTCCACGGTCCCAGCTTTGACGGTGAGGCTAGGCGGGGCATTCATGTCAAAAATTGATGGAGTTTGGCCGTCGATGGTGATGTAGAACTGCGAGAAATCTGAATTGGTCGAGAAATAGAGAGTGCGCGACGTTGTAGGCGTTGCGCTGTCGAGTGCCGCGAAGCGTTTAATCGACGTCGGATGGGTTGAAGCAGGAAGACGCCTTACCGGAGTGACTTGAGTTGTCTGAATGCTCGATGGTGTGCTGCTACTGAAGGTCGGCTGAATAGTGGCGATGGTCCTACCAGGGTCAGTATCTCCATCGATGCCATTGTCCCAGGTTTCAGTCACAAGTTGTGCCGTCTGGCCACTGGCTGGCGTGGTGACTACAAATTCTACGCGCGCAGCAGAGGGCAGAACAAAGTCTGTTTTTGTTACCGGGTCAGGATTGCCATTGCTGTCTTTCAGCGGAACACCATCGATGGCATAGATTGTCAGCTGTTGGGCCACTCCACCCACCTTGACCTGTAAGTCCATCAACGTATCCGCGGAGGCGTTGAGGACACGCCAGAATTCTTTTTTAGAAGGCGCGGTCTGGATGACAGCCGGAGTGTTTGCCGAAGCAGTGATGGGGACGTAATTCAGCGAGAGGTCTTTCGGTGAATATGTGGATGGTTTTCCGGGGACCTGCTGATCGCGCAGGACAAAGACTTTCTCAGGCAAGTCGGCCACGTTGGTGTCAAAGTTCTCGATGCCCTGCACAATGATTGCACCCGACGCTCCGCCCAGCACCTGAGCCTCGCTGAATCCGTGAGGATGAGGATGGTACCAGTAGAGGCCAGGCGGTTCATCCGCAGGAATCTGAACGGTGTAGTCGAAGGTCTGCTGCGGTTGGATAAGCGTGTGAAGCACCTCATCCTGGTGGCAGACTGGAGCGGCATTGACACCGTGAAAGTGCATATTGGTGTCCGAGGAGGTCATGGTTGTGGCACTGCAGGCTGAGCCAGTGCCGGAGTTGCTGGCGTTAGGGCTGTCAGAGAGTTGCATCTTCATGCCCGCCATCTGCTGGCTGGATGTCTGCGAGGCGGGAAGGTTGTTCTGGAAATGGATGATGAGCTTGTCTCCGGGACTGACGACAAGGGTGGGTGCTTCGATTCCTGTATCGGTGACGTAGCAGTAGCGCGCAAGGTTATTTGCGTCGACGACCAACTGAAATTTGAGAGTGACTTCAAGGGTGCCATTCTGGCTGATTAATTCCTGTGGCTGGGTTACCTGCGAGCCAGCAGAGTATCGCTGACAGAGCGAGTCGGCGGGGTCTTGGGCTAAGGCGGTTCGGTTGAATGCACCGAAGAAAGACATCAAGAAAACACAGAGAAATAGCGTTCGGGCTGTTGCTCGATCAAAAACCATGGGGGAGTGGCCTCTGAAGTACGTTGTTGGTGTTTGTATGCGCTTGGATAGCAAGGAATGACAATTCGTTGCATGAGAACCTTAAGAAAATTCATTGTGATCTGGGGCAATGTGATGCAGCGAGAAGTGGGCAAAGTTA
>Ga0081540_1002413_pt1 | contig 15223 bp, 12 predicted proteins | sample TabmetS2T1R1_FD_71024 | JGI IMG/M metagenome (GOLD analysis project Ga0081540, IMG submission 71024) | Tabebuia heterophylla rhizosphere microbial communities from the University of Puerto Rico - S2T1R1 | ecosystem: Host-associated > Plants > Roots > Rhizosphere ... | reverse complement strand
GAGCGTAGGCGAGGGGAGAGCGGGGCCCCACTCTATGCGCCCCTTGGGGCCCGGATCTGCGCTCGCTTACGCTCGCTTGTCCGGGACACGAGGCTGTGCCGAACGCTACTCCAACCCGGTCGGCACGTTCTTGTTCTCGCTTTCGAGCTTCATGCCCGAGGCGAGCGCCATGGTCTCCATCAACGTCGCGAAATCCTTGGCGAGGTAGTCCTGCGGATTGGGCTGGTTGAGCGCCCGCCCGTAATGCATCTGCAAGATCTCGCGCGTCGCCGCGGTGACCGGCATCGCCACATCGAGCTCGCGGCCGAGCTCGAGTCCGAGGTCGAGATCCTTGCGGAGAAGCTCCGGCGTGAACGTCGTGGTCCAGTCGAGATTGACCAGCGCCGGCGACTTGTAGGCCGTGAACATCGAGCCCATGACGCTGTTGTTGAGGAAGGCGAGGAACGCCTGGCGCGGCACGCCCATCTTGTTGGTGAGCAGCGTGATCTCGATCAGGTTCTGGATCACGACGCCGAGCATGACGTTGTGCGCGATCTTGCAGACGCGGGCGAGCTCGCCGTCGCCCACGTAAGAGACGCCGCGCGGCGCGATCACCTGGATCATCGGCTCGACGGCGCGGAACGCCGCTTCCGGCCCCGACGTGACCGCCGACAGCTTGCCGGCCTTGATGACCTTGGCATTTCCCGACACCGGCGAGCAGATGTAGTCGGCGCCCTTGTCCTTGAGGCGCTTGCGGATGTCGGCGGATTCCTCGACGGCGATGGTCGAGCAGTCGACGAACACTTTCGGCAGCTTGCCGTTGCCGCCGGCGATCACCCCGTTCTTGCCGAGATAGACCTCCTCGACGTCCTTGCCTTCGGCGACGATCGAGAACACCACGTCGCAGCCGGCGAGGTCGCCGAGCTTGTCGACGATCACGCCGCCGGATTTCGCGAGCGGCTCGGCCTTCGAGCGCGTGCGATTCCAGATCGAGACCTGATAGCCGGCTTTCAGCAGGCGCTCGGCCATGGGGTACCCCATGCGGCCCATGCCGATCCAGCCGATTTTCTGGGTATTCTGTGCCATCACGATCTCTCCTTGAGAACTCGAAAGCCGCCACGTTTTCCGGGACCTGCGCTAACACGGCGTTATCAACCGATCAACCGCGCCCACCGATCGCCCATTGAAACAGCCGGAATGCCGGCACGCACAGCACCAGCACCATGATGATGCGCAGCATGTGGAAGCCGGCGATCAGCGCGGCGTCGAGGCCCAGCACTTTTCCCGTCAACGTCATCTCGGCGACGCCGGCCGGCGCCAGCGCCAGCACCATGGTAGGCACCGGAAAGCCGAGCGCATAGGCGAGCAGCGCGCCGGCGAGCGCCAGCGTGCAGCCGGAGAACAGCACCGCGACCAGCGAGCACAGCATCAGCCGGAACAGCCGCGTCACGAATTCCTTGCGGAATTGCGCGCCGAGCGAGCAGCCGATCAGCACCTGCGCGCCGGTGAGCAGCATGTCGGGCACCCGCCCGGCGACCTGCTCCGACGCGCCGAGCGCGGCGGACGCGAGCAGCGCGCCGAGAAACCAGCTGTTCGGAAACCGCACGCGCGAGAAGGCGAAGCCGAGCACCGCCGCGCCCGCCGCGAGAAGGCCGATCGAGGCCCACGGCATCACCGGCGCCTGCGTGATGGTCTGCAGGTCCGGATGATCGGCGAAGTGATAGACCAGGAACGGCGCCGCGGTGACGGTGAGCGCGACCCGCATGGTCTGCGCGATGGTGATCGGCTCGAGCGCGCCGCCATAGCGCAACGCGATGTTGGCCATCTCGGCGGCGCCCGCCGGCATGGTGGCGAAGAACGCCGACTTCTCGTCGATGTTCATCATCCGCATCAGGATGAGCGCGGCGAGCGCGCAGACGAAGATCGCGAACAGGCTTGCGCCGACGATCAGCGGCAGCAGCGCGAGCAGTTTCAACATCACGGCTTGCGTGAACTGTGCGCCCACGGCGGAGCCGGTCACGAACTGGCCGGCCGGGCGGATGCGGCGCACGATCTGCACCTCGAGGCCGGCGAGACCGCAGGCGCCGATCACGAACAGCGGACCGAGGATGAACGGCAGCGGCAGGCCGATGAATTTCGCGACGAGGCCGCCGCCGAGGCCCGCGGTGAACGTGGCGGCGACGATGCCCGCCGCCCGCGCGAACGCAGCCCACCGGCTCTTGGCCGCGTGCGGCATCGCGTCGCCGTTCTCCTTGTCGATGTCGGGCATGTGCTTGTCGGATCGTGCAGCGACCCATTATCCTCGGGCCCACGCGGCCGCGAAACCGAAAATGTCCAATAAGGCCGCATGGGAGGAATTCGCACGCCGATGGCTGATACCGCCGCGAGCGCCCACGACCTCACCCCTGCCGCAACGGTGCGCGCCGCGGATGCCCGCTGGCGCGTCATCGCGCGCAATGCGTTTCCGTTCATCGTCGTCGGCGTCATCTGGGAGATCGTCGCGCTCGCGCAGGTCTTCCCGCCGCGGCTGTTCCCGCCGCTCGAGGTGATCGGCGCAACGTTCTGGCGTCTGACGGCGAGCGGGATCCTGCCGCATCACGCGTTCGATACGCTGCTGCGCCTGTTTGCCGGCTTCTCGCTGGCGGCGATCGTCGGCGTCGCGATCGGCATCCTGATGGGACGCTCGCGACTGGCGGAGGACGTCGTCCTCCCGCTCGTGTCGATCGGCGCGCCGATCCCCGGCATCGCCTATGCGCCGCTGTTCCTCTTATGGTTCGGGCTCGGCAATGTGTCGACGGTGCTGCTCGTCGCGTTCGTCTCGACCTTCCCGATCATCTTCAACACCTGGACCGGCGTGAAGGCCGTGAAGGAAATCTGGGTGCGCTCGGCGCAGGCCATGGGCGCCGACAATCGCCGCCTGTTCCGCCATGTCATCCTGCCCGGCGCGTTGCCCTACATCCTCACCGGTCTGCGGCTCGGCCTCGCCCAGGCGTGGCGCATCCTGGTCGGCGTCGAGATGCTCGCCGCCGTGTCGTGGGGCATGGGCTGGATGATTTTCGGCGCGCGCGAGTTCCTAAATACCGACGTCATGCTCGCCGGCGTCGCGGTGATCGGGATGATCGGCCTCGCGCTGGAGAAGCTCGTGTTCCAGCGCCTGGAAGACTACACGGTGGTTCGCTGGGGGATGATCACGTCGTGACGATCGCCACTCTCACCAGCGAAAGCCCCGAGCGGAAGGAACGCGCCGAGCGCTGGCGCTCTGGCCTGCGCGCCGCAGCAGCGCTGCTGGTCGTGGCAGCCATCTACGAGGCCTTCGCGCGCAGCGGCCTGTTCCCGCCGGCGCTGGTGCCGACCTTGCCGAAAATCCTCCATACGCTGGTGGCGTCGCTGATGGACGGCACGCTTATCGTTCACGCGATGATGACGCTCTATCGCGTGCTGTTCGGGCTCGGCCTCGCCATCGTGGTCGCCATCCCGCTCGGCATCCTGATGGCGCGCTTCAAGCCGGTCGAGAATTTCGTGCTGCCGCTCGCCAGCGCGCTGATGCCGATCCCGTCGCTCGCCTGGGTGCCGGTGTTCATCCTCTGGTTCGGCCTCGGCAACACGGTGGCGATCGCCATCGTGTTCTACGCGGCGACGTTCCCGATGCTGCTCAACACCTGGTCGGGCGTGCGCGCGGTCAATCCGCTGTGGCTGCGCGCCGCCGGCGCCATGGGTGCGGCGGAGACCGATCTGTTCTGGAAGGTGATCATCCCCGGCGCCTCGCCGTTCATCATCACCGGCGTGCGGCAGGCGTTCCTGCGCGCCTGGATCGCGGTGGTCGGCGCGGAGATGCTCGCGGCGTCGGACTTCGGACTCGGCTGGGTGATCTACGACGCCAAGGAGTTCCTCAATGCCGACCTGATGATGGCGTCGCTGATCGTCATCGGCGCGATCGGCTTCGTGTTCGAGCGGCTGGTGTTCGGCTCGCTGGAGAAGGCCACGGTCGCGCGCTGGGGCATGGTGCGTACGGCGAAGAGTTAGGACGGAGCCTGATCCCGAAGAGTGGGCACCGGTTTTCGGAAAAACATCATGCTCCAATAGGAAAAGAAATGCCGCACATCGAAGTCACTGACGTCTCGCTCGCCTACGACACGCCGGCCGGCCGCGTGCAGGGCGTCAAGGAGGCGAGCTTCGCCATCGAGCAGTCGGAGTTCCTGTGCCTGGTCGGACCGTCGGGCTGCGGCAAGTCGACCCTGCTCAACATCATCGCCGGCTTCCTCACGCCGACCGGCGGCGAGATCAGGATCGGCGGCAAGCCGGTCAGCGGCCATGGCATGGATCGCGGCGTCGTGTTCCAGGATTTCGCGCAGCTGTTCCCGTGGCGCACCGCGCTCGGCAACGTCGCGTTCGGCCTGGAGATGAAGGGCATCGGCAAGGAGGAGCGCGAGCAGATCGCATTGAAGCAGCTCGCACTCGTGAAGCTCGAGAAGTTCGCGAATGCCTATCCGCACCATCTGTCCGGCGGCATGCAGCAGCGCGTCGCCATCGCCCGCGCGCTCGCCTACAACCCGTCGGTGCTGCTCATGGACGAGCCGTTCGCCGCGCTCGATGCGCTGACCCGCGACGACATGCAGCGGCTCTTGGCCGACGTGTGGCGCGAGACCAAGAAGACCGTGATCTACGTGACGCACAACGTGTCGGAGGCGGTCTATCTCGCCGACCGCGTGGTGGTGATGACGCCGCATCCCGGCACGGTGAAGATCGAGGTGCCGATCCGGCTGAAGCGGCCGCGCGATCCGCTCAGCGTGGAGTTCCTGGACCACCAGAAGGAGCTGCTGCGGCATCTCGGCCAGCAGGCCGCCGCCGCATGAGGTTGGATCATGCGAGATGAACGACAGAGCCACAGGCACTGCGCCTACCTTGCGCCAGTAAGGCGGGCACGGCCTCTCGCTCCCTCCCCCCTTGTGGGGGAGGGTTGGGGAGGGGGGTCGCCGCGCGCTCGTGCGTGGCGATTCATGCGCGCGTCAACACCCCCTCCCCACAAGGGGGAGGGGAACCCGCAGTGCATGTGGCGCGGTCGACTGTTGCTCGAAGTTGTTGTCGCAACGCTGGCCCTCCTCACCCCCGCCCTCGCCGCCGACCCCTACCCAACCAAACCCATCCGGCTCGTGGTCGGTTTCGGCGCCGGCGGGCCGACCGACATTCCCGCGCGCTACGTCGCCGAGAAGCTCGGCGACCTGATCGGCAAGCGCATCGTCGTCGAGAACAAGACCGGCGCCGCCGGCATGATCGCCACCAAGGACGTGCTGGCGCAGGAGGCGGACGGCTACACTCTCCTGCTCTGCACGCATTTCGAGTCGATCAACACAGCGCTCTACAAGAACCCGGGCTACAAGCTCGCCGACCTGGCGCCGATCTCGCTGATCGCCAAGTACTACTATGGCCTCGCCCTCGCGAACGCGATCCCCGCGGAAACGTTCGAGCAGTTCGTGCAATACGCCAAGGCGAACCCGAACCAGGTCACCTACGCGACCATCGGCGCCGGCTCCGCCCAGGAGATCATGGCGCGGCAGCTCGAAAAGCTGACCGGCATGACGATGAACCGCGTGCCGTTCCGCGGCGGCGCCCAGGTGGTGCAGGAGATCGTCGCCGGCCGCGTGCATTTCTACGTGTCGCCGACGCTCGCGGTGCTGCCGCTCTACGAGGGCAAGCAGCTCAAGATCATCGCCGTGTCGAGCCCGGAGCGGCTCAAGTCGTCGCCGGAGATTCCGACGGTGAAGGAGAAGGGCATCGACTTTGTGCGCTTCGGCTGGCTCGGCCTGTGCGCGCCGACGGGCACGCCACAGCCGGTGATCGATCTGCTACGCAAGCACATCGTCTCCATCGTCGCCACCGACGAGTACCGCGCGATGATCGAGAAAGCCGGGTCGGTGCCGGTCTCGTCCACGCCGGAGGAGCTGCGCGACGCGTTGCTCCAGACCGCGGACGAGGTCGCCGCGACCATCCGCGAGTTCGGCATGCAGCAGGACCAATGACGATCCGCCACAAGGAGCAGGACAATGACACGGCAACTCGGACTGACACGGCGTGACACTCTGGCGGTGGGCGGCATCGGTTTCGTCGCGGCCGGCCTCGGCCTGGTGCGCCCCGCCTTGGCGCTGGAGACGATCCGCCAGGGCTACCAGACCAACATGTGGGGCATGCCGACCTACTACCTGATGAAGTCTGGCGCGCTGGAGAAGCGCGGCCTCAAGTTCGAGGAATTCGCCGTGCCGTCCGGCAATCTCACCATGCAGCAGATGGTGGCGCGCCAGGTCGACGTCGGCACCTATGCCGGGCCGTCGCTCATCATCGGCGCCGACAAGGGCGGCCTCGTTGCCATCGCGCTGATCGAGCATGTCGGACGGACCGCCGGCGTGATGGTGCGCAAGGATCTCAACCTCACCAAGATCAGTGACCTGAAGGGCCTGAAGATCGCCAACCAGACCGGCTCGTCGGTCGGCAACATCTTCGTCGACCAGATCGCGCCGGCAGCGGGCCTCAAGAAGGGCGACTACCAGGAAGTCCGCATGGACGTGAACAACATGATCGCGGCGATGGCGGCGAAGACCGTCGACGTGATGGTCAATATCGAGCCGTACAACGCGATCGCCGAGGCCGACGGGCTCGCGGTCAAGATCATGAACTACTGGGACGTCGACAAGATGCCGGTGTTCATGGCGGCGACGCCGGACTTCATCCAGAAGAGTCCCGATACGGTCGTGGCCTATCTCAAGGCCTGGCTCGACGTGGCGCGCGATTTCAAGGACAACCCGAACAAGGTCGCCGATTCGATCTACGGCTTCTACACGTCGAAGGGTTACACCATGTCGCAGGACACGTTCCGCAAGGCGCTGGCGACGGTCGACGTGAACCCGGGCTTCCCGACCGATCTCGGTCCCTACATGCAGCAGCAGGCCGAGATCCTGCACAGGGAGAAGAAGATCTCCGCCATCCCCGACTGGAGCAAGGTGCTGCGGCCGGACTTCATGGAAAAGGCGCGCGCGGGGGCGTAGGCGGGCACGACGCACAGCATCCTGTCCCGGCCGAAGCGAGCCCTTGCGAGCGAAGAGCCGGGACCCACGTTATGCCTTGCGACTCCTGGGTCCCGGGTCGCGCTTCGCGCGCCCGGGACACGAGGCAGTGCATGTCTGCCGCGCATTTTGTGCTCACGGATTCACTGGCACACCACCTCGTCGGCCCAGCAAAAACCCGCTAAGAACGCTGCCGCCGAACACGATCACATGAGGGAGAGACGTACATGGCCGCAGCCGACAAGAACCCGCTGCAAAAGGGCGCTTCCGAAAGCATCACCTGGAATTTCAAGCTGCTCGGCCATCACGAGCTCGCCGGCTTCGGCGGCATGGGCGAAGGCATGTCGATCCAGATCGCGCCGGACGGCCGGCGCATCCTGTGGCTCGCGCACGAGAGCGCGCCGAAGAATTTCACCGCCGTCGACGTGTCCGACCCGCGCAATCCGAAGATGGTGGTGCAGACCGACCTGCCGGCGAGCCACATGCGCTCGAACTCGCTCGAGACCTGCGGCAACATCATGGCAGTCGCCTATCAGACCCAGAAGGTCGGACTGAAGCCGGCCGGCTTCGAGCTGTTCGACATCTCGGTGCCGGAGAAGCCGAAGTCGATCGCGTTCGTCGACCGCTCGGGCCCGCATTCGCGCGGCGTGCATCAGCTGTGGTTCGCCGACGGCGAGTACGTGCACATGGCCGCCGGCGCCGCCGACTTCGAGGCGACGCACGAGCTGGACGACCAGTGCTACCAGATCTTCGACGTGCGCAATCCGTCGAAGCCGACGGAGGTCGGCCGCTGGTGGATGCCGGGCACGCGCAAGGGCGACAACGAGCCGCCGCCGGCGCGCCACCAGAAGCCGGCGCTCGACAAGGGCAACCGCGCGCACAACACCAACGTCTATCCACAGCGGCCGGACCGCTGCTACCTCGGCTATCTCGACGCCGGCATGTACATCATGGACATTTCCGACAAGTCGAAGCCGAAGCCGATCGCGCGCTGGGACAACTCGCCGCCCTATACCGGCTTCACCCACACCGTGGTGCCGCTGTTCGAGCGCAATCTGCTCATCGTCAGCGACGAGTCGACCAACGACGCGGCGACCGACTGGCCGAAGCTGATCTGGGTGCTCGACGCCCGCGACGAGTCGAACCCGGTGCCGATCTCGACCTGCCCGCTGCCGCCGGTCGACGCCTGGAAGAGCCGCGGCGGCCGTTTCGGCGCGCATAACCTGCACGAGAACGTGCCGCTGCCGACCTCGTGGCACTCGGAGGACGTCATCATGGGCACGTTCTTCAACGGCGGCCTGCGCGCCTACGACATCACCAATCCGTACCAGCCGAAGGAAGTGGCAACCTTCGTGCCGCCGGCCCCGGCCATGTCGCCGGTCGGCGCGATCCAGCTCAACGACGTGTTCGTCGACGAGCGCGAGATCGTCTACACGGTCGACCGCTTCAGCGGCGGCCTGTACATTTTGGAGATGGATTTTTGATCTCGGAGTGAATCGTGTCCCGGGCGAGCGATAGCGAGACCCGGGACCCAGGAGTCGCAAGGCATAACGTGGGTCCCGGCTCTGCGCTCGCAAGTGCTCGCTTCGGCCGGGACAACAGGCCAGAGCAGAGCCGTTGACCGACACCGTCCTCGACCTGTTCCCCTCCTCTGCCTCCGGCCAGTTTGGCCGGCGGCAGAAGCGTGAGCGCGGCACCCGCATCCCGGTCACGGTGGTCACCGGCTTTCTCGGCGCCGGCAAGACCACGCTGGTGAAGCGTTTCCTCACCACACCGGAGGGCGCCAACACCGCGGTCATCGTCAACGAATACGGCGAGGCCGGCATCGACGACGCGCTGCTGCGCGATTCGAGCGACCGCATCGCGCTGCTCGGCAACGGGTGCATCTGCTGCAACGTGCGCACCGACCTGCAAGTCACGCTGCATCGGCTGGTCGCCGACCGCGAGCGCGGCGCGATCCCGCATTTCTCGCGCATCGTCATCGAAACGAGCGGGCTCGCCGACCCGAGCCCGATCCTCACCACCTTCGCGACCGACCGCGCGCTGGGCGGCGAGTTCTTCATCGAGACGGTGATGACCGTGGTCGCAACGCAATCGGCGGCGCAGACGATCGAAGAATTCGCCGAGGCGCGCCGGCAGGTGATGCTGGCGGATCGCATCGTCCTCTCAAAAGGCGACATCGCCGACGAGGACGCCGCGATGCCCGCCTCACGGCACCTGCACAAGCTCAATCCCCGCGCGGAAATCGTCACCGCCGAGAACGGCGTCCTTGAGCCGCGCTATTTCCTCGCCGTCGACCACGACGGCCTGCCGGGCTCCGCCGCCGCGCGGTTCACCGCCGACACCGGCGAGATCGAGCATACCGACGACGTGCGCAGCTTCACCCTGGTCGAGCCGGGCCCGATCGAGTGGGAACCGTTCGCGCGCGCCATGGAGACGCTGATCGCCATGCGCGGGCCGGATCTGCTGCGCGTCAAAGGCTTTCTCAACGTGGCCGGGTGCCGCGGCCCGGTTGTGGTACAATTCGTCCAACATCTCGCCCATCCGCCGGTCGAGCTGACCGCCTGGCCGGAGGGCGAGCGGACCTGTCGCGTCGTGTTCATCACCCGTGGTGTATCGGAATCGCAAGTGAAGCAGCTGCTCGCCGCCGTGCGCGGTCTCGTGCCCAACCCGGTGTCACGCTCATGATCAAGCGTTTCCTTGTTGCCCTGTTCGCTCTCCTCGTCACGATCACGCTCGCGGCTGCGCAGGGGCGCACCGCGCTGGTGATCGGCAACAACAGCTATCCGTTCGGCCCGCTCGCCAACCCGATCAATGATGCGAGCGACATGGCGGCAGCGCTGCGCAGCGCCGGCTTCGACGTGGTGCTCAAGACCAACGCCGATCAGCGCAGCACGTCGGATGCGATCCGCGCGTTCGGCGACGCGTTGAAAGCGAAGGGCGGCGTCGGTCTGTTCTTCTTCGCCGGCCACGGCGCCCAGCTCGGCGGCGAGAACTACCTGATCCCGATCGCCGACGGGTTTGCCGGCGAGCGCGAGCTCAAGGAGCGCGCCACCAACGCGTCCGAGGTCGTCGACGCCATGGCCGCTGCGAAGAACGATCTCAACATCATCGTGCTCGACGCCTGCCGCAACAACCCGCTCAGCCCAGCGGCGACGCGCGGCCTCAACCGCATCGACACCAACGCCAAGCTGTTCGTGTCCTATTCCACGTCGCCCGGATCGGTCGCGCTCGACGGCCAGGGCCGCAACAGCCCCTACACCAAGCACCTCGCGCAGGCGATCAGCGTCGCCAACATCCCGCTCGAGGACACGTTCAAGCGCACGCTCAAGGGCGTCTACCAGGAAACCAGCGGCAAGCAGACGCCGTGGATCTCCTCGTCGTTCTTCGGCGACTTCGTGTTCCGTCCAGGTGGCGCGGGCCAGCAGTCCGCCGCCCTGCAGACCGCCCCGAGACCCGCGTTCTCGCGGACCGGAACGCTGCCGACGCTCGCCGGCATCTATCGCGCCGCCGGCACCAATCCCAACCGCACGCAATATACCGGCATGGCCGCGATCATCCAGTCGGGCGACCAGTTCGGCGTGCGGTGGTGGATCGGCACGCAGGTGTTCACCGGCTCCGGCCAGTTCGCCGGCCGCATGCTGGTGATCAACTGGGGCTCCTCGTCACCGGTGGTCTACAACTTCGTCGGCGGCGATACGCTCGACGGCGAGTGGGCGGACGGCACGGCGACCGACCGGCTCGAGCTGTTCGCGCGCGCGGCCGACACGGAGGTCCCGTTGCCGAACGGCACCTATCGCGTCAACGGCCGCAATCCGAATGGCACGAGCTATGTCGGCCGCGTCGCGATCGCCTCGAGCGGCGGCCGCTCCAGTTTCGAGTGGCAGGTCGGCTCGCAGACCTATCGCGGCACCGGCGCGCGCAACGGCAACATCCTCACCATCGACTGGGGCAGCAAGCAGCCGATCGTCTACGCGCTCGCCGGCGACGGCACGCTGAAGGGGCTGTGGGAAGGCGGCAAGGGCGAGGAAGCGCTCACGCCGGAGCGGTAAGGTTCTGGGGTCCTGGGTCCCGGCTCTCGCTTCGCTCGGCCGGGACACGAGGCAGTGCATCTTGTCCCGGCCGTAGCGCGCCATCAGGCGCGCGAAGAGCCGGGACCCAGCTGACACGCCTCAACTCCCCGGCAACTGGTGAATCTCCGGGAAGAACAGATCCTTCCATGACTGCGGCGCGACCGCGATCGAGCCGATCCGGTTCATGAACTGCGCCATCTTCACCACGTTCTGCGGCGTGGTGCCGAAGTCGAATCCCGGCTGGCTCATCATCGCCACGAGGTCGTCGGCCGTGGTCTTCTCTTTCGTCACCGCGAGATAGGTCTCCGCCGCCTTGCGCTTGTCGCGGTTGATGGCTTCGATCGACTCGGTCAGCGCGGCGATGAACGCGGCGAGCAGCTTCGGATTGTCGCGGCGGAATTTCGCCGGTGAGTAGGTCATGCCGATGGTCACCGGTCCGCCGAAGATCTCGGTCGCGGTGGTGACCGCGTGGAAGCCCGGCCGCTTGAGCTCGAGATCGGCATAGGGCGGCGCCGCGAAATGCGCGGTGATCTCGCTGCGATCGGAGATCAGCGCCGCCATCGCGTCGGGATGGCCGCGCGAGATGGTGAGATGGTCCAGTTTCGTGTGCTGGCCCGGCCCGAACGCCTGCTCGGCCGCCATCTGCAGCATGATCGCCTGGGTCGAGGCGCGCACCGCCGGCACGGCGATGCGGTCGTTGTCGGTGAAGTCCTTCACCGATTTGATGTCCGGTTTCTTCGTCACCAGCGTCAGCGGCAGCGTGTTGTAGGCGGCGACGCCGCGCAGGTCGAACGAGCTGCGCGTCTTCGCCCAGGCGACCAGGAAGGCCGGCGTGCCGGTCGCGGCGATGTCGAGATTGCCGGAGATGAGGCCGTCGTTCATCACGTCGCCGCCGGAGACCTTGTGCCAGCTCACTTTCACGTCACCGAGGCCCGCAGCGCGCGCGTGCGTCTCGATCAGCTTGTCGTGCTCCATCAGCGTGAACGGCAGATAGGTGAGGCCGGGCTGGATGGCGATGCGGATCTCGTTCGCCTCGGCATGCACCTGCGCCGGTTGTGACGCGACGATCGCGACGACGATCAACGCCGCCGCCCGGCACACGGATGCTGCACGCATGGACGCTCTCCTGAAGTCTCGTTGTTCCGGACGCGATTGTCGCCAGGAACCCCCGCAGAGTCACGATCGCGTCAGCATTGCAGATTCGCTCGTAACCCGGTTGCAACCGTCGTCGGCTGGACTAGTCTTGAGCCATTCAAAACTCCACCGCTGCCTCCAAGGCCAATGAACCTCGGTGGATCAAACCGGCCGCCGTCACGCGGTCCGGACGTGTCTCGGGAGGACACTTTATGGCTCAAACGCAGAAATTCACGCTCAACGTGAACGGCAAGACCCACACGGTTGATGCCGATCCGGACATGCCGCTCCTCTATGCGCTGCGCAACGACGCCGGGCTCAACAACCCGCGCTTCGGCTGCGGCCTGGCGCAATGCGGCGCTTGCACGGTGCAGATGGACGGCCAGCCGATCCGCTCGTGCGCCACGCCAATGTCCTCCATCGGCAACGCCAAGATCGTCACGCTCGCGGGCCTCGGCACGCCGGAGCGGCCGCATCCGTTGCAGACCGCGTACATCGATGAGCAGGTGCCGCAATGCGGCTACTGCATCAACGGCTGGATCATGACCGCCGCCGCGTTCCTGCGCGACAACAAGAAACCGAGCGAGGCGCAGATCAAGCAGGCGCTCGAAGGCCTGAAGTGCCGGTGCGGCACGCATGTCAGCATCCTCAAGGCGGTCAAGCGCGCCGCCGAGATGATGGGTTGAGGGAGGCGGACATGACGAAGCAAGAGAAGCTCGTGAACATCTCCCGCCGCGCGGTCCTGATGGGGACCGGCGCTCTCGTGGTCTCGGTCGGCGCGCCGCTCGGCCTCGACACGCTCATCGGCATCAACGCCGCGTTGGCGCAGGGCGCCAAGCCGCCGCTGACGCCGGACCAGCTATCGTCCTACATTGCCGTCAACGCCGACGGTACCGTCTCTGCTTTCTTCGGCAAGATGGACATGGGCCACGGCCTGTTCGTCGCCATCGGCCAGATGGTGGCCGAGGAGCTCGACGTGCCGTTCAAGGCCGTCAAGGTCTACATGGGCGACACAGGCAACAGCGTGAACCAGGGCGGCGCCTCCGGCTCGACCGGCATCCAGTTCGGCGGCAAGCAGATGCGCATGGCCGCCGCCGAAGCGCGCCGCGTGCTGCTCGACATGGCCGCCGAAAAGCTCGGCACGCCGGCTGACCAGCTGATCGTCGTCAACGGCGCGGTAAGCGCGGCGTTCAACCGCGACAAGAAGACGACCTATGCCGAGCTGATCGGCGGCCGGTACTTCAATGTGCAGCTCGAGTGGAACAAGCAGATGGGCAATGCGCTCTATGCCCCCGGCAAGGCGCAGCCCAAGAAGCACACCGAGCACAAGATCGTCGGCAAGCCCATCAAGCGCGAGGACGTCGCGCCGATGGTGTTCTCTCAAGCTGACTATGTCGTCGACATCAAGGTGCCCGGCATGGTGCATGGCCGCGTGATCCGTCCCGAGGTCGCCGGCAGCGTGCCGGTGAAGGTCGACGAGAGCTCGATCAAGGACATCCCGGGCGCCCAGGTGGTCTGGCAGAACGGCTTCATCGGCGTGGTCGCGGACACGGAGTGGGACGCGATCAAGGCGATGCAACAGCTGAAGATCGAATGGTCCAAGGTCGAGCCGCCGTTCCCCAACCAGGACGCGCTCTACGACCACATCCGCAAGGCGACGGTGCGCAAGCGCGCCGAGGAAGGCAAGACCGCCGGCAACGTCGACGAGGCATTCAAGACCGCCGCCAAGGTGATCGAGGCCGAATACGAATGGCCGTTCCAGTCGCACGCGGCGATGGGGCCGGCTTGCGCCGTGGTCGAGATCAAGGGCGACAAGGTCAACTGCTGGAGCGGCACGCAGAAGTCCCACTTCGTGCAGCTCGGCCTCGCCGCGCAGCTCAACGTGCCGCTCGAGAACGTGCACGTACGCTGGACCCCCGGCCCCGGCTCCTACGGCCGCAACGATGCCGACGACTGCGCGGCCGACTGCGCGGTGCTGGCCAAGGCGGTCGGCAAGCCGGTGCGGCTGCAATACATGCGCGAGCAGGGCACCGGTTGGGATCCGAAGGGCCCCGCCTCGACCCATGTCGCGCGCGCCGCGCTCGACGACAAGGGCAACGTCATCGCCTACGAGTTCAAGAGCAAGGCGTTCTCGCGCGTCGACGTCGATACCAACGGCAGCAAGCTGTGGGACACGCTCGCCGGCCACACGCTCGGCGTGCCGCTCAAGTCCGGCGACAACTTCGGCGTCCCCGCGGAGTCCTACGAGTTCGTCAACAAGCGGGCCTCCTGGGAGACGATCCCGCCGCTGCTCGACCGCTCGTCGCCGCTGCGCACGTCGCACCTGCGCGATCCGGTCGGCCCGCAGATCCACTTCGCCAGCGAGTCGTTCATGGACGAGGTGGCGGCGGCGACCAGCCAGGACCCGATCGCGTTCCGGCTCAAGCACGTGAAAGATCCGCGCGACATCGCCGTGATCAAGGCGGCGGCGGAAAAGTTCGGCTGGGACACGCGGCCCTCGCCGCGCAAGGACCAGACCGGCGCCAAGGTGACCGGGCGCGGCTTCGCCTATGCGCAGCGGAACGGCACCCGCGTGGCCGTCATCGCCCAGGTCGAGGTCGACCGCGCGACCGGCAAGATCTGGGCCCGCCGCTTCACGGTCGGGCACGACTGCGGCCAGATCATCAACCCGGACGGCCTCGAGAAGTGCATCGAGGGCAACATCGTGCAGGGCGTCAGCCGTACGCTGTGGGAGGAGGTCAAGTTCGACAACAAGACCGTCACCAGCGTCGACTGGATGACCTACCCGATCCTCGACATTACCGAGACGCCGGAGAAGATCGACTTCGCGCTGATCAACCGGCCCGAGCTGCCGCCGACCGGCGCCGGCGAGCCGTCGATCCGGCCGGTCGCCGCGGCGATCGCCAACGCGATCTTCGACGCGACCGGTGTGCGGATTCGCCGCGTGCCGTTCTCGCCCGACCGGGTCAAGGCGGCGATGTC
>Ga0081540_1002412_pt1 | contig 15231 bp, 11 predicted proteins | sample TabmetS2T1R1_FD_71024 | JGI IMG/M metagenome (GOLD analysis project Ga0081540, IMG submission 71024) | Tabebuia heterophylla rhizosphere microbial communities from the University of Puerto Rico - S2T1R1 | ecosystem: Host-associated > Plants > Roots > Rhizosphere ... | reverse complement strand
GGTCGCGTTGATAAAGCAGATTGCCCGTATGGGAAAGGATTCGAACGACAAGCCGTATCGTCCGGTGAAAATCATTCACATTAGCGTCACACCGGCGGCTGGCGCTTCCAAGAGCGCTGGCACAGCCAAGCCTGTCGGCGCGGCCAAACCAGCTTCAACCGCAAAGCCGACAACAAAACCGTCAGCCGAGCCGCACTAGGGGAACCCAAAGGTTTCTTGCGCGATAATGCTGCGCTGCGGAAGGACAATAATTTTCAGGAATATTATCTATCGAAAGGACTTTCATGAGCCGCAAACCAGGAACCTACGCAACTTTTAAGACTTCAGAAGGTGATATCGTCTGTATTCTTTTTGAAAAAGACGCTCCCAAGACCGTCGCCAACTTCGTGGAACTTGCCGAGGGCAAACGTGAGTGGACGCATCCCGTCAGCCGCAAGAAGAGCAAAGACCGTCTGTACGATGGCACAATTTTTCACCGCGTAATTCCTGAGTTCATGATTCAGGGTGGCGATCCGGCGGGTACTGGTATGGGCGGGCCGGGATATCAGTTCGCAGATGAAACCAAGGGGTCTCCGCATAAGTTTGATAAGCCGGGAAAGCTGGCTATGGCAAACGCTGGCCCGAATACAAATGGCTCACAGTTTTTCGTCACTCTTGTGCCGACCTCTTGGCTTACCGGGAAGCACACGATTTTTGGTGAAGTGGTCGAGGGACAGGATGTTGTTGAGAAGATTGTAAGCGTGCCGCGAAACCGGCAGGATAAGCCCAATAAGGACGTGGTGCTGCAGTCGGTGGTGATTGAGCGAGTGTGACTCTAGAAAACTGGATGCAGGGCCTAAGCCCTGCTCCACCCCACATTCCGCTATTAGACTCCAATTACTCCCACCAGCTCCTTCACTGCCTCAGCGCTCTTGTTGAGTGCAGACTGTTCTTCCGCTGTGAGCTTGATCTCCACAATCTGCTCGATGCCCGTTGCGCCCAACTTGCAAGGCACGCCAACGTAGAGTCCGTGGATGCCGTATTCGCCTTGCAGATAAGCCGCACAAGGGAGAATCTTCTTCTTGTCTTTTAGGATTGCTTCGACCATCTCAGTGGTTGCTGCGGATGGTGCGTAGTAAGCGCTGCCGGTCTTGAGGTATTTCACAATCTCGGCGCGGCCATCGCGCGTCCGTCAGCAGCCATGATTTCCCCATCGCGACACAATCGACTGATTGCGCTTACCCTTGCCCTGATGCTCCCCGGCGCTTGTCAGCTGGCGACCCAGCCGGGCTTGGAGCCATTGGAACAGACCAGCAATCTGCAGGCTGCGGAGCCGCGGATCAGCGGCACGATCCCGACCGATCGCAGCCGCCAGCGGGCCTTCGAGGTACGCGGCGGCACGCCGTCACCGAGCGTCCCATCGTCACAGCCGGCCCCAACGACGACGGGCCAACCGGGCGACGTCACGCTCAACTTTGTCGACACCGACATCCGCGAGATCGTCCGAACAATTTTGGGCACGACCCTCAACCTGAATTATACGATCGATCCCAACGTCCACGGTACCGGGTCGATCGACACGGGCACGCCGCTGCCGCGGTCGGCTCTGCTGCCGATCCTCGAGACGCTCCTCAACCAGAATGGCGCAACCTTGGTCGAAAGGAACGGGGTTTACTCCGTGGTTCCGTTGCCGGCCGGCGCGACCCGCAATTTGGTCTCCCGCCCGGGCGCTCTGGGAGCCGGGACGGAGGTCGTGCCGTTGCGCTACGCTTCTGCCAAGGAGCTGGCGAAGGTGCTTGAGCCTTATGTCGCCGAAGGGGGCAAAATCGGTCCGGACCCCGGACGCAACGCCTTGATCATTTCGGGAGACGGGGGGGTCCGGCAGACCTTGGCGGGTCTCGTTCGCGCCTTCGACATCGACATTCTTGCCGGTCAGTCCTATGCGCTATTCCCGGTCGGAGATGGAGACACGGCGAAGCGCGCCGGCGAATTCGAAAGGGTGTTGCAGGCGCAAGGCGAGAGCTCTCTCGCGGGTATCGTGCGAGTTATACCGATGGAGCGGGTTAACGCGGTCCTCGTAGTTTCCGCGCAACCCCGCTACGTCGATGCGGCCAAGCGTTTTTTCAAGCTTACCAACCAAGTCGAGGACGCCACCGCCCGAAACTGGCACGTTTATTATGTGCAGAACGGCCAGAGCACGGACCTCGAAAACCTGCTCCAGAGGGCGTTCACTCCGCGCAATGTGTCGCCGACGACCGCTCCAGGCGGCACTGCGCCGGGCGCCGAGCAGCTGGCGGTCGCGCCCGGAGGCGCCCCAGGCGGCGGACCGACGGGTTTCGGCGGCGCACCAGGCGCCGGTCGGGGAGCAGGAGGAGGCGGGGGGCTCGGGGGGCTTGGCGCAGCGCCGGGTGCAACCGGCCTTGGAGGTGCCGGCGCCGGTGGCGGACTGGGCGCAGGAGGCGGGGCTGCGCAGCCCACTGCCGAAGCGCCGCCTCCGGCCACCGAGCCGCTATCGGCGGAAGCCGGGCCTGGCGGCGGCACGGAAAACCGCATTCGCATCATCGCCAATCGGCGTAACAATGCCCTCTTGATCTACGCGACGCCCAGTGAATTCGCCGTAATCGAGGGAATGCTGCGCAAAATCGACATCATCCCGCTGCAGGTCCTGATCGAGGCGACCATCGCGCAGGTCGACCTCAATGACCAGCTCCAATACGGGACGCAATTTTTCTTCCGGGCAGACCATGTGGCCAACACGCTGGGTCCTGCGCCGATTACAGGTTTTCCGGCCTTGGGCAGTCTCACCTTTCCTTCGACTTCGCCCTATTTTATCTTGAGCAAAACTCCGAATTTTGCACTCGCGGCACTTTCTGCAGTGACCAATGTGAAAGTGCTATCGGCCCCGCAAATCATGGTTCTCGACAATGAGCCGGCGCGGTTGCAGGTCGGTCAGCAGGTCCCTGTTCTGACCGGGACGGCGACGAGCACCCTGACGACCGGGGCGCCGGTGGTCAACAGCGTCGACTACCACGCTACGGGCGTGATCATGCAAGTCACGCCGCGCGTCAATACCGGCGGACTGGTCACCCTCGACATCGCTCAGGAGGTGAGCGATGTAGCGGCACAGGCGGTAAACTCGGTTGCTGGCTCACCGACGTTCAATGACCAGACATTCCGCACCCGGGTGGCCATTCAGGACGGTCAGACAGTCGGGATGGCAGGGCTGATCCGCGACAATTCCAGTCAAGGGAATGAAGGCATTCCCTTCCTTAAAGACATCCCGATCTTCAGCCTGTTTTTTTCGACCCAGAACAATTCCCGAGCTCGGACCGAGCTGCTCGTGCTGATCACACCGCATGTGATCCGCGATCAGCGCGATGCCCGGGCTCTGACCGAGGATCTGCGTAGCCAACTGATCAACGCCGGGCTCGTCCCGCAGCAGCTGCAGCGCAAGGGCGTCCCGGGCTTGGCAAATCCGAACGGATTGTAGCTCGCTGCTCCGCCGCCCCCCGGCGCCGCCCTCCGACTACCGCCAAGATGGCGGGTTCGCGCTAATACTCGTACTGTGGACCCTCGTTCTCATCGCCTTCATCGTCGCGCATTTGGCGGCGAGCGGGCGAACCGAGATCCGCATTGCGGGCAATCTTGTCTCCAATTCGGTGGCGCTAGCAGCCGCCGACGGCGCGATCTACGAGGCAATCTTCAATTTGTCGGATCCCCGGCCCGAGCGGCGCTGGCCGATCGATGGGAGCGCGCGCCGCGTCGTGATCGGCCGCACCGAGGTGATCCTCAGGCTCGAGGACGAGGCCTCATGGATCAACCCGAGCTCGGCATCGCCCGCGCTCTTGGAAGCCCTGCTGCGCGTCTCTGGCAGTGATCCGGAGACCGCGCGGCGTCTCGTTGCAGCGATTGGTGATTGGGTCGGTTCCGCGGCGGTGCCTCGGCCGCAGGGTGCGCTTGTTGCAGAATACCAGGCGGCTGGGCTCGATTATGTTCCCCCGGGAGAGCCGCTCCAGACCCTGGACGAGCTCAACCGGGTGGTCGGCATGACCCCCGAGATTTTCGCGGCCATCCGTCCCCATTTGACGCTGTTTGGCCCTGGCGACCCGAGCCCGACGAGCAACGACCCGGCGGTGGTTGCGGCGCTCGCTTTGGCCGCTCAGGCCGGCGCGGGCGCCGCGGGCGTCCCGGGCGTCAGCCAAACGCCGCCCGACGTGTCGATCGTGCGCATCACGGCGCTAGCCTCCGGACCGGGAAATGCACGAATTGTCCGGTTCGCCGTCATCCGTACCGGGGCAGCCGGCCCGCAAGGCTATAGCGTGCTCGCTTGGGGCGGCCTGCCTAATACGGAAATACCGGCCGCGCCAGGCCGGCCGCCACTCACTCGTTGACGATTGCGGCGGCGCCACCCGTCCCGCCCGGCTGGCCGGTCGGACCCAGTGATAGAAGGTCGTATTCATGCCCCGGGCGCTGGCTGGGGCTGCGGTAGACGAATGGCCGGCCCCACGGGTCTTCGGGCAGCTTTTCGCCTTTCAAGTAAGGGCCGTTCCAGCGAGCCGTCCCTGACGGGCGCGTGATCAGCGCCTGCAAGCCTTGATCCGTCGTCGGGTACGTCCCGACGTCTAGCTTGTAGATGTCCAGCACTCCGGCCAGGCGCTCGATCGATTGGTGCGCGACCTTTTCCTTGGCTGAGCCGAGCTGGCGCAGCGCCGCCGGTGCGACGAGGCCGATCAGCAAGCCGAGAATAGCAAGGACAACGAGCAGCTCGAGCAGCGTAAAGCCATGCTGGCGTTGCACCGAGTGATGGTGGGTGAGCTTGTTGCAAGCGAGGGCGCAGTTCGAGTGACGCAAGGCAGCCGACCGGATATTTACTTCCATCCACAGCCTATCATCGGATTTGGACTTATTCATGATCGAACCGCCAGTCTCGATTTGCCGTGCCGCAGTTTCGATGGATCAGGCGCTCGGGTCTCTCATTTGCCTGCCTGTGTCAAGGACGAAGCGATATCAGCAAGTTTCCGCGGAGCTGCATCTCGCCCGCGACCGAAGGTCTCACACCTGATCGCAGCGATCCCTTAAGCGTCTGATTTCCGGGTTAACCCAGCGTTAAAGCGATTCGCGTCCCGGGCGATCTTGTGCATATTATGGCGTTTGCGCCGCCTCGCGTCGGCGGCCCACCGTCAAACTCGTGTCAACAAGATCAGGTGAAGAGCATTCGTGATGGGATTGCCAGAGAGACGGGGCCTCTACGACCCGCGCAATGAGCATGATTCGTGCGGCATCGGTTTCGTCGCCAACATCAGGGGACGAAAATCGCACGACATCATCACGCGCGGGCTGCAGATCCTTGTCAATCTCGACCATCGCGGTGCGGTCGGGGCCGACCCGTTGGTCGGCGACGGGGCCGGTTGCCTCATTCAGATGCCGGACGCGCTGCTTCGCGACTGGGCAACGAGCCAAGGCCTGACGCTTCCCGAGTTTGGCGACTACGCCGTGGCGATGTGCTTTTTGCCGCGGGAAGAGCGGCCGCGCGTTGTCGCGAAGGAGCATGTCGAGCATTTCATCCGCGCCGAGGGCCAGACACTGATCGGCTGGCGCAGCGTGCCGACCGACACGACGGGTCTCGGCGCCACGGTCATCGAGACGATGCCGTGGATCGGCCAGGCGCTTGTCGCCCGCAGCCCCGAGGTCGCGGACCAGGACGCGTTCGAGCGCAAAATTTTGACGATCCGCAAGCAGGCTCTCAACACGGTCGGGGCGTTGGCCGAGCGTTACGGGCTGCCGGCATTGCGGCACCTTTACATGCCGTCCTTTTCGACGCGCACGCTTGTCTATAAGGGTCTGTTGCTGGCCCCGCAGGTCGAGAGCTTCTACGAGGATTTGCGCAACCCGCTGACCGTCTCGGCGCTGGCCCTTGTCCATCAGCGTTTTTCGACCAACACCTTCCCGTCCTGGCGGCTCGCCCACCCCTACCGCTTCCTTTGCCACAACGGCGAGATCAACACGGTCCGCGGCAACGTCAATTGGATGGCGGCGCGGCGGCAGGCGATGACGTCGGAATTGTTGGGCGCCGACCTCGCCAAGATGGTGCCGTTGATCGGGCAGGGACAATCCGACACCGCCTGTATCGACAACGCGCTCGAGCTGCTCGTCATCGGCGGCGGCTACTCGCTCGCGCACGCAATGATGATGCTGATCCCCGAGGCCTGGGCCGGAAACCCGCTGATGGATCCGCAGCGCCGCGCGTTCTACGAGTACCACGCCGCGCTGATGGAGCCGTGGGACGGCCCGGCGGCAATCGCCTTTACCGATGGGCGGCAGATCGGCGCCACGCTCGACCGCAACGGTCTGCGGCCGGCGCGTTATGTCATCACTGACGAGGATCAAGTGATCATGGCGTCGGAAGCCGGAGTGCTGCCGGTACCGGAAGAGAAAATCGTCCGCAAATGGCGCCTGCAACCCGGCAAGATGCTGCTGATCGATTTCGAAGAAGGCCGCATCGTCGATGACGACGAGATCAAGCGCAAGCTGGCGGCCGAGCATCCCTACGCAGCTTGGCTGGACGCAACCCAGTTCAAATTGCACGAGCTGCCGGATTTGGCGGAGGATGCGGGAGGCTCAAAGACCACCAGCGCGCCGCTGCGCAATGACCCGACGGCGCAACTGAACCAGCAGCAGGCTTTCGGTTACACCCAGGAGGACATTCAGTTCTTCCTCGAACCAATGGCACGCGATGCCGACGATCCGGTCGGCTCTATGGGCACCGACACGCCGATCGCGGCGCTGTCGAACAAGCCGAAGCTGCTCTACAATTACTTCAAGCAGAATTTCGCGCAGGTCACCAACCCGCCGATCGATCCGATCCGCGAAGAGCTGGTTATGTCGCTGGTCTCGATGATTGGGCCGCGGCCGAACCTCTTGGGGCACGAGGCCGGCACGCATTACCGGCTCGAAGTGTCGCAGCCGATCCTGACCGATGGCGATCTGAAAAAGATCCACGCTATCGAGACGCTGGTCAGCGCCTTTCGCACCGACACGCTGGACGCAACTTGGCCAGCCTCAGAAGGCAGCGATGGCATGGCGCCGGCGCTTGACCGGCTATGTCGCGAGGCGACTGAAGCCGTGCTTCTGGGCCATAACATCCTGATCCTGTCCGATCGCGCAACCTCGGCCGAACGGGTTCCGATCCCGGCGCTGCTTGCCACATCGGCGGTGCACCATCACCTGATCCGCCAGGGCTTGCGCACCTCGACGGGCATTGTCGTTGAGACCGGCGAGGCGCGGGAAGTGCACCATTTCTGCGCGCTCGCCGGCTATGGCGCGGAGGCGATCAACCCCTATCTCGCCTTTGCCACTCTCGAACAGGTCCGGGTTGAGAACGACTTGCCTCTCGGCCCCGAGACGGTACAAAAAAATTATATAAAAGCCGTCGGCAAGGGGATCCTCAAAGTTATCTCGAAGATGGGGATCTCGACCTACCAGTCCTATTGCGGCGCACAGATCTTTGACGCCGTCGGGCTCGCCAGCGATTTCGTCGAGAAATACTTCACCGGCACGGCAACGACGATCGAAGGCGCGGGGTTGGAGGAAATCGCTCAGGAAGCGGTAGAGCGGCATAAAAACGCTTACGGCGACAACCCGATTTACCAAGACATGCTCGATGTCGGAGGCGATTACGCGTTTCGGTTGCGTGGCGAAGACCATGCCTGGACACCGCAATCGGTGGCGAAGCTCCAGCACGCAGTGCGCGGCAACTCGCACGCGGATTACCGGGCGTTTGCAGCGGCGATAAACGACCAGAGCGAGCGATTGCTGACGATCCGCGGGCTGATGTCGCTCAAATTCGCCGAGGAGCCGGTGCCGCTCGACGAGGTCGAGCCGGCGAGTGAGATTGTCAAACGCTTCGCAACCGGCGCGATGAGTTTCGGTTCGATCAGCCGCGAGGCGCATACGACCTTGGCGATCGCGATGAACCGCATCGGCGGCAAATCCAATACCGGCGAGGGCGGAGAAGAGGCGGAGCGGTTCAAGCCGCTGGAGAACGGTGATTCGAAACGCTCGGCGATCAAGCAGGTCGCCTCCGGCCGGTTCGGCGTCACCACCGAGTATCTCGTCAACGCCGATGTCCTGCAGATCAAGATGGCCCAGGGCGCGAAGCCCGGCGAGGGTGGGCAATTGCCCGGCCACAAAGTCGACAAGGCCATCGCCAAGGTGCGGCATTCGACCCCGGGGGTCGGGCTGATCTCGCCGCCGCCGCACCACGACATCTACTCGATCGAGGATCTGGCGCAGCTGATCCACGATCTGAAGAACGCCAATCCGCAGGCTGCGGTGTCGGTCAAGCTCGTCTCCGAGGTCGGCGTCGGCACGGTCGCAGCCGGGGTTTCGAAGGCGCGCGCCGACCATGTGACGATCGCCGGCTTCGAGGGCGGCACCGGCGCGAGCCCGCTGACCTCGCTGACCCACGCCGGCTCGCCCTGGGAGATCGGGCTCGCCGAGACGCAGCAAACCCTGGTGCTGAACGGGTTGCGCGGCCGCATCACGGTGCAGGTCGATGGCGGGCTGAGAACCGGTCGTGATGTCATGATTGGCGCCTTGATCGGCGCCGACGAGTTCGGCTTTTCGACGGCGCCGTTAATTGCCGCGGGCTGTGTGATGATGCGCAAGTGTCACCTCAACACCTGCCCGGTCGGGATTGCGACCCAGGACCCGGTTTTGCGCCAGCGCTTTACCGGCCAGCCCGAGCACGTGATCAATTATTTCTTCTTCGTCGCCGAGGAAGTTCGCGAACTGATGGCGAAGCTTGGCTTCCGCCGCTTCGACGAGATGATCGGCCGGGTCGACAAGCTCGATATGGTGCGCGCGATCGCGCACTGGAAAGCAAAGGGGATCGATCTGACGCGGTTGTTGCATCAAACGCCGGCCAAACCCGGCGTGGCGATCCACAATTGCGAGCGCCAGGACCATCACCTCGACAAGGCGTTGGACAACGAGCTGATCGCCGCGGCGCAACCGGCGCTCAACGAGCGCGCGCCGGTGCGCATCGAGCGTCCGATCAGAAACGTCCATCGCACTGTCGGCGCGATGTTGTCCGGCGAGCTGGCGCGGCGCTACGGCCATGCCGGGCTGCCGCAGGACACGATCTGGGTTACCTTCCGCGGCAATGCCGGAGGGAGCTTCGGGGCGTTTTTGGCCCGCGGCGTCACATTGGAGCTTTACGGCGACGCCAACGACTATGTCGGCAAGGGGTTGTCGGGCGGCCGGCTGATCGTGCACCAGCCCCGGGAGGCCCGTCGCGAGCCGACAGAAAACATCATTGTCGGCAATACCGTGCTCTATGGCGCGATCGCCGGCGAAGCCTATTTCGAGGGGGTCGCCGGCGAGCGCTTCGCGGTCCGAAATTCGGGCGCCGTGGCGGTCATCGAGGGGACCGGCGACCACGGCTGCGAGTACATGACGGGCGGGGTCGTCGTCGTTATCGGCGACACCGGCCGCAATTTCGCCGCCGGGATGTCCGGCGGCATCGCCTATGTCTGGGACCCGCAGCGTCGGTTCGCCGAATTGTGCAACGTCGCGACGGTGGGTCTTGAGCCGGTCGCCCCCGATGATCCGGCCGAGGAGGACGACCCCGACCGGCCACGCCAGCGCTCCGCCAGTGTCGAGGATGCCGGCATGGGCGACCTGTTGCGGTTTGATGCCGGCAGGCTGCGCATCCTGCTCGAACGCCACCACCTGTACACCGGCAGCGAGCGGGCGCGCGCTCTCCTCGAAGATTGGGACAATGCCCTTGCCTGCTTTGTGAAAATTATGCCGAAGGACTACCGCCGAGCGCTGTTGGAGCTAAGAGCCGAGCGCGAGGCTGCCCAGATGGCCGCCGCCGAATGACGAGATCATTGCAGGCATTGCCGGTCCCTCTCGCTGCTCGCGGAGAGAGGGCAGGGGTGAGGGGCGGCGGGCGACGGATGCCGTCCCATGGGTAGGCCGACCGGATTTCTCGAGATCGAACGCCAGGACCGGAGCTACGACAAGCCGGATATCCGCCGCCGGAGCTGGAAGGAGTTCGTCAAGCCGCTGCCCGATCCGGAGAACCGCAAGCAGGCGGCGCGCTGCATGGATTGCGGCATCCCGTTCTGTCACGATGGCTGCCCCGTCAACAATCTGATCCCGGATTGGAACAATCTGGTCTACCGCGACCAGTGGCGCACGGCGCTCCGGGTATTGCATTCGACCAACAATTTCCCGGAATTCACCGGTCGCATTTGCCCGGCGCCGTGCGAGGCGTCCTGCACGCTCAACATCGACGATGACCCGGTCACGATCAAAACGATCGAATGCGCGATCGTCGATCGCGGCTGGCGCGAGGGCTGGATCGAGCCGGCGGTCCCTTCCCGCCACACCGGCAAGCGGGTCGCGGTCATCGGCTCGGGTCCTGCCGGGCTGGCCTGCGCGCAGCAATTGGCGCGCGCGGGGCACTCAGTCACCGTGTTCGAGAAGGCCGACCGCATCGGTGGCCTGCTGCGGTACGGAATTCCTGATTTCAAGATGGATAAATTTCTGATCGACCGCCGCGTTGACCAGATGCAGGCCGAGGGCGTCGAATTCCGCACTGGGGTCGAAATTGGGTTCGATTTTGCAATGGGTTCATTGGTCGAGGAATTCGATGCGGTCGCGATGACCGGCGGCGCTGAGGCGCCGCGCGACCTCGAAATCCCCGGTCGTGCGTTCGACGGCATCCATTTTGCGATGGATTTCTTGCCGCAACAGAACAAGCGCAATGCCGGCGACAGCGAGGAGCGGGCCGCGCCCCATGGAACCATCACCGCGCACGGCAAACATGTGGTCGTGATTGGCGGCGGCGACACCGGCTCGGATTGCATCGGCACCTCTGTGCGCCAAGGGGCGGCGTCGATCACTCAGCTCGAAATCCTGCCGCAGCCGCCCGAACGCGAGAACAAGGCGCTGACCTGGCCTGACTGGCCCCTCAAAATGCGTACCTCCTCATCGCAGGAGGAGGGTTGCGAGCGCGATTGGGCTGTGCTGACCAAACGCGCGCTCGGCGAGGACGGGCGCGTAACGGCGCTCGAATGCGTGCGGGTCGACTGGCTGAAGACTCCCGACGGTCGCTTCGTGATGCACGAGCTTGCGGACAGCGCTTTCACCCTGAGGGCCGATCTCGTCCTTTTAGCGATGGGGTTTCTGGGTCCCCGCCGGCCCGGCATGGTGGAGCAGTCCGGCGTCGAACTCGATCCCCGCGGCAATGTTCGGGCCGATACGATTAATTATCGCACGTCGGTCCCCAACCTGTTCGCCGCCGGCGACATGCGGCGCGGCCAGTCGCTGGTTGTCTGGGCGATCCGGGAGGGCCGTCAGTGCGCCCGCGCCATCGATGAGTTCCTGATGGGATCGAGCCTCCTGCCGCGGTGAGGGCTTAGGGCTTCGGCTGTTGTGGGTTAGGCTAGGGAGCGGCGAGAGCCGGCTCGATCTGTACACCGCGCCGCCGCGACGGGCCGCCCGCCAGAATCTGGACGACGCCGGCGCCGAAGCCGATCAGGACACCGATTTGCCAGGCCCGGTCGTAAGATCCCGTGGCGTCGTAGATCAGCCCCCCACCCCACGCGCCAAGCGACGATCCGACCTGGTGCATGACAAAGGAGATGCCGAGCAAGGTCGCCATATAGCGCGTGCCGAACATCTCTGCGACGAGTCCGCTGACCAGCGGGGCGACGCTGAGCCACAACATGCCCATCGCCGCCGCGAAGACCAGAGTGCTGGCCGGCGTCGGCGGCATCACGAAGTAGGCGGTGAAAACCAGAGCGCGCAGAATATAGAGGAGCCCCAGCAGGATGTGCTTGGGATATCTCGCGCCAAGCCAGCCGGCGGTTAGGGACCCGATACAGTTCATTCCTCCGATCACCGCGAGTGCCTCGGCGCTCAACATCGGGTCTTGCCCGCAGATCGCCAGATAGGTCGGCAGATGCGTGGTCAGGAAGACGAGATTGAGACCGCAGACGAGATAGGCGCCGGACATGACAAGAAACGGACGGTGTCGCGCGGCGTGGCCGAGCGTCTCGCGCATCGTGGTTTTCGCCGCACCGGCTCGCGCCAGGCGGTCGGCTCCGCCGGCCCAAAACGCGGCGGGAAGCATCGCGATTGTAAGGGCCAGGAAAAAGAGAGCGCCAATTTGCCACGCGTGGTTCGCGAGCAAGGTCTGGGTCGTCAGCGGGATCAACAACGTCCCGAGCGAGCCGGCCGCCGCCACGATGCCCAGAACCTTGCTCCTGCGCTCCTCCGAAACCGCGCGTGCGGTAGCGGTCATCGCCAATGAGGATGCCGTGCAGGAAAGGGCCACTCCGATCAGCACGCCGGAAGCCAGCAGCGCCGCCGAGCCATCGGCGTTCGCCATGACAGCCAACCCGATGACATAAATTCCCGCGCCGGCGACCATCGTAACCCTCAGACCAAAGCGGTCGGCGAGGGCGCCGACGGGAGCCTGCGAAAGGCCCCAGACGATGTTCTGAACAGCGACGGCGAGGGTGAAGTCTGCCGCCGTCAGCGCGAGGTCCTGCGTTACCGGAGTTAGGAAGAGGCCAAGGCTTTGGCGAATTCCCATGCCGAGGCTGAGCAACAGTCCGGCTCCGATCAAGATCAGCCGGGTCTGAACCAGACCGCCACGAGAAGAAATTGTCGAACGCATGGCCAAATCGCGCTATTCGCCGAGGAGTCCGCCGGGTTCGCCGTGGAGCGGCAAGAGCCCCGAGATCATCCGGGTTTGTCCGCGAACGGCAAGCACTTCGTCGCTTGCGCTGGTCTGCCCCGCTCCCTGCGCAGAACGAAGGATCGCGACGCCGACCTTGGCACCAGTCTGCGCCGGGTCGACAATCTGTGAGCTATTCGCTAAAAACGTGAGAATCTCGGGCTTGGGCTGGACGCACGTCGTGCAGGATTTATCCCTCTGGGCGCAGTTCTTGATTGTCGCCGCGGCTGCGGTGCTGGGCCCCATCGTCGCTTTCCTGCTGGCGCTCATCCTCGCGATGCCGCCGCGTTGGATCGGCCCAGCCGGTGCGCCCCCGCCGCCCATCCTCGCCGCGATCGGCCTGGCCACGACGTTTCTCCAGAAACGATTTGAACCAGAAGGGCGGCTGCGGCGCGAAAGCATTCGCGCTGCTCACGTCAATACGGCACAGCCGGCGGTGAACTGAACTTGCTCGTTGCGATTTTGCGACCGCTAGCATCCGGTGACGTGGAATGAACATGCGCAGGAAGGCCGCCATTCGTCGACAGGCGCCGCGCTGCTGATATGTACAGCTACATTGTTCGCCGGCTGGCTTTCGGGGCGCTGACCGTGATCGGCGTCTCTATCATCGTCTTTACTGTATTGCGCATCCTTCCCGGAGATCCGCTGGTCGCCATCTTCGGCCCGGAAGGGTATACGAAGCTTAGCGAAGCGGAGCGCGCCCGTTACATGGCGGATCTCGGGCTCAGTGATCCGCTCTTCGTGCAGTATCTGCGGTGGATCGGAGACATTGCTCGCGGGAATTTCGGCCGATCGTTCTTTCGCGCCGAGAGCGTCGGCGAAATGATGTTGCGGCGGGGACCGCTGACCGCCGAAATCGCCTTTTTGTCTGTGATTCTGTCGTGGTTGGTCGGAATACCGGTGGCGATCGTCAGCGCGCTGCGTCCCAATAGCATCGGCGACAATGTCTCGCGTTTTCTCAGCATTCTGTTTCTGGCAGTCCCGGGCTTCTGGCTGGGGATGCTGATCGTGCTCGCGGCCCTGTTCATGTTCGGCTACCGCGCGCCGTTGACCGCGCCGCGCCTGCTGGCGGATCCGTGGGGCAATCTGCAGGTGGTGATCGGGCCCGCGGTGGTTCTTGGGCTCGGCCAGGCCGCCTACATCGCCCGCATGGCCCGATCGAGCCTCTTGGAGGTCATCCGGGAGGACTACGTCCGCACTGCCCGCGCCAAAGGTCTGAGCCGGCGTCCGGTGATCACCTTTCACGCGCTGCCAAATGCATTGCTGCCGGTCATTACCCTGTCGGGCATCCTTCTCGGTTTCGTTCTGGCCGGGTCGATCCCGGTCGAACGCGCTTTCGGAACCCCCGGGCTCGGTTACGCAATGTTCACGGCGGTCAGCGAACGCGACGTCTTCGTGATGCAGAACCTGGTTTTTCTCTACGCTGTGGTCTTTGTGCTGCTTAACATATTGGTCGACCTTACGATCGCCTGGCTGGACCCGAGGATCCGCTATCGATGACGGTTACAGAGCCCGAGACCGCCTACCCGCTGGACCAGCCCGCGCCGGCGGTCGAGGCGTCCCGGCTGCGGCGCGCCCGGGATGGCGTGCGCAGGTTCGTCAGGCGCGCGCCCTTATCCGCCTTCTGGGGTTGTGTCGCCGCGGCGATAATTGTAATGGCCGTGGCCGCGCCGGTCCTGGCGCCTTATGAGCCGTTGAAGTCCGACTTTCGGGCAATGTCCAAACCGCCGAGCGAGCGGCATTATTTTGGTACAGACCAGATTGGCCGGGACGTTCTGAGCCGAGTTATCTACGGCAGCCGCTCGTCGCTGACCGTGGCCCTCGGCGCCGTGTTGTTCGGAACCACCCTCGGCGCCTTGTGGGGGCTGGCCAGCGGCTATTTCGGCGGGCGCTTCGACATCTTCAGCCAGCGCATCATCGAGTTCCTGCAGTCGTTTCCGGACCTGATCCTGGCGATGGCCATAGCCATGGCGCTCGGCGCCGGTTTCGCAACCGTCATCGTCGCGATTGCGATCACCCGCATCCCGTTTGGCGGGCGGGTCATTCGGGCGGTAGTGCTGTCGTTGAAGGAATTGTCCTATGTCGAGGCGGCGCGCGGTCTCGGCGCCTCGCATCTGCGCATCATGCTGCGGCACATCTTGCCGCAATGCGTGGCGCCCTACCTGATCCTTGCCACGACCCATCTCGGTGTCGCGATCATCATCGAGGCGGCGCTGGGATTTCTCGGGGTCGGCATCCCGCCGCCGACCCCAACCTGGGGCAACATGCTGGCGGATTCGCTGAACGCCGGCCTCGTGCCGCCATGGTGGCTGGTCCTGTTTCCCGGCCTCGCGATCACGATCACCGTCCTTGCTTTCAACCTGCTGGGCGACGGCATCCGCGACGTCCTCGACCCGCGGCTGCGCGGCGCGGTGGCGGCGCAGCGCTGAGCTTGTCAGGCTGGCGCGATCGGAGCAAGCGCGTCAATGCGTCAGGGAGCCGATCGAGCTGGCGAGCCA
>Ga0081540_1002411_pt1 | contig 15233 bp, 14 predicted proteins | sample TabmetS2T1R1_FD_71024 | JGI IMG/M metagenome (GOLD analysis project Ga0081540, IMG submission 71024) | Tabebuia heterophylla rhizosphere microbial communities from the University of Puerto Rico - S2T1R1 | ecosystem: Host-associated > Plants > Roots > Rhizosphere ... | reverse complement strand
ATCTGGGCAGATTGCCGATCGCGGGAATCCACTATCCAGTGCATGTCTGGCGGGTCGTGGGCGCGAGCCTGGTCGGCAGTCGGTTCGAGGCCCTACGCGCCGCTAGCACGCCGTTGATTGGTCGCGAGGAAGAAATCGCATTGTTGACGCGGCGCTGGGAGCGGGCCAAGGCCGGCGACGGTTCCGTTGTCCTGATTGTTGGTGAGCCGGGCATCGGCAAGTCGCGCATCGCACAAACCCTGCTGGAGCAGTTGGGCGCGGAGCCGCACACGCGGTTGCGTTTCTTCTGCTCGCCACATCATCAGCACAGTGCGCTATACCCCAGCATCAGCCAACTCGAGCAGGCAGCCGGATTTCGACGCGAGGATACGGCCGAGATCCGCTTGGATAAGCTTGTGGCGGTGCTGGCTCTGGCAAACAAGGAGCTGAACGAAGCCGTCCCTTTGTTGGCGGACTTGCTGTCGATACCGACCGGCGACCGCTACCCGCCGCTCAATCTCACGCCGCAGAAGCGCAAACAGAAAACGCTTCATGTGCAGGTGGCCCAGGTGGAAGGACTCGCGGCGCGGCAGCCGCTGCTGATGCTATGGGAAGACATTCACTGGAGCGACCCCACCACGCTGGAATCGCTGGATCTGCTGATCGACCAAGCTGCGACGCTGCGGGTCCTAATGATTCTCACCTTTCGCCCCGAGTTTACGCCGCCCTGGGTCGGCCGTCCGCACGTGACATTGCTCAGTCTCAACCGCCTGCCGCCCCGGCACCGCACCGAAATGATCACGCATCTGACCGGTGGCAAGACCTTGCCCAGGGAAGTTGCCGACCAGATCGTAGATCGCACGGATGGCATCCCATTGTTCATCGAGGAGCTGACCAAGTCGGTCATTGAAAGTGGATGGATGACCGGAGGGCGAGAGCATCTGGCGATCCCGACTACGCTCCAGGCCTCGCTTCTGGCCCGGCTCGACCGTTTGGCGCCGGTGCGAGAAGTGGCGCAGATCGGAGCGGCGCTCGGCCGGCAATTCTCGCATGAGTTGATCAGCGCAGTGTCGCGGATGCCACAGCAGGAACTGAACGACGCTTTGGCGCGGCTCGTGCGCTCCGAGTTGATTTTCCGGCGCGGGACGCTGCCTGACGCGGAGTACACTTTCAAGCACGCGCTTGTACAGGATGCCGCCTACAGCACCTTGCTGCGCGGCCGGCGCCAGCAACTTCACGCCAGCATCGTATCGGTGCTGGAAAAGCAGTTTCCCGGTACAGGCGAAACTCAGCCCGAACTGCTCGCCCACCACTGCACGCGAGCGGGTCTTATTGAGAAAGGGGTCGTCTATCGGCACCACGCTGGACGTCGGGCGATGGTGCGCTCGGCCATGATCGAGGCCGTGGCCCAGCTCGCTCAAGGTCTGGAGCTGTTGCTTGGCTTGCCCACCGGGGACGAGCGTGATCAACTCGAATTCGACTTGCAGGTGGCATTGGGAGCGGCGTTCTCCGCCACCAAGGGCTTCGCAGCGCTGGAGGTTGGAAGGGCCTATGAACGTGCCCGTGCGCTGTGCCGGCAGCGGGCTGATCATCCCGAGTTGCCCGCCGTTCTATACGGTCTATATGTGTATCACCTGCATCGATCCGGCGTGCGTGCCGGCTACGAGGTCGCTGAAGAGCTGGTGGGTCTGGCAGAAAGTGGACAAGACCCGGTTGCCTGTGCCGTTGGATATCGGTCCTTAGGGAATTGCGAGCTCCACCGGGGCAACCAGCAGCCCGCACTGGCGCACTTCGACCGGGCGCTCGCGTTTTGTGATCGGGTTGATCGCCGATCCCCCATGTTCCTGTTTGGGTCTGACATCCGGGTCGCCTCGCTGAATTTTATCCCTTTGGTCCTGCTGTGGCGGGGCGAAATAGACCAGGCGACAGCGCGCAGCCGCGCGGCATTTGCCGCGGCGCAGGAGCTGGGTGATGCCTACACTTTGAGTCATGTTTTGCATCTGAACTGCTGGCTGCATCAGCATCTCGACGATTCGAAGACCGTCAGAGAGCGGGCGGAGGCGGCGATGAAGCTTACCGCGGAGCACGGTTTTCTGCTCTGGGGAGACTGTGCTGCGTTTTGGTCCGGCTGGGCGCTCGCCGCCGCTGGTGAGGTCACGGCAGGCGCCGCGCAGATGCGCAGTGTCATAGCGGCCAATAGAGGCCGGGGGGTTGTCAACCAGGTGCCCTTTCTTTTGGGCTTGCTAGCAGACGTTTGCACTCAAGCTGGAGACTCAACCGAAGCCCGTGATCTGCTAACCGAGGCGCTGCGGATTGTCGACACAACGCAAGAGCGATGGTTTGAAGCGGAGCTGCATCGCCTCAGGGCCGAGGCGCTCCTTGCGAGTTCGCCCTGTGATTTTGCGGAAGCCGAAGCCTCGCTCAGCCGCGCCCTGGCCGTGGCTCAGGAGCAGGAGGCGAGGTTTTGGGAGCTGCGCGCCGCCACCAACCTCGCCCGGCTCTGGCGCGACCACAACAAGCGCATCGAGGCTCGCGATCTCCTTGCGCCGATCTATGGCTGCTTCACTGAAGGCCTCAATACGCGCGACCTGAAAGAAGCCGCCGCGCTACTTGCTGAGTTGGCCTAGAAGCACTCTTAACCGAGTTCTGCCACTTCTGCTCCGGGTCTTAGGCGGACGTCTTGGCCAGCTATCACTCATCGACATCGAGCTGCTGCAATGCAAGACTCCCTAAGCGCCAGTATTGCGTGCCGAAAGTGCCCTGAGCGTCCGCGTTGCACGCAGGCGACGACATCACGGAACTTTGGACCGGCGGCAGAGTCCTTTGCACTTCAGTTTCTTCAGCAGATCATCTGCATCACATGCAGGCAGAGTTAACTAGAACGGTGAACGGGTCTATTTGAAATACAGATTCGAGATCCATTCCGAACTGAGCCAGCCAGCGATTTTGAATCCTATAGGCAAGTTGCTCGCGCGCCATAGGGCATTCAAACTTCATCTTGGCCATGTTCTGCACGTGATGAACCATCTCGTGGACTAGAATGGACTGATCCGCGGGACTCGTCCCGGTCCATTTGTCCGACAGAAAGATGGTACGCCTGCCAAAGTCGTAAAGAGCTATAGCCCCACTTTGGCTGCCGGTCACCGGCTTATCACTTGCACTGGCGCCAGCGTGCGGGTCTGCTGGCTGCTGATGGCGCAGCTCCTCAAGCTTGGCGTCTGCCACGAACTCGATGGACGGTGGCTCAACGATCGACGGCAAGTCAGCATTCGACACCAGCCAATCCGAGATTTCGCTCATCAGTTTCTCTGCAGTCGAGCTCACCAGGCCTTTCGATTGGTTCGGTTCCGCCTGCGCGGCAGGAGAAGCAGCGATTGCGGCAATAAGCACACAGGCGTAAAGCGGATTTCTGCGCATCTAAGTCTCCTGACCGATGGCGGGATCGGTGGCACAGCTAGCGGATTTTCATGCGCGCGACTGATTGCGCTGATCGATCGCGCGATGCTCACCCGCTGAGATCGATTCTAATCTCCTCCTCACAACAGATCGCCAGCGCGTTCTGACACAGTTCGGCAATCAGGTCAGGATGGGCGAACTCACGCCGAACCACTAGGCTCCGGTACTTTGCGACCGCGAACTTCGTGACACTGGCCAGGAGCTCCGCAGTTATCCTCCGCTGATCGCACAATAGTGGACACGCCACGGCAAGCTCCGCCGTGGCATGGTTCGGTGGCAACGCAACTATCGTGGCCAGGGCTTCCAGGCAATAGCGCCCGACGCCGACCATGTCCGTGGTCGTCCAGTCGATTGCTCGGCAGTGCTCCATAATCGAATGATCGGAAATGCCGCCGCCGAAATAGGAGCGGCGCTGATCGAAATCGAAGGAGAGGAAGAATGCCGCGATCCTCGGTTGATCGTGGCTGCTCATATGCTGATGCGAGCGCCCCGCCGTGACCTGCTCCAGTGTCATCGCATCCAGACCAAAAATGACTTTCGTCATGTCGATTTGCTCCAGTCAGTATCGCCTGAAAACTCAAGGGCCTGCGCGCCAGGCACGCGAATGAGGCTAGCCGGCCAAGGAAACGTCCGATTGGCGTTCATGATCTGGATAGTCGCCGCCGGGCCGCATCCCGGCCCTGCCGCCGCGACAGCCAGTTGCGCCTGCGCTGCTCAAGGTCCCAGGCAGCCCAGATCAGTAGGGGAATCAGGTTCAATATGACGATGAAGAACAGTTGGCTCAGAACGCTAATTGATACATCCGAAAATAATGTGGTCATGGCGCACTCTCCTCCCGAAAATGCGGGATAAGCGCCATCTTGCAGGGCAACGCTTCCCAGGCATCATCCGATCGGATGAGCGGAGCCGGCAACGGGCACTCGAGGAGGAAGATTCAGCACTTGCTTGGTGTATCCGTTTCGCAGATTGCCGTTCGCGTCCAACGACCGGCAAAGCGTACGGAATTCCTCGAGCCGCGGGTAAGCCGACGCAATATCCCGGTACTGAAACGGAAAATGCTTGCCCCAGTGAAGCCGCGCATGCACCAAGCGCAGGAGGGTGTAGGCCAGGAAGCGGCAGAACTCGTGGTAGCGCTCGCGATGGGCTGGCCGATCGTAGTTGAAGATCGAAATCGAATACATCGGCTCGTCGCAGGACGCGGTCATTGAAATCATTGTCTCGTCGGGCAGGATGCGTCTGCAGAACAGTGGATAGTGATGCGTATAGCTGCCGCGCTGGTCATGTAGCGCCTGCTCCAGACCGGCTTCCTTGATTGCCGGCAGGAACTGTGAAGGAAAAGTTGCCTCAAACCCCGCAAAATGCTCGACCGCCGCGCGGACGAACTCCACTGCGCGTCTAAGCTCGGCCTCGCGAACGAATATTTCCATTTCCTCGTGCCGGAAGAGATAGTGGTACGTCGTGAGCACGTGCTCGGCGTCATCTATTCTTTCACGGTTCCTTATCAGGAAGATCGGTGCGAGGCGTAAGCCCGCCCTGATTCCCACGGGTCCAAGCAGGCGGGCGACGTGCATCCCGACATGGAACCCCACATCCATCACTGCAAAACCGTAGGCCCTGAAAAACCAGGCCTTGCACCACTCCGCCGTACTTCTTCGGCGCATCTTCACCGGCTTCCGCTCGAACATGGCGAACGTCCAGGAATAGGGCGTTAGGACAAAGTTGCTGAGCGGCTGCTCGTCAAAAGCGGCAACAATTTCGTCGATGCTGTCGCGGAAGCGGATCGTTTCGGACACCAGATATTTCGGGACCGTCGGTAGATCCACCGACAGGATGATTCCGACACAGCCGAGTCCGCAGCGCGCGGCCTCAAGCTCAGGCCCTTCCCGGAATTCCCTGATAACCGGATGCCCGGTAGCGTGATCGAATACAGCTGTTCTAACCGTGACGACAAAATGGGAGAGGCTTTGCAGCCCCGAGCCGTGCGTTCCCGTCGAAATCGCGCCCGAGATCGTTTGCTTCTTGATCGCGCCGAGAGTGGGCAGCGTCCGGTCGGACATTGAATGCAGCTTGTCCAGCAAATCCTGCAATCGGCAGCCTGCGCCCACCCGAACCCGCTGCTCGCCATCGTCGGTAATGATGTCGACTGAACAGAAGGCGCTCATGTCGAGTGCGATGTCGGTGTTTGCCGCCACGTCACTCCAGGAGTGACCCGATCCAATCGCACGAACGGTAGCGCGTGGATTCTGCTGCAAAATTTCCAGAATCTCGTCTTCTGACTCAGGCCGGCGACAATCGCTGTACCACCGTTGGTTGCCGCCAAAATTTACGATTTTCCTCAGAATGCCTTTGCCAGTGGCGTTCATTTGCTAAGCAACTCCGGAAATCAAATCGGTGGCCGGCGCAAAGATCTTCGAATAATCTCGATGAACTTGAAGCCTTTTCTGCGCCATATCAAGGCGAAAACATCGTTTCTCCTTCATCCGGACGGATGAGATCGTTTGCTTTTGCCGCCGCTTCAGGAGGCCATCGTGCTTTTCGAGTCGTTCCGCATCAAGGACGTTCAGTTTTCAAATCGGATGTTGCGGTCCTCGATGGGAGGTCGGACGGCCTATTATGATGGCACGGTATCCCCGGCCTGGGTGCATTTCGAAAGGCGCTTTGCCGAAGGCGGCGTCGCCGGGATCATCTCACCGACGATAAGCATAAATGAGGCGCGGATGTCGCCTCTCGAATACCCGGCGCTGCACGATAACCGCTTCATCGGTCCCCTTGGAGATGCGATCCGGGAGATAAAGTCCGCCCGGCCTGGCCCGGATGGGTGTCGCTACATCATCCAGATCGGCGACACCGGCGGACATACGCACACGAGCCTCAGGCCGCAGGAAGCCGACCGCGTCTCTTCGTCTGCCACCTTCGACATGTTGTTCGGATATCATACTGCGACCCGGCCGATGAGCATCGTGGAAATCCGCTCAACCATCACCGACTTCAGGAAAGCGGCCGGCCGGGCCGCCGCGGCTGGTTGCGACGGAATAGAGGTCACCGCCTCCAAGGGCTACCTCATCCACCAGTTTCTCAATCCGGCAGTCAACAGGAGAACCGACGAGTACGGCGGTTCCGTCGAAAATCGCTTCCGGCTGCTTGGTGAGGTCGTCACCGCGGTGAGAGAGGAGATTGGCGATCGTTTCCTGTTCGGCGTCCGGCTCTCGGCCAGCGACTATTGCCGGCGCCCGTTCAACATCAGATTTCCGCTCACCTTCCCCCTTCCTTCCTGGCAGGAGTTTTGGCACGGCAATGAGCTGGCGGAAACGACCTACTACGCGCGGAAGCTTGAGGAACTCGGCGTTGATTATCTCCATATCGATGCCGGCTTTGGATTTCCCAATCCGGCAGGAAGTCCCGGTGCTTACCCGGACGAAGGCTTTCGCACCTTTGTCAACGCCTCGCGCTTCCTAAGCCGCAAGGCCAATGCCCGTGCAACAATTTTCAATCTGACTCCGGCGGCGATCCGCAGGAGGTTTTTTGCCTACAACTGGTACTTCAAAGCCGCGGCGAACGCCGACTTTGCGGCGCTCATTCGGCGCACCGTTGGAATTCCAATTATCGCCAATGGCGGATTCCAAGAGCGCGACATCATCGATCAGGCCCTTGCCGAGGGCAAATGCGACATGGTCGCGATCGCTCGTCCTCTCCTTGCCAACCCCGACCTGCTGAAACAGCTTGCTGCCGCCAAAAAACCGGTCCGACCCTGTTCCTATTGCACGCTCTGCTGCTCTCACACCGCGGTGTTTCCGCTCGGCTGCTACGACCAACGCCGCTTCGAAACGAGAGAAGCCATGATTAACCAGGTGCTGGCCTGGTGTTCCCCGAATGCGCCATTTTCAATTGAAGACGGTAAGGCGCCCGCAACGGTGATGCATGAAAAGTCTACAGATGGCAAACGTTCCCTTTCGCTCGGCGACCGAACTGTCGTCGTTGATACGATCGAAAAAGCTCGGTTCGGAAGAACTGCTCGACATGTATTTGGAGCGGATCGACAAGAATAATCCGCGCGTCAACGCGGTGATCGCCATGGACGTGGCGGGTGCTAGACGACGCGCCAAGGCAGCCGACGACGCCCTGTCCAGAGGTGAGCATTGGGGACCGTTTCATGGTCTTCCCGTCACCATCAAGGACAGTTTCGATCTCGCCGGCCTTCCCGCGACCTGGGGTGTCCCGGAACTCCGGGATCACCGGCCGGCGACCAACGCGCTTGCCGTTCAGCGCCTGATCGACAGCGGTGCGATCGCGTTCGGCAAGACCAATGTCGCAGCCTATTTGATCGGCTGGGCCACAGCGAACGACATCTACGGCATGACCAGCAATCCCTGGGATCCGGCGCGCTCTCCGGGCGGTTCTTCGGGAGGCGCGGCGGCGGCGCTTGCCGCCGGATTGACCGCGCTTGATATCGGCGTCGATTTTGGCGGCGGCGTCCGCAACGTGGCTCATTATTGCGGAATCTACGGACACAAGCCTACGTACGGGGTGACGAATTGGGTTGGCCATGTCATGCCGGGGATCGGCAACAAGCCCGACCTCGCCGTGGCCGGCCCGCTGGCACGCAGCTCGGATGACCTCAAGACGGCACTATCCCTTATTGCGGGCCCCACGCCCGACGATGCGGTCGCGTGGCAACTTAAGTTGCCGGCACCGCGCTTCACGAAAACTTCTGAACTGCGCGTCGCCGTGATGCTGGAGGACACAAACTTCCCCGTCGACGAGGAGGTGCAAGAGCGAATCGAGGCCGTTGCCGACTTTTTCGGAAAACGTGGCGCGAAGGTAAATGCACGAGCACGTCCGGCTATCGAGAGCGGCGCGGCGTTCCGGATATTCGGCGGTCTTTTGATGTCCGGCCTAGCCTCCCGCCAGAACGACGAGGGATTCTGGAAGCGCCTCAGTCACTTACGCGCCCGGTTCATGGGTGCCGAGGGCGGAGCTGAAGAGAAGATATTTACGCACGCCGACTGGATCGAGCTTGACGCCGCGAGGAATTCGCTCCGTCGAGCATGGCGGGCGTTTTTCAGCGAGTGGGACATCCTGCTGTGCCCAGCCGCGCCCACGGTCGCGGTCCCCCATGACCCAAAACATGCCTGGCACGAGCGAAAGGTCATGGTGAAGGGGCGGCCAACCTCGCCTGCCGATCCGACGTTCTGGGGTGCCTTTACGACAGTTGCCTACTTGCCCTCTACGGTGGCGCCTGCCGGACTGGCCAAGTCCGGTTTGCCGGTCGGGGTCCAGATCGTGGGGCCGGAATATGGAGACTTGACCTGTATCGAAGCCGCCCGGTTGCTTGAGCGGGAATTCTACGGATTTGTCGCTCCAAAAGGCTGGAACTAACCGCCTCCGTTGGCCCATAGTCATGCCAAGCCTGAGAGCACATTGCTCAGCCATGCCGGTACGATGAGCCACAAAATGCGGCTGGAGACGCTTACTGACATCATCGGCTCTGTTTATGACTGCGTCTTGGCGCCGCAGGAATGGTCCCGCACGCTGGCGCTGATTTCTTCCTTCGGAGAAAGCGCCGCCAGCTCGGTTGTGGTTCGGGATAGGAAGAGCACGAGCGGCAGCAGTGTTTTCGAGCATGGCGCGGATCAATCCTTCCTGCGGCTGTACTTCGAGAAGCTCGCGGCGTCGCGTGCCCCGGACCTGCGGCAAGTGGTTCTCGATCAGGTCGGTGATGTCGCAACGATGACCATGCTGGCCGGCGAACGCGAACCGCTCAACAGCGACTTCTACATCAAATGGGTCAAGCCGCTGGGCTTCCGAGATGTCATCGGCGTGCTTGTTCTCAAATCGGGCAAGCGCATCGCGTGGTTCTCCGTGGTCAGATCGGACATCCAGACCCGCTTTGATGAGCGGGATGTTCGCGAGCTCGGGCTTCTGTCGCCGCACATTTGTCGGGCGCTCCTGATCTCCGACACGCTCGAGCTGCAGACGGTTGCCGCGGCGCGGCTCGAAGAGACGGTCGACAAGCTTTCGACTGGAATTCTCCTGACCGAGGATCGCGGCCGCATTTCCTACATGAACGGCGCGGCGGAAGCTCTCCTAAAGAAAGGGGCCGCGTTGAAATCAAGGGACGGCCATCTCGTCGCTACGCGCCCGAAATCCCGCGAAGCGCTGTCGCGAGCGCTTGAGCAAAGCGCGTTGGGCCGCGCGCCCGCTTCGACAGGGCAATATGCCGTGCCGCTTCCCGATGAAGAAGGTGCGGGACTGATTGCAAATATCCTGCCGCTGCAATGGCACAGTAGCCGCAATCCCCTGGGGCCGCTGCCCGGCGCAGCAGCCATCTTCATTCAGGACCCGGCGGAAAATCCCAAGGCTCCGCTAGATGCCTTGGCCGAGCTGTACGGCTTGACAGCCGCCGAGCGGAAAGTTCTTGAGCTCGTAGCGGAAGGCGCTACCCCGCAAGATGCCGCCGACAGATTGAGCGTCAGCCTTGCCACCGTAAAAACCCATTTGCAGCACGTGTTCGCAAAGACCAACACCGGCAGGCAGGCCGATCTCGTCCGGTTGGTCGCGCAAGCGACCGCGCCGATCAGGCCGAAGCGCTAAACGCGAACTTGTCCAAGTACTCGTCTCTCACCGCCGGGCATCTCGCGGTTTGGAGAAAACGAACTAGCCGCCGGGAATTTCGCCCGAACGGCGACCCCTCATCATTCATTCGGATGAAGACGGCGCCGGCTGACAGGTTACCCTGCTCGCATTATTGCTTCCGCACAAATGTGACAGCCGTATTCGAAGCATTTGAACTGTGTCGTGAATCGCCGCAGCCGAGCCACAATTTCCACTACGCGGCGCCGGTGAGTGCGGTTTCAATATTGAAGAGACTTTAGTCATGTTGGAACAGATCGCTCGTGTACTCTGCTGGCTTTGCGTCGGTGAAATCGCCTCAAGATCAGGTGTATTGCCGCTGCCTGCACCGGTAACGGGGCTAATTCTGCTCTATGCCGAATTGGCCGCTCGAGGGGAATTGCCCCAGGACCTGGGTGCTCTTGCGGATCGGCTGCTGCAGTTTCTGGGAATGTTTTTTGTGCCGGCCGGTGTCGGCGTGATCGCTCATTTGAGCCTCTTGAAGGCTGAGGCAGTACCAATCCTGGCTGCAGTAGTTGGAGGCACCGCGATAACCCTTTTCGTGACGATGGTCGTTGTGAATCGGCTTGGCTTCGCGATTGCGAACGATCAGGGGCGCGCAACCGGGTCACTTGAGGGAGCCACTCGCGATGTCAACTCTTAGCCAACTCAGTGGGCTGACCTGGAGCAGCCTCGCTGAAAGGCCTGTCATGGAAACGGGAGCAACCGTGCTCGCCTTTTGGGCGGCGACCCGTTTGTCGCGGTTGGGCGGCAGCCATCCGCTGCTCAACCCAACCTTGCTTGCAATCATTTTCATCTCGCTAGGTCTCGAAGCAACTCACATTCCCTACGAGACCTACTTGCGCGGCGCTGACACTATCCATTTTATGCTGGGCCCCGCGGTCGTCTTGCTTGCGGTACCACTGTTCCGTCAGAGAGCCGTTGTCCGAATCTCCGCGCGTTTGATCGCGGTGGGATTGGCCATCGGCCTGCCTGTTGGAATCCTGAGCGCTGTCGGCATCGCCTGGGCGTTGGGAGCTAGCTCCCAGACGATCCTCTCCTTGGCACCCAAGTCCGTGACAGCCGGAATTGCTATCGGGATCTCCGAGCAGATCGGCGGCTTGCAAACGCTGACGATCGTGCTTGTGATCATGACCGGTGTCACTGGCGCTGTTCTCGGACCAATCATCGCGCGCCTTGCTCGTGTCGACGACCCCCGCGTCGTAGGTCTGACAATGGGAATCGCCTCCCATGGAATCGGCACTGCGCGGGCACTTCAGATCAGCGAGGTCGCTGGCGCCTTTTCGGGACTTGGTATGAGTCTCAACGGAGTGCTGACCGCAATCCTGTTGCCCTTCATCTGGAAGCTGTTCTGATACATTGAGCTCGCGCAGAGGCCGAGGGCTGATGGCGCGCAATGCCCGGCGCCTGGCCCGCGTTCTGGCATACCGCGGCATGGTGGTGCAAGTGGACATCCATTGCTCCAGGGCACACGCGAAATTAAGAAAAAGCCCGACCTTCAAACTAGGAGATGCGACAGGTCGGGCCATCGAGCCGAGACGAACCGGCGCGACTACCGAAGGGGTTCAAGCCAGCTGAACGGTGATGGGCGTGGAGTTGTCAGGCGCTTGCCAACAGAAACCCGCTCGCCATAAGCATCGCGGCTGCGATGAAGAGCGCCATTTCCCATGGCGTCATTGTCCAATCGCCACGCATCCTTAGCTCTCACGACGTTCTGGTCTGGTGAAAGCCCGACCCGCAGGGCTAGGGGGCTCGTTGCAGGTCGGGCTACCGCCGGGGAAGCATCACCATCACCGACAATCGCCTTGAAGGCCTGCAGGCTTTTCCCAGTAAGTTGCCCATCTCTTTTGGACTAGGCCATTCGAGCCCGGCGAGTTACCCGCATCCATGTGCAATCTCTACAGCACGTCGAACCACGTGGCGATCCGCGCGGTCCGCCGGGCGGCTCAAGCGAAGGACTTGCCGCAAACTGCTAGGCGCCGGCGCAGACGGCACCAATCAAATCGTTCGGCGCGAACGGCTTGCGCATGAACTTCGCATCCCGGGGTAGATGCGGCGCGTCATATCCAGAGATAACAATGATATTCAGCTTGGGAAACTTCTCCCGCGCAAACGAAGCGAGTTCTGATCCAAGCATCTTGCCGTTAAGATTTTGATCCGTGACCACAGCGCGCAATTCAGTACCGGAGGTGGCGATCACCAGTTCGGCAGCCTCGGCTGTTGCGCATTCGATCACTTCGAACCCTTCATCTCTGAGCAGGTCCGCCAGAGTCGTCCGCTGAAAGGGGTCATCCTCTACTAAGAGGGTCATGAATTTGGACATGAAATAATTCCTTCTTCGACTAATCCTCGAACCGACAGTTGGTTTCGTTTCCCACACTTCGGCATCCGCAATACAGAACTGACCAACCGCGCTAGCGTCGCATGACTGTCCACTGTAGGCCCACATAGAGCTTTCGAGCCGCGAGACACATCAAGCGCCCTGTGTTCACTTGTGCACACATGCTGTTGCTCAATTTGCATGCTTTAAACCGGTTGAGCATCGACGAACGATCTGGCCCCCGTCGCACTGGACCGTGGGTTGGTCGCAATGGCGCACTATTCGGTGGTTCCGATAGACTTGGTTAGAACCCTCGCCAGAATCCAGGACCCCTATGCAGCGTCTACGGATCAAGCATACTCTCGATGAAAAGGTGCCACGCCGAAGAGGCGCGGAACTGCATGAACAAATTTAATCAATTCACTGGCCTGCACGGTCATCGCCGACAAAGTTTCTAACCGTGCTTACTTGGAGCGTTGAGATGGCGAAACCGACCGAGCAGGAAATCTCCGCCCGCGCTTACAGACTTTGGGAAGCGGCGGGCATGCCTAAGGGTAAGGATGACGAGTTTTGGCATGCGGCCGAACAGGAGCTCCTCAACGAAGACAAGTCAGACCCAATGCAGACGCCCGACACACGGTGACGATAAGGACTGCCCGCTCTGCTTTGGCCTAGGAGGGGCATGCGAAACCCAACCACACTCGCATGGGATGAACGCGGCGCGTGCGGAGCGGATATCACGTGTGAGTGCAATCAATCGTCTGACGGCGATGCGGGGATCGAGGCACCCGATGTGAGCGAGATCGATCGCTCGACGAGACCCCGCCGCCAGATGCGTTCCTTTTTTCGTGTGGCTCCCACATCACAGCCGAATCGGGCGAGCCGGGATAGGAATGTCGCGCGCATGGCCGCAAACAAGGTAACGGCGGTGCGCGCGGGGACCTTTGGCAATCCCTCCCGATGCCGAGGTAAACTGAGAGCCGCAGGGCTGGGGCGCTGACGGCTCCTTTTTTGCTTTGGTGATAGCAGTGTCGTTGGCATGCTAAGCCAAGGCCGTGCTCGTGGCTGTACCGCTCAATATTGCGGCGATCCACCCAAAGATTGAACAAGGCAGTGAAAGTCAGCATAGTACGTCAGCACAGCGCACCACGACGTGTGAAGCTGATGGCTTGCGCTGAAGACTCAGTTCAAGGACACCCGCTCAGTGCCTTCCATGCCGAGTGCATGCGCTGCTCCGGTGGACAGATCGATGCAACGGCCCTTCACGAACGGGCCCCGATCATTGATCCGAACGGTAACACTGCGTCCGCTTCTTTGGGAAGTGACCGTAACTTGCGAGCCGAATGACCGGGTGCGATGAGCAGCCGTCATTGCTCTCGGGTTCATTCGTTCACCGGAGGCGGTTCGGCCGCCGCTGTATCCATAGTGGCTAGCCGTACAGGTCTCGGCGAATGCCGACGTTGAAATGGCGCAAAGCAACGCGGCGACGCAAGCGATTGGGCGGATCATCGTTTCAACTCCCGATCCCGCCCAGACCGAAAACTTGCGTGAAGCCGTTAGGTTCCTAGCATCGCGTCAGCGCGACTTATAAGTCATTTCAAACTCACGAGAAATAAAGCGGCGAGTACGCTTGCGTTCGTTGCGGCGCGACCGTGCACATTGGAATGGCTATTTCCACTACACGGATTGGTCGCCGGTCACAATTTTCGATGCATGAGTAATCCGACCAGGGCTGCACTTGACAATGTAGGCGAGCTCGCGGGCCTCTGGGTGACTTTTCGCGGCAAGTCCAGGCCAATACAGGCCCCGATCACAAACCGCAGCGTCTCAAAATACATGGCGATCAATTGCCCAATAGCGCCCGCACTTTGATTTTCAAAATGCGCAACAGTGGAAACGGTCACCCAAGTTGACGCGCTTTGTTCTTTACAGAAGTTGCTGATCGGTGAAGCGCCACTGCCGCGCGAAATGGTGATACAGCATTCACTAGTTCTTTCAGCTTCTCGCAATCTTGTTCGGTCCAGCCGCGTTTTCCTCTGCGCATAGGATAAGAAAATCGGCGTGGTTGAACTTCGTTCCATCCGCGCGGGCCGGCACGCGCGAGGAAGCATATCAGAAGCGAACCAGCGTTGCCGCTACTAGCGAGCATGCGCGGGCAAACTTCCAGCGATCGAAGGGCTTCCGTCATCTGACGAAAGGCTGTTTCTCAACGAATCCGTTAGGCGGCTGATCGGAAATTGAGATACCTTGAGTGGCGCCGGAGAATGGCTTCCACCAGGTTTCCTCGTTTGCTCGGTTGCAGGCATCCGGCTCGCGGCCGTCGCGACATGCGGTCACTGCGCGTTGCTCGGTCACATCACTTCGTGCCCGCCTTACAAAGTGCGATCGGCGGGGCGGGTGGTGTGTGGCAGTTCGCGCTGCTACTTTAGAGGCATCGTGTCGGTCTCGAACTTTATCGAGACTTTCCTGCGAGTCCATCTGTGCCCGCGCGTTCCTGTCTGCCCAAGCCTGGAATTGCCGGAATAGTGTTTCCTGGTCGGCCTCAGGCTCAATGTTAGCGGCAGCTGGGTTTTCTTTTAGGGATGCCTCAAAGCGCGGCTTTGGCGGTTCAACGCCATGTTTGTCGAGCCATTGCTGCGCGAGCGGTAGGCGATTCCAGCCGGCGAGCGGTGCCGAGAGCGAAACCTCCTTCCACTTGGGATGAAATGGCGGGTTCTGCAAAGCTGCGAATTTCGTGAAGAAGGCATCAACGAACAGGGCAAGCCTGCGACTGCGATCGGTGTTAGGTGCCCAGTTGTATGCTGCAAGCACCGACGGCACAGCGATCGTGTCCACGGTCTCACCTTCG
>Ga0081540_1002410_pt1 | contig 15234 bp, 15 predicted proteins | sample TabmetS2T1R1_FD_71024 | JGI IMG/M metagenome (GOLD analysis project Ga0081540, IMG submission 71024) | Tabebuia heterophylla rhizosphere microbial communities from the University of Puerto Rico - S2T1R1 | ecosystem: Host-associated > Plants > Roots > Rhizosphere ... | reverse complement strand
CCCTCCGCACCGCCGAACCGCGCGCGGACAAGAAGGAGCGCTTCGAGGCCGCGGCCAAGGAGAGCCAGGCCAGCAAGGCCGCCAAGGAAGGCGCCAAGGAGAGTAAGGCCGCGAGCAAGGCGTCCAAGCCCGCCAGGAGCAGTGCGGCCAAGGACGGCGCGGCCAAGGACGGCGCGGCCAAGGACGGCGCGGCCAAGGACAAGGCCCCGGCCACCGAAGCCGCCGACGCGGACGCCGCGACCGAGGCCCTCGCCGAGGCGAGTGGCGCCGACGCGAAGGCTGCCGACGCGAAGGCCGCGGCCGGCGATTCGGGGAGCGGAGCCTAACGTGCTTGAGGAAGCCCTCGAGCACCTGGTCCGGGGCATCGTCCAGTATCCGGACGACGTTCAGGTGGCTAGCAGGTCGCTGCGCCGGGGCAGCGTCCTCGAGGTGCGGGTGCATCCCGAAGACCTCGGCAAGGTCATCGGGAGGGGCGGGCGTACCGCCCGGGCGCTGCGTACCGTGATCGGCGCCCTGGCGGACGGCCGCTACGTCCGGATCGACCTGCTGGACGCCAACGAGGTCCGCTGACCCGATGCGGGTAGTCGTCGGCCGGATTGGCCGTCCGCACGGGATTCGCGGCGAGGTCGTGATCGGGGTCAGGACGGACGAGCCTGACCTCCGGTTCGCCGTGGGCGCCATCCTGGACGCCGGGAACACCTCCGACGACACTGGCCCTGAGAATGGCGTCGGCGGGGAGCGCCTGACGGTGGCCTCGGTGCGCTGGCACTCGGGGCAACTGCTGGTCGCGTTCGCCGGGATCACCGACCGGACCGCGGCCGCCGAGCTGACCGGCAGCTGGCTGAGCGTGGACTCCAGCCAGCTGCCGGAAACCGGTGACCCGGACGAGTTCCGCGACTACGAGCTGATCGGCCTGTCCGTGCGGACCTGTGCCGGCGACCCGGTCGGCGTGGTCACCGACGTCCTGCACTACGGCCAGGACCTGCTAGTGGTGCGGCGCCAGGACGAACCGGGCGGCGAGGCTCTGATCCCGTTCGTGAAGGCGATCGTGCCCGAGGTCGACATCCAGGCCGGGGTCGTGATCATCGATCCGCCTCCCGGACTGCTTGACCACGCCCAGGCGGAGTAGCCGGATAGGTATAAGGAGCGGGCGTGGGCCAGAAAAAAGCCCAGAAAAAAGCACTGCGCATCGACATCGTGACGATCTTCCCGGAGTACTTCGGCAGCCCGCTCGGCGTCTCGCTGATCGGGAAGGCCGCGGTCCGGGGCGACATCGAGTTCGGCGTGCACGACCTGCGCCGCTGGGCCACAGACGTCCATCACACCGTGGACGACCTGCCGTTCGGCGGCGGGCCCGGCATGGTCATGAAACCGGACGTCTGGGGCGACGCGCTCGACGAGATCGTCCCCGCTGACAGCGGGTCCGCCCGGCTGGTCGTCCCGACGCCGAGCGGAGTGCCGTTCACTCAGGACATCGCGGCCAGCTATATAGCCGAGCCGCGGCTGGTGTTCGCCTGCGGGCGTTACGAGGGCATTGACGGCCGGGTCGTCGAGGCGATGCGCGACCGGATGCCGGTGGACGAGGTCAGCATCGGCGACTACGTGCTGGCCGGCGGGGAGGCCGCCGCCCTGGTCATCATCGAGGCGGTGGGACGGCTGCTGCCGGGCGTCCTGGGCAACGCGTCCTCGGCTGGCGACGACTCGTTCGGCGGTGACGGAGACCCCGGCGGTGCCATGCGCGGCTTGCTCGAGGGCCCGGTCTACACCAGGCCACGGGCCTGGCGGGAGCGCGAGGTACCCGAGGTGCTGCTGTCCGGCCACCACGCGGCGATTGCGCGCTGGCGCCGGGACATGGCGCTGCGCCGGACCGCCGCGCACCGGCCCGATCTGCTCGCGGCCCTGGGCGACCTGGACCGCCGCGACCGGGAGGTGCTGGCCGAGGCTGGCTTTCCGGTTAGTGCCGAAGATATGGCACACTGAAGTCCGCTGTCTTTTTCAGGCACCTGGCCGGGGACCCCCGAGGTCTGTATGGCGCGAGTAGGCCGGCGCCGGGTGCCCGCCACGACCACCATCGAGGAAACCGCTGTCATGCATACCGCGATTGCCGAAATCGAGCAGGCCCAGACCCGGTCTGACATCCCGGACTTCCGGCCCGGGGACACGCTCAAGGTTCACGTCCGGGTCACCGAGGGGAACCGCTCCCGGATCCAGGTGTTCCAGGGCGTGGTGATCCGGCGCCAGGGCAGCGGAGCCCGCGAGACGTTCACCGTCCGCAAGATCAGCTACGGTGTGGGGGTCGAGCGGACCTTCCCGGTGCACAGCCCGTCGATCGACAAGATCGAGCGCGTCACCCGGGGCCGGGTGCGCCGCGCCAAGCTGTACTACCTCAGGGAGCTGCGCGGCAAGGCAGCCCGCATCAAGGAGCGTCGCGACCAGACCGGTAGCTGACACCGGGCAATGGACGACCAGCAAGATCCTGGCACTCTTGCCCCGGCTTCCGCCTCGGAGCCGGATGTCGGCTCCGGTAAGCCGGAGCCGGACGAGGACGCACCCGCGGCCAAGAAGAAGAAGAAAAAGAGCTTCGGCCGCGAGCTGCTGACCATCGTCGTCGCGGCCGCCATCCTCACCCTGCTGGTGAAGGCGTTCATCATCCAGGTGTACCGGATCCCGTCCGCGTCAATGGAGAACACGCTCGAGGTCGGCGACCGGGTCCTGGTGAACAAGGTCGTCTATCATTTCCGCGGCATCGCCCGCGGCGACATCGTCGTGTTCAGCGGGCAGGACTCGTGGGGCCCCAACGCCCCGCCGCCGACCAGCAACCCGGTGGTCCGGGTCTTCGACGACGTGCTGTCCGGACTCGGGCTGCATAGCGACCAGACCTACTACATCAAGCGGGTGATCGGCCTGCCCGGTGACCACGTGACCTGCTGCACGGACGGGAAGGTCACGGTCAACGGCGTCCCGCTGACCGAGGACCAGTACCTGTTCGAAGGCAACCCGCCCTCCACCTCCAAGTTCAACGTGGTCGTCCCGTCCGGGCACCTCTGGGTCATGGGTGATCACCGCAGCGACTCCGATGACTCGCGCTACCACTCCGGTGACCCCGGCGGCGGCGCCATCCCGGAGAACCAGGTCGTCGGCCGGGCGTTCCTGATCATCTGGCCGCCGTCGCAACTGCGCGACCTGCCCATCCCGACAACCTTCCAGCAGGCAGCGCTGCACGCAGGCACCGCGGGCGCCGCCGTGCTCCAGGGCGGCCAGGCCGCGCTGGCCGCCGCCCCAGTGGCGGGCGCGGCGGGGGTCCTCGCGGCGCCCGTGCTCCTGCTGCGCAGGCGTCGCCGGCGTTAACCCCGTAGCGTGCGGAAATGTGATCAAGCTGGCAGTTGCCCGGCCTGTCCTCCTGGCCGCGATGGCGCGGGCTGGCGATCCTGCGGCCAGGATTTGGCGCTAAGCTCGACACGATGATGGTGAACCCCCGACGAGGGGCGTGGGTCTCGGAAGGGGCACGGATGAGCGGCGCTGGCCGTGGCGTGACGCCGGGGGCCGAGCCAGAGGCCGGCCAGGACGAGAGCGCCGCGCCGGGTGAGCCGGGGCAGGCCCGGGCGTCGGGTGCGAACAACGCCGCCGAGACCCCGGACGCCAAGGTGCCGGACGCCAAGGCGCCGGACCAGGCCCAGGCCGGAGCCGGCAGCACCACCCCGGCCGGCCGCGAGGCCGAGCCCAGCAGCAACGCCGGGGCCAGCGGGTCGGCCGAGGCCAGCGGGCCGGCCGCGGACGGCGACAGCGCCGCGGATGCGGCACCGGACGGCAAGACCGCCTCCGGCGGAGGCAAGCCGGCCGCCCGCCGCGGACGCAGGAAGCGGTCCTTCTGGCGCGAGTTCCCGATCCTGGTCGTCGTCGCCCTGCTGCTCGCGGTCGTCATCAAGACCTATGCGATCCAGGCCTTCTTCATACCGTCCGGGTCGATGGAGAACACGCTCGAGGTCAACGACCGGGTGCTGGTCAACAAGCTCGTCTACGACGTCCGCGGCATCCACCGCGGCGACATCGTGGTCTTCAACGGGGACGGCTCGTGGGACCCGGGCACGGCGCCCAAGGACACCAACTTCGTGGTGAAGTTCGCCCAGGGCTTTGCCAGCATGTTCGGCTTCGGGCACCGGGGGGACATCCTCATCAAGCGGGTCATCGGCCTGCCCGGTGACAAGGTGGCCTGCTGCGACGCACAGGGCCGGGTCACGGTCAACGGCGTCCCGCTCACCGAGCAGTCTTACTTGTATCCCGGCGACTCGCCTTCCGAGATCAGGTTCAAAGTCGTGGTCCCGCCCGGCCGGCTATGGGTCATGGGAGACCACAGGCTCATCTCTGACGACTCAAGGAATCACCTCGGCCAGCCGGGCGGCGGCACGATCCCGGAGAACGCCGTGATCGGCCGGGCCTTCGTCATCATCTGGCCGATCAGCCGGTGGCGGATCCTGCCGATTCCCGCCACCTTCGAGCAGCCCAAGCTGAGCGCCACCGCGGCCCCTCCGGCGCCCCAGGGCACCGCCGACCCCGCGGCCGCCCGGGCTACTGCCAACCTGCTGTCGGCCCGGCTCGAGCCCTCCAGCCCGGCCCTGCCGCTGGCCCTCGGCTTCGCCGCCGCCGTCCCGGTCACCTGGCTGCAACGCCGGCTCCGGCTCCGGCTCGCCCGCCGCCGCCCGGCCTGTGGCCCAGGCGACTGTGGCCCAGGCGGCCGTACTGCCCGTCGCGTTGGCCGCCGGACTACCCGCGACCCGTCGGACCGTCCGCCCTCCGCATAACCCGCCCGCCCCTCTCTGACCAGGGTCAGCCATCCACGCTCCGTTCTGCCGCCTGGCAGATCGTCTCACCAGTCTCACCAGCCCCGCCGCACCAGGCCGCGGCGGGCAGGCAGATCATTGCGGATCGTTACATCCCTCATCGGGGGTGTAACGATCCGCAATCCTTGCTGCCGCTGCGCGGGTCACAACAGCAGTCACACCAGGCCCGCAGGAACAGCCGACAGCCGGGCCGGTCATCGCGGTCAGGACTCCGGGCCCTCAATGATTCGCGGCCCCGTCCCGTGGGGTTGGTGGTGCTGCTGTGGCGACTCGTCGGCTGGCACTGAAGATCGTGGACCGATACCCCTGTACGGGGTTCAACGACACGCAATCACGGACGCCGTGACGGCTGTGGCACCTGATACGGCCCCGCCACGAGGCGGCTGACTTTCCCGAGCGTCCGAACAGGACCGACGGCGCGGCGACCTCATCTTCGCGGGTGCGGGGAACGCCAGCCTGGCCTGGGCGCGATAGCCGGCTTGTCCGCGTGAGGTCGGCAACTGGCGTACCCTTCCCAGTGTCATGACCCGCCATCTTGGTGTGCCGCCCGCCAGCGACCCGGCCTCACGGGCGGCCGAACCCCCCATGGCCCCTTCCGGCCCTCCGGTGTCATTCCGGAACCTGTATCCGAGGTATCCGGGCTATACGCCCCGCCGGGACGGAGGGCTCGGCGCGTACGAAACCGTGCTCGGGCGGGCCGGGTTCGCGCCCGTCGCCGGTATCGATGAGGCCGGCCGGGGGGCCTGCGCGGGACCGCTCGTGGTGGCGGCCGTGGTGCTCGATCCGGCCAGCATCCGGCGGATGCCCGGGCTGGCCGATTCCAAGCTGCTCACCCCTCAGGCTCGGGAGGAGGCCTACGCCGTGGTGCTCCGCCGGGCCATCGACTGGCACGTCGTGGTCATCGGCGCCGACCAGATCGACGCCACCGGGCTGCACGTGTGCAACGTCTCCGGTATGCGCCGCGCCTTCGCTGGCCTGCGCAGCAAGCCCGGGTTCGTGCTCACCGACGGTTTCCCCGTCCGCGGCCTCGGCGTTCCCGGGCTCGCGGTCTGGAAGGGTGACCGGGTCACCGCATCGGTGGCGGCGGCCTCCGTGGTGGCCAAGGTCAGCCGGGACAGGATGATGCGGGACCTGCACGAACGTTATCCCCTATACGGTTTTGACCGGCACAAGGGATATGTCACCGATGAGCACGTCGCCGCCCTGGCTGAGCACGGGCCGAGCCCGGTGCACCGGTATTCGTTCGTGAACGTGACCCGTGCGGCGGCCCTGGCCGTTCCGGTAGCGCCGACCGACCCGGCGGACCTGCTGGAGCCCGCTGACCTGCTGGGCGACGCCGATCCCGCCGTCGACGACCCAGCCGGGGCCCTGGTGACCGCCGCGTTGGGCCCGGCGGGTGCGCTGGGGGAGAACGAGAGGAGAATGGAATCATGAGCGCGGAGGACCTCGAAAAGTACGAGGCGGAGATGGAGCTGCAGCTCTACCGCGAGTACCGCGATGTCGTCGGGTTGTTCACCCATGTGGTGGAGACCGAGCGCCGTTTCTATCTCACAAATGACGTGGAGCTGAACGTACGGTCAAGTGACAACGGTGAGGTGTTCTTCGAGGTCACAATGCGGGATGCTTGGGTATGGGATATGTATCGTCCCGCCAGGTTCGTGAAGAACGTGCGTGTGGTCACCTTCAAGGACGTCAACATCGAGGAACTGGCCAAGGCCGACCTTGAGGTGCCAGAGGACAAGCCGGACTTCCCGGCGTAGGTGACGGCGGAGGGGCAATGTTCGGGCTTCCCGGCGGGGTTAAGGCCTGCCTGTTCGACATGGACGGCGTGGTCACCCGGACCGCTGTCGTTCACGCGGCGGCGTGGAAGGAGATGTTCGACGAATTCCTCCGCGCCCGCGCCGAGAGCACCGGAACCGAGGTCGTCCCGTTCGACGCGCACCACGAGTACGACGCCTACGTCGACGGCAAGCCCAGGCAGGACGGCACCAGGTCGTTCCTGGAGTCCCGCGGAATCGACCTGCCCGAGGGCAAGCCGGATGACCCGCCGGGCACGCCCACGATCTACGGCCTGAGCAATCGCAAGAACGACCTCGTGCTGGAGAAGCTGGCCCAGGGGGGCGTTCAGGTCTACGAGGGAACCGTCACCTACATCCGTTCGGTGCGAGAAAAGGGGATAGGGACGGCGATCGTGTCGTCCAGTGCCAACACCAAGCAGATCCTCGATTCCGCCGGGCTGGCCGACCTGTTCGACGTGCGGGTGGACGGCCTGATCGCGGAGGAGCGCGGGCTGCGCGGCAAGCCGGCCCCGGACACGTTCCTGGCTGCGGCCACCGAGCTCCATTTCACGGCCAGCCAGGCGGCCGTGTTCGAGGACGCGCTGGCTGGGGTCGAGGCGGGCCGGGCGGGTCACTTCGCGCTCGTGGTGGGTGTGGACCGGGTCGGCCAGGCCGACGAGCTGTCCAAGCACGGGGCCGACATCGTGGTCAAGGACCTCGCGGAACTACTGGACAAGGACGCCTCATGATCAAGCAGTCGGCGTACGGGACCGAGCCATGGCGTCTGGTCGAGAAGGAACTCGACCTCGACCTGCTGGCCCAGAGCGAGTCCATCTTCGCCCTGTCCAACGGGCACCTTGGGCTGCGCGGCAACCTCGACGAAGGCGACCCGCACGGGCTGCCTGGCAGCTACCTCAACTCGGTGTACGAGGTCAGGCCGCTGCCCTACGCCGAGGCGGGGTACGGCTTTCCCGACGACGGGCAGACCGCCATCAACGTCACCAATGGCAAGATCATCCGGCTGCTCGTGGACGACGAGCCGTTCGACATCAGGTACGGCACGCTGCACTCGCACCAGCGCGTCCTGGACCTGCGGGCGGGCACGCTGACCCGGGAGGTGGACTGGTCCTCGCCGGCCGGGGCCAGGATCAAGGTCACGTCGGTGCGGGTCGTGTCGCTGACCCAGCGCGCCATCGCGGCGATCAGCTACACGGTCGAGCCGGTGGACGCGAAGCTGCGGCTCGTGCTGCAATCCGAACTGGTCACGAACGAGGAGCTGCCCAAGCGGGGCAAGGATCCCCGGCTCTCCGCCGTCCTGGAGAATCCGCTGGTCAGCGAGGAGAACCAGTGCTCCAGCGACGGCGGTCCCGCCCGCGCGCTGCTGGTACACAGGACCCGGGCCAGCGGGCTGCGGATCGCAGCCGGGATGTCCCACGTGATCACCGGTCCGGAGAAGATGTCGAACCGGATCGAGTCCTATCCCGATCTGGCCCGGTTCACCGTCGCGACCGAGGTCGCCCGCGGCGAGCAGCTGCGCATCGTCAAGTTCATCGGCTACGGCTGGTCGAGCACGCGGACCAGGCCCGCCCTCATCGACCAGGTGGTCGGGGCGCTCGCGGCCGCCCAGCTGACCGGCTGGGACGGCCTGCTCGCCGAGCAGCGGGCCTACCTCGACGAGTTCTGGGAAGGTGCCGACGTCGAACTGGACGGCGACGCCGAGATCCAGCAGGCGGTGCGCTTCGGGCTGTTCCACATCCTGCAGGCCGGGGCGCGGGCCGAATACCGGCCGATCGCCGCGAAGGGGCTGACCGGGACCGGTTACGACGGGCACACGTTCTGGGACACCGAATCCTTCGTGCTCCCCGTGCTCATGTACACCCAGCCGTCCGCCGCAGGCGACGCGCTGCGCTGGCGGCACCTGGTCCTGGACGAGGCCCGACGCCACGCGGCCGACCTCGGCCTGGCCGGGGCCGCGTTCCCGTGGCGGACGATCCGCGGCCAGGAGACCTCCGGCTACTGGCCGGCCGGTACCGCGGCGTTCCACATCAACGCCGACATCGCCGACGCGGTGCTCCGCTACCTGGACGCGACCGAGGACGCCGAGTTCGAGCAGCAGGTCGGGCTCGAGCTGCTGGTCGAGACCGCGCGCCTGTGGCGGTCACTCGGCCAGCACGATGCCACCGGCGGGTTCAGGATCGACGGCGTGACCGGGCCGGACGAGTACAGCGCGGTCAAGGACAACAACATCTACACCAACCTGATGGCGCAGCGGAACCTGGCCTGCGCGGCCGACCTGGCGACCAAGCTGCCCGATGCGGCGGATAGGCTGGGGGTGACGACCGAGGAGGCCGCGTCCTGGCGTGACGCGGCGGCGTCGATGTACATCCCGTTCGATGACCGCCTCAACGTGCACCCGCAACATCAGGGATTCACCGACTACGCCCGGTGGGACTTCAAGCACACCCCCGAGGACCACTACCCGCTGCTGCTGCACTACCCGTACTTCCAGCTCTACCGCAAGCAGGTGGTCAAGCAGGCCGACCTGGTGCTGGCCATGTACATGCGCCCGGACGCGTTCACGCCCGAAGAGAAGGCCAGGAACTTCGCCTACTACGAGCCGCTCACCGTGCGCGACTCATCCCTGTCGGCTTGCACCCAGGCCGTGATCGCCGCCGAGGTCGGCCAGCTGGACCTGGCGCACGACTACCTGGCCGAGGCCGCTCTCATGGACCTGAGGGACGTCGAGCACAACACCTCGGACGGCGTGCACATGGCGTCGCTGGCCGGCGCGTGGATAGCGCTGGTCGCCGGGTTCGGCGGCATGCGGGCGGGCGCCGGGTCGCTGGCCTTCTACCCGCACCTGCCCGGCGGGATCGCGGAGCTGCGGTTCCGGCTCCGCTACCGGGGCCGCAGGCTGCGGGTGACGATCACCTCGGGTCACGCCAAGTACGAGCTGCTCGACGGCGAGCCGTTGCCCGTGATGCACCACGGCAAGGAGTTCGAACTGGGCAAGAAGGCCGTGGAGCGGAGCATCCCCGCGGCGACCGCCGGGCCCCGGCCCGAGCAGCCGCCGGGCCGGGCCCCCTACAGCCGCGCCGCCAACTAGCGCGTCCGCTCGCACGTCCGCGCCGGGCTGATAGTGCCCCGGCCGGATTACATCACCAGGCACTGACAATTCCCGGTTGCCTGTCCACGAACACGAACCGCCCCACCGGTTTTCCACAGCCCGCCGGTGCCGTCATGCGGGCCGCCCCCGGTTCCGGCCACTGTCGGAGCCGGAGGTGATGACGATGCACGCCAAGGACGTGCTCGGCAGATCCGGAGAGCAGGCGGCGGCCGAGTACCTGGAGTCGCGCGGGCTGCGGATCCTGGATCGCAACTGGCGCTGTGCCAGCGGCGAGATCGACATCGTGGCGGTCGACCGGCAGGCGCTGGTGGTCGTCGAGGTCAAGGCCAGGACCGGCATGCGGTACGGTGGCCCGCTCGAGGCCGTCAGCCGGGCCAAGCGGGCCCGGCTTCGCCGGCTCGCGGTGCAATGGCTGAACGCCCACGGCGTCCGGTTCGATCAGGTCCGCATCGACGTGGTCGGCCTGATCTACGACGGCACCGGCGGGTTCTCCGTCGAGCACATCCGGGGAGTGGGGTAGCCGTGCCGCTGGCTCGCACGTACTCGATGGCCCTGATCGGGGTGACGGGGCACGTGGTCGAGATCGAAGCGGACATCGCCAACGGGTTGCCCGCGGTGATCGTGGTCGGCCTGCCCGATACCGCGCTGCGGGAAGCGCGCGACCGGATCAGGGCCGCGATCACGAACAGCCGCGAGGAGTGGCCGCAGCGCAAGATCACGGTCGGGCTCTCTCCGGCCAGCCTGCCCAAGCGGGGCAGCTGGTTCGACCTGGCCATCGCGATCGGGATCCTGTCCGCGGCGGGCAAGGTGCCGAGGGCAGCCGCCGCCGGGGTGATGTTCTTCGGCGAGCTGGGCCTCGACGGCCGGCTGCGGCCGGTCTGCGGCGTGCTGCCCGCGGTGGCCAGGGCGGCAGAGGAAGGGTTCGGCAAGGTCATGGTGGCCGAGCAGAACGCGGCGGAAGCCGCCCTGGTGCCCGGCGTGCGCGTGATCGCGGTCAACAGCCTGACCAGGGCGGCGGACTGGCTTCGCGGCCTGCCGGGCCCCGACGGCCAGCCCGCCGCGGTCGAATATCAGGGCGGTCAGGATCTGCCTGGTCGCCCCGGGCACCCCGGGCACGACGGCAAGCTCGCCTCCGGCGCGGGAGCCCCGGCGGCGGGCCCCGGTACCGCGATGGCGCCCGACCTCGCCGAGCTGCTCGGCCAGTCGATGGCGCGGCGGGCCGCCGAGGTCTGCGCGGCCGGCGGTCACCACCTGTCGTTGCTCGGGCCGCCCGGCGCGGGTAAGACCATGCTGGCCGAGCGGATCCCCACCATATTGCCCAGGCTCGACCGGGCCGCGGCGTTCGAGGTCACGGCCGTCCATTCGGTGGCCGGAACCCTGCCCGCGCAGGTTCCGCTGCTGGAAGACCCGCCCTTTCTGGCACCGCACCACACGGCGACCAAGGCGGCCATCGTCGGCGGCGGCAGCGGTGTCATCCGCCCCGGATCGGCCTCACTGGCGCACCGGGGTGTGCTGTTCCTCGACGAGGCGCCCGAGTTCGCCAGGGACGTGCTGGATGCCCTGCGTCAGCCGCTGGAAGCGGGCGAGGTGGTGGTGGCTCGTTCGGGCATCACGACCAGGTTCCCGGCCAGGTTCACGCTGGTCCTGGCCGCGAACCCGTGCCCGTGTGCCAGGGTGGCCGGACCGTCCGAAGGCTGTAGCTGCAGCCCGGCCACGCGCCGTAGGTACCTGGGGCGGATCTCCGGTCCGCTGCTGGACCGGGTCGACGTGAAAATCGAGCTCGAGCGGGTCAGCCGCAAGGAGCTGCTGAGCGACCGGACGTTCTCCGAATCGAGCCTGACCGTGGCGAGCCGGGTGGCTCAGGCCAGGGAGCGCACAGCGCACCGGCTGCAGGGCACTCCGTGGCGGCTCAACGGCGAGGTGCCCGGATCGGCGCTACGCCGTACCTGGCCGCCCGCCCCTGGTTCGCTGGCCGTGCTCGAGCGGTCCCTGGATCGGGGCCTGATCACCGCGCGCGGCGTCGTCAAGATCGTCCGGGTCGCCTGGACCCTGGCGGACCTTGCGGGACGGCCCCGTCCCACCCGTGACGACTGCGACGCGGCGCTCGGCCTGTGGCTCGGGGTGCGGCGGTGAGCAGCGGCTCCTCGCCGCGCGAGCACCTCAGCGAGGAAAAGCTGGCCCGGGCCGCGCTCACCTACCTGGCCGAGCCCGGCGATCCCGCGCTCGGCGCCCTGCTCGCGATCTGCTCGCCAGCCGAGGTGCTGGCCGCGATCAAGGCGGACATGCTGCCCGGAACCGGCCCCGGATGCGGTGACACGCCGGCCAGCCGGGCCGCGCTCGACCGTGCGCTCGGCCGCTGGCGCACCCGGCTGCCCATGCTGCCGCACGAGGAGCGCCTGGCGGACACGAGCCGCGACGGCCTCAGGCTGTCCTGCCCCGGCGACACCGACTGGCCCGGTGCGCTCGACCAGCTCGGCCAGGCCCGCCCGTACGCGCTGTGGCTTCGCGGCCACACGGACCTGCGTTTCGCCTGCTCGCGTTCGGTCTCCATGGTGGGGTCGCGGGCTGCCACCAGCTACGGCGGGCACGTGGCCGGCGAGATCGCCGCCGACCTCGGTGAACGAGGCTGGGCGGTGATCTCGGGCGGAGCGTACGGCATCGACGCCGCCGCGCACCGCGGCGCGCTGGCGGCGGAGGCGGTCACGATCGCGGTGCTGGCGTGCGGGGTCGACTACCCCTACCCGGCCGGGCATGCGGACCTGTTCGCAGCGATCGTCGGCCAGGGCGTGGTGGTCAGTGAGTGGCCGCCGGGGTGCCGCCCGGCCAGGACACGGTTCCTGGTCCGCAACCGGGTCATCGCCGCGCTCGGCTGCGGCACCGTGATCGTGGAGGCAGGCGAGCGCAGCGGCGCGCTGAACACCGCACGGCACGCCGCCACCCTGGGCAAGCCGCTGATGGCCGTGCCCGGGCCGGTGACGTCGGCGCAATCCGCCGGATGCCACCGGATCATCAGGGACTGGGGTGCCAGCTGCGTGACCCGCGCCGCGGACATCATCGAATTGCTATCGCCGCTGAGCGCCCCGGACGCGCTGGCGCCCGGCGGCGGCCTGGATGCGCTGGCGCCCGATGGCGGTCCCGGCCGTCTGTCACGGCTGGATCCGGACGCCGCCCGCGCGGCTTCCCGCGATGACCTCGACCCGGACAGCGCCCGGGTACTCGACGCGTTGCCTGCCCGCGGCGGCGCGGGAACCTCGACGATCGCGGTCGAGGCGGGCGTGGACCTCGACACCGTGCTGCGCTGCCTGGGCAGGCTGGCCGGTTACGGCTTCATCGAGCGCTGCGACCGCGGCTGGCGCCTGCGCAGGTCCTGACGGCGGACCACCGCGCCGGGCCGCGGCCGGCCCGGCCGGGGCGGCCGACGGTGTGGGTATTGCGTCACGCGACCTTGGCGTCCAGGCGCTCCTCGGCATCCGCCTCGTCGCTGAGTCCGAACTCGAGCTCCAGATTGCGCTCCCTGGCCAGGTCCTGCAGGCCGTACCGCTCGATGTGCTCCGGGTCGGTCAGGCTGATCACCCGAAGACCCTGCCCGGCCAGCCGCTCGTTGATCTCGTCGAGATGCTCGCGGACCAGGACCTTCTCGGTGTCGGTGATCTTCCCCTTGTGCGGCTTGCCCGCGTGCTCGCGGGTCGCGTAGTCGAGCCGGTCCCCGCGCGAGCCGCCGTTGGCCGCTGCCCGCGTGCTGCGCCGAACCGGGCGGGCGGCGGTGAGCAGCTCGGCCATGGAACTCTGCGTGGCCAGCTTGTCGAAGGCGTCGGCCTCCATGACGATCCGACGCGGCTCGATGTCGTCGGGCAGGTACAGGTCGACGACCGCTACCCGCAGGGCAGCCTCCTCCATGGCCTCGGCTTCCTCGGTGAGTGCCTCGATCTCGACCGGGCCGTCGCCGAGCTCGGGGTGCTCGTGGACCACGATTCGTGCCAGTGCGTCGTCATGCATGATGAGCTGGCCGCTCAGGTCGCTGAACCGGACAGTCTTCTGACCCATGCTCGATCCCTCTCTAAGGCGCTGGTGCGAGCGCGTTCGGCGGCTCGGCGGCATCGCCGTGGGCGATGCTGAGACCGCGGTTGTGAACGCATGGATCACCCTGCCGCAAGGATTCCCGCGTGTCAAACTTCAGTTCGATCGGCGTGTCGGTATGCGAAATTACTCGCGATTAGCGTGTCACCTGCCCTTTCCCGCCTGCCGGGGGCTCCCGGGTGCACACTGGAACTCATGAAAGATGTCGCCGGGGCCGCGCACCCGCCCGGCCCGCCGCCACCCGGCCCAACGCCGCCCGGGCCCCTGCCTGAGAGGCTGCCGCCCGCGCTGGCCGGGGCGATGGCCGCCTTCGAGCGCCACCTCCGGTCGGAGCGCTCGCTCTCACCGCACACCGTCCGCGCCTATGCCGGCGACATCGCCTCGCTGCTGGCCTACGCCAGCCACCAGGGCATCGACACGCCGGACAGCCTGGGCGTGACCGAGCTGCGTGGCTGGCTCGCGATCCAGCACGAGTCGGGTGCGGCGCGCGCCACGCTGGCCCGCCGCGGTGCCGCGGCGCGGGCCTTCACCGCGTTCGCCCACCGCCGCGGCTGGCTGGCCACCGACCCGGGCCCGCGGCTCGGCACGCCGAAGACCCGCCGCACCCTGCCGCACGTGCTGCCCCGGGACGAGATGGCCGGCGTGCTGACCGGCCTGGACCAGGCCGCGCGCCGGACCCAGGCCACCCTCCGTACCGAGGCAGCCGAACGGGCCGGGCCAGCCGATCCGACCGACGCGACCGGGCCATCCGGAGCCGAAGCCGCCGTGGCCCTCCGCGACTCCGCCGTGCTCGAGCTGCTCTACGCGACCGGCATCCGGGTCAGCGAGCTATGCGGGCTGGACGCCGGCCACCTCGACCAGGGTCGCCGCACCGTCCGGGTCAGGGGCAAGGGCGGCAAGGAACGTACCGTGCCGGCCGGCGTGCCCGCGCTCCGCGCGGTAACCCGGTGGCTGGACGCCGGCCGCCCTGTGCTCGCCACCGCGGCCAGCGGGACAGCCCTGTTCGTGGGCGTCCGCGGCGGCCGCCTGGACCCGCGCACGGCGCGCCGCATCGTGCACGAGCGGCTGCGCGAGGCGGGCACAACCCGGGACGCCGGCCCGCACGGCATCCGCCACACTACGGCGACCCATCTCCTCGAGGGCGGCGCCGACCTGCGTAGTGTCCAGGAGATCCTCGGCCACTCCTCGCCCGCCACCACCCAGATCTACACCCACGTCTCGATCGAGCGCCTCAAGTCCAGTTACCGCCAGGCCCACCCCCGCGCCTAGCAGGCGTCCACGGGCCGGCCGGGCGCGCAGCGATGTCCGTGGTGCCAGAGGCCATCCGGTGTGCTGCCGGGGTTCCTGGTACCGGGCTGGCGGCTGGCTCATACTGCATGGATGCCTCGTTCATGCTGTTCTGACGACATGGCTG
>Ga0081540_1002409_pt1 | contig 15242 bp, 13 predicted proteins | sample TabmetS2T1R1_FD_71024 | JGI IMG/M metagenome (GOLD analysis project Ga0081540, IMG submission 71024) | Tabebuia heterophylla rhizosphere microbial communities from the University of Puerto Rico - S2T1R1 | ecosystem: Host-associated > Plants > Roots > Rhizosphere ... | reverse complement strand
ATCACAGACGTCATCAACGGCAAGAAGCCGAACCGCGAGTCCGTGCTGGAGCCGACCGGCCCGCGCACCTCCGCGGTGCCGCCCGCCGGCAAGCCGCGCCCGCGTCCCGATCCGGATGCCGGCCTGGAGCCGCAGCCGCAGGCGTGATCATGGCCGGCTATTCCGGCAAGAGTGTTGTGCAAAAGCTCGGCATCAAGCCGGGCTTTCGCATTTTTGTCGACGGTGCACCGGCGTCTTATGACGACGTCATTGGTCCATTACCCGCGGATGTGACGCTGGCGTCGCGGCTGAAGGCGCCGCTCGACATGGCGCATGTGTTCGCCAAGCAAGCGGCCGCCTTGCGCAAGAAGCTTCCCGCCTGCCGCGAGGCAATCGCGCCCGACGGCATCGTCTGGGTGTCGTGGCCGAAGAAATCCTCCGGCGTTGCGACCGATGTCACCGAAGATGTGGTGCGCGACACTGCGCTGTCGCTCGGGCTTGTCGACGTCAAGGTCTGCGCGATCGACGATATCTGGTCGGGACTGAAGCTTGTCATCCCCGTGAAGCAACGCGGCAAATAGGGTGGTCCCGGCCCCGGCGGCCCCTTCACATGGAGGTCGAATGTCCGTCATCGAATGCGATGTTCCCGCTTCCAGCGCACTGGATCGCGAACTGGTCGGCCATTGCGACTTTCGCGACTCCTATCGCGTGCCGCTGTCGCATCCCGAACTCGGTATGGCCGAGATCTTCTTCGCCGTATTCGGCCATACGCCATTCTGGATGAAGGCGATGCTGATCCTGCGCAATGCGCTGGTGCGGCTTGTCGGCCTCGAGGTTCCGACGGTCGACGAGATCATGAAGCCGCAGGTGAAAACCACCTATCGTGTCGGCGACAAGATCGGGCCCTGGCCGGTCTTCTTCGTCGGCGAGAACGAGATCATCGCCGGTCGCGACAACAAGCACATGGACTTCCGCCTCTCGGTCCTGAAGGTCAAGGACGGCGCAGCCGCAAGCGTCGTCGTGTCGACCATCTGCTCCGTGCACAATCTCTTCGGCACGATCTATCTTTCCCTCATCGTGCCGTTCCATCGCTCCGGCGTGCAGGCGCTGCTGTCGAGAGCCGTAAAGGCAGGCCGGCTGTAGGCGCCTGCCACTGCTCTATCCGCGAGTCGTCCCGCGCAGGCGGGGACCCATGACCACTGCATGTTGTAGTTAAGCACGCTGGAGCTCCAGCCGTTGCAACCACATCGCCCTGTGGTTATTCGTCCCCGGTCGCGCTTCCGCCTTCGCGCAAGCGCTTCGGCGGACTTGAACCCTGCGAAGCTTGCGCAGCAAGCGAAGAAGGGTCGCTTGCCCGGGACGACTCCCGGTGAGAATTCCGCCAACCCTTAACAAATCTTCAACGCAGTCCGGCCTATTGCTGGCGGACGCGCGCTTCGTGCCGCGCGAAGGGATTTTTATATGGCCACTGTAACATCCGCCTTGATCACGCCACCCGAGCGCAGCGCGATTCCGCCGGCGCTGTTCAATGCGTGCTTCGTGCTGTTCACCATCAACGCGGTGTATTTTCCGATCGCCTGGTTCTCGCATTGGTGGATCTACGATCCCACGGGCCTCGGCATCCCCACCGACTTCGTCAATGTCTGGGCCGCCGGCAAGCTCGTGCTCGATGGCACGCCGGCGCTGGCCTATGACTGGGACATCCAGAAGAAGGTCGAGGTCGCGTTGCTCGGCCAGGATTTCATAGGCTATCTTGCCTGGCACTATCCGCCGCCGTTTTTGTTCGTGGCGGCGTTCCTCGCGCAGTTTCCTTACGCCGTCGCTTTCGCCGGCTGGATGGCAATCAGCTTCGTGCCGTATCTTGCCGTCGTCAGGGGCATCGTCGGACGGCCCTTCGGGCTCGTGCTCGCGGTCGCCTTTCCGGTAGTGTTCAGCAACACGCTGGTTGGGCAGAACGGCTTTCTCACCGCAGCCCTGGTCGGCGGTACGCTGTATTTCCTGCCGGTGCGTCCGGTGCTGGCAGGCATTTGCCTGGGGCTGCTCAGTTACAAGCCGCAATATGGCCTGCTGTTTCCGATTGTGCTGATTGCGGCCGGGCAGTGGCGCGTCTTCATGTCGGCGGCGACGACGGTGATCGCGCTTGCCTTGGTGTCCTGGCTCGCTTTCGGCACCGAGGCCTGGAAAGCGTTCTTCCACTGGATCCCGACGTTCTCGCAATACTTCCTGAGCGAGGGCAAGGTAACGTGGTGGAGGCTGCAGTCGCTCTACTCGCTGCTGCGTTTCCTGGGCGGGCCTGAGTCGTTCGCCTGGGCGGTGCATTGGGTGTTCACCGCTTCGGTCGCGACCGTGCTGGCGTTGATGTGGCGAAGCCGCGTGCCCTACACGCTGAAGGCCGCCGCCCTTGCGGCCGGCACGTTGCTGGTGACGCCGTATCTCTACATGTACGACATGATGGTGCTGGCGATTCCCGTCGCCTTCCTGGTCCGCCTCGGATTGAAGAGCGGATTCCGCCCCTATGAACTGCCGGCCCTTGGGTTGGCGCTGGCGCTGATCGTCACCTTCATCTTCGCCGGCTTCCCGCTTGGCCTCGGCGCCACGCTGATCGTGTCGAGCCTCGTGCTGCGCCGGGCGGGGCCTTGGTGGCGGCGGGAGCCGTCGCAGGCACTGGCCCCGGCCCGGGCGTGAGGCCTCGGGCAGCAGCCGGCTGCCCGCTAAACAGTCATTCCGGCAATCACAAAACCGTCTTGCCAGCCCGCCTGAATAGTTGTTCAGTTCTTGATTGGCGATTGAGGTTCAATCGCCCAAGAATTGATGCCCGGTCTTCCCAAAAGGCTGGCGCATCGTGGGACGGGAAACGCGATGGTCTATCGGCGGACCCATCAGGTGGTGAAGCGGCTGGCGGCACGGCGCAGCGCGATCCTGGCGGCTGCGCGCGATGCGGCGGCTGAAGGCGGCATGGCGGCGGTGCAGATCGCCCCCGTCGCGGTTCGCGCCAATGTCGCGGCCGGCACCGTCTATCGCTACTTCCCGTCCAAGGCCGACCTGATCTCCGAACTGATCGCCGACGTCTCGCGCGACGAACTCGCCGCGATCCGCCGCGCCGCGGATGCCGCACCCGGGCCGTCGTCGGCGCTCGCCGCTGCCGTCACCACAGTGGCCGTGCACGTGCTATCGCAGCGCAAGCTCGCCTGGGGCATTCTGGCCGAGCCTGTCGATGTCGATGTCACCGCCTCGCGGCTGGCAAGCCGCCGCGAGATCGCGGGCGAGATCGCCGCCCGCATCGATGCAGCCGTGCGTGCGGGACATCTGCCGGCGCAGGACACCGCGCTTGCCGCTACCGCATTGCTCGGCGCGCTGCATGAAGCCCTCGTCGGACCGCTCGCGTCCGACAATCTCGAGGACCCCGCAAAACTGCGCGATGCCGTGCAAACGGTGACGCTGCTCTCGCTGCGAGCCGTCGGTGTGATGGATGCGCGTGCGCGCGGGCTTGTGGTGCAGGCGGTGCTGCCGGCGAAGACGCTGGTGGGAGCTTAGGATTTTTTGGGCCCGGCGACGGTGGCGATGCGCAACATGTTGGTGGTGCCGGGAATGCGCAGCGGCACGCCGGCAACGATGATGACGCGTTGACCGGCATCGGCAAAGCCGTCGCGGAAGGCAATGGTGCCGGCGCGATCGACCATGTCGTCCTGGTCATGCGCATCTTCCGCCACGACGCAATGCACGCCCCAAACCAGCGACAGTTTCCGTCCAGTGACCATCTTCGGCGTGATCGCCACCACCGGCGGCTTCGGCCGCTCGCGTGCGACGCGGACCGCAGTCGAGCCCGAATCGGTCCAGCAGATGATGGCGGAAAGCTCCAGCGTCTCGGCGATCTGGCGCGCGGCGTCCGCGATCGCATCGCCCACCGTCGGCTCCGGCTCCATGCGCTGTGCCGAGAGCACGTTGCGATAGGTCGGATCGCGCTCCACTTCCTCGCCGATGCGGTTCATGGTGGAGACCGCCTCGACCGGGAATTTGCCCGCTGCGGATTCTGCCGACAGCATGATGGCGTCGGCGCCCTCATAGACGGCGGTGGCAACGTCGGAGACTTCGGCGCGAGTCGGTACCGGAGCCTGGATCATCGATTCCAGCATTTGGGTGGCGATCACCACCGGCTTGCCGGCGCGGCGCGCCATCCGCGTCATTTGTTTCTGCAGGCTCGGCACGCGCTCCAGCGGCAACTCCACGCCGAGATCGCCGCGCGCCACCATCAGCGCGTCCGACGCATCGATGATGTCGGCGAGGCGATCGATCGCCTGCGGCTTCTCGATCTTGGCCATCACGGCAGCGCGGCCGCGGATCATGCGCTTGGCCTCCTTGACGTCATCGGCGCGCTGCACGAAGGAAAGCGCGATCCAGTCGATGCCGGTCGTCACCGCGGCCTCGAGATCCTCGCGGTCCTTCGGCGTCATCGCCGAAACCGGCAGATCGGTGTCGGGCAGGCTGACGCCCTTGCGGTCCGACATCTTGCCGCCGACCACCACGCGCGTCACCGCGCGCTCGGGCGTGGTCTCTTCCGCGATCAGCCGCACCTTGCCGTCGTCGAGCAGCAGCGCGTGGCCAGGACGAAGCGCTGCGAGAATTTCCGGATGCGGCAGGTGCACGCGGCTCTTGTCGCCGGGCGCCTTGTCGGAATCGAGCGTAAAGCTCTGGCCGTTGTTGAGCTGCACCGCGCCGTCGGTGAACTGGCCAAGCCGCAGCTTCGGTCCCTGCAGGTCAACCAGGATGCCGATCGGGCGGCCGTAGCTGCTCTCGACATTGCGGATGGTCTTCACCAGCTCCCGCATCTTGTCATGCGGGGTGTGGCTCATATTGATGCGGAACACATCGGCGCCGGCCTCGAACAGCTTGCGGATCATCGCGCTGTCGGAAGAGGCTGGGCCAAGCGTCGCGAGGATCTTGATGCGGCGCAGACGCCTCATTGCTTGCTTCCCGGCGCTGGTGGCAGGCCCGGTGCGCCGGGCGGAGGATTGGGCAATCCCGGCAGCCCCGGACCGCCCGGTCCGACCGTTCCCGGAATGCCCGGCACGCGCTGCGACGGCTGCTCGTTTGCTTCCGTCAGCTGCACCGTCCAGGAGCGCTGCTCGCCAGTGTCGACCTCGAAGAAGCCGGTGCGGTCGAACCCGCGCGCCAGGCAATTCTCGGTGCCCTTGATGGTGAATTCCTTGTCGCGCGAGCACATGAATGCCTGTCCCGACCATTCGCCGCCGCGATCGTAATCGAGCGCGTAGATGTAATAGAACCGCGCAACCAGATTGCCGCGCAGCAGCGTCTCGCAACTGCGCGACGACACGTTCCACCATCCCTCGGTGGTCCAGCCGTCGGCGTCTTTGTAGCCGAGCGCAATGCCGACCCGGCTGGAGGTGTTGTTGCACAGACGAAAATCCGCGGCCGCCGGATTGTTCCCCAGGAACACGAGTCCGAGCGCCAGCAGCAGGCTGGCGGCGAATCGGGTCGGGAGGGGGACGGGATGGGCAGAACCGCGGGAAATCATGTCGCGAAACTATATCAATTCGTTGACGATTTCGCGTGTGAGGCTGGAACTGTCAACGCTGGTAACCCCTATTTGGCGGGAATTTCGGCCGTTAGGATGCTGTTTTGCGCTGCGATGTGGCAAAATATGTGACAATTGCTATTTCGAATGAAGCTCGCGAACGTGAAGGGAACGGCCATGGCGATCGACGACAAGACCCGCACCGAACTTGAGGCGGCGGTATTCCGCCGCTTGGTCGAGCATCTGCGCGGCCGCACCGACGTGCAGAACATCGAACTGATGAATCTGGCCGGCTTCTGCCGCAACTGCCTGTCGAACTGGATGAAGGATGCGGCCGACGCCAAGGGCGTTAGCCTTTCCAAGGACGAGAGTCGCGAGGCCGTCTACGGCATGCCCTATGAGGAATGGAAGGCGAAGTACCAGGGCGCAGCAACGGCGGAGCAACTCGATGCCATGAAGAAGGTCCATCCCGGGCACTAGCTTTTCCGACGCTTTTCCACGGCTCTTTTCGCCTGGCCACCTTAGCTGTGGGTGCCGCTGTGGATGAGCGCGATGCTTCCTTGACGGAAGGGGCTCAAAAAATCGAGGGTCGTTTGCAGAACACGCGTGCGCTCCCGCACGCGCCTTTCGATTTCAACTGTTCCGTTGAGGAGTACGCGATGGCTACGTCCGCCGCCGTCCAGGAAGAAGCGCCTGCGACACGATTTGCAAAAGACCAGCTCAAGGCCATCATCGAGCGCATCGAGCGGCTGGAGGAAGAGAAGAAGACGATCTCGGACGACATCCGCGACGTCTACGCCGAGGGCAAGGGCAACGGCTTTGACGTGAAAGCGCTGCGCCAGATCATCCGCCTGCGCAAGCAGGATCCCAATGAGCGGGCCGAGGCCGAGACGATTCTCGAAACCTATATGCAGGCGCTTGGGATGCTGTAAGGCGCCGCGTCAGGTGCGTCCGGTCGCCGCAGGCTTTGGTAAAATCTCCTGATCTGCTAGAGTGTTCGGTGAGGAACCGAACAGATGGACGTGCCCGGACCAGAGCGCAGGCTCGCCGCGGTCCTCGCGGCCGATATGGTCGGCTTTAGTCGGCTGATGGAGGCCGACGAAACGGGTACACTTGCGCGTCTGAAGACCCATCGGATCGAACTGATCGATCCGGCCATTGCCAAGAATCGTGGCCGTATCATCAAGACCACGGGCGACGGCATGCTGGTCGAATTCCACAGCGTTGTCGACGCGGTGCTGTGCGCGACCGAGGTTCAGCGCCGGATGATGCGGCGCAATTCGGGCGTCTCGCCTGCGCGATGGATACAATTTCGCATCGGCATCAATCTGGGCGACGTGATCGTTGAGGGAGACGACATCTTTGGCGATGGCGTCAACGTCGCGGCGCGCCTGGAAACGCTGGCCGAGCCGGGCGGTATCTGTATTTCGAGTGCGGTACGTGACCAGGTCGGCGAGCGATTGGACGGTGTCGAATTCGAGGATATCGGCGACCAGACCGTCAAGAACATCGTTCGGCCAATCCGCGTGTTTCGGATTCGGCTGGAGCAGGACGCACGCAGCGCGCAGGAGAAAACGGCAGACACGGCGGCGGCGACCGTGGTCGGCCGGAAGCCGTCGATCGCCGTGCTGCCGCTCGTCAATATGAGCGGCGATCATGAGCAGGAGTTCTTCGCGGATGGCCTCACGGAGGACGTCATTACCGAGCTGTCGCGCTTCCACGACCTGATGGTGATCTCGCGCAATTCGACCTTCGTGTACAAGGGCAAGCCGGTGAAGATGCAGCAGGTCGCACGCGAGCTCGGTGTCGACTACCTTCTCGAGGGCAGTGTGCGGAAGTCGGGCGAGCGCATCCGCGTCACCGTGCAATTGATCGATGCGGAGTCCGACCGGCACATCTGGGCCGAACGTTATGATCGCAAGCTCGAGGATGTCTTCGCCATCCAGGACGAGATCACTCGTGCCATTGTCGCGACAATGGCCGGCCGGGTCGAGGCAGCGACGCACGATCGCGCAAAGCGCAAGCCGACCGATAACATGGCCGCCTACGAATGCGTGCTGGCTGCCAAGGTGCTGCACCACCGCTCCGCACGTGACGACAATGCGCAAGCGCTGCGGCTGCTCGACCGCGCCCTCGCGCTCGACCCGAACTATGCGCACGCTCACGCCTGGAAAGGGTGCGTGTTGGGTCAGAGCTGGGTCTATAACTGGTGCGAAGATCGCGATGCGGCCTTCCAGCAGGTGGTAGCGGAGCTGGAGACCGCGCTGGCGCTCGACGACAATGACTACGACGTGCACCGGATCCTCGCTGCGGTGAACCTCAATCGCGAGGATCACGACAAGGCCGCCTACCATCAGGAGCGAGCGCTGGCGCTCAACCCCAATTACGACCTCATCGTTGTGCAGCAGGGCGAGCTCCTGACCTGGCTAGGGCGGCCCGAGGAGGGCATCGACTGGATCAAGAAGGCGATGCGCCTCAATCCGTACCATCCGGAGCGCTTCTGGAATCACCTCGGACGAGCCTGTTACTGCGCCGAGAAATATGCCGAAGCCGCAGAGGCATTCTCGCGGATCACGCGGCCCGATCACACCCATCATGCCTTCATGGCCGCGACGTTCGCACAGATGGGCAACGCGGTCGCCGCCGCGGCGCACGCGGCAGAGGTCGTCAAGCGCGAACCGGGCTTCTCGGTGGCCACCTACCTCACCACCCAGCACTACAAGCACGAGATCGACCGCCGGCGCCACGAGGCGGGCTTGCTCAAGGCAGGTCTGCCGGCCTGACCGGCCGTGTTACGCAAAGCGAAAGGAAAGCAGGGCCGGCTTAGCGCAGCGCGGCGGTGCGCATCACGAACGACTTCGTCTCCAGCCGGGCCGTGGCCGAGCCGGTGAAGCGATCGGTGAGGAGGCCGAGCGTCGGATCATCGGAGAAGGTCATCGCGACGATCGCCTGCGGCTTCACGAAATGCTGCCGCATCAGGGTGAGGTCGGCATCGCCGAACACGGTGACCGACATCGAGCTGCTCGCGCTCGGCGCCAGCATTATCACGCGCAGCCAGATCTCGTTGCTGCCCCTGGATGCGGCGAGGCGGGCCGAGGTGGCGAAGACGTCAGCCTGGCCCTGCGCGCCCTTGGCGACCACGGTGGTGACGTCGTTGACGGCCATCGAGTTGCGCGACGGCGCGGCCGCACGCGCGCTGCGCGGCATCGGCGCGCTGGCGACGACGACATTAGCGCGATCGACCGCGGAGACGGCCGCCGGCGCATAGGCCATGGCCTTGTTGAAGTTCTCGGAGACGCTGGCGGTGGCCTGCTGATCGGCCGCGGCGATGAACTTGCGGGCGGCAAGTGCAGTAAGCTGGGCGGGACTGGCCTGCTGCGGGGTGGGGACGTTGTCCCAGAAGCCGCGGGCGTTGATGATGTCGGCGGGGGTTTGCGCGGCGGCGTCGGCTTGCTGCTTCGGCTCGGCCGTTTCCGCTGCGGGAGCGGCGGCCGGCTTCGGCGCGGGGACGATCTTGGCGTCGGCGGAAGCGAGCTGCAGCGTGGAGGCGGCGGGCTTCTTCTCGGAGGGCTTCTCAGCCGGTTTGGCGGGCGCATTTGCGGCGACCACGGTTGTCTTGACCGGCTTCTCGTTCTTGGCCGGAGCGGGGACGCTACCCTCGTCATCCTCGTCGCTGGCGGCCGGTTTGCCCTTGAACAGGGCGGCCAGGAAGCTCGGCTTGCCGGCGCTCTCCTCGCCATTGCCACGGCGCTCGACGTCGGCCCTGGCAAGCTCATAGCCCTTCATCGGACCGCTGGTGGACTGATGCACGGTGCGCCCGTCCGGGAACACCTTGGCGAGCTGGTCATGGCTCATGCGGGGCCAGTGGCGGATGCTGCCGGTGTCGAGATGCACGAAGGGCGAGCCGGAGGTCGGATAGAAGCCAACGCCGCCGCGCTGCAGGCGCAGGCCGGCGTAGCGAATCTGCTCGAGCGGCACGCCAGGGATGAAGAAATCCATCGCGTGTCCCAGCATGTGCTGGCTGAAGCGGGCCACGCCGGAGGAGCGGCGGCGGAGCATGGCGTTGGTGGCGGGAGAGCGGTAGGAGGAGATGATGTTGATCGGCTGCTTGCCGTCGACGTCGCGGTAGACTTCCCAGAGGATGTCGAACAGCCGACGATCCATCTCGGTCTTTTCCTGGGTGCGCCAGTCGCGCAGGAAATGATTGAGCTGCTTCAGCGCCTCTTCGTCATAACGCCCGTCGCGCTTGAAGGTGACGGTGAGGTCTTCGTCGGAATGGGTGTGGTGGAAGGAGAGGGTGCGGGTCTCGTTCAGCGCGGTGGCGTCGCGGACGACGCCGGCTCCGGCGAGGAGCAGCAGCGACGCGAGGCCAGCGCAGTAGCCAGCCTTTCGCGAACAGAGCGGTCTGATTTGGCGCGCGAAGACAGCCAACACTAATGAAGCCCACCCAAGAGACGACCGGTCGAGAAACCCTTCCGCAACCCCGCGAAGCGAAAGAGCGTGAACGTAGTCTTAATGCGGGAGGGTTAACTAAGCGTTTACCTTCCCGCCCCCAAGTCAGCCTTAACCTAACCCGGGAAGTGTGGCGAAAAAGTGCTTGGGGGCTGCAGGTCGGGCGAGAATGGTAAACGAAAACGGCCCCGCTCGGGGAGCGAGGCCGTTGAATTCACTTTAGTTTCCGTCAGGCCCAAGAGGGGTTGTGATTAACGGGTAATCACCCGGCGCTGCTGCTGCGGCTGCCGGCCAATTGGGGCTGGCGGGGTCGGCGGTCCGAACAGGCGTTCGAAGAAGGACGGGCCGGAATAACCACCGTCATTGAAGGCGACGTTGGACGGCAGCGACGAGCCGCTCGGCCGGCTATAGCTCGGCTGGCTGCGCGCGATCACGTTCTCCAGGTCCTTGCTGCGACCACCCTTCATCAGCGCGATCATGCTGGCGTCGCGGCCGTAGATGTCCTTGCGGATCTGCAGCTTGCCGGCGTCATCCACGAAGGCTGTCTGGTAGGTGATGTTGACCGGGATCGGGGTCGGGAATTTCAGGTCAATCTCCGAATGGCCGTACATGCTGCGGATTTTCTCCGGCGTATAGCCGCCATTCGGCATGGTGATGTTAAGCAGCGTCGAAGCGTACTGGTCCGGGTTCTGCACGCGCATGCAGCCGTGGCTGTAAGCGCGCTCTTCCTTGGCGAACAGGTGCTTGTCCGGCGTATCGTGCTGATAGACCAGGAACTTGTTCGGGAAGTTGAAGCGGATACGGCCGAGCGCATTGGCCTCGCCCGGCGGCTGCGAGATGTGGATCGAGCCGTCGCGGTTGCGCTCCAGCCTGAGCCCCATGCGCTGCAGCACGGTCGGATCCTGCTGCAGGGCCGGCAGATATTCGTTGTAGATGATCGACGGCGGCACGTTCCAGGTCGGATTGACCGTGATGAACTTCATCGTCTCGGTCAGCATCGGCGTCGCATGGTTGCCCGGCTTGCCGGTCACCACGCGCGTGGTCCAGACCGGGCCGCCACCCTGCATCACCTTCAGCGTGAAGTCGGGGATGTTGAGGATCACATAGGCGTCCTTGAGCGAGGACGCGCCGAGCTGCCGCGGCAGCCAGCGCCAGCGCTCCATGTTGACCAGCACGGTGTCGATGGTGCGGTCGCGCTTCGGGCTGTTGATCGCCTTGACGGTCTTTTCGTCGAGCACCCCGGTCGGCTTGAGGTCGGCGCCTTCCTGGAATTTGCGCACCGCGGCGGCGACCTTCTCGTCGTATTTGGTGTCGTCAGGATTTTCGTGGATGCCGAGCTTGGCGCGCAGCTGCGGCACGCGCGGATCTTCCGGGGCCACAGCCGGCTGCTTCCTGGTGCCGGGCTTGAACGCCAGCGCCGGACCTTCCGCGATTGATATCACGGGGCCGTCGCCCTGGCCGCGCAGCTCGGCGAGCTTTGCCTTCAACTCCTTGTAGAGCTTGTGCGGCGGGTTGTAGCTCTCAAGCGCAGCGGAGGCATCCTTTGCGCTGGTGACGTTCGCCAGCACTTCCGACGGGTCGGTCGGATGATCGGGATAGAGGATGTCGTAAGAAACCTGCGAATAGTGCATGCGGCCGCTCTGCGCGTGACGCGCATAGTCGAGCATGCTGGAGGTGACGTTCGCCAGCACTTCCGACGGGTCGGTCGGATGATCGGGATAGAGGATGTCGTAAGAAACCTGCGAATAGTGCATGCGGCCGCTCTGCGCGTGACGCGCATAGTCGAGCATGCTGGAAGTGAGTTTTAGCTCGGCATCGGCCAGTGCCTCGGGCGAGGTCGCCGCGGCAAAATCCGGCATCGGATAGTCGTTGACATTGAGGCCTTCGGAGGAAGCGTCCTTCAGCCGCGCGATCACGCCCTTGGCGGTCTCGGTCAGGGCGCCGGCCGCGGTCCAGAGCGGCGCATATTCACGCGCCGAGTAGAATTTCTCGACGGCCTGGCGTTCGCCCTTGCGGTCGAAATAGCGCAGGTTCTTAGCTGCGAGTTGCTCGCGCAGCTTGTCGGCGACCGGCTGGTCGGCGGCTGGAACGGTGCTTGCCGCCTTCACCGGCTCGGGCGCGGGCGCAGGGGCGGCCGCAGGCGCAGGCGCAGCCGGCGTCGTGGTCGCGGTGTCGGTCTTCGGTGCCTCAGCCGGAGCCACAGTCGCGGTGGTCTCGGCGGGCTTTACTTCTGCAGGCTTCGGATCGGTGTTCGCGTTGACGCGCGGCAGCTCGATCTGCTTGGGCGGAACGGACTCGGTCGCATCCATCTTGAAATCGTCGGCCGTCACCGGCGGGAGGTTGGCGGGCTGCGGGCGGGGGATTGCGGCTTCGATGGCGAGTTCGGCGGCGGTGGCGCGCGGCGTGTCGGACTGAGCCAATGCCGATGTCGCCGATACCGTGAGGAAAGTTGCCGCGACGGCCATCAATGCGCGGTCAAATCCACCACGGCTCTTCCAACTATCACGCATCGTCACACCCCCTTGGGCGAAACTGTCCCGGCAGCGAGACAGATCGAACATCGTTTGTCTTCAGCTTGCGCGAAAGCGCCAGCTCGGTCCCTGCAAAAGTCGCCACGCATGCACGCAACGATTCAACGCAGACGATACATGCGCCGTTCTCAAGCAGCTAGCAGAGCCCGGGGCAACTCACGACAAACTGACCTCAAACGACCCCCTTTTTTTCAGGATTGCGCGCTTTTGCCACGCTGTCGGCCGTTTGTCTGTCACCTGCAAGCCACGGTTCGAAGGTTCCGGCTAGACTAGCGATCGCGGCAGTGAAAGTGCCGCCACCGCAGCGCCATAATTCCGAATGGTCTCAGCTCGTCTCGTCGACGTTGCCCGGCTCTTTCTCCGCGGCTTCGTCGAGCTTGCGATAGAGCGTGGAGCGGCCGATCTTGAGCCGCCGCGCCACTTCCGACATCTGTCCGCGATAATGCGAGATCGCAAAGCGGATGATCTCGTTCTCCAATTCGTCGAGCGGCCGCACCTCGCCGGCGCTGGTCAGCAAAGCAAGCGAGCCGGCGGCGGATAGCGGCGCAATCGGTATTTCGTTACCCGAAACCATCGCGGGTGCGGTAGTGGGCGCTACAACCACCGGTTCGGCATGCTGGCTCGCGGCGTGTGCGTGAGCAGCGGTCTGCGGGAAGTCGGCAAGCCCGAGTTGATCGCCCTCGCTCATGACGACGGCGCGATACATGGCATTCTCGAGCTGGCGGATATTGCCGGGCCAATCGAGCTGCGAAAGATGCGCTATCGCCTCGCCGCCGATGGCGACGATCTGCCGATTCTCCTCGGCGCAGAAGCGCGCGAGGAAGTGCCGCAGCAGATGCGGAATGTCTTCGCGGCGCTGACGCAAAGGCGGGATCGTCAGCGGCAGCACATGCAGGCGATAGAACAGGTCTTCACGGAATTGCCCAGCCTTGACGAGGTCGAGCAGCTTTCGGTTGGTCGCCGAGATGATGCGCACGTCAACCTTCACGGGCTTGCGCCCGCCGACGGCTTCGACCGTGCCTTCCTGCAGCGCCCGCAGCAGCTTTACCTGTGCGGCCAGCGGCAATTCGCCGACTTCGTCGAGGAACAGCGTGCCGCCATGCGCCTCGACGAACTTGCCCATGTGACGCTCGGTCGCGCCGGTGAACGCACCCTTCTCGTGGCCGAACAGGATCGACTCCACGAGATTGTCGGGGATCGCGCCGCAATTGACGGCGACGAAGGGCTTTGATTTGCGTTCGCCGCTGCCATGGATGGCGCGCGCGAACAATTCCTTGCCGACGCCGGATTCGCCCTCGATCAGCACTGGAATGGAAGAGGTTGCCGCCTTCTGCGCGGTGCGCAGCACGCCGGTCATTGCTTCGCTGCGGGTGATGATGTCGGAGAAGGTCAGCCGGCCCTCGCGGCTGTGGCGGATGCGCTGCAATTCGCCTTTCAGCGCCGAGGTGTTGAGCGCGTTGCGCAGCGATACCTGCAACCGCTCCATGCCGACCGGCTTGACCACGAAATCCTGGGCGCCGGCACGCATCGCGGAGACGACATTGTCGATGCCGCCATGCGCGGTTTGCACGATGACCGGCAGGTTCAATCCCGCGTCGCGGATTTTCGCCAGCACGCCCATACCGTCGAGGCCGGGCATCACCAGATCGAGCACCAGGCAATCGATGTTCTGGCCATCCGGGCCGGTCAAAAGTTCGACAGCCGCATCGCCCGAGTCGACCACGGCGGTTTCATAACCGCACTTCTGCACCATGTTTTCAACGAGGCGACGCTGAACGGCATCATCGTCGGCAATCAAGATGGTGGCAGCCATTGGCACTCCCCGCACGTTACAAACTATCTGTCCCGAATCGGGGCACTGTGGACGATGCCGATTAATGCACTCTTAAGCCTTGCCATCCGGCACACTTTTCGCCGCTGCGATTTCTGAACAGGGAGTGACGCGCGGCCATTCGAAAATGGATGGCGATTGCGTCGTGTTTGAGACGGACTGCTAGGGGGAGCTGGCCGAATTTGCGGCAAGGCATGATTGCCGGCCGCCGGTTCACCGAGGCGGTGCGTCTTGCTCTTAAGCCTTGACGTCCTGCCACAGCTCAAATGCGCCGCGATAGCACATGTCAAAAGCCACATAGAGGATGATCAGAAGGCCGACATAAGCGACCCAGCGATGCTTTTCCAGAATACGCGCGATGAAGTTGGCGGCGAGGCCCATCAGCGCTATCGAGAGTGCGAGGCCGAATATCAGGATCATCGGGTGTTCGCGCGCCGCGCCCGCAACGGCCAGAACGTTGTCGAGTGACATCGACACGTCGGCAAGCGTGATCTGCCATATCGCCTGACCCAGTGTCTTTTGACGTGGCAGGGAGTCGACAGTGACCGCCCTGGCCGCGGAAAGATCCTGAAATCTTGCCTGATGCTGCCTGTGCGACGCCTGCAACTCGCGCCACATCTTCCAGCATACCCACAGCAAGAGAATGCCGCCGGCAAGCAGCAGTCCCATGATCTGCAGCAACTGTATTGTGATTCCGGCGAAGCCAATCCGCAGGGCGGTGGCCGCCAGTATGCCGGCCAGGATGGCCTTTTTTCGCTTGTCCTCAGGCAATCCTGCAGCGGCAAGCCCGATGACGATCGCATTGTCGCCGGCGAGCACCAGGTCGATCATCACGACCTGAAAGAGCGCTGTTAGGGATTGTGAGGAGACCAACTCCAGCATTCGGGCCACTCCGTTCTAAGTCCAATCCGACATC
>Ga0081540_1002408_pt1 | contig 15244 bp, 11 predicted proteins | sample TabmetS2T1R1_FD_71024 | JGI IMG/M metagenome (GOLD analysis project Ga0081540, IMG submission 71024) | Tabebuia heterophylla rhizosphere microbial communities from the University of Puerto Rico - S2T1R1 | ecosystem: Host-associated > Plants > Roots > Rhizosphere ... | reverse complement strand
TGCAGCGTATGGACGACACCAGCCCCGTGCAGCCGGCCGCCGAGGCGTCCGAAGAGGCCCGCGCGCCTGTCCTGCGTGTGCACGAGGTCGGCCTCTCCGAGGCGCCGCCAGAGCGCCGCGCCGCCGCGCAGGTCGAGCTTGTGCCCGACCGGAGCGGCCTGCGCCGGGACCTCGAGCGCGCGGAAGCTCTCCGCGACCGCCTCGCTCGCGCAGACCACCTCGACGTCGACGCCCTCGGCGGCGACCCGCGGTGCGAGCAGCTTCAGGTGCGTCACCGGGGCGCCGCCCTCGAGCGTCGAGACGTAGACGACCCTCACGCGCGCGCGGAGGCGCCTTCGGCCGCGCGCCGCTGCCCGTTCGCCCAGATCGCCGCGGCCAGCCCGCCGATCAGCCAGAACGGCAGGAAGTACTGCTCGGAGAGGAACATCGCGCTGACGATCGCGATGGTCAGCGAGATGCGTAAGGCCTGCACGAAGCCAGGGTCGCCGTAGCCGAGCTGGATCGCGCTGCTCAGCCGCACGAAGGCGAGGATCAGGTAGAGCGCCAGCAAGGCCATGGCGACCAGGCCGAGCTCCGCGCCGACGTCGAGCAGCGCGTTGTGCGCCACGGTCAACGTGAGCGTCCCCAGCGGCTGGCCCGTGAGGTCGTTGTAGTGGAACTGGAAGTTCCCCGGCCCGACGCCCAGCAGCGGGTGGTCGCTCGCCAGCCGCGCGGCCGCGCTCCAGGCGCCGAAGCGCGTCGAGACGTTCTCCTGCGCCACGTTCTGCTTGAGCGTGACCGCCTCGTGGAAGCGCTGCGGGTTGGTGTGGATCACGAACAGCGTCCCGATCGCCGCGAGCGCGCCGGCCGTGAGGGTGACCTGCAGCCGGCGGCGGTCGGTCAGCACGAAGACCACGAACCCGGCCGCGAGACCGAGGAACGCACCGCGCGAGAGGCTCAGCAGGAGCGCCGCCGACACGAGCGCGATCGCCGCCAGCAGGAGCGGCCGCAGCGCCCGCGTGCCGCCGAGCAGGAAGAACATGAACGGCAGCGAGGTCGCGAGGATGAAGGCGAAGTCGTTCGCCTGCACGTGCGGCAGCGTCGCCAGCTGCGCGTCTCCGGTGAGGTAGTCGTTCAGCCCCAGCGCGGCCGCGATGGTGCAGGTGACCGTCAGCGTCCACGCGATGCGCCGCTGCAGCACGCGGTCGTGTCCGAACTGCGTGATGATCACGTAGATCGCGGCGAAGCTCGCGTAGCGCGTCGTCGTCGTGATCGCGGCCGAGGTGTCGTCCGCCCAGGCCGTCGACAGCATCGCGATCCCGAGGATCCCGAGCACGATCGCCTGCCCCGGCTCGAACACGAGCCGCCGCCGCTCCTTCACGAGCGCGAGGACGAACGCCGCGATGCAGACGTAGCCGGCGAGCTTCGTGATGCTGAGGCCGGCCGGCCCGGACGCAAAGGCGCCCTCCAGCGGCGCCGTCGCGACGACGAAGAGGATCGCCACGTCGATGCGCGTGACGAGGAAGACGAGCGCGACCGCCGCGACCGCGAGCAGCAGCGTCGTCCGCGGCATCGAGACGGAGCCGGCGACGAGCACTGCGGCGACCGCCGCGAGCCCGATGACTATGAGCGTCTGGGGCCCGTCGGGCCGGCGGGCGGCTGCCTCTGGGCGGGAGGTGGACAGCACGGTGCTCCCGTCAGCTACGGGCGCGCTGCTTGCGTTCGCTGCGGCGGGACCTGCGCGTCCGCGTGTCGGCCTCGATCGCCTCGTCCGTGGGCCGCACGTAGTAGCTCGACGTGCTCACGTCGCCCGAGTGGTTGAGCACCGCGGCCGTCGCGTGGACCGAGATCAGCGCGAGCCGCTCCACCGCCTGGCGCACGTGCCGGCGCGAGGCAGTCCCCGCTCGAGCGACGAGCACGGTTGCGTCGGCGTAGCGCGCGACGATGCGCGCGTCGCTGATCGGGATCACGGGCGTGGCGTCGATGATCACCGCGTCGTACTCGCGCTCGAGCTCGGCCAGCACGGCCGGGAACTCCTGCGTGAGCAGCTCGCCCGGGTCGCCCGACCGGCGGCCGCCGACGAGGACGTCGAGGCCGTCGCCCGTCGACGCGATCACCCGCTCGAGCTGTGTCTCGCCGATCAGGACGTCCATCAGGCCCGGCGTTCGCGGGAGCTCGAGCAGCTCCGCGACGCGACCGCGGCGGAGATCGCAGTCGACGAGAATCGTCCGCGCGCCCGCGCGGCTGAGCGTCGCGGCCAGCCCGAACGCGACCGTGGTCTTGCCGTGGCTCCCGTCGGGGCTCGTGATCACGACCGAGCGGATGCTGTCGTCGGTGAAGAGCAGGTTCGTGCGCAGGTCGCGCAGCGCCTCGGCCACGACGTGGAGGCGCGGCTGCGTGGCCAGATCCTCGGCAGAACGGAGCTTCAGGATCGCGGTCTCGGCCGGGATCTCGGCGAACACCGGCAGGCCGCTGGCGACCGCCAGGTCCTCGGCGGTCTCCACCTTCGTCGCGAAGCTCTCGCGAAGGAGCGCCGCCGCGATGCCGAGGCCGAGGCCGAGCAGCGCGGCCACCAGCAGGGTCAGCCGGGTGCGCGGGAAGACCGGGGACGTCGGTAGTGCGGGGGCGTCGATCTCGTTCAGCTTGAACGACGGCGTCCCGATCTCGCCCAGCTCGGCGCGGCCCAGGACGACGTCGGCGACCGACGCGGCGCTCGCCTGCGCGAGCCGCGGCTTCGAGCTCCGAGCCTTGATCTTCATCAAGCCGGTGCCGCTGAAGGTCTGGACGGTGATGTCGCCGAGCGGTCGTCCGAGCCGGTTCGCCGCGCGCTCTTTCGTGGTGCGCGAGCCGGCCGCGTCCGCGTAGAACGGCACGACCTGGTCGAGGATCCCGTAGAGGATCAGGTCGTTGCCGCCGGAGCCCTTCGGAGTCAGCGCAAGCGTCGCGGTGGACTCGTACTTGGCCGTGACCAGCTTCGTCGCGGCGAACGCCGCGGCGATCACCACGGCGACGATGGCGATGATGAGCAGCTTTCGCTGCCAGAGAACCCGCAGAAGATCGTTGAGAGCCACGTTTCCTTTCTCGGCACCCGCGCAGGTCGACGGCAGACCGTTTCGGGGGCTTCCAACAATACCCTTCGGCCGATGACGCGTCCGCTACGGCTCCTGCTGGCGGCACAGCCGCTCGACGGCGGGGTTTCGCGCCACGTGGTCGAGCTGGCGCAGGCGCTTCCGGCCGAAATCGCGGTCGAAGTCGCCTGCCCGCGCGAGTCGCTGACGTGGTCGACGCTCGAAGGCTCAGGTGTGCACCTCCACGCGATCGAGGCGCACCGCAAGCCCCGGCCCGGCGACGCGCGCTCGCTGGCGACGCTCGTGAAGCTCGCCGGTGACGCCGACGTCGTGCACGTCCATTCGGCGAAGGCGGGCTTCGTCGGCAGGCTGGCGGCCTCGCTGCGGGGCAAGCGCACGGCCTGCACCTTCACGGCGCACGGCTGGTCGTGGTGGGCGGCCGACGGGGCCGAGGCGCAGATCTACCTGCGACTCGAGCGGCTCGCGGCCCACTGGTGCCGGACGATCGTCGCGCTCTCGGACGACGAGCGCGCCGCCGGGCTCGCGGCGCGGGTGGGACGCGCGGAGCAGTACCGCGTGATCCCGAACGGCGTGCCGCTGGCGCGCTTTGCGCTGCCGCGCGCGCCCGTGCGCGGACGGATCCTGATGGTCGGGCGGCTCGCGCCGCCGAAGCGGCCGGACCTCGCCCTGCGGGCGTTCTCGAAGGCGCGTGAGCAGGTTCCGGGGGCGGAGCTGCACGTAGTCGGTGACGGCCCGCTGCGGGCCGGGGCGGAGGCGCTCGCGGCCGAGCTCGGCGTGGCCGACGCGGTCCGCTTCCTCGGCAACCGCGACGACGTGCCGGAGCTCCTCGTGCAGGCCGAGTGCGCGCTGCTGGCGAGCGACTACGAGGGCTGCCCACTCGCGGTGGTCGAGGCGATGGCCGCCTCCGTCCCGGTGGCTGCGACGGCCTCCGGCGGCACCGGTGAGCTCGTCCGCGCGGGGGCGACGGGCGCGCTGGCCGCGACAGGCGACGCCGACGGTCTTGCAAACGCGCTGGTGGAGGTGCTGGCCGACCCGGCGAGGGCCGCCGAGCTCGGCGCGGAGGGCCGCCGCGACGCCGAGAGGAACCTCTCCCTCGAGCGGATGGTCGGGCGCCTGGTCGCCGTCTACGACGAGTTAGCTAGAACGAGGGACTAGCCGGGGCGGCCACGCGACGATTTCTGGGGCGTGACCGCTCGTCGTCTCGCCCTCGTCGCGGCCGCTCTCTCGCTGTTCGCCTTCCCGGGGCTCGCGCGTGCGGCCGGCGCTCCCGCCGGGATCGGCGCGCTGCGCATCTGCACCGGCTGCGCCGCGTCCGGCGGCGACCTCTCGCGCTACCGCTACGTCGTCCTCAACTCCTGGGACGCGCCGCTGCTGCCGGCGCTGAAGGCCGCGAACCCCGGTCTGAAGGCGCTCGTCTACAAGAACCTCAGCTTCACGATGTCGTACAGCTGCTCGAACGGCGTCGACAACCGCTACCTCTCCGCCGGCGTCGGCTACTGCGACGCCGACCGGGCCCACCCGGAGTGGTTCCTCGCCGACCAGGGCGGCTCGAGGCTCAACTCGCACTATTACCAGCAGGCCTGGCTGATGGACGTCGGCAACCCCGGCTACCAGGCGCGCTGGCTCTCGAACGTGCTCACAGACCTCCGCTCTGCGGGCTGGGACGGCGTGATGCTCGACGACACGGACGCCGACATGGGCTGGCACCTGCACGGGCGCATGATCGCCCGGTACCCGACCTCCGCCGCGTGGCGGGCCGCCACCCGCTCGATGCTCGCGACCGTCGGCCCCGCACTCCGAGGCTCCGGCTTCCTCGCGATCCCCAACCTCTCCACGCCGTGGGCCTCCGACTACGACGCCCAGGCGACCTGGGCGGACTGGCTCCAGTTCACCTCCGGTGCGATGCAGGAGTACTACTCGAAGTGGGGCTCGTCGAGCTCCGACTGGTTCGCCGGGAACGACTGGACGTTCCGGCAGCGGTTCCAGGCGCTCACGGAACAGGCGGGCAAGATCTTCCTCGGCGTGACGTACGCGCCGAAGGGCGACGAGCGCTCGATGGCATGGGCTCGCGCGAACTTCCTGCTCCAGGACGAGCCCAGGAACGGCGGCGCGCTGATCTTCCAGGCGACCGATCCCGAGGCCCAGGACCCGTACAGCGCGAGCTGGACAGCCGACGTCGGCGCGCCGGTCGCTGCGCGGTTCCAGGTCGGCTCCGCCTGGCGGCGCAACTTCACGCGCGGAACGGTGCTCGTCAACCCGACCTCCTCGACCGTCAGGGTTGACGTCGGGGCGCGGTCGGTGACGCTCGGCCCGACGAGCGGCGCCATCCTCCGGACGGGCGCGAGCGCGAAGCTACGCCGCGCGCACTGGGCGCGCCGCACGGTTCGCGCGACGCTCAGGCACCACGTCCGGCGTCACCTCCGACGGCACCGTCACGCCATCCTTCGGTAAAGCTCGACCAGCGGCTCCGTTGCGGGCCGTGGCGAGTAGCGGCGCACGAAGTCCGCACGTGCCGCCGCGCCGCGCTCGCTCCGCGCCTGGGCGTCGCCGAGCAGCTCGGCCGCCGCAGCCGCGAGCCGTTCCGGCTCCTCGTGCACGATCACGCCGTCGGACGGCTCGATCCCCTCGGCACCCGCGGCAGTGGTGACGACAGGCACGCCGCTGGCCATCGCCTCGAGCGTCTTGACCTTCATGCCGCTCCCGCGCGCGAGCGGGAAGAGCAGCAGCGAGAGCTGCTGGAAGAGGTCGCGGGCCGAGGCGACCTCGCCGGCGAGGTCAACCCCAGGTGCGTGCGGGAGGCCGAGCTCCGAGGTTCCCCGGCCGGCGACGACGAGCCTCGCCTCGGGTACGTCGCGCGCAACCAGTGGCCAGACGCCGCGGACGAGCGTGCGCATCGCGTCGGCGGTGGGGCCCCAGCGCGCGGTCCCGATCAGCCCGGCGAGCGGCGGCCCGTCGAGCGGCGCGGGCTCGTAGAGCGCGGGATCGAGCGACAGCGGCGCAAGCACGACCTCGGCCCGCGGGGCGGCCGCGCGCAGGGCGTCGGCGACGACCGGCGAGCTTGCGACGAGGTAGCGGTGCCTTCGCGCGGCCGCGCGCTCGGCGCGCGAGCCGTCGAGAACCTCCCGGAACTGCTTGCGCCACGGGGCGCCCAGATCGCGGTCGCGCCGGGCGAGGAAGTGGACGTGCACGAGCGAAGGCAGTCCGATCCCCTCGCCGGCCCACGCGGTCTCGGTCTCCTCGAGGTGCAGGATGTCGGCCTCCCTCGCCGCCTCGCGAACGCGTGCCGCGAACGCGCCGCCCGCAAGCTCCCCGAGCGGGCGCCGCAGCCTCCCGAGCCGGGCCTCCCACGGCCCTGGTGGCTCGACGTCGACGAGCTCCACGGGCAGGTCGGCGGGCACCTCGCCCGCGACCGAGGATCCTCGGCGCGCCGCTACCGCGCGCACGGCGACCCCGTGCTCGCACAGCCCGCGCAGGAGCCCGACCGCGGTCTTCCCCGGGGCGCCGCCCTCGGGCAGCGGCGGCTGGGTCAGGACGACGAGCGCGCGCATGCGACGCGGATCGTGACTCATCCCCCGGCTAAGGTCTCCCGCGTGCCGGATCCGGAGCTCTCGGTCGTGATCTGCACCCTTGGGCGCGAGGAGGTGGCGGAGACCGTCGATTCCGTCGAGGCGGCGGCCGCAGCCGCTGGCCGGGAGGTCGAGGTGCTCGTCGTGTGGCAGGGAGACGACGCAGCGCCGGCGCTGTCCTCGGCGACCGTGCTCGAGAGCTTCCCCGGCGGCCTGTCGTACGCGCGCAACCGCGGCCTGGCTGCGGCACGGGCGCCATACGTCGCGTTCGTCGACGACGACGAGGTGGTCGACGCGGGCTGGGTCGCGGGCCTGTTCGCGACGTTCGACCTCCGTGACGTGGCCGCCGTGTTCGGCCCGATCGCGCCGCGTGACGACCGCGGCCTCCCGTACTGCCGCTACGACGGGGACGGCGAGCTGCGCGTCGTCAGCGGGCCGCGCACGCTTCCCTGGACGATCGGCACCGGGGGGAACATGGCCTTCCGCCGCGACGACCTCGTCGCGGTCGGCGGCTTCGACGTGCTCTTCGGCCTCGGTGCCGTCGCGCGGTCGGCCGAGGACACCGAGGCGATCCACCGTCTCCTCCGCGGCGGCCGCCGCGTTGCCTGGTCGCCCGACGTTGTCGTCTACCACCCGACGAAGACCCGCGAGGAACGCCTTGCCTCACGCTTTCCGTACGCCTACGGGATCGGCAAGCTCGCGCGACGCCACCGCGACCCGGTGCTCGCAGCGCGGTATGCGAAGTCGATCGTCGACGCGACCGCCGGCGCCGTCCGCTCGCGGGACTCGAGGCGGCTGCGCGAGACCCGCGAGACGCTGCGCGGCTTCGTCGCGGGCGTCGGCCTCCGCGCGCGGCCGGTCTCGCCGGAGCGGCTGCTCGCGAGCGTGCCAGACGAGATCGCGGCGGCGCTCGACGGCGCCCGGCCGCAGGCGCTCGAGCCGCTCTTCCGCCCGGACCCGCACTACATGTACGCCGTTGCGGGCGAGCGGCTCCTGCACGTCTACGCCGACCCGAGCAACCGGTTGCGCGCGGGGCTCGAGGCGCGGGAGCGGATCCGCGCGGAGTCGGAACTGGAGGGCATTCCCCGCCTGCACGCCTCCGGCGAGGGCCGCAGCGCGCTCTGGGTTCTCGAGGACCGCCTGCCCGGGTCGTCCCCGCGGGCACGCGAGCCGAAGCGGTGGTTCGCGGAGGCGGCGCGCTGGGCGCTCGAGCTCGGCGGCCCGCCGGGCCCGCCGGTGCGCGAAGGGTCGTGGTGGGCCGACGATGCCGCCGCCGCGGTCGAGGTGGCGCCGCCGCAGCTCCGTGACGCGGTGTCGGCCGCCCTCGACGCACTCGGCGCGCTCGCGTCGCGCCGCCTTCACGGCGATTTCCAGCGCAAGAACATCCTCGTCGACCGCAGCGGTGGGATCGGCGTCGTCGACTGGGAGCGGGCGTACCTGGACGGGCCGCCCGGGCTCGACCTGCTCTTCCTCGCGCTGATGGCGCGCGGTAACCGTCCCGACCACGGGCTCGTGCGCACGTTGGCGGCCGGCCGCGACCCGGCGTGGGCGCCCCTGCAGCGCCTCCGCGGCGACGCGGGCATCGTGGGCATCGAGCTGCGCGCCTGCCTGCTCGCGGCGCTCGCGGTCTGGGCGGCTAACGAGCGGAGGCGGGCCGGAACGCTGGGCCTGCCGCAGGCGCGCAGCGAGCAGTACCGCGAGCTCCTCCTGGACGTCGGGCCGGAGCTCGAGTGAGCAACTTCGAGCACGCGTTCCTCGCTCCAGCGCCCGCGGAGCCGGTCGAGCCCGGCCCGGTGCCGACGTTCTCGATCATCATCGCGGCCTACCAGGCCGAGCGGCACATCGCCGCGGCGCTCGGGTCCGCGCTCGCTCAGACCCTCCCGGCGCACGAAGTCGTCGTGTGCGACGACGGCTCGACCGACGGCACCGCAGAAGCCGTGGCCCCGTACCGCGACCGCGGTGTGGTGTACCTCCACCAGGAGAACAAGGGCGAGCCGACGGCAAAGAACGTTGCCGCCCGCGCCGCGACGGGCGACTTCGTCGTTCTCCTGGACTCCGACGACGAGTTCCTACCCCAGCGCCTCGAGGCGCTGGGCGCGCTCGCCGCCGCGCGGCCCGACCTCGACGTGATGACGACCGATGCGTACGTCGAAGTGAACGGGGAGATCGTCCGCCGTGTCTACGACGTGGCGTCCCGGTTCGACGTCGACGACCAGCGCAAGGCCATCCTGCGCGGCAACTTCATCGTCGGCCACTGCGCGATCCGCCGCGACCTCTACCTCTCGATCGGGGGCTTCGACCCGGCCGTCTACACCGCGGACTGGGACTGCTGGATCCGATTGATCCTCGGCGGCGCGCAGGTCGGGCTCGTGCACGAGCCGCTTGCCGTCTACCGCGTGTGGGAGGGAAGCCTCAGCTCGTCACGCCTCGCCTACGCGCTCGGCCATGTCCAGACGCTGGAGAAGACCGCCGACCGCGACGACCTCGACGAGTCCGAGCGCGCAGTGCTGGAGGAGTCGCTCGAGCGCCGCCGGCGGGCTGCTGAGCTGACCGCCGCCGAGGCGGCGCTCGCGGACCGGTCGCCGGGAGCGCGCAAGCGGCTGCTCATGATCGCGCTAGACGGGAGGTTCGAGCGCCGGACACGCGCGAAGGCGGCCGCGGCGGCGCTCGCGGCACGGGCTGCGCGACGGCGGCTGCGCAGGCGCACGGAGGCGGGCGAGTCGCGCCTCGGTCGCCCCGGCTACTGACGCCGGCCTGCGAGCGCGAGCACGGCCTGCCCTGGCAGCCTTCCGCCGCGGGGTCCGATCACGTCCTGCAGCCAGTGCGCATCGTCTCGCGGCAGGAAACCGACGAGCAGCGAGAGCGCGAGGAAGACGACCCCTCCCGCGAGGAGCCCTACAAACACACCCGCGACGCCACCGAGCGCCTCCACAAGTCCGTACGCGACGGCCCCGCCCGCCGCCGCGATCAGCACCCCGCGGACGAGCGCGCCGAGCCCCCAGTCGATCGGCCCTGTCAGGCGCGCCGCATAGACGAGCTGCGGCGTGCCCGCGACGAGGAGCCCGCACGCGCTGGCGATTGCGGCCCCGAGCGCTCCGTGATCGGGAACGAGCGCGAACGCGACCCCGACGTCGACCGCCGCCGCAGCGGCGTCGGCGGCGAGCGGCACGCCCACGCGGCCGATCCCGGCGAGCAGCGCCGAGCTGAGAATCGTCAGCGGCGTCAGCAGCGACGCCGCAACCATGACCAGGAACGGCTTTTCGGCCGGGCTGAACTCCTGCCCCCAGATCACCCGGATCGCCTCCGGCCCGACCGCCGCCGCCGCGGCCGTGACCGGAAGGGTCGCGAGCAGGAGCAGCCGGAGCGCCCGGCTGAAGCCGGTCCGGATGCGGTCGTGCGCCCCGGCGCCGAACAGCGTCGCGATCGCCGGGGCCAGCACCTCGCCCATCGCGGAGGGGAGCCGCACGACCCCCGTCGCAATCGCGAAGGCGATCGAGTAGTACGCGATCTCGCTGTCGCTCGAGTAGTGGTTGAGGAAGAAGAACTCGGAGCGCCGCCAGACGATCAGGTACAGCAGCGTGCCGCCGAAGGAGAACGCCGCGAAGCGCAGGGCGCCCCGGCGGAGCTCGAGCGCGCGGGTCGGCGCCGCCTGGAGCTCCGACATCGCGCCGCGCGCCAGCGTGGCCGTCCACGCGAGGGCAACGGTGGTCGTGACGGCCTCGACCGCGAACATGCCCGTGATCCCGCCGCCGAGCGCCAGCACCGCGATCGTCGCCGCGACGCCCAGGCCCCCGGTGGCGAGGCCGGCGATCGTCGCCTGGCGCCACCGCTGGAGCCCCGTAAGCATCGCGCTCGGGATGCTCACGACGATGCCGTTGAACGTGGCGACCGCGGCCAGGTACCACGCCGCCGCGGGAGGACCGCCGAAGACGCCGACGAGAACGAGCGTGGCGCCGCCCACGACAGCGGCGACGAGCACGATCCGCGAGATGCTGGCGGCGAGCCAGCGGGCGGCCCCGGGGCGGCCGGCGCCCACCGCCTCGCCGACGTACCGCATCAGCGCGAGCGAGAAGCTCGCCGAGAGCAGCGTGATCGTCGAGGCCTCGACGAACGCGATGAAGCTCTGCCGGCCCATCCCGCTCGAGCCGAGGTAGCGAGCGGCCGCGATCGACAGCACCAGCGTGTAGAGCTGCGGCAGCGCGTTCGCGAGCATCTTCCAGAGGCCGCCGCGGACGACGCGAGCGCCGGTCGTCGCGCCGGCTCCGGACGCCGTCTCGGTGCCGCCGGTCACTGCTCTAGTCTCACAGGGCGATGAGAGCCGTTCGGGGCAGGCGGGCGGCAGCTCCGCTGCGGCTGCCTCTCTGGATTTCGCTCCGTACCACGCGGCCGCGCAGCACGGATTACGGCTTCGACCGCGGCACGCCGATCGACCGCTTCTACTTCGAGGAGTTCCTGCGTGAGTGGACTGGCGACGTGCGCGGCGACGTCCTCGAGGTGAGGGGCACGGCCTACGTCGAACGATTCGGTTCGGCGATCGCAAAGGTCGACGTCCTCGACGTGGATCGCAGCAACGCCGACGCGACGGTGATCGCCGATCTCGGCGAGCCGGACAGCCTGCCCGCCTCGACGTACGACTGCTTCCTGTTGATGCAGACGCTCCACTACGTCGCCCGGCCCGAGCTCGCCCTTGCGAATGCGTGGCGCGCGCTGAGGCCTGCGGGCGTGCTGCTGCTGACCGTTCCGACGGTGCAGATGATCGATGCGGGGCTGCCGGACCTCTGGCGATTCACGCCTGAGGGGATCGAAAAGCTCGTCGAGCACGCCTGCACCGAAGCGGAGGCCGACGTTCGTGGCTACGGCAACGCCCTCACCTGTTCGGCGTTCCTGCTCGGCCTCGCCGCGGAGGAGCTGCGGCGCGACCACCTGCGCGAGTTCGACCCCGCGTTCCCCGTCGTCACCTGCGCCAGAGTTCGCAAGCCTTCCTAGTCCCATCGAACGCACTCGCCGCCGCGGCTCGCCTCGTAGCGCGTCAGGCGCCACAGGCTGCGCGCTTCGGGCGCCATCAGCGGCAGCTGCGTCCGGTACCGGCGGCAGGCGCGGAGCTTCGTCAGCCGGTGTGGCGCGGCCGCCCCGAGCACCGTCCAGCCGCCCGAGGCGTGGCTCCAGGCGGAGGCGTACGGCTGCTCGACGTATCGGCCGACCCGCCTTCCGGGCAGACCCCGTGCGCGCACGAGCCTTTCGAGCCACGCGTGATCCGGGTGCATCAGCGGGTGCCCGGGGACGAGCACAGTCTCCGCTCCTCCGAGGGCGTCCTCGAGCCCCGCCCAGATCGTGCCGTCGTCTCCGCCGCGCGGGTACTGGTGGTCGTTGAACGGCAGCCACAGCGGCCGCGCGCCAAGGTCGCGGCACGCGAGCTCGTCCTCGGCCCGGCGCACGCGGGCGGCCTCGCCCGCCGTGCGGAAGCCGGCGCCCGCGTCCCACTCGCCGGCCGGGTGATCCGCCGCCGGGTCGCCCGCGAGCACCGTCACCACGCGCACGTCGCCCCGCGCAGCCGCGATCGCCGCGCCGAGGGACAGCGCGGCGTCGTCGAGATGCGGAGACAGGACGGCAACCGGGCCCGTGAGCCGTTCGCCGCCGAGGAGCCCGAGCCAACGGGCGACCTGCGCGCTACCGGCTGCCGATGGGCTCCGTTCGCGCGGAGGACAGCCTGGCGCGCGTGTGCTCGATCACGTCAGCGACGATCTGGTCGAGGTCGAGCGTCGTCCGCCACCCGATCGCCTCACGGATCTTCGCGGTGTCCGGCTCGCGGTGGAGCGTGTCCTCGATGCCCTGGTCGTAGACGCGTTCGTACGGCACGAACTCGATCGGCGACTCGCTGCCGGCGGCCCGTTTCACGCGTTCCGCCAGCCCGAGGATGGTCACGCGCTCGGAGGAGCCGACGTTGAAGATCTCGCCCGCGATGCCGTCCGCGTCCATCAGGCCGCAGAGCGCCCGCACGGTGTCGGAGACGTGGCAGAAGGAGCGTGTCTGCTTCCCGTCGCCGTGCACCTCGAGCGGCGCGCCCTCGAGCGCGCGCTCGACGAAGCGCGGGATCACCATCCCGTAGCGGCCGCTCTGCCTCGGGCCGACGGTGTTGAAGAGCCGCACGACGACGGCGTCGAGGCCGCGCTCGAGGTGGTACGAGAGCGCGAGGTGCTCGTCCATCGCCTTGGAGTCGGCGTAGAGCCAGCGCTTCTCGGTGGTCGGCCCGTAGACGCGGCGGTCGGTCTCCGTCAGCGGCCGCTCCTCGCGGTGGTCGCCGTACACCTCCGAGCTCGACGCGACCAGCACGCGCTTGCCGAACTTGCTGCAGTAGCCGAGCACGGTCTCGGTGCCCTGCACGTTCGTGACCATCGTGTGGACGGGCTGCTCGACGATCAGGCGGACGCCGACGGCCGCGGCCATGTGGAAGACGACGTCGCACTTGTGGACGACCTCGCTCACGACCGCGGGCGAGAGGACGGAGTCCACCACGAGGTGGAAGTCCGGCCGGTCGCGCAGGTGCGCGATGTTGTCGAGCGAGCCCGTGGAGACGTCGTCGAGGGCGAACACCTCCCACCCGTCGGCCAGCAGCCGGTCGGAGAGGTGGGAGCCGATGAAGCCCGCCCCGCCGGTGACGAGAGCCTTCTTGCTCACCGGCCAAGCGTACTAACGCTGCGTGACGCGTCTGAGCGCGTCCTGGATCTCGATCGCACGCGGGCTGAGCGCCAGCGCGGCGCGCAGCTGAGCGCGCGCTTCCGCGGGCCTTCCCGCCCGCGCGTAGGCAAGGCCGAGCTCGTAGCGCGCCTCGGCCGAGCGCGGCTGCTTGTCGACGGCCCTGCGCAGCGGCGCGATCGCCGAGGCGGGAGTGGGGACGGTCTGGGCCTCCACGAAGTACGGCTGCACCGACAGCGGGTCGAGCCGGCGCGCCCAGCGGAGGTTGGACGCACGGGACGAAGAGTTCTCGAGCGCCTGGTCGGAGAGGCGCGCCGAGAGCCACGGCGGCGCGAACGCCAGCACCGCGGCCGCGACGGCGACTCCCGCGCCCGCCCACGCGACCCGTGGCCGCAGCGCGCCGGCGCGCCCGGCTGCGCCGGTCCCGAGCAGGACGAAGAAGGGCACGCCGAGCGCCGGGATCGTCCAGTTCCAGTCGCCGGAGGCGTGCACGATCCAGTACGCGCTTCCGGCGAAGGCCGCAGTGGCCGCGGGCTCGCGCAGGCGGAGCCGCCGGAAGCAGACGACGAGCGGCCCCCCGAGCCCGACGACGAGCAGCAGCAGGCCGGGGACGCCGAGCTCGCTGAGGGCGTCGAGCTCGACCGAGTGCGCGCGCGCCGGGGTCTCGAGGCTTCGGCCTTCCACGAGGTACGCGGGCCCGAACCCGCGCGCGCCGATCCCGGCGAGCGGGTGGTGGGCGAACTCGTGCAGGGCGACGCGCCAGAAGTCGTAGCGGTTCGAGCCCAGGCTGACGAAGTGCGTCTGCGCCTGCTCGTTCGTGGGCAGGTGCTTGAACGCGGCCCATTTGTCGGAGGCGAAGCGGCGCGGGTGGTCGACCGACGCGAAGAAGGCTGCGACCGCTCCGACCACGGCGGCGACCGCGAGGGCGGCCACCACGATTTCCGCGACCCTGTGCGCCCGCGCCGAGACCTCGAGGCGCCGGTCGAGCAGGGCGTAGGCCGTCCCGGCCACGATTGCCGCCGCGACGAGCCAGAGGAGCGTGAACGCGCCGTGCCGCGCCGCCGACGTGAACCCCGGCCCAGCGTTGAACGGATCCGTCAGCGGGCGGAACTGCGGCCCCACGAGCACGGCTGCGATCGCCGTCGGCACGAGCAGCCGCAGCCGCTGGGGGCTGACCGCGAGCACCACGACCGCCGAGGCCGCGAGGGCTACTCCACCGCCCTTGCTCTGCGTCAGGAGCCAGCCGGCGAGGGCCGCGGCAGCGGCTCCGAGTGCCAGCCCGCGCAGGAGGCTCGGCAGCCGGCGTTCTGCCGCCAGCACGAGGGCGGGCCACAGCCCGATGAGGAAGATCGCGGCGTCGCCGTTCGGGTACGTGACCGGCCAGGCGAGCCGCCCGTCGCCGACGAAGTACGGCGCCGGGTCGTTGCCGTAGCGCACCGCGATCGCCGTGGCCACCGCGAGACCGCCGCCCAGTGCGGCCACCCCGGCGGTCACCACCAGCCCCTCGGCCCGTCCTCGCACCGTCAGCAGCGCGACCGCGAACGCCGCGGCGTAGAACAGGGTCAGCAGCGCCTCGTCGCGCGCCAGCGAGGGCAGCGGCGACCAGGCCGCCGAGATCGCCTGCCAGACCGCGAACAGCAGGAGCGCGCCGAGCCCGACGAGGGCGGCGCGAGGCGGTACAACGGCGACTCCGACCGCCAGCACGACCGCCAGCAGCAGCGAGGCGAGGATCGCGTAGAGCAGCCAGTCCCGGGCGTCGATGCTCCCGGTTTCGATCCAGGCGAGCAGTCCCGTGAGGGCGAGCAGGGCGATTGCGGGAAGAGAACGGGCCACAATTTCGTCTCTAAGTAAAGGAATGTTCGGGTTTTGCGAGGATTGACCCGTTTTGGGCTTGTCAGATGCCGCTGTCATAACTAC
>Ga0081540_1002407_pt1 | contig 15254 bp, 19 predicted proteins | sample TabmetS2T1R1_FD_71024 | JGI IMG/M metagenome (GOLD analysis project Ga0081540, IMG submission 71024) | Tabebuia heterophylla rhizosphere microbial communities from the University of Puerto Rico - S2T1R1 | ecosystem: Host-associated > Plants > Roots > Rhizosphere ... | reverse complement strand
CTTCCCGCCAACTTAATGCCAGCACCGCGAACATCAGGACCACACGACTTCGCCGTACGCTTGAGCCACACACGTCAGTCGCAGCTCTCGCGTCCATCGCATCTCACCGCGCGTTCGTGACGATGGCCAACGCCCCTCATCCGCCGTGAGACAGGCGGAGTTATGCGGTTGATTTGGGTGAGAACGAAAGCGGAATATTTTTGATTCCGGGGCTTGACGCGATTTCTGAAAATCAGAATTGATTTGCCCGTCGTGCCAGTTTGTCGCAGTTGCGCGTCGAGATTGCGCTTGCGCGCAAAGCAAATCAGTTCGCAGACGCGGCCAGTGCCACGCGCGCCTCCAAGTGCCTCGTCAAGCTGCTCAGCCTTTGTATTTGAAAAGTTGGGGCGAGGGCTGTGTGACCCGCGTCAAAGAGCTTGTTGAACGGATCCAGTATTTGCCACGGGATTGTTTCATGGATTTGAAGAATTCCCGTGAAGAACTATTTCTCATTGCTGGATCCGCTGCGCTTCGGGGCTGCCCTCAGCGTCGCTGTTTTTCACCTGATGTTTTGGTCCTGGGCCTGGTCATCAATCAACGCCCCTCCAGGCTTTGAGCATTATGTCGCCGCCGACGTTCAATTCCCTGCCGCCGCGCCTTTCATGTGGTTCGGCTGGGTGGGCGTCGAGATATTCTTTGTCATATCCGGTTTCGTCATCGCGAATTCCGCGAGCAAGTCTTCAGCGAAGGAGTTTCTTTTCGGTCGTGCACTCAGACTTTATCCCGCGATCTGGGTTTGCTCCACCTTGACCTTCTTCGTTCTGCTTTTCTTTGCGCGTGGGAAAGCATCCGAATTCATTTTCCCCTACATACAGGCAATGCTGCTCATCCCCAAGGGAATCAAAGGCCAATGGCTTGACTGCATCTATTGGACGCTGGCGGCAGAAATGGCTTTTTATGGGCTGGTGTTTTGCACGCTGCTCACGAAGAAAGTCACGCTGCGGCACCTGGCCTGGGGTCTCACCATCTATAGCGCCGGGTTCAACGCCTTTTCCATGCTGGTGTTATCGGGCGCGATACGATCCGACATGCTCTATTGGGTTGTTTTGATGTTTCGGGTGCCGGGCGCAACATGGTTGTTGTGTCATGGCTGCTTTTTTGCGCTGGGGATTTGGCTGTTCATTTCTGCGAACAGAAAATTGACGGCCCTTGAACAGCTCGCTGTGGTCGTGACCTGTCTTTCCGGGTGCGCAGAAATATACTATTTCTCCTCTTTCCTTTTGACGAATATACCCGCCATCTCGGATCAATCAGCGTTCGTGCCGATCGTCGTTTGGGCGGCGGCGGTGTTGCTTATTGCCGTCGCCGCGAACAGAAGCAGGCGCTCTACCGGCACAACTTCGCCTGAAGCGCCGGGTTATTGGAGAACGCTCGGGTTGATAACCTATCCGCTTTATCTCACCCACAACGTCATTGGCTCAGCGATTATTCGTGTCCTGATCGATGCTGGCCTGGATGCCTCCTTGGCTGTAGCGGCAGGCCTGAGCATACTTGTCCTGGTCTGCTGGCTCATCTGTGCGAAAATAGAGCCCGCCATCAGACGGTTGCTAAGGGAAATCCTTTCAAACTTCAGACTGCTTCCGAAAACAGAGCCACCATCGAGCCTTCCAGGTCCGCCTCCTGGGCTGCGCCTTCCGCTGCCCATCCCAGCAAGGGCGAATTTCGCGGAGCGGTAGCGCCGTTCGCAGGGTGGGTCAGCGATTTGTCCGGCGAAGCTCGAAGCGCGCGCGCCGAGACCATGGCTCGCGTTTGGCCCTCGGCCCACTTATCTCGTGACGGACGCGCAAAAGGCCGCGCTCGCTGCCCGCATTCGGCGGAGCCGGTACATTCGCTTGCTATTGGCAATTCCCTTGGTGGCGGCAACTCCGTTTTGGATGCACCTGGTGCGAGGTCTCTCGCTCTTCGATAATACCTTGCTTGTTCTTGGCCTTTATCTGCTCTCCGTGCAGCTTCTTGAATATCTCATGATCAAGCGTCTGCTCGTGGGTCTTCCGCGAGCGGCGGAGCGCATGATGGTGGCAGACATGTTGCAGCAACAATCCAGGGCGATGTCGATCAGATCGCAGGCCATGCTGGGCGTTTTCTTTGGCCTCGCCAGCGCTTTGAGCCTGGTGTGCCTCTCGCTCGGAATGCCTGTTGAGCGAGATTTGCTGCGCTGCATCGCATTATTTTCCGGCGGCTTCTCCATTCTCTGGCTCGGAATGTTGATGGCGAAGCTGTGGGGAAGTTGGCGTTCGAATACTGCCGTCTAACCCGTCTCATCTAACCACGACCCGTGGAATGCAGCTCATAATTCGGTATCCGCCGACGCCCGCTTTTTGCACGTTTCGGACCGGCCGAAGCAGCCTACAGCGACTGCCAAGTCTAGCGCACAGGCTGACAAAAGCATTGCTGAGGCTTGCGCCGTGGGGTGCAGGATAGCCTGCGGAACATTGAACACACAGTTTGCCTCCATCTGAATTGACGCGAGGAAGCATATCACGGTCGCGCTACTAGACAGGCCGGAATGCATAAAGGTGTGTGTCTGGTAAGCATTTGCCATAGCCAGCGTAGGGACTTCCGCTTGTGGCAGATTTTGTTGCAAAAGTCGGCTGCAACGGATTTGGCCGTTGGGCCTTTCGTTGAGAGCTGCGCTCGGAAGCGCTGGCCCTGACGCATTTTACGCAACTTCGACGCTACGCGATGCACAGAGCCTGAGCGGGTGGCGGTCGCGCGACCAGCGATGCAAACCGCCTCAGGTTCTGGGCGACGGCGGCTAGAACAAACTCATCCTGGGCACCTCGCGGACCACGCAGTCGGAGCCGACCGAGCTTCAGGATGCGCTTCAAGTGTGCGAACCGCATCTCGATCTTCTTGCGCTCACGTCGCGACGTCTCGAAGCCCTCGGTACCTTCTAACGACCGGGCGACGTCGCGGGCGTGCTCATGGATGTCGCGCGGGATCTTGCGCGATGGTTCTTTTGGGCAGCACTGCGGTTTGAGCGGGCATACATCGCAGTCGAGCTTGCTGGCGCGATACAGAAGGGTCTTGCCCTCGTGCACGGTGCCGCTCGTTCCGAGCCGCTTTCCGCCCGGGCAGTGGTAGACGTCGTCGGTCGGGTCATATCGAAAGTCGCTCCGCGAGAAGGTGCCATCATCCCGCTTCGACTTATCGAACACAGGGATATGTGGCGCGATACCCTTCTCCTCGACCAGCCAGTTCAGCATCGGGGCCGCTCCGTATGCGGTATCCCCGACAAGTCGCTCTGGCTTGAGACCGAAGCGCTCCTCGGTCCGTTCGATCATGGTCTTTGCTGCACCGACCTCGGCCTGGCGAATGGCGCGGGAGGCCTCGACATCAACGATGACGCCGAACTTCACATCAATGAGATAGTTGTCGGAGTACGCGAAGAATGCCGGCCCTTTGTGAGCCCCGGTCCACTGCGCTGCCGGATCGGATGGCGAGATAAACTTCGGGACGACATCGCTGGCGGCGCCCCACGCCGTATCGTCGAGGGTCGCCAGATACTCCTTCACCGCGCGGCTGGACCTGGCCGGATCGCGATCCCTGCGCCAGTCCTGACCTGCGATCGAGCGCTGCTTGTTCGCGTCGGCCGCAATCAGGCTCGCATCGACCGCAAATCCTTCGCCACCAACCAGACCGGCGGCAATGCAGGTCTCGACGGTCCGTTCGAACACGCGGCGGAGAACATCTCCATCGCGGAAGCGCTCGTTGCGGGCGCGCGAGAACGCCGAATGATCCGGGACAGCGTCCTCGATACCGAGCTTGCAGAACCAGCGATAGGCGAGGTTCACCTGCACTTCACGGCAGATCAGCCGTTCCGAGCGGATCGCAAACACATACCCCACGACCAGCATCCGGATCATCAGCTCCGGATCGATCGACGGGCGCCCCGTCGACGAATAGTGAGATGCTAGTTCACCGCGAAGCCAGGTCAGATCGAGAGCAGCATCGATCTTCCGCACCAGGTGATCTTCGGGAACAGCGTCGCCAAGACGAAACTCGTAGAACAGTTGACCTTGGTCACTCTTCAGACGGCCCATCATGGATCGACCTCGCCGAGATTCGCGTCAACACAACGGAATCACGCTTCGCGGTCTGTCTCAACTGACTTTTGCAACAAAATCGGCACTTTTCCGACATGCCGCGATGTCCGGCGCGAGTCCGTAACGCGCCGAAAAGCGAACATTCAGATGCGCTACGGCTTAATGAGTTTCGCGCCCTGGTTCGCCACGGGCCCGGCGATGACGCGCCCCCCGGAGCGACTTTCTGCCACTTCCCGCCGGATGCTCGACTTTCGATGTGAACGGCGCGTTATAGACATGCTCGTCGTTTCGCGCTGCCCAGTGGCCGTAAATGAAGAACGGTTCCGCACTGGAGCAGAGCCTCAGACAAAGGTGAACTGCACAAGTAGGCCAGTTCCGATGGGCGCTGGTCAGCGCCCATCGGATGAGTTTGAGGATCGCACGCCGGTTTTCAGCGCAGGATCTCGTGCAGCACCTCGCCGTCGACCTGGTGGGGTTTGACGCCGAGGATCTGTGTGATGGTCGGCGCCACGTCGATGTTGCGCATGCGTCGGATCGTCTTCTCGCGGATCTGCGGGCCGGCGGCGATGAAGGTCGCGCTCATCACCGGCAGCTCGGGATCGTGGCCATGTGCACCGTAAAAGTTCGGCATCGACAGCGTGGTCGTCGCCGCATTGAACGGCGCATCGCCGAGGCGGGCGACGCCGGGATTCTGGATGCCGTCGAAGTTGTAGCCCGGCGCCATCAGCGCGAACACATCGCCGAAATCCTGGCCGATGGTCTTGCTGGTGCACAGTCCGGTCGGGGCCTCGCACTGCAGCGGCCGGGTTTCGACCACGGTGAAGATCTGCCCGCCCTTGAGCGAGAAGTTGAACCGCGGGTTGGGATCGACCGCGTTCTTCACGGCGTTGGTGATCTGCGCTACCAGCGCGTTGTAGGTCGCCGGATCGACGGTGCCGCCCGACTCGCGATTCTGCAGGTTGACGTAGATGTTGACCGCCGGACCCGAGGTGCGGATCGCCACCTTGGTGGTGTCGATGCCGGCATTGCGCAGGATGTTGGTCATGTTGACCGAGGTGTGGAACGGCGCGAAGCCGTGGTCCGACACCACGATGACGTTGCTGTCACGGCCCGCCGCATCGGCGATCTGCTTCACCGCCTTGTCGGCCGTCTGATAGGCGAAGCGGATGTACGAAGCATACCGCGCGACCTTGGCGGGATCCTGGTTGGCGCCGATCGAGTTCGGGTTGGTCGGGCTGGTGCCCTGGCGGGGGTCGGTGAGCAGGAACTGATGCTCGGAGCCGTCGGGCTGCTCGATGTAGATCATCACCAGGTCGGCGTCGGGATGGTTCCGGATCGCGCGCTCGCCGATATCAGCCTGGTAGCGCACGAAGGTCTTCACCATGTCCTCGTACATCGCCTCGATCTCGACGTCGGGGAAGTTGGTGAAGCCCGGGCTCAGCCGCTCCGGAATGCGGAAGTCAGCCTGCGGACGCCAGAACCCGATGTTGTTGTTGATGTCGTCGACGTCGGCCAGCACCGGCGTGTTGCGCGGGATGAAGTTGGCACCGTAGCGGGCGAAGCGCACCACCGAAAGATCGGGCGCCAGCGCCGAGACGAAGTACGCGGCGCCGACCTTGGCCCCGCTGCCTTCGAAGAAGAACGGCGCATTCTCGCCGCCGACCTTGGCGGAGGCTGGTCCGGTCGACGGCGCGTGGAACGGTCCTGCCGTGATGCCGCGCGTCGTGTCGAAGAACACCAGGGTGTCGTAGTTCACCTTGCCATCATTGGTGGTGTCGAGCGCCGCCACCCGGATCGCGTATTTGAGGTCGAGCGTCGCCGCATTGGTGCAGGTCGCGGTCGGCGCCGAGGAGCACGAGAACGTCTCGATCGGCGCCGACGTCGCCAGCACCGGGCTGAACGAGAAGTGGCCGGACGCCTGGAGCGCCGTGATGACCGCCGGATCGGACGCGAAGTCCGTCCGGGACAGCGAGAAGCCCTGGGCCCCGATGCCGCCGAACGCCCCGAACGGCACGGTGTAGTCGGTGACGCGGATCGGCTCGGCCGGCTGCACCACCGTGTTGTTGATGGAGATGGTCGCGCCGTCGCCGCCCGGCCACGTCGCGGTGATCACGTTCTTGCCCTGTTGGCGCAGCTGCACCCACAGCGGCGACGCCGTCGGCTGCGGCGAAGGCCCGAGCGGGCTCTCGCGGTAGCCGCCGATCGGCGCCGCGAAGCCGCTGAGGCTCGATGTGATCGGCGCGACGATCGCCTCGAAGGTGTTCGACGGGATGTCGTTGTGGACCGCCGTCGAGCCGGTGGCGATCGCGATGTGCGACACCGCGGTGAGTGACGGCGACGCCGTCACGTTCTGCAGCGCCACCGCGCCGTGGCGGCTCAGCCGTGCCAGGCCGCCGTCGCGCGGCAGCACGCCTTCGTCGATGAACTTCTTGATGAAATCGGGCTTGGCGCCGTCGAGCGAGATCAGCACCACCCGCGGTGACTTGTGGCCATGATGGTTGCCGTCATGGTCGCCGCCGTGATCACGATCGTGGTCGTGATCGCGGGAGTCGCCGTGGCCGTGGTCGCGGTCGTCGCCGTCGTGATCGGCGCGCGCCGGCGCCGCAACGCAAGCCAGTGATGCAGCGAGCGACATCGCCGATATCAAGGAGAAAAAAGTCTTCAAGTTCATATGGACGCCCCATGTTCGCGGCGCAATCTGCGCGGGTGTGGTCGGGAAACCAGGCACCGATTATCATCGCGCTTGGCTGACGCGCATGTGACGTCGCAGCGACAACGCCGCGAAGATGTCGGCCTGTGGCACTTTTCGGACATGGGGCGATGTCCGATTTGAGTCCCGTGTGCGCACGAAAGCGGACGTCCGCTGACTACTCCAAATTCATGGGTTCACGCCCTGGTCAGGATTGTTACCGCTCACGCGTCGGGCGGAACGTTTCTGCCGGTTCGCGGTTCTGTTACCGGAGACGGAATCCTCGCGAGGAGCGGGACAGTCCCGGCAAAGGCCATGCGGTGTAACGCCCGCTTGGCCTTTGTCTTGTGGGGCAGTCTCGGCGAGGAACCAGTGGCTTCATGCGGACTTGAATCCAACAGGCTAGTCTCCAAGCTGGTCTGGCACGGTCCCGCCGGTAAGCCCCCCAACACGCCTGAAAGGTGGGGCCGTGCTCCAACTCCGGAGAAAACGTAATGGCTGAACCCAGCAAACAGGAAATCGACGCGCGAGCGTATCAGCTTTGGGAGCAGGCGGGTCGGCCCGAAGATCGGGAAGCTGAATTTTGGCACTTGGCTGAACAAGAGCTGCGCAACGAGGACAAAGGTTCGCCGACACGCACCCCTGACACGCTGTAACGCAGTCGAACGAGCAGCGGCGCAGCCGCCACCGCTACGGCCGCTCGTTTGTTAAAATGCCCGGCGTCGCGGCGGGGGACCGGCCTGCGGGTGGCGCGCACGGACGAGGAGTTCGTGGATCGCGATCACCGCGGCGCAGGCGATGATGGTGATGGTCGCCATCACGAAAATGGTTTTGACCATGGTTCTCTCCCGACGATTTCGACGCCAAGACGACCAGAGGAATCATGTTCCGGCAAGACGAGAGAACTACGGGGGCGGGCTATGAGCAGCAGTCCGTAGAGTGGGCAAAGCGACTTGTTTCCCCGTAGCTCAACGCGCGAAGGCGGAGGCGTGCCCATCACCAGGAAGCACGTTTGGTGATGGATGGTGGGCACGGCGCGAAGCGCGCCTTTGCCCACCCTACAGTTCTCTAAAGCATCGCGAACGCGCTCGAAACCATCGCCACCGGCTTGTTGTCGGCGGCGGACAGAAGCGTGACGCGGCCAAAACTCATGGTGCGTCCGAGGCGGACCACGCGCGCATCGGCCAGCACGTCGGAAGCCGAGACCGCGCGCATGAAATGCGTGGTCTGGTCGACCGTCGTCATCGGACGATAGCCGCGGTTGGCGGCGAGGTTGGCGATCACCATCGAGGTATCGGCAAAGGCCATCAGCGCCTGGCCGGAGACCGTGCCGCCGTTGCGGCACAGCCGCTCCGAGAACGGCAGGCGCAGGATCGCGCCCGGCTGCCAGTCGGCGGCTTCTCCAGGTGGGGCAAAGTCGAAGCGCTCGATCGCAAGATTAAGATCCATCACCCACGGCGCGAATACCTCGCCAAGCACGCGCCTGGCTTCCGCGATGCCGAATTCCGTTGCTGGTGGCTGTTGCTGCATGAACGCCGGTTTCCTCGCCTGATATTTGTTGCAGGCCGTATTGTAATGGCCATTGCGGCCAAGGGAACAGCGGCGGAGGGCCACAAATACGGCACGAAATCCTGCGAGTTCGGCCGCGCTTTGCGGGCGTCGAGCCGCGTCGAGCCAAAAGGCTGGGGCCGTCCTGCTTGGCGAGGCGGTTGAGCCGGTGGTATCCTTCCCGGAAACGCAAAGTCAGCGTCGCATAAGGAGAGCGTCATGAGAATGCTGAGCGCGGCCGCGGTGGTGGTGTTGTTGATGGCGCCGGCCTACGCGCAGACCCCCAATATCAACCTGATGCCGGAGTTCCAGTCCAAAACGCCGGAGGAGAAGGAGCAGGATGCGATCAAGGACAAAGCCTATAAGGAGTCCTTGAGGAAGATTCCCGACGCCAAGACCTCTTCCGATCCCTGGGGCGCCGTGCGCAGCACCGATACGCCCAAGGACTCGGCGAAGGCCGCAGCGGCGCCCAGGAAGAGCAAGACCGGCAGCAACAGCCAGCAGTAGCTTCTCGCCAAAGCGGCGGGTGGGATTCGTTCGCCGCCACCCCTATATTCGACCTGTCGTCCTGTGTCTGGAGTTACGACATGGTCTTTCGTCCGCGCGATCTCGCGAGCCGGATGGCCGGCCGGCGCAAGCCGGGCGACGGCTATCTGCGCGAGACTTTTACGCTGCCGCGCGACGAGGCCAGGGCGAGGGCGCGCGACTTTCTCGACCGCTATCCCAAGGCGGCCTATATGAGCTCGGTCGAAAGCTGGCGTGAGCTGCCCGATGGCGACATCGAATTCACGATGCGCCGGCTTGCCAGTGCGGACTAGAGCCTTTTCGGTTCTGATTGAATCAGAACCGGGCTCTAGATTCTTTGTTTTGACGCGTTTTCTTGACGCGAACCGGTACCCACTTCGCTTGAAAACGCTGTGGGGCTCCCACGAATTCACCAACTGTTTGATTTTTGCCGAATTCCGATAACTCGGTATTCAGGTATTCCGCCTAGGATTTCGCCGCGCAGGGAGAAATCATGGCGAGAAACCGCAAAGACCTTGGTGCCCGCAAGTTCGTCCGGGTCGACTTGCGCAAGAAGGGATTTCTGATTCCGGCGCCGGACGCGCCATGGATCGAGTGCTACATCCTCGATATTTCCGAGAACGGCGCCTGCCTTGACGTGGGCGACCTTGCTGTTCCCAAAATGTTCGGCCTTTCCCTCACCGCAGGCGGCGAGGTGCGACGGGTGTGCGCGCTGATCTGGCGCAGGGGTGAACTGGTCGGCGTCCGATTCATTTCCGCCCGGGAGTTGCGCAAGGGCGCGCCGGCCGGTGAAGCGGATGCCGCTTCCAAAAAGGCGGACGCCTGAATTACCGCGCTTCCTGATTGGTGTCCTGCAACGTCTCCGCAACCAGGCGAATCCGGAATACCGGCTTCCTGGATTCATCCAGCAATTCGATCTGCCACTCGGCGTTTTCGGAGAGCCCCCGGGAAATGTCCGTGATCATGTCGCCGCAGACGCCGGTCATTTCCTTCCAGGCGGCGTTATGATCGGCAAACTCCGCGCCGTCATTGTTGATGCATGCGTCCTCGCCATGTCGAACACTGAAGAAGAAGACCGGCATGGCAATGGACCAGACGTAAAATGGGCCGCCCTTGGCTCGGCGAATGCGCAAATGCCGGTGGAGTGGATTCCTGGCGCGTGGAAAGATCAATCCCGGGTTTTTACGGGCGCGTGCCCCGTTGCCGGGCATATCAAGCGTCGCATCGTAAAGTCGTAAGATTTTGTAATCGTTGAAAATTATTTCGATGCGCGTTCGGCCGGACAATCGGGGCGAAGCGGGTTATTCCCGTTCGGCTTTTTTCAGCTCCCGATCGATCCGAAGCTGGACCCGCCGGATCGCAAGCAGATTGAGCTTGGCTTCGGTCTTGCCCGCGATGTCCTTGTCGCCGATGCGGAATTGCCACTTCCAAATGCCCGGAGCGACCGCCGTCATGGTGAACTCAACACCCTTGTACATCATTCAAAAAATCCCGCCGCGGCCCCTAACCGCTCCGAAATCCAGACTTAATTCTTAAAATTGCCAGTAGCAACAAATACAACTAAGAAATGCAACGATATGCGACTTGATCAGGCGCCGGCTGGACGCCTGCGAAGGCGCCGAGAGGGGCTGGGAATAACCGCACGGACCTCAGGACGTCAGTTCGCGCGCCGCGTGCTTCAGTTCGCGATCGATCCTTAACTCGACGCGGCGCATGGCCAGCTGGGCGAGGCTTGCCTCGGTCTTTCCCGACCTGACCAGGTCGCCGATCCGAAATTGCCACTTCCAGAACCCCGGGGTTTCCGACCTGGTGAGCGTATATTCTACGCCTTTGTGGTTCATGGAAATCTCCCGCACTCCTGCGCGATAACGGGAGCGGAATCGCAAAGTTCCATATTCCATCTGCTGGTGAATACATTTGACCGTGTGCCGGCACGGCGGAAATCCGCGCTGTATACGCGTTCCGCCCCCGCATATGCGGTTGAATTCCCCCGCCAAGCCCGCGTTGCTCTCACTGAAAAGCGCTGCGCCGCGCAAGCGGAGTATGGTCGCTTGGCGGCGCAGGCCTAATCCCCGAGTGATGCAATGTCCCAGGCAAGGTTATGTCTGGAGGGAATGAAAAAGGTTCAATGCGCCCAAAACGAATTTGCCGCCGAATTTGCCCGCTGAAACGGCGCCTTGCGGCAGGCGTATCTGCTCGGGAGGGCGGGGGTGGTCCTCCAGATTTTCCCCGCCGTCGGCGACCTCGCTGCATAGCCCCATGCGGCGGGGTCGTTCGGCTATAGCGGGCCGCCCGCTACAGCCATGCTGGCGTGGTGCCTGCCGCTATATCGGAGGGTTTGGCCGAGCTGTACGGGCAGCGCCTATTCCTGGCGCGTTGGATAAGGCTGCCGCGGCGGCAGATGGGGTCTCGACGGCGCGTCCGGCCGGCCCGGCTGCGGCACCCGCGAGGGCTCCGGGGTCCGGCTGAGGCTCAACGGCCTCGCGAGGAGACGGGCGCCATGCTGTTGAAGCATCGGCAGGGCGGGTTCGTGGATCATGACGATCTGTGTGTGCATGCGGCAAGACTTAGCCTGCGCGTCTTGACGGTCGGTTCAGATGAAACTGCAAGCACGCCTAAAATTGTAAGCGACGTCGCCCGCGGCTCGTTTTGCTGATGGATCGATAAAACGGTGAGGCCGCCGGTTTGGCGGCCTCACCGCGAGAGCTAGCTTTCCGGCTGCTCTACATCAGGCGGCCGGGGGCTGGCGTCCGGCGCCTCTTCACTCCTGGCCGAAAGGTCGGCGGCCTTGTCGAGAAAGCCCGCGGCGACATCCGGATCCGTGGTGGCCATTGCAAATTTCAAAAAGGTTGCCGCTTGTTCCGTTAGATATTTTTTACCCGGCACAATTTGGTTCCCCGCTACTCTACCCGTTACACACTCCCTCGCTCCCGATCCAATTACGCACTGCGGCGGAATCCGTTCCGGGGGAAAAGTATAAAAGTGAACTTAAGGGGGCCTGTGTCCGGGCAGGCACGCTGCCGGTTTCGGTGTCACCCTCAAGGCGCTGCGGCCAAGTATCCGCCGCCAGGTGGGCCGGCCGATGATACGAAATGAAAAAGGCCGCCAATCGAGGCGGCCTCAAAGCCTTTGTTTTCTGGTCCGCGGACGATCCGCCTCAGTTGTGGGACTTAGTTGTGAGCCATGATCTTGTCAGTGGGAAGCTGCAACTCTGCAGCCCGCTCCTCGCGGTCGCGTTTCAGAAATTCCTGTTCCCGACGCTCGAAAGCGATCAGTTCCTTTTCAGCCGCCTGAAGAAAGCGGTCGCGTGGTGTTATCGCCAAATTCGTATGTCCCGTCATCACGCACCCCTGTAATTTGCCCCGAACTTTTCCACGATATCCAAATGCTGGAACCGGGGGAAGGTTCGATGCCGTAAAATTACGGATTTATGACGGCGCGCGAATTAGGACAACCGCAAAATCGACGTAGGGAAGATGATGAGCTTCCGGGCGGAGGAGCCAGCCTGGAAAGAAGAGGACGACGGGATGAAAGAGGCCGCCAACCGAGGCGGCCTTATTTTCTTGGCTCCCCCCTAGCGTTACTGGGGAGATTGCAGACCGGGCGATGACAGCCATTTATCGATATTGGCTGACGCATCAAGCTGCCTAATCCTCTCCAGAATCTCATCACGCTTCGGGCCTGGACTCAGTTCCAAGATCAAAACCTCGAGCCTTTCCTTTTCTTTGGCGGCTCGATTTTCGAACAAATGTAATGTGGGTCGGGATCGTTGCATAATGCTCCTCCTTCCCTTGGTTGGGGCAGGAGCGCAACCGGCGTTCTCATCACCGATAACTGCCATGGGACCGTGCGGTGGTAGTCATTAACGTTCGTGGAACCTTTTGGGTCCCGGACGCTCTCGGCAAATTAGGGACACTGCAAAAATCAACTTAGGACACTGAGGGTTAAATACGGCCCCCCCCGGGAACGCATGAGAACAGATCCAGAAACGGAGAAGCCCGCCAGCGTGACCCGGCGCGCCGGAGATGAATCGCCGTCGAAGTTCTCGATTTGGCGAATTCGCAACAGTCCAATTCTTCGGGGAAACCACCTTGCGGCGTTTAGTTCCTGCAAAACGATAAGAGGAACTGAACATGCCTTTGACCAGCGCAGCAGCCGCTGCACTCCAAATTAGGCGCGATCGTTGCGCTATCGGCCAAGGGCAACAAGCTCGGCAGCAGCATTGATTGGGCCGGCGGGAGGAACGTTCCGTTGTCCGCTCTCTTAAAGGTGATAACGCTCCGTTGTCCGGTCTCTTAAAGGTGATGGCAATCACCCGCAGTGCGCCGCAATATCGCCACCGCAGTGCACCATGATCATGATCCGGGCTGTTCTGGACAGGAGTAACATTATGTTCTGGACAGGTTTTTTCATCGGTTTTGCTGCTTGTCTCGCGATCGGACTTACAGCGCATTTCGTCCACGATCGGCGTCAGCGCGCGGCGTTCATTGCCCGTCTTTCGCCCGCCGAGCGTGAAAGATTCAGGGGCTTTGAAAAGGTCAGGGGCGACTGGCACGAATTTCGGGACCTATTGCATCATTAGCTCACGCCCGTGAAGCACGACCAGAAGATCACCCTGGGCGAAACGCGGTCATGAGGCGGCCCTACCCGACGCCATATGGCTTGTTGAGGAAGTAATATATGGCTTGTTGAGGAAGTAATCTCGGTTGCCCAGCGCCTTCTCTGCGTACTGGTCGATCGCGACGGTGATCGCCTGGACATGCTGGTAGCGGTGGCCCTTGCGTGTGGCTCGCTGCCGCAGCTCGGCAAGCGCGTCGATCCAGTCCGAGTTGTCCGCCTTGTCGTCGTACCATTTCAATTGTTCGCGCATCACCAACTCCGGCCGCCAAGCACGCGCCCTTTCGTTGTGCCGCCCTGCTCCTTCTTGAGTCGGTCCCGCTCCGCGCAAAGGTCGTCGATTTTCGCGCGCATCCTTCCAAGGAGAAGTTCAGCCGTGGCGGTTAAGCGCCTTGATCCCGTGGCTGATCGGGCGGGCTTTTTGTTTGTTGCTTAAGCAGCATTTGCCACGCCGCTAGTCCCCGGTCGTTGACCCTCGTTGCCATCGCCGTTCCGGCGAAATACTAGTGCTGCATGAGCGACGATGTATTGCGTGTGGTGGCACTGACGATTGCCTGCCTGTTCGGCCTGTGGACCGCTGTTGCCTGCCGACGGGCCCAGCACCACGGCTTGCCAGGCTCTGACGCACTGATCTGGGCCGGATTATCGGGCGCGTTTTTCCTGCTATCCCTGATGAAGACCGCGCGTGGCCTCGGCTTGCTGCGAGGGTTCGGAGGCTTGTTGCGCGACATCTTCAAGCAAAGGGGTTGGTACGAAGACCGCCGAAGCTTGCAGATTGCGGCAAGCATCGCCATCGCCATCGTAGTCATCGCCCTGATCGTTTGGGGCCTATTGTGGGTTTGGCATTACATCAAGCGCTATCGCCTCGCCATCGGCTTTATGGGCCTGACTTTAGGCTTCGCGATCATTCGCTTCATTTCTCTGCACGAAGTCGACGCATGGAATGCGAATGCGCCATGGGCGCGCACTGCCGTCGACCTCGTCGCCGCCGCTGGGGTATCGGCGGTAGCCATCGCCCGGCTCTGGCAGCTAAGGGAGAAAGCCGCTCATCTCTAGAGACCCCCTCGGGGCGGTGCTTTGCTGTGTACATCGCGTCGACTCAACCGCCGCGGGAAGGTGGGATGCCCTTGGGAAATATCCGCGCAAGCTGTTTCGATCTCAGCCAAGCTCACAACCTCGGCAGCAGTATCGATTGAGTGTGCGTCGATTACGTCCGGAATCAAAAAGGGCCGCATTTGCGCGACCCGTGCCGGTCAAAATTTATTCGGAATGAGATCCAGCCCCGGCAAGAGTTAGCTAACAGTTTTCCACAGGATTGAGGATTCCGTAGAAACACGGTGAAGCGCGCCCTAGTGTTCTTCAACGTCCTATACGGTAGGGCTTGTTCAAGAAGTAATCGCGATTGCCTAACGCCTTCTCCGCGTATTGGTCGATCGCGACCGTGATCGCCTGGACGTGCTGACAGCAACGCGTGGCCCGCGATGCAAGAGAAATGGACACCGACTGGGCTTCAGCGCGCCCTCAACGCATCGAGAGCGGCAAGCAATGACGACCGCAATCGGTCATCAGGTTCGAAATTCCCGGCAAGGGTTCGTATGACGTCCTCGAAGCGAGCTCTGTACTTGGCCGCCTCAGCCGGCTTGCCGAGGCTCTCATAGACCTCCACACCCGCCCGATAGACCCGCCAAGCGGCGAGCGGCATGTCGGCATCCCCGAGAGTTGAAAGGGCGCGCGAGAGCTCCACCCTTGCCTTCTCCAAATCGCCCGCCGCGAGCGCAACTCGGGTGAGC
>Ga0081540_1002406_pt1 | contig 15254 bp, 10 predicted proteins | sample TabmetS2T1R1_FD_71024 | JGI IMG/M metagenome (GOLD analysis project Ga0081540, IMG submission 71024) | Tabebuia heterophylla rhizosphere microbial communities from the University of Puerto Rico - S2T1R1 | ecosystem: Host-associated > Plants > Roots > Rhizosphere ... | reverse complement strand
CCCAGAACGGCCAGCCTTCGGTCTCAGTGGTCAAAGCGGCCAGACCCCACTTCAATGCGAAATCCGTCGCCGCCAGGCCGAGCAGCGCCGCCAGGACGCCCAACATCAGCGCTTCGACGAACAACTGCATGACGATCCGACTCCTGAGGGCGCCGAGCGCTCGCCGCACGAGAATCTCGCCCTCGCGAGTCGTGGCGCGGGCAAACATCAGGAGGGCGACGTTGCTGCAGACAACAATCAGAAACAGCACGGCGAACGCGTTGATCGAATGGATGCCCGCTTTTACCAGAAAGTCCGGGGAGATGCTGAGGAAGGACTGGGCGTATGGCAGGATCTGCGGCCGCAGGTTCTCGTATTGCTTCGGGAACTCCTGCGCGATTCGGGTCCCCGATGTCGTCAACTCCGCCTGTGCCTCCGCCCGGTTGTAGGCGCGCAGGGTCGGGAGGCCCCGGACGACGTCGAGCACGTGGTTGGACAGCCGAGACAGGGCCGCCCAGCGCGCTCGCGCCCGGTCGCCGGAGGACCGCCCCACGAGGGCGAGGAACACCGGGATCGCGGGCAAGGTGACGAGCATCACCGCCGCGGACACCGGATCGACGGCGAGCGCGATCGCGAGGACGGCGACCGGGACGAATCCGGCGAGCACGAGCTGGGGCAGGTAGCGCGCGAGGTAGACCTCGAGGGCGTCCACGCCGGCCACCGCGGCGGTGGCGAGCTCGCCGCCCTGCACCGGATCCGACTGCCCGCCGCTCGGGCCGCTCCTTCCCGACAGCCGCTGGCGGACCAGTGCGCGCCGCAACTCGGACATCACCCGACCCGCCGCCCATCGGCCGATCGTCTCCTCGGCACCGGACACCCCGGCACGGACGACGATGGCGGCGGCGAGGGCGACGAGCATCGTCTGGACGGATGCCCCGAGCGGGGCGACGGGGGCGCCGACGAACGCCGCCGCGATGACACCGGCGACGAGCACGACCTGCGCCAGCAGCGCGGCGGCGCCGACGAGCCCGAGGCACACGTCGGCCGCCAACGCGACCCGCACCGGTCGCACCCGGCGCACCAGCCGGGGGTCGAGTGCGCGCACTCCCTACAGTCCTGCGACCGGTGACGGCCCGCGCCGGCTCGCGCCCGCCTGCTCGGGGAGCTTCGAGGCGGCGGTCCCACCGAGCCGGCGCCGGAAGACGTAGTACGTCCAGCCCTGGTAGACGAGCACGAGCGGGAAGAGCACCGCGGCGAAGATCGTCATCACGGTGAGCGCGTAGGACGACGACGACGTGTTCTGGATGGTCAGGTCGTAGGCCGGATTCGTGCTCGACACCATGACCCGGGGGTACAGCGAGAGGAAGATCGTGGACACGGAGGCGGCCATCGCCACCGTCGTCGACGCGAACGCCCACCCTTCGAGGCGACGCTGGACGAGCAGCGCCGTGCTGAGGGCCGCAAGGATCGCGAGGATCGGGACCAGGCCGGGGAGCACCCCGCCGATCAACGTTTGCGTCCAGATGACGTATCCGAGCACGGCCAGGGCCGCGACCGGCCCCGAGGCTCGGGCGATGGTGTGTGCGCGCGCGCGGACGGGGCCGTCCACCTTCAGTGCGAGGAACGTCGCGCCGTGCACGACGCACAGGGCGACGATCGTGACGCCCACGAAGAGGCTGTACGGGCTGACGAGATCGAGCGGGGTGCCCGTGAACTCCTGCTGGGAGTCGATGGGCAGACCGTGCAGCAGGTCGCCGAGGCCGACGCCGATCAGCAGCGGGGCGACGAGGCTGCTGACCGTCATCAGCGTGCTCCAGGTCTGTCGCCACCGCGACGAGTCGCGCTTGTCCCGGTACTCGAACGACACGCCGCGCAGGATCAGCGCGACCAGGATGAGCACGAGGGGGAGATAGAGGGCGGAGAACATGGTCGCGTACCAGCCCGGGAACGCGGCGAACATCGAGGCGCCTGCGACGATCAGCCAGACCTCGTTGCCGTCCCAGAGGGGGCCGATGGAGTCGAGCGCCAGCTGCCGCTCCTCGTCGTTGCGCCCGACCACCGTGTGCAGCATGCCGACGCCGAAGTCGAACCCTTCCAGCACGAAGAAGCCGGTCCAGAACAGGGCGACGAGCACGAACCAGAAGATCGACAATCCCATCTCCGGCTCCCTCTCAGTAGGTCATCGCCCGGACCCGGCTCTCGGGTGCCACACCGGACGGGACGGGTTCGACGGGCTCCAGCCCGCGCCGGGCGTAGCGGACCATCAGGCCCCAGGCGACCACGGCGAGCACGGCGTAGAGCAGGAAGAAGACCAGGACGCTGGTCACCACCGTGGCCGTGTTCACCGAGGCCGACACGCCGTTGCTCGTCCTCATGAGGCCCTGCACGATCCAGGGCTGCCGGCCGTTCTCGGTGAGCATCCAGCCCGCGGTGTTGATGAGGAGGGGCGCGACAACCGCCCAGATGGCCAGGCGAAGGAACCACGGTGACTGGTCGAGCCGCCGTCGCCACAACAGCCAGCCACCCCACAGCCCGAGCAGGAACAGCAGGCCTGCGGTGTACGCCATCACCCGCATCGACCAGTACTGGATGAACACGTTGGGCACGTAGTCCCCGGCGCCGTACTGCTGCTGGTACTGCGCGTTGACGTCGTTCAGCCCCTGCACCTGGCCGTTCCACGAGTTGGTCGCGAGCAGCGACAGCAGGTGGGGGACCTGGATGATCTTGATGGGTGTCTCGTCCCGGTTGCCGCCGCCGATCTGGAACACCGAGAACGAGCACGGTTGGCAGGTCTCCCATTGCGCCTCGGACGCCGCGATCTTCATCGGCTGGTAGCGGTCCTCGATAACCCCGAGCTCGCTGCCGACGAACATGGCGAGCAGGGCGGCCGGTACGAGGATCACGAGCGACAGCCGGGCCGTCCGGGCGAACACGTCCGCGTCGGACTTGCGGAGCAGGTGCCAAGCCGACACCGAGAGCATCAGCACGCAGCCGGTGACCAGTGCGGCGAGCAGGACGTGGGTGTAGCCCCAGAGGAACACCGGATTGACCAGGAGCTGCCAGAAGTTCGTCAGCTGGGCCCGGCCGTTCACCAACTGGTACCCGACCGGGTGCTGCATCCAGGAGTTCGCCGCCATGATGAACGCGGCGGACAGCACGGCGCCCAGCACGACCATCCAGATCGTGAACAGGTGGACGCGCGGGGACAGCCGGCCCCACCCGAACAGCCACAGCCCGAGGAACGTCGACTCGAGGAAGAACGCCGCCAGCCCCTCGACGGCCAGCGGCGCGCCGAAGACGTCCCCCACGAAGCGCGAGTACGACGACCAGTCCATCCCGAACTGGAACTCCTGCACCAGCCCGGTCACGACGCCGACCGCGATATTGATCACGAGCAATGTGCCGAAGAACCGCGTCAGGCGCAGGTAGTCCTCGTCCCGGCGCCGGTACCACGCGGTGTGGAGCAGCGCGGTGAGCAGGCTCAGCCCGATCGTCACAGGGACGAAGAAGAAGTGGTAGATGCTCGTCATGGCGAACTGGAGCCGGGCCACGTCCAGGGTCGACATCGCCACTCCTCGTTTCCGGATCGGCCGGCACAAGGCCTGAACCGGCCCAGCGCACCAGTGCCGTCGGTGCCCTTGCCTCATCCCGGGAGGGTGACCCTCGTCGCCGTGGCCGGGCTGCTGCTCACGGCAAGGGGTGAACGGCAGGTGTCGCACAGCCCATGCGCGGGTGAATCCCGACTCGCGCCGTCCCGATGAGCGCTTGCGGCGGTCGGTCTCGCATGTTTGGTTAGGAGCGGGTCGTGTTCTGCCAGCTCTCACGTGCGGACGGCCCCTCGAGGCGGGAGGCGCTGCCGCGTGACAGTGATTGCGCACCGTGCTCCCGGCGGCGGTCGTGGCGCCGGCGAGCCGGGGCCGGCGGCGGACGATCTGCCGGGGCCCGTGCGGTTCGCCCCGCCCCAGCAGCGGCGCGGGATGGTTCGCCGCGGCCGGCTTCTCGCGCGGCTCGCCGCCGTTCCACCTGACACGCGGGTGATCATGCTCTCGGCGCCCGCCGGCTATGGCAAGACGACGGCGTTGCGGCAGTGGGCCGCGACACTCGATCGGCCCGTCGCGTGGGTCGCCCTCGACTCGACCGACGACGACGCGGCGCAGCTCGCCCGGCACGTCGGGCGCGTCGTGCAGCGAGCGACGGGTATGCGGAACGGCGACATCGAGGACGCCGGCGATCTCATGTCGATGATCCGCGACGTGGGACGGCCGGCCGTGCTCGTGCTCGACGACCTGAAGGAGGTACGGGCGGGCGAGTCCCTGCGGCTGATCCGGGCGATCGTCCAGGGAGCCGGGCCGATGCTGCGGATCGCCGCTGCCACCCGGACCCGACCGACCCTCGGCCTGGCGCGGCTGCTGGCAGAAGGACGCTGCACGGAGTTGAGCCAGGAGGACCTGGCCTTCACCGACGACGAGACCCGGCAGGTCCTGATCGCGGCGGGCCACGACGCGCAGCCGCGCGTCGTGCGCGAGGTGACTCTTCGCACCGAGGGGTGGCCGGCCGGCGTGTATCTCGCCGGCCTGCTCGCCCGCCAGGACGCGGGCGACGGCCGGATCGGCGCAGCGGCGACGATCGCGGGCGACGACGTCTACGTCGCCGACTACTTCCGGGACGAGGTGCTTGCGCGCGAGTCGCCGGAGACTGTCCGCTTCCTCCTGAGGACCTCCGTCCTGGACGAGATGTCCGGGCCGTTGTGCGACGCGGCCCTGGGGCGGACCGGCTCCGCCGTCCGGCTCGCCGAGGCGGAGCGCAGGAACCTCTTCGTCCGGTCCCAGGCTCCCCCGGGCCAGTGGTACCGCTATCACCGACTCTTCGCAGAGATGCTGCGCTCCGAGCTGCGACGCCGCGAGCCCGAGGAGGAGGTGCGACTGCACCAGCGGGCGGCTTCGTGGTACGAGCGTGCGGGCCGCGTCGACGAGGCGATCACGCATGCCCTGGCCGGCCAGGACAAGCGTCTGGCCGCGAGATTGATCAACTCCAGGGCGCGCGAGTTCGCCGCCGATGGTCGGCGTACGACGGTTCATGGTTGGCTGCGGAGCCTGGACGACGAGGCGCTGCTGGCCTATCCGCCCACCGCCGTCACCGGCGGATGGCTGTGGGCGCTCAGCGGCGACGCCGCCCGAGCACAGAGCTACCTGCGCGTGGCGCAGGCCGCGACGTTCAGCGATCCCATGCCGGACGGCAGTGAGTCGCTCCGGTCCGCGACATTGCTCCTCGGCGCGGCGTTGGCTCCGCTCGGCGTCGATCGGATGCTGGCGGACGCCGAGCAGGCGGCGGCCCTCGAGCTGCCCGGCGGCCCCTGGCGCCCGCTCGCTCTCGCGGTGCTGGGCAGCGCCCGCGTGCTGACCGGGGATCGGCAGCAGGCGGTCGAGGAGTTGACGCTGGCCGTCGACCTCGGCCGTCGCCACCAACGCTTCAGCGCTGCCCTGGGCTCGGCGCAGCTCGCCCTGCTCGCCCTGGAGGAGGCCGATCCGGCCGCCGAGGCGCAGGCACGGGAGTCACTCGCGCTGATCGACCAGGGGGGCCTGCGGTGCGAGGTGGTGGCCATGATGACGCACGCCGTCTGCGCCTGGACGGCTGCCCGACGGGGAGACCAGATGGCGGCCCGGCTGCACGTGGGTGCGGCGCAGCGGCTCGGCGCGGATCCCTCACCGGTCGCTTTCGCGTGGTTCGGCGCCCAGGTGGCCGTCGCTCTCGGCCGGGTGGCGCTCGAGCTCGGCGATCCGGTCGCGGCCCGGCTGCGTGTCGACGAGGCGCGCCAGCACCTGAGCCACCTTCTCACCGAGGGGACCCTGCGGGCGCAGGTCGAGGACCTGTCCGACCGGCTCGCTCGCGAGGGCGGTCGCGCGCGGCTACCCAGCGCCATGGCCCTGACTGCCGCCGAGGTTCGCGTCCTGCAGCTCCTGCCCACGCACCTGTCACTCGGGGAGATCGCGGATGAGCTGCACGTGTCGCGGAACACCGTGAAGACGCAGGTCGCCGCGACGTACCGCAAGCTCGACGCCGATACGCGGACCGCGGCCGTGGAACGGGGACGCGACCTGGGGCTGCTGGAGGCCTGACCGGAATCCTCCGCCAGGGAGAGTTCGTTCGAGCAGGCCACGCCGAGCAGATCTGATCACCGCAGGTCCAGGCCCAGCTCTCGGGAACGGCTGACCGCCTCACCGCGGGACGAGGCGCCGAGCTTGCGATAGATGGAGTTCGTCTGCGTCTTCACCGTGGAGCGCGAGAGGTGCAGCCGATCCCCGATCTGAGCCAGCGAGAGGTGCGTGCGCAGCAAGGGCAGCAACCGCAGCTCAGCGGCCGTCAGCGAGGACGTGCCGCCGCGGCCGGTCACGACGCGCTCGACCTCCTCGCGCAGAGCGCGAGCCTGGTCGTGGAGCACGCCCAGCTGCGAGCGCTTCCCGAGGATGTCCTCGGCCTGGCGGAGCGTCGCGTCTGCGCCGCCGGCGTCGCCCAGGCCGATGTAGACCCGGGTCAACTCGAGCAGCACCTGAACGGGTACCACCGGAATCGAGTACACGAGCAAGGGGCGCAGCCGGGCGGTCTGACCGGCGTAGCGACGGGCCTCGTCCACATCCCCCTGATGGACCGCCAGCCGTGCGGCCCACGCGTCCACCAGGGCAGTCGTCCAGTAGTCCTCGAACCCACCGGCAACGACCATCGAGACGGCCCGGTCGACGTAGCCCGCGACCCGCGTCCAGTCGTCGCTGGCAGCCGCCACGATGCACTGCTCGGCCAGCACAAGCACCGCGAGGGGGAGGGCGCCGGCCCGGACGGCGACGTCGACGGCGTGGGCGAGGATCGGGTCGGCACGCTCAGGATGCCCGTCGAGCAGGTCGGCGAGCCCCTCGGTATAGAGCATCGTCGCGCGGTAGGGGCTCGTCGGGGCCAGCTCGGCGAAGCCCACCCGGGCGTCCCGCCGCATCGCCTCGACGCCGTCGCGGGCCAGGATGGCACGCAGGTAGGCATGCAATCCCAGCATGGTGCTGCCGTCGGACGCGAGCGCCTCCGGAGCCGCGTGCTCGGCGATCGCCGCCCAGCGCTCGGCGTCCTCGGCCCGGCCCAGCAGCGCGAGGATCAACGCGCCGTGCAGCGCAATCTGCGGGTGGCAGTCGAGCACCTCCTCGTCCTCGAACCAGGTGACCCAGCGCAGGACCGTGTCCACCCGCCCGCTCGCCCAGACGGATTGCATGCGGTCGAGAACCAGGCGGGCGACCCGGCCGGTATCGCCGGCCGCCTGCGCGTGCTCGATGGCCTCGTCCGCCAGACCGTTCGCCTCGAACCACGCTGCGGCCCGGGCATGGAGCCGAGGGACGATCTCGGGCTCGCGGCGCCGCAGCTCCTCCTCGAGCAGCTCCTGCAACAGGTGGTGGTAGCGGTACCAGGTCCGGTGACGGTCGAGCGGAACCACCAGGAGGTTGCGCCGCTCGAGCCGCTCCAGGAGCTCGGCGGACCCACGCCGCTCGACCGTCTCGTCGCAGAGTGCGCCGCACAGTCGGGGCAGCAACGACGTCCTGGTGAGGAACGTCATCTCGTCGTCCGTGGTCTGGTCGAGTATCTCGGCCCGCAGGTAGTCGGTCACGGACCGCTCGGCGGGAGCTGCGCCGACGTCCACGGGAAGGTGCGTGCCGCGCCGGAGCCCCAGGCTGGTGAGATACACGCCGACGGGCCAGCCCTCGGTCCGGCCGGCGAGCTGCTCGACCGTTGCCTCCGCAGCCGGGATGCCCGCGTCGGCGAGCATCGACGCGGTCTCCTCGGCGGTCATGGCCAGGTCGCGCGCGCCGATCTCCAGGACACGCCCCTGCGTGCGTAGCCGGGCGACGGGCAGCGGCAGGGGATGGCGGGAGGCCATCGCGACCTGCCACCCGGGCGCCAACCGCAGGACGAACTCCGTCAGGACGTCGTGGCACTCGAGGTTGGTGATCTCCTCCAGGTGATCGAATGCGATGACCGCGGGCTGCGCGTCGGGCCTGATCGCCTCCATCAGGGCGGGAACCGCCGTGAGCCCGGCGGCCTGACCGGCCGTCCGCGTCACCGCTGGGTCGACCGCTCCCACGTGCACCAGCGCGGCGGCCAAGCAGGTCAGCAGCACTGCAGGGTCGTTGTCACCGGAGTCGCATGAGATCCACGCCGCGCCCGCGCCGACCAGACCGGCCCACTGGGTGAGCAGCGTGGACTTGCCGTAGCCCGCGGGTGCCACGATCGAGATCACGCTGACCCGGCCGGCGGCCGAGATCCGCGCCAGTGCCCCGGTCCGGCGGACGATCCCCGGCCGGATAGTGGGTCGCTGCAACTTGGCCGGGGATAGGTCGAACGGCAGGTCGAACGGCAGCTCGACCGGCGCGTCGAGCGGCCATGGGGAAGTGGCCGACCGCCGCGGCGCCGGAGTCGACGCCTGCGCGCTCGTTCCCATCAGGCCGAATGTACTGTCGGGCAGATCCCGCTTCAAAGGCTGGCCCGACGGGCGGGGTCAGTGCGGCGCAGGCGTGAGGACGACGGCGGCGTCCCCGGCTCGTTCGAGCGGACGGCTGTCGGCGGTGACCGGCTCGAGGCGGCCATCGGACCGAACGACGAGCAGCGGGGCTCCGTCCGCGGTGCCCACCCGCCGGCCCAGTGTGGCGGGCGGCGGCAGCTACCGGGTCCTTCGTGGTGGGTGAGGCCACGCACGTCGTCCGCGGGGAGAGTTCGTGTCAGGTGGCAGCAGCGCTGCGAGACTTGGCGGCCAGAGATGTTTCACGTCACGGTGGTCAGCCCGCCGAACCTCACCGGCGAGGTGGCCGAGTTGCTCCTTCGCGCGCCGGGCGTGGGCAACCTCGTCGTCCATCGGGGAGCCGCGCGGCGTCCCGTCGGTGACGCCGTACAGTTCGACCTCCGGCAGCGTGCGGCCAACCCGGTGTTCTCGGCGCTACGCGACCTCGGCCTCGATCGCGGTGGACCGATCATCGTCCAGCAGGTCGACGCGGCGTTGCAGCCGGAGGGGACCTCGGACGCCGACCACGGTGCCCTCCGCCGAGAGCGTGCGCCGGTCTGGGAGATGGTCGAAGCGACCATCCACGGCGGCGAGACGTATGCGCCGAGCTTCTACGTCCTCCTGACCATGGCGGCGCTGATCGGTGCCGTCGGGATTCTCACGAACTCCACCATCCTGATCGTTGGGGCCATGGTCGTGGGCCCGGAGTACAACGCCATCATCGGCGTCGCGCTCGCGGTCGGGCAGCGCGACCGCCGCGCCCTGCGGGACGGGTTGTTCGCCCTGTTCTGGGGATTCCTCGTCGCCATCGCAGTGACCTTCGTCTTCACCGTCGCGGTGCGGGCGACAGGCCGGATCCCGGCCGCCTTCGGGGCGGGGATCCGGCCCGTCTCGGCCCTCATCGATACGCCGAACCTGTTCTCGGTGATCGTGGCCGTGCTCGCCGGGATCGTGGGGGTCGTCTCGCTGACCGAGGCCCGGGCGAACGCCCTCATCGGGGTGTTCATCTCGGTCACGACGATCCCGGCTGCGGCCGACGTCGGGGTCTCCCTCGCGTTCGCCAGCTGGGGCGAGGCACGCGGCTCGGCGTTGCAGCTGCTGCTGAACGTCGCGCTGCTCATCCTGGTCGGTGCGGGCGGACTGGCGCTTCAGCGCCGGATCTGGTCCTCCCGCGCCCCCTAAATCCCCCGTGATCATGCAATCCCCGCTGATCATGCAATCCAGATCGATCACGTGGCCAGACGATTACGTGATCGACACCAATTGCATGATCAACGGGAATCGCGTGATCAGCGGTCGGGGTGGGCCAGCTGGTCGACGACAGTCGTCACCGCGAGGAGCAGGACGTCGTTCTGGCCGGGCTCGATCTCCACGCCGTAGGTGTCGGCCACGCGGAACCAGCGCTTGGACACCTCGGCGACCTTCCCGCCGTCGCCCTCGATGGTGTACTCGTGGTCGACGATGTTCCCCTTGACCTCCAGGTCGGGGCCACCTTCGACGTCCACCGACATCCGCTCGCGCAGCGGAGTGATCAGCGCCTTCTTCACGGTGGCCACGGTTCGGCCGTCCGGGTCCTCGATCTCCATGGTGTCGCGGACCCGGAGCATGCGTTCCTGGATCTTCAGGAGCTTGGTGCCGTAGGCGTCCTCGAAGTCCAGGGTCTCCCGCACGCGCAGCGCCTTGCCGTTCACCTTGAAGGCACGCCGGCCGGCCTCGTCCTCGATCCAGTAGTCGTCTCCGATCGAGACCAGGCGCTGGCGCATCCGGTAGTGCGTCTGAGCACGCCGCTCTTCACGCCGTTCCTCGCGCCGCTCCTCGCGGCGTCCCCGAAACACCATCCTCGACTCCCATCCCTCGTTCGTCTTCGGCGTGGTAGGCCGCCAGGAGCTCCTCCTCCCGCTGCTTGCGCGGGAACAGGAAGAACACGATCGCCGCGCCGATCAGGACGGCGATGATCCCCGCGGTGTAGGCCCAGTCGGCTCCGTCGAGGAACGACGACTTCGCCGCGGCCGTGATCTGCTGTTGGTACTGCGGGTACCGCTGGGCGGTGTCCGCAGCACTCGAGAACGACTTGGTGAGCTCGTTCTGCACGCCGCTGGTGATCTGCTGCTGGTTCGGAGCCCCCACGATCGCCGCCGCGGCCGCGGCCGCGTACCCCGCCGTGAGCAGCGCACCGAAGATCGACTGCATGATCGCGCCACCCAGGTCCCGCTGCAGGTCGGCGGTGCCCGAAGCCATGCCCGCCCGTCGGACGGGCACGGACCCGGTCAGCGAGTGGGACGCCGGCGTGCCGGCGAAGCCCACGCCGATGCCGATGAACGCATAGGCGAGGCCGACCTGCCAGTACGCGCTGCCCTCCTTCCAGAGCAGCAGCATCCAGCCGAACGCCAACAGCAGGAACACATACCCGGTGAGCAGGGTGAACCGGGCCCCGCGAGACTCGACGAGCTTCGCCGAGCGTGGCGCGACGAGGATCATGAACACGACGGCGGGCAGGAAGGCGGCGCCAGCCTCCAGCGTGCTGTAGCTCAGCACGTTCTGCAGGTACTGCTGGCTGACGAAGGCCGACCCCATCAACGACCCGAAGACGATGATCCCGGCGACGGCCGCCACCCAGAACGTCGGCCGGCTGGCGACGTGCAGGTCGTACAGCGGGTTGCCGGCCCGGCGCTGGCGGAGCACGAAGGCGACCAGGGCTGCGAGCGCGATCACGGCGAGGCCCAGCGTCAGTGCGCCCTCGTTCGGGACCGGCGCGAAGTTGATGGCCAGGATGAGCGCTCCGACGAGGACGACGGACAGGATGCCGCCGAGGTTGTCGACCGGCTCGGTGGTCTCGTTCACGTGGGCGGGGACCAGGAACCACGCCAGCAGCAGGGCGATCGCCGCGAGCGGCAGCGTGACGAGGAAGACCGATCCCCACCAGAACCGCTCCAGCAGCGCACCGGCCACGAGCGGTCCGAGCGCGGCGATGCCGCCGCCGATCGCCGACCACAGCGCGATCGACCTGGTCCGGCCCGGGCCCGACCACAGTGCCGTGATGAGGGCGAGCGTGGTGGGGTACGCCATGCCGGCGGAGAGACCACCGAGGATGCGGGCCAGCAGGAGGACCGTGTCGGACGGCGCGTAGGCGGCGAGCAGGCAGGCCGGGACGGACAGCACCATCCCCAGGACGAGCAAGAGCTTGCGCCCGTACCGGTCGCCCACGGCGCCCAGGTAGAGGACCGACGCCGCCAGCCCGAGCGAGTAGCCCACCGCGATCAGGTCCAGGGCCGTCTGCGAGGAGTCGAAGGCCCGTCCGATCGAGGGCAACGCGACGTTCGCCACCGACAGGTTCAAGTTCGCGACGGCGGCCACGGCGATCAGCGCCGTCAGCACCAGGCCGGCGCGGCCAGGCGCGTCGGCGACGGGAGCCGCCGCCGGCTCGGCGTGCCGGCCGGATCCTCGCGTCAGATCGGCCATCTCAAGGACGTCGTCTCGCGTCTCGGCGTGCCCTCTGGTCTGTCATGCCGCCTCCTCCACTCCAGACGGCCCGAGTCTGTGGTGCGGGCGGCGATCCGTGCGTCATTCGTGACGGAGGAGTTCCGCCCTACCCGGCCCCCTGCTCCGGGAACCGCGCCGTGACGTCATCCGGCGAGAATGACGTCCGGCGGTCAGCCCTGCATCGCTGATGGCGTTCGGTGCACTGGCGATGGTGGCCGCCGTCGTCCTCGGCCTCGGCGAGACGTTCGTCCAGGGGCTGGGGCTGCCCACCCCGCTAGCATCGGCAGTGCTCGTCCAGGCAATGCTCAGCAGACCTCCAGAAAAGCGTCGTCTGCTGGAGGCACGCCGCCGGCTGGCAGCGGCGCCGACCGAGCAGGAGCCATGGACGCGCACGAGCACGAAGGCCACCCCACCCCCGTCGTTCCCTCCCCGACCGCCCCGAGGATCCGCCTCCGACCGGCGTCCCGGCGATGCCGGGCGACTCTGCGATCGCGGTCCTGGCTCGGCAGCGGTGCCGCCCTGGTCCTGGCCGGGTCCGCGGTCGCCGTCCACGCCGGGACGGCGGCGTCCGCGTCGACGACCGCCGTTCTGTCGCGTCCGGTTTGGTCGAGCGGATCGTCCGCGGCGCCCTACCGGACCGCGTCCGGCGGCGCGCCGGCACCCTCGACGGCGACTGCCGCTCAAGAGCGGGGTGTCGTCGACATCGACGTCGTCCTGGGCGCGACCGGCCAGCAGGCCGCCGGCACGGGGATGGTCCTGACGTCGAACGGCGAAGTGCTGACCAACCGGCACGTCGTCAACGGCGAGACGAGCATGACCGTCACGGTCCCCGCGACCGGACGCACCTATGCCGCCCACGTCGTCGGCGTGGCCGCCGACACCGACGTCGCCGTCGTCCAGCTGGAGAACGCGTCGGGCCTCGCCACGGTGACGCCGGCGTCCGAGCACGTCTCCGTGGGGGACGCGGTGGTCGGCGTCGGCAATGCCGGTGGCGAAGGCGGCACGCCCAGCGCCGCGCCTGGGCAGATCACGGGCGTCGATCAGAGCATCACCGCGACGGACGGCGACGGCGGCGACCCCGAGTGGTTGACCGGCCTTCTCGAGACGGACGCCGCCATCGAGCCCGGGGACTCCGGCGGCCCCCTGTACGACACGTCGAACCAGGTCGTCGGGATGGACACCGCAGGATCGTCCCAGGGCGGCCCGGACGCCTATGCCATCCCGATCGACACCGCGCTGACCGCGGCCCGCCAGATCGAGTCCGGAGCAGGCGCCGACCAGAGCACGGGCCAGGGCACCGGCCAGGCCCAGCCGGACCAGTCGGCCCACCTGGGGGTCGAGGTCGAGGACGGCCCGGACGGCGTGCACGTCGCAGGCGTCGTCCACGGCTCGCCCGCCTCCGCGGCCGGGCTCACGGCCGGCGACACGCTCACCTCGGTGGCGGGCCGGCGCGTGCCGTCGGTCGCCGACCTGGGATCCGTCCTGAGCTCGCTCTCACCCGGGCAGCGGGTCGGCGTGACGTGGGTCGACCAGGACGGGCAGGTCGAGTCGTCGGCGGCGACGCTCGCCTAGCCGTCGGTTCCTCTCGCGGCCGGCCCGACCGTCCCTTTCTCCCTGGTGGCGCCCGGAATGGTCTGGCTACGATGGACGCCCGGGCAGATTCGACTGGCGAAAGGGATCTGTCATGGAGCAGGTCCCGCTCCCGCGAGAGCCGGAGGCGCCACGCCGCCGCAGCGGTCCGGTGATGGCGGACGTCGCCGTCCTGGCCGGCGTCTCACACATGACGGTCTCCCGCGTTCTCAACGATCCGGGCAGCGTCAAGCCGGAGACGCGGGAGCGCGTCCTGTCGGCGATGCAGTCGCTGCGCTACCGGCCCAACACGATCGCCCGGGCGCTGGCCACCGATCCGAAGCTGCTGCTGCTCGACGAGCCGGCGGCCGGGCTCAACGCGTCGGAGAAGCTCGCGCTGGCCCAGCTGATCCGCAAGATCAGGGACACCGGCCGGACCGTCTTCCTCATCGAGCACGACATGAGCATGGTCATGCAGATCAGCGACCGGGTCGCGGTACTCGACTTCGGCCAGAAGATCTCCGAGGGCGCGCCGGCCGAGGTGCAGAACGACCCCAAGGTCATCGCCGCCTACCTGGGAGAGCCCGCCGATGCTTCTTGAGGTCGAGGACCTGCGGGTCCACTACGGCAAGATCGAGGCGATCCGGGGGATCTCGATCGAGGTCGACGAGGGCGAGATCGTCACGCTGATCGGGGCCAACGGCGCGGGCAAGACGACCACCCTCAAGACGCTGTCCGGGCTGCGTCGGGTCAGCTCCGGACGGGTCCGGTTCGACGGCAACGACATCACCGGCGTGCCCGGGCACAAGCGGGTGCTGCTGGGGATCTGTCAGGCGCCGGAGGGTCGCGGGATCTTCCCCGGCATGACGGTGTTGGAAAACCTCGACATGGGCACGTACGCGCGAAAGTCCCCGGACTATGACGCGGACCTGGACCGGGTGTTCACGCTGTTCCCGCGGCTGGCCGAGCGGCGGCGGCAGGCGGGCGGCACGCTGTCCGGCGGCGAGCAGCAGATGCTGGCGATCGGCCGGGCGCTGATGGCGCGACCGCGGCTGCTGCTGCTCGACGAGCCGTCGATGGGGCTGGCGCCGCTGATCGTGCAGCAGATCTTCCAGATCCTGAAGGAGATCAACGACCAGGGCACGACGATCCTGCTGGTCGAGCAGAACGCGACGCAGGCGCTGCAGCTCTCCGACCGGGCGTACGTGCTGGAGACCGGCTCGATCGTCAAGTCCGCGCCGGCGGCCGAACTGCTCGACGACCCGTCCGTCCGTGAGGCCTACCTCGGCGGCGCCGCCGCCCGCTGACCCGCCCGCTGACCCGCTGGGTCCCGGGTCAGGTGCCGGGCAGGGCGATGTCCTTGCCGAGCTCGTCGACGCGGAGGGCGCGGACGATCGACTTCGGCGGCAGGTCGAACCAGAGGTCCATCTCCAGCCGCCCCTCGGCCGGGACGGTGGCGACCTTCGGCTGGCGGGCGATGTTCATCGCGTCGTAGTCCGGCTTGTAGGTCTTGCCGTTGGCGTCGACCAGCAGCATCTTCTCGGTGTTGAAGGTGCGGAATCTCGACATGCCGTTGTCCAGCGCCCCCCGCACCCGCTCGTACTCACCCTTGGGCAGCCACTCGGCGTGCGTGCCGATGATCGACAGCAGGTGCACCCGCAGCCCGATCACGCTGACGGTCACCTGCGGTGCGGTGGCG
>Ga0081540_1002405_pt1 | contig 15257 bp, 12 predicted proteins | sample TabmetS2T1R1_FD_71024 | JGI IMG/M metagenome (GOLD analysis project Ga0081540, IMG submission 71024) | Tabebuia heterophylla rhizosphere microbial communities from the University of Puerto Rico - S2T1R1 | ecosystem: Host-associated > Plants > Roots > Rhizosphere ... | reverse complement strand
GTTCAATCCCACACAAATCGTCATCCAGGCATTCATCAAGGAGCTTCGGGAGGCGTACGTCGAAAGCTATGGCGTCCTGGAGCCGGCCTATCCGGATATCATTGCTTTCGTGGGGCGCCTCGCTTTGGAGAACATCGCCGACAGCGATGCGGCCTACCACGATATGAACCACACCATAATGGTGACACTTGTGGGCCAAGAGATTTTGCGCGGGAAGCATACCAAGGAGGGCGGCGTTACGCCGCGCGATTGGCTTCACTTTGTGATTTCACTTCTTTGTCACGACATTGGCTATGTGCGGGGGGTATGCCGAGGCGACCAAGAGGGGCAATATGTCTGCAACGAAAAAGGTGATCTCGTGCAGATCCCCCCAGGAGCAACCGATGCATCGTTGAGCCCCTATCATGTGGCGCGATCGAAACTCTTTGTCAGCGAGCGCTTTGGGAAAGCGAGCTTGACACACATCGACACGCTCGAAATCCAAGCCAACATCGAGCACACGAGGTTTCCGGTACCGGAACACGAACAGCATTCCAGTACGGCAGACTATCCAGGTTTGCTTCGAGCGGCGGATTTGATCGGCCAATTGGCCGACATCAACTATCTACGCAAGACTTCGGCCCTGTTCGCGGAATTTAGCGAAACAGGTGTTAGCGAGAAACTCCGCTATCAAAGTTCTGACGACTTGCGGGCCGCGTATCCGTCTTTCTTTTGGGAAGCCGTCCGCCCCTATATCGGCGATGCACTCAGGTACCTGCGGGTCACGCAGGAAGGTAAGCAGTGGATCGCCAATCTTTACGCCCACGTGTTTTCTGAAGAACATCGAGGAGCACTCGGAGCTTAGCATTTGGCGCAACGCCGACCTCGAGCACCAAGTCCCAATGTTCGCCGCGCTGCTGCTCCCGCGGGCGCACGTCAGTTAGTTATCAAGAATGTGGTGCACCGCATTTTGTGCACTCCATAGGCTTGCGCTTTGGAGATGACTCGTGCTGTCCGCTAAGCGGAACCAGCCGATGTGACTGTAGCCAACGCGATGTCCACCAAGGGTCATCATTCTGATCAGCATTCATATTCTGATTGACAATTTTCGCACCGATCGGACTCCCTAGGTTGACTAGGGCTGGTCGGCAGCTCAACCCCCGACAGCCATCGTGCAGCAATGCCCTGTACCCTGTTGCGTTGTGAAGGAAGACCTCGCCAGCTAAAGATGGTCAGCGGGACGGCTCCCGAAGATCAAGCCATGGGGAGTGCGACAAAGATGCCAGAGGCTTCAGATTCTCCGTTCGGTACCGTGCTGGATCCGATGGAACGGATTTCGGAGACCTTGTTCGGCCTGATCATAGCTCTCACCTTCATCTGCTCGCTCGGTATCGCAGTGGGGGCTAACATCAATATCCAAACTATGATGATCGGAGCGCTCGGCTGCAATTTGGCTTGGGGTATTGTTGACGGCGGTCTTTATCTTTTGGCTCGCATTAACAACCGGGGAGACAAGATTTTGACACTCCGCGCAATACGGCAGGCGCCGGACCCCGAAACAGCGCGGCGCGTCATCGCCGACGCGCTGCCGCCGGAATTAGCGGCGATCTTACCTCTGGAGCAATTGGAATTGATGCGGCAAAAATTGCAACGATTGCCCGAGCCGCCTCCCGGTCCCGGACTGACGAAGGGCGACTGGACCGGAGCGCTGGGTCTATGCTTGCTTAGCTTCCTTTCGACCTTCCCAGTCGTCATCCCGTTCCTACTCTGGAGCGACGCCAGATTGGCGCTGCGCGTCTCCTACGCCGTAGCCATCGTGATGCTGTTCTGCTGTGGCTACGTGTTTGGAATTCATAGCAGGCTGCAGCCCTGGGCAGCAGGTCTTGCGATGGTGGCTGTTGGTGGTGCGCTGGTTGGGATCGCGGTGGCTCTTGGAGGATAATCGACGGTGCGGCAGCGGGACGTTGCATTGGTTCAGCGTGTGCGCGGTGCCTCGTTCGCTGCGCTGGCTGGGTTGTGGCTTGCACCCATGACCGGCGCTCTGGCGCAGCCCGTCCCTCCCAGTCCGAGCGGTGCCATCGGCCTTGGCAATCGCGGATGGTCCGCGGCCGACCCTAACCGCGAGACCTCCGCAAACGAGTTCGAATTCAGCGCGCGCGCGGGCGTTGCATCCGACTACATTTATCGCGGGACCACGCTGTCCGATCATGGGCCCGCGGCCGGCGCCGCCTTCGAAACAAGATTTGGCCCGCTATACGCCGGCACAACTGTGGCCACCGTCAAACTGCCGACTCAGCCAGCCGCCGAGTTCACCTTTGCCGGCGGTATCCGCCCGAAGACCGCAACGATCGATTTCGATCTTGGCGTCACCTATTTCGCATATCCCGGTGAGAGGCTTCCCGGCGAGACCAACGGCATCAATTATTGGGAGGCGGTTATCCGCGGCGATCGGCGCATCGGCGAACAGGTCCGCGTCGCCGCCGGCTACGCCTATTCTCCCAACGTCTCGAACAGCGGCGCCTGGAGTCAATATGTCGCGGCCGGGATTGGCTATGATGTGCCGAGCCGGTTGCTGCCGCAGAACTTGGCGGTATCGTTCACGGCTGCTGCCGGTTATTCCTGGTTCGGCAATCAGGCCGAGCAACTCGGCGGCTTCCCGCTACCTGCCTATCTCAACTGGCAAGCGGGTGTGACCTTCACCCACAAGGCCTTCAACCTCGATCTGCGTTACTACGACACCAATCTGTCGAAGGAAAACTGCTTCGTCTTTACGGGCGACCCAAATGCTCGTCCGGGTGGCCGCGTTAATCTCGTCACCAATCCGGATGGCCTGGTCTCGAACTGGTGCGGCGCGACGTTCGTTGCCAAGGCCTGGTTTGCGTTTAACTAGCTCTGGGTGGCAACTCATCGTATGTCGGCTATGGGCCACAACCGGTCATGACCCCTTCCGTCCGTTGGCACCGTTGATGTAGCCTGACCTTCGAGCCGCCCAGCGGGACGTGCCGAAGTCCCTTGGTGCGCTTTGATAAAGCGTACCGCCTCGGTGACATCATCGAACCCAGCCTCCATGAACCGGGCCATGTCGCTCGGCTCGATTGGTGGCAGGCCCATTTCGGCGCGCACCAAACTGACGCGCGACATCGGCACCTCGCCGGGTCGCGTAAGCACCGGCTCGCGGCTCGGCGCCGGGTCCATCTGCGCGAGCCGATACTGCACGGAGAACGAAGGGCAGCCCAGCATCGCAAAGCGGTGGCAATACTCGGCGATTGCCGTAGTCGTACCGGTGCCGTCCGAGAAGACGTCGCCTTCCTTCGATCCTCGATGAAAAACGCCGCCGTGAGCGAGCACCAGAGCGGGAGTCGGAGTGCGGGCGGGAAGAGCGGGTAGATAGGCGTCGAGCTTGAGCGCAACGACCTGCATTGGTCCCTGGCCCTTATTGTAGCCGATCCGAGCATGAGCAAAGACGATGTCACGCTGTGTGCGAATGTTCGTGACGCTCTCCCCATCGCTTGGATGATCAGGCTGATGCCCCACACCTTCAGTCATCTGTGCATCTAACTCCTTACGAGAGCCAGTCCGAGCGCAGATTCCGCGTATTCAAGTCGCCGATTGGCGCATTATAGTTGTAGTCGGTGCCGACGGGCAACGTCCTTCAGCTTTGGGTCAACAGCCGACCTTTCAGGCTGGCCAGCCCGGGTCCGCTCTACCTCCGAAACCTGACCTTGGCCCGCGAACCCAGCTACGTCTGCTGCGGGCCAAAAGCTAAACAACACCAAACCATGGTCAACCAGCCAGTCGCAATTCGCAACAAACTGCACCACAACGAAACGGCGACGAAATGTTCAGTATGCCAATAGTGATCACGGTCTTGCAGCATAGAAGAGGTTGGTCTGGCTCTTGATATCGAGCATCTCAACCCTGCCGAAGCCGGCTGCGCGAAGCAACGCTTCCGTGCGCTTGGGTCCCATGCAAGTACCAAGCCCCGGACCGCCATCGGCCAAGGACTGTGTCATGCAGTGGAAGATGCTGAAGCCGTAATACATGGCCGCGATCGAGTTGATATTGTCCTGCATCCGATCCGCCGCCTTGGGCTCGACAATGAACAATGCGCCATCGGGCTTCACGAGATGGCGCAACTCTCCCAGCGTCTTGTCCGGAGCCGAAAAGTCATGAACGCAATCGCAGGCGGTGATGAGGTCAAAGCCTTCGCCTCTTTCCAGCTCGCGGGTGGTATTGGCGATGAATTGGATGCGGTCACCAAGACCGGCCCTCGTTGCCGCGGCGCGCGCCTGTCTGATCGTTTCAGGGTCTGGATCGAGACCTACAACCTCGCACTTGGGAAAAGCTTTCGCGATCGCCGCTCCCACACGTCCGACGCCGCAGCCGAAATCGAGAACGCGGCCACCACTCTCCAGCCGTCGGACGACATCTGGTAGTTTGGGGAGCCAATAGCTGCTGAGGCGATTCTCGTATTGCCCGCTATTGATCATGTCGGTGGCGACGACGCACTCGGGTCCGAAATCTTCGAAGCGCACACCGCCGCCCGTGCGGAAGGAGTCGGCGACCTTCGGAGCGGCGCCAAGCAGGACGGGCGCGACATAGAACAGCCCGCCCATGAAGTGGTCGGTGCCTTCTGAGGCGAGAAGAAATGCGTGTTCTTCAGGCAGCGCGTACGTGTCAGCGGCGCTGTCGTATTCGAGATAGCCTGCGGCTGTCATCCCCTTGAGCCATTCTTCGACATAGCGCGCCTGAAGACCGGCGGCGTCGGCGACTTCATTGGCTTGCATCGCCCCCCTGCCATGCATGGTGCGATAGAGGCCCGTCTTGACGCCGACATAGGCCATGCCAATGCCCATAGCACCTGCCATGTCCCCATAGATCTTGTCTGCGAATGTTTTCACTCTGTCTTTGTTCATAGCCAACCTCCACGTCGATCTGCCCGCGAAAGCATCTCGTCTAGGACTGTTTGCCCAGGAAATTTGGCACTGCAATCCAGTTCAGGATGGTCCCGGGGCTTTGCAACAATTTGCACATGTTGCGATCCTCATCGGTCTCGAGGTTGACGCCGAGCTGAGTGCCGAGCTTTCGGCCGTGCAACAAGATGCGTTCACTGAGCGCCTGGCGCTCGGCGTTGTAGGCGGCAAGAGCCCGGTCGATGTCGTCGTCGTTGGAAAGGGCATTTGCCAGCGCCTGCGCCTCCGCACCCGCTTTGGCGACGCCAAACCCGAGGTGGGGACGCGGTGTGGAGGCCGCGTCGCCAATCAGCGCCACGCGGCCGGATACCAGGCTGGGCGAGCAGAAATCATAAATCGGCGTAAAGAAAGGCTGATCGATGTGATGCAGGCAATCGAGGAATTGGGGTGGTAGCAAGGTCTCGGCCTCGGCGCGCATCCGCTCGACGAGACGCTTGCGCACGAGCGGTGGCGGCACCGAGAACTCGTGCCGTTGGCCGTACTCGTCCACACACATGTCCTTCAATTCCTGAGCGTCCGCCACGCGGTACCATGCGAAATTGTAACGCCGGTGGCCGGGACGCAGTTCATCTTCCCCTGCAATGGGATAGCCGAGGATTTGCAGCCGGTCGGCCAGAAAGAACGCAAAGTAGGGAAAAACGGTCGCGCGGGTTTGCGGCGAGAGATCGGATTCGTTCGGCGCGCCGCGCCAGAGGTAATAGCCGGAATAGATCGGTTGCACCTGTGGCAGGAGTTGGCCGCGCACGCTGGAGCGCGAGCCGTCGCAGGCGACGAGCAGATCGGCGCGCTCACTTTGGCCGTTACCGAACCAGACCCGAACACCGCTATCGTCTTGCTCTACGCGCTCGAAGACGTGCCCGAGATGATACCGCTGACGATCGATCGCCTTTGACAGCAGTTGCCGCAATCGATCCCAAGACGTGACGAGCTGAAGCATTGGCTTCTCGGCGACGACGGCGCCGCGGCGGTCGAGAACGATCCGTTTGTGGAGGGTGACACCAATGTCGACTGTGCCAGCGCCGCATTTATCAAGCGCCTCCATCAACTCCGGATGTGTAGCAAAAATGCCGACACCGCGGCCGACGAGTTCAACCGAAGAGCGCTCATAGACATCGACCTGCCAACCGATCCGGCGAAGGAACGCTGCAGCGAACAAGCCCGCAATCGAACCGCCGACAACAACGGCGCGGCGCTGCACTGGGAAGGCGTGTTGCGTGGCCAGTGGCATTGGACCGATCCTACATAGGAATGCGGATGCCGGGCAGCCTTGCGCGCACTGTATGCTGCGATGCATCCTCGTCAAGGAGCCTTTAACGACGATGTTGATGGCCCGGTTTGCCGTCGCCAATGTCGCAATTGGACAGTACTCTGCTCGGTGGCTTGGAGCCCGAAATATCCGCCGAAGCTGTCATGTCCAGGCGCATGCAGCGATCGCGAAATGCGATCGTGGGTCTGGCTGTCGTCGTGACGGTCGTTGTGATCGCTGTCGGGGCTAAGCAAGCACGTGACGTTGTCCGCTTTGGGTCAAATTCCGACATGTTGCGCCAACCTGCCGCTGGTCGGCTTTACCCCTAAAAGCCGACGTCTGTCGCCCAAGGGGCATGTCGGCCAAGGGCCAGAACCGGACATCGGTAAAGCAATCAGGACAAGCGCCCTGCGGCGCGCCGTTGCTCGAAAGCCTTGACGTTGGTGTAGGCGAGCAGCAGCGTGTTGCACGGTATCCTTGCCTTCTCTGCCTTGCCCAGCATGAAGCCGAGGATGTGCTCCACCTCCGTCTGCCCGCCCCGTTCTATGTCGCGCAGCATCGACGTCGAATACTGCGAGTCCTGCTGGGAGAACGTTTCTTCCCACGATTTCATGAAGGCCGCACTGGGCGCGTGGCCGTTGGCCGCAGCGATCGCAGCGCCACAGCGAAGCTGATCGATAAACAGCGCACGGCCATGAGGGGTGCGGACAATCTCGCCGACATTTGCCCGCATCAGGCAGGTCATCGCGGCTGCGGTCGAGAGGTGAACCAGCTTTTCCCACATTCGCTGAACGATATCGGCGACCGCGAAGACCTCCACGCCCTTCGCAGCCTCGAACAGTGCGGCCAATGCTCTCACGCGCTCCGTCAGCTCGCCCGATTGCTCGCCAAAGGTAAGCGTTCGCCAGTCGTTAAACTGCCGGATCGCGCCATCCGGCATGATCGTCGCCTGTATCTTTGCCGTGCCACCGAGCACACGGTGCCGGCCAAATTTCTCATTCAGGATGTCGATATGGGCAATACCGTTCAGGAATGGGAGGACATAGCCATTCGACGCCACGGCGGGCGCGATTGCCGCGACTGCAGCGTCGAGATCATATGCCTTGCAGGTCAGGATTACCGCGTCATAGACCGGCGTCACCTCCGCCGCGACCACCGTTTTGACTGCTATTTTTGCGCCCCCGAACGGGCTCTCGATCCGCAACCCCTGCTCCGAAAGACTCTTGCGCCGTCCGTCGCGGACGAGAAACGTAACATCGGCTCCGCTCTCGGCGAGGCGGCCGCCGAAATAGCCGCCGGTGCCACCCGCGCCCAACACTAGGTACCGCATTTGCTTGCCCCCGATGTTCGCCTTTGGCAGATGCATCAAAGCATGCTGAGCAACCCTTAGGCTAGGGTGATGTCCGCTTTGGGTCGATTGTGTTGCAAAAGTCTTTTTGGGGTGACGACCAAAATTTTTCAGGACCGCTGATGCCTTTCGAGCTCGGCGATATGAGGGACCACATCGTTTCACACAAAAACGACCACGGAGCTTCGTATGGGCGCTACGCAGTATTGCAGCGATGGGGTCGGTTAAAAATCAGCTTTTGCGAGATTTTCGGCGTCGTTCAATTTTCGACTTTTGCAACACAATCATGGGGCAAAGCGGACCTGGTGCAGGGCAGGTCCGAATTTCGGCTTGTGACCCCAAGCGGACATCCCTGCCTCGCGAGACCCGCACGGCGTCGGGACAGTCGTGCCACCAATGGTGGGGCAGTCAAGGTTTCAAGCTATGCCATGCGCGGCTGCTGTCTGTCGCGCCGCTTTCTCTTGTGCGAGAGTTGCTTCTAGCCGCGAAATGTTTTCCTGGAGGCGGTGGTTGTTTTCCAGGAGGCGCTGGCTGGTCAGAACGAGGAAATAATAGCCGAATTGCGGATTTTGAAAGTAGATTTCAAGCAGCCTTTCATAAGTTATGGTCAGGACTTGTCCATCTTCTATGCACTCGATCGTCATGGTTCGTCGGTTATTCGGCGTAAGGAAACCAAGTTCGCCTATGATGCGTCCTGGCGGATGCTCGACGCCGATTTCCTTGACCAGAAACTTACCCGTGACGGTGAGAAGCATTTCGGCAGCCGCATCACCCTTCCTGAATAATGTGTCGCCCCGGCGATATCTGCGTTCGGTCATGAACGGTTTGAGCCATTCCATCGACATGTCACCCTGCGTCGCGTTGTGAGCCTTCTTGACGAGCTTGAGCAATTGACGGAGACGAACGGCATTGATCGGCAGCAACAGCAAATAAAGCAGAAAATTTGCGACGCTTCCGGAAAGCGCTCCAGCGGTTGCGAAGAATGCACAGCCGGCCATATTCGCGACTCGCAACGGCACCATCGTCTGCATCAGCAAGGTGGCGACAAAGAAGATGGCGCCGACCAAGGCGAACATGTTGGCGAGCGTGATGTTGGCCAACACAATTTCCAATAGCCGATTGAACAGTGCGTCGTAGGTGATGTTGCTGGGATCAAGTCCCATTTGAACGAGAATCTTTGCGATCCTGAGATTATCCGCCGCTGTATCAAGAATGCGGTTTAGTATCGTCGAAAAATCTGCAATGCTGGGCTGCATCGTATCCTCCCGAGCGGGTACCCGTCGGCGTTAGTCGGATATCCTGGATGTTAGTTAGTCGAATTCGGTTGGCAACCCCTAGGCGTTTGCGAGGCTGCCCCCAGTACCCCAAGCTGACATCCGCCGGATCGAAATTTTTCGAAAACCGCAAAGCCGCTTGGCCTCACGATCCCATCCACAGTGCTAGGGCTTGCGCCATCCAGTGTCTGCTTCTGGCCCTAGCGGACTTGCCTGCCGCTGGCCCCAATGTCCGGTTTTGGGCAGAGCAGACCTGCACTTGCCGAGCGGCGATGTCTGCAAATGACCCGAAGCGGCCATTTACGTTTGTTCGCCCCCGGCGAAGAAATGTGACTACGTCATCCAGCCGAACTAGTTACCGGACCCGAGGCAAAGCTGCCACTGATCATTGTCGCTCGCGGCCGAGGGGTTCGGCGGTCACAATGACCAGAAATCCGCGTTGTCATGACCAGTAGACGCCATACAGGGCAGTGACAGCCTTTAACCGCGTTGCCCGTGCCGTGATTCAAGAACGTGCCACCCGAACAGTCTCTCCGCGATGGACTTCAAGGAAGATGGGTGCAACGCGCAATCTTTCGTTGTGAGACCGATTGTCGCGAAAATGCGCACGTGATCGAGTGTTCCAACTGTCACAATAACTAAGCCCCGGCATCGTCAGGGCTTTTCTATTGCTGCTGAGACACCATCGCGGAATCGATCCGGACGGTTGACGATGCGCGAACGAATCGCTGCTGTCCGCTGCGTGTGCTAGAATTTGTTTTGTTCGGATCGCGTGGTCATGCCTCCCTGCAGGGAATGTCGACTGTAGGCGGCCCTGCATGGCTCTGCGAGAAAACGGCATAACCGGCGATCGGCGACTTTAGGGCGTGATCGCGTTGAGCGTCACGCAAACCTCTTCGACTTCTGGCAAGGACAAGCAACCAAGGGCGCGCGTCTCACGCGCACATCAGGTCGTCTCGAAACCGCGGCCACTTCGGCACAGGCCCGAAGCCGCGCTTGATCCAAGGAGGAAGAAATGAAGCCCATCAAGCCTAGCATTATCTCGAAACCCGCCGCAGCCATCATGGTTGCCATGACGTTTTTTGTCGCGGGGCTCACGGCTAGTGTCCCCACTTCCGTCAAGGGGGAGGGTCTCGAAAAGAAGGGCACTACGCCCTACGTGACGCACTTCATATTTCGACCGCTGATGAATCTTGACGTCAGTGAGCTTGGCAAAGCGATTGCGCTCGAAGCGGTCGGGACGACCCAGAACATGAAAGGAGAGAAGATGCTGGACAAGATGTCCGCACGTTGCGTGGCGATCAATGTTGCTTCCGGAGAAAAGAAATACATCGACGGCGCCTGCGTACTGGCCGATAGCGACGGTGACAAGATCTTCTCGACCTTCGATACCCGCGACCTCGACAAGTCGCAGGCGAAGATGGATTGCGGCACCCACATCATCACCGGCGGCACCGGGAAGTATAAGGGGATCACTGGGAGTGAGCCGTTCACCTGCATATCGATGCCCGCGCTGGCCGGCCCCGGCGACTATTTCGCTATGGATATCCCGCACAACACAACGTGGGAGATCAAATGAGAAGCCGCGCTCGCTGATGGAGCCCGGATACCGCGCGCGATCCTCCGAGCCCGGCGAAAAGCCGGGCTCCTTTTTACGTCCGGTTGGTTGAAGGTCAGAGCTTTGCGCCCTGTGATCCAAAGCCATGTCCGTTTGTGGCCCAAAGCGGATATCGTGTCGCTCGTCATCCTATTTGCGCGGGTGGAACAGGGAGATTGGATTCCGCCAGCAGATCGAGGCTGGAGCTGCGCACTCACCCCTTAAATTTCAGCGCTAACGCGGATCGGCGGCCTACTTTCGAGGGTTGGGGAGATAGTGCTAGGGCGGTGGCCGCCAAGGACAAATACCGCTTGTTCTGCTAGGGTTTGTCGATGAGCATCTCTCTCCATCCCGACACTCCCGACGACCGGCCGTTGGCGGCGGCGCCAGCGCCGAACGCTGCTTTGGCGGGCGAGACGAGGACGATTGGCGGCAAGATCCGCAGCCGGCTCTTCACCAAATACGTCGCGCTGTTTGTGGCCGTGGTTGCCATCGCGCTGCTGTCGAACGGCATTTTCGAGGTGTTCTTCTACTATCGCGAACACAAGGCGTCCTTAATCCGAATTCAGCATGAACAGGCCGCGGCCGCCGCCGCGAAGATCAGCCAGTTCGTTAAGGAGATCGAAAGCCAGCTGGGCTGGACCACGCAATTGCCCTGGTCTGCGGGTTCTTTGGAAAACCGCCGGTTCGACGCGCTGCGGCTGCTCCGGCAGGTCCCCGCGATTACGGAACTGGCCCAGATCGACTCCACTGGCAAGGAGAGACTTCGCGTCTCGCGCCTTGCAATGGACGTCATTGACAGTGGGATGGATCTCTCCAAGGAACCGAAATTCACGGAAGCTGTGAAAAACAAGGTCTATTACGGTCCGGTCTATTTCCGCCGTGAGTCCGAGCCGTACATGACGCTATCCTTGGCCGGCACCCGCAAAGACGCCGGAGTCAGTATCGCCGAAGTTAATTTGAAGCTGATCTGGGATGTGGTCTCTCAGATCAAGGTCGGCGAGCACGGCCACGCCTATGTCGTGGGCGCGCAGGGGCGGCTGATCGCCCATCCCGACATCAGTCTGGTGCTCCGCAACACCGACATGTCCAAGCTCGTCCAGGTGCAGACGGCGCTCACCGAGCTGGCAGAGCTGGTGAAGCAACAAGAGGAAGCCGCGGCTGCGCTGCAGGCGGCGCAGGCTGCCTCCGGCGCGCGGACCTCGCCGCAACAGGCGCCTCCGCCGCCACCACCACGGCCCGCAACCCCGAGCGCGGACTCCCTGCAAGGCGCGTTAAACATCCAGGGCCAAGAGGTGCTGACGGCGTCTGCGCCGATCTGGCCCCTGCGCTGGATCATGTTCGTCGAGCTGCCGGTGCAGGAGGCCTATGCCTCGCTCAACGCGGCGCTGCAGCGGCTGGCAATCGTGCTGCTGGCTGCTTCGACCTTCGCGGTGCTCGCCGGAATTTTCCTGGCGCGGCGCATGGTCGGCCCGATCCAGGCGCTGCGCGCCGGCGCCGAACGGATCGGCGGCGGCGACTTCGCCCAGCGCATCTCGATCAGGACCGGGGACGAGCTCGAGGGCCTTGCCAATCAGTTCAATGACATGGGCGCGCGCCTGCAGGAATCTTATGCGGACTTAGAGAACAAGGTCGAGCGGCGGACGGCGGAGTTGACGGAGACGCTGCAGCAACAAACAGCCACTTCCGAAGTCCTCGAAACCATCAGTTCGTCCGCCGGCGAATTGAATCCAGTCTTCAACAAGATGCTCGAAAACGCGACGCGAATTTGCGGCGCCAAGTTCGGCACTCTAACCCTATACGAGGATGGCGGCGGCTTCCGCACCGTAGCGTTGTACAACGCGCCGCAAGCTTTTGTGGATACTCGCCTCTACAATGTGATCCGTCCGGACCCAGAGAGCGGGCTCGGTACCGTCGAGAGGACTCATGAGACCGTCCACATCGACGATATCAGAACGCAGGCGCCCTATATTGAGGGCAATCCTAATGTCCGCGCCCTGGCCGAACTTGCCGGGGCCCGCACGCTCGTCATCGTGCCCATGATCAAGGACAACGAGCTGATCGGCACGATCACGATCTATCGGCAGGAGGTCAAACCCTTCACCGACAAGCAGATCGATCTTGTTGCCAACTTCGCCAACCAAGCCGTCATTGCGATCGAGAATGCGCGCCTGCTCAACGAACTGCGCCAGCGTACCACTGAACTCTCGCAATCCCTCGACGAACTGCGCACGGCACAGGATCGCCTGATTCAGACCGAGAAACTAGCATCGCTGGGTCAACTCACTGCCGGTATCGCACACGAAATCAAGAACCCGCTCAACTTCGTCAATAACTTTTCCGCGCTCTCGGCCGAGCTGATCGACGAATTGAACGATGTGCTGAAGTCGGCGGGGATCGACGGCAAAAGGCGCGAGGAAATCGACGAGCTAACGCATATGCTGAGGGGCAATCTCGAAAAGGTGGTCCAGCACGGCAAGCGCGCCGATTCCATCGTCAAGAACATGCTGTTGCATTCGCGCGAGGGAAGCGGCGAGCATCGTCCCACCGATATCAACGCGCTGGTCGACGAGAGCCTCAATCTCGCCTATCATGGCGCGCGCGCGGAAAAGAGCGGCTTTAACATTACGCTCAAGCGCCACCTCGATCCGGCGGCTGGCATGATAGACATCTATCCGCAGGAAATAACCCGCGTGTTCCTCAATCTGATTTCCAACGGCTTCTATGCCGCGACCAAGCGCAAGGAGACGGCCGACGGCGGCTTCGAGCCGACGCTAAGAGCGGTGACGAAGAGCCTCGGCAATCGCGTAGAAATCCGCATCCGCGACAATGGCACCGGCATTCCGGCCGACGTGAAGGAGAAGATGTTCAACCCGTTTTTCACGACCAAGCCGGCCGGCGAAGGAACGGGACTTGGTCTTTCCATGAGCCATGACATCATTGTGAAACAACATGGCGGCACCATCCAAGTTGACACCGAACTGGGCCTATTCACAGAATTCATCATAACGTTGCCACGAGCAACGGCCGTGCAGAGCTCGAAACGGAGCAAAGATTGAGCACATACATTGTTGTCGTCGATGATGAACCCGATGTTGAAAGCATGTTCCGGCAGCAATTTCGGCGAGATCTGCGCTCGGGACGTTTCGCGATGGAATTCGCTCTATCTGCGCCGGCCGCTTTGGAACAAGTGAAAGCGATTCCTGATCCGATGCTGATCTTGATACTATCAGACATTAACATGCCGGGCATGACCGGGCTTGAGATGCTTCCCAAGGTGAAGGCCGAACGTCCAAACGTCCCCGTAATCATGATTACCGCCTACGGGGATGATGCGACCAAGAAGAGAGCTGCCGAGCTCGGGGCAGCCGGATTGCTTTCCAAGCCCATCGATTTCAGTGTCTTGCGCCGGGAGATAGACCAGCGCTTGGAGGGAGCCACGTAGAGTCCACACATGGCCCATGGCCCACAGCCCGACGGCCCGTTTAGGCCGCCGAGGTCTGCTTTCGGGGGGCGAGCCGACGACGGTCGGCCAGGGCCGGAATGTCGGATTGTGATCCCACTCCGACGTCCGCCAGTATCTCATACTGCAGTAGCGAAGTCGGTTTCGGCACTATCAAAGTACCGGTCTGAGGCTCTACGATGTCCGATGCCAAGTCTGAGGTGGACATGAGGCGGCGGGAGTTTCTGCATGTGCTCGGTAGCGTGGCGGCGTGGCCGGTAGTGGCGCATGCGCAGCGGTCTGAGCCGATGCGACGCGTTGGCTTCCTACGCGTCGGACCACCGCCGCCAACGTTCATTGATGGCTTTCGCCAGGGTATGCGCGAACGGGGCCTTATTGAAGGACAACATTTCGTCGTCGAGTACGGTCTGGCAAAAAGTGCGGCGCAAATCCCCGATGTCGCAACGGAATTGGTAACTCGCAGGCTGGACGTTCTTGTCGCCTCCGGGACTCCGTCCGTGCTGCCGGCGAGGGACGCCGCGGGTCAGACTCCGGTGGTCTTTGTGGCGACCATAGATCCGGTCGCGGCGGGGCTTGTGACAAGCCTCGCTAGGCACGACCAGAACATCACTGGAATGACTAGCATTAGTGGTGATGTAATAGCGAAGCGATTGCAGATCATCAAGGAGGTGGTTCCCACGCTCAAGAAAGTTGCGCTTTTGGTGCGCGAATCCAGTCCAGACACAGCTCAGTATGTAAGAGAGTCCCAGACTGCAGCGCGGGATCTGGGCGTGGAGCTCCAGATCGAGATCGAGCGCAATCCGATAGATCTTGAAGGTATATTTTTCGCGGCGCGAAGTGCGAACGCCATCGTCGTGGCCGATGACGCTGAATTTACTGCCCAACGGGTCGAGATTGCAGAGTTGGCGCTCAAGAACCGGCTGCCGAGCGTGTCTGGGCTCAGGGAACTGGCAGAGGCTGGTGGCCTCATGACTTATGGAGCGAGTTTCGGCGATCTCTATAAGCGTGCGGCAAGCCACGTATCCAAAATTTTACAAGGCGCCAAGGCATCCGATCTTCCGATCGAGCAACCAGTGAAGTTCGAGTTCGTATTGAACATGCGGACGGCCAAATTGCTTGGCCTCTCAGTTCCGCCATCGCTGCTGGCTCTCGCCGACGAGGTGATCGAGTGATAGCGGATGTCGCCTACTGGCCCCTAGCTGACCTGGGGTCGGCAATCCGGATGTCTGCTCCCAAGGGGATTGTGTTGAAAAAGTCCTCTTTCGCTGATGGCTGAAAATTCTCAGGGCCGCTGGTGCATTTCTCGAGCTGCGAGGTGAGGGACCACCTCAATTGCCGCACAAACTGTCGCTGGCCCCCGTATCTGTTTTAGAGAGC
>Ga0081540_1002404_pt1 | contig 15259 bp, 13 predicted proteins | sample TabmetS2T1R1_FD_71024 | JGI IMG/M metagenome (GOLD analysis project Ga0081540, IMG submission 71024) | Tabebuia heterophylla rhizosphere microbial communities from the University of Puerto Rico - S2T1R1 | ecosystem: Host-associated > Plants > Roots > Rhizosphere ... | reverse complement strand
GCTGGCCGGGGACCTCTTCTTCTCCGACCCGCGTCTGCGTGCGCCCGAGGCCGAGCTCTTACGCAACACCGGCTCGCAGCCGCTCCTCTGGAGCATCGGGGTGTCGGGCGACTGGCCCATCGTACTCGCCACGGTCGATTCGCTCGACGGGCTGCCGACGGTCGCCGAGCTGCTCCGCGCGCACCGGTACTGGCGACGACGCGGGATGACCGTGGATCTGGTCCTCCTCAACACCCGGGGTGCGTCGTACGTGCAGGACCTGACCGAGAAGCTCACCGCCGCCGTGAGAGCCTCCAGCGAGGCGCCGGTGAACGAACAGCCGGGTGGGGTGGTGGTGCGCCGCAAGGATCTCCTCCGCCCCGAGGAGCTGCAGATGCTGCGCGCGAGCGCCCGCGTGCACGTCGCGTGTGACGGACGAAAGCTGGGGCAGATCATCGACCCTGGCCAGGTCGACCTCCGCCGTGCAGCGGAGGAGGCTGGCTCCACCCGTGGGCCGCTTCAACGCCTCGGCATCGGCCTGGCAGACCGGCTGCGCGTCCCCACGCCAGGCCCGCAGAAGGTCGTCCGGGTCGAGGCGCCGGGGCAGACGGTGGCGGCCGTCGAAGCTCCGGACCGCCCACCCCTTCTGCTGGACAACGGCCTCGGCGGACTCGCCGAGGACGGCGCCTACGAGATCCGCCTCGGGCGCTCGGGGCTCCCGCCGGCGCCCTGGTCCAACGTGGTGGCCAGCGAGGCCGGAGGCTTCCTGGTGACCGAGCGCGGCGGCGGCTTCAGCTGGGCGGGGAGCAGCTACTTCTTCCGGCTCACCCCCTGGCACAACGATCCGGTCGGCGACCCGGTGAGCGACGTCCTCTACCTGCGAGACGAGGAGACCCGCGCGCTGTGGTCGGCGACGCCGGGCCCGTGCTCCACGGGCTCGGGGCACACGGTCCGACATTCTCCCGGGATGTCGACGTTCACGCACCAGCACGAGGAGATCTCCGTCGAGCTGACGATGGGCCTGGACGAGCGAACCGGGGCGAAGGTGTCCCGCCTCCGCCTTCGGAACGCCGGCCGCCGCGCCCGCCGACTCTCGGTGACGGCCTACGTCGAGTGGGCGCTCGGCCCCGAGCGCGAACACACCCAGCACCAGGTCCGGACCGAATACGACCCGACCCGGGGGGCCATGTTCGCCCGCAACACGTTCGATCCGCAGTTCGCCTCCTGGCTGGCGTTCTGCGCCATGGCACCGCGACCCGAGCAGCACACCGGCGACCGCCGGGAGTTCCTGGGGAGGAACGGAAGCACGGCGGACCCGGCGGGGTTCCGGAACCCGTCGCTCGCCGGCCGCACCGGGATAGGGCTGGACCCGTGCGCGGTGCTGAAGCGCGTCATCGAGCTCGCCCCCGGCGAGTCCACCGAGGTGGCGGTGGTGCTGGGCGCCTGCCCATCGCGCACCGAGGCAGAGGCCGCGGTGGACAGGCTCCTGGATCCGACGCCCGAGCGGCCGGATCTGGCCACGGTCACCGCCTGGGACGAGCGGCTCTCGGTGTTGACGGTGAGCACCCCGGACCCCGCCTTCGACGCGTTGATCAACCGCTGGCTGCTCTACCAGGCGCTCTCCTGCCGGATGTGGGGGCGGTCCGCGCTGTACCAGAGCGGCGGTGCGTACGGTTTCCGGGATCAGCTCCAGGACTCGATGGCCTTCCTCCTCGCCGCGCCCGAACTCTCGCGCGCTCATCTGCTCCGGGCTGCCGCGCGACAGTTCGAGGAGGGCGACGTCCAGCACTGGTGGCATCCGGAGACCGGGCGGGGAGTGCGGACCCGTTTCTCGGACGACCTGGCCTGGTTGCCCTTCGTCGCCGAGCGGTACGTCCGGGTCACCGGGGATTCCGCGGTGCTGGACGTCGAGGTGCCGTTCCTCTCCTTGCGGCTCCTTCGTCCCGATGAGCTCGAGCTCTACGAGCTGCCGTCGATCTCGCCGCAGCGAGGGAGCCTCTACGAGCATTGCCGGCGGGCGCTTCGCAAGGCATGCACCACCGGCGAGCACGGGCTGCCGCTGATCGGGACCGGCGACTGGAACGACGGGATGAACCGCGTCGGCGTCGAGGGCCGGGGAGAGAGCGTCTGGCTGGCCTGGTTCCTGGTGAGCGCGCTGCGCTCCTTCGCCCCTCTGGCCTCGCAGCGAGGGGAGGCGTCCGAGGCCGCGTGGATGCAAGACCAGTCAGATGCGTACGTGCGCGCCGTCGAGGAGCACGGCTGGGATGGGGCGTGGTACCGGCGTGCCTTCTTCGACGACGGCACGCCTCTGGGGTCGGCCAGCAGCGAGGAGTGCCGGATCGACTCCATCGCCCAGAGCTGGAGCGTGATCTCCGGCGCGGGTCGACCGGAGCGCCAGGACCAGGCCATGCGGTCGCTACACCAGCAACTGGTGGACCCGCGGGCGGGGCTGATCGCCCTCCTGACGCCTCCCTTCGACCGAGCGCGGCCCGACCCGGGGTACATCCAGGGCTACCTCCCCGGAGTTCGGGAGAACGGAGCGCAGTACACGCACGCTGCGCTCTGGGCGGTGCTGGCCATGGCGCTGCAGAAGGACGGCGACCTCGCCTTCGAGCATTTCCAGATGCTCAACCCGCTGACCCACACCAGGTCCGCGGAGACGGTGGCCACGTACAAGGTCGAGCCCTACGTGGTGGCCGCCGACGTGTACACCGCCGCTGCACACCTCGGCCGCGGCGGGTGGTCCTGGTACACCGGCTCGGCCAGCTGGATGTACCGGGTGGGGCTGGAGGCCATCCTCGGCTTCTCGAAGGAGGGGGCGACGCTCCGGCTCGATCCGTGCGTGCCCGGCGCGTGGACCGAGTTCCGCATCGATTACCGCCACGGGACGAGTCGCTATGTGATCACCGCCTCCCGCGCGGCCCCGGGTGTCAGCCCACGGGTGCTTCTCAACGGAGTTGAGGTCACCGGAGGGGTCGTCCCGCTGAGCGAGGACGGACGCGAGCATCTCATCTCGGTGACCTTCGCCGCGCGAGACCGGGACGCGTGAACATGGTCGCGGGCCTTCACCTGCCCGCGAATCTCACCCTCCGGGTGCGCCGTGGCTCCCCGCGTCACATCGGGCCTGCCCCGGACGCTCTCCTGGCCTGGGCAGCGGGTGCCGACCCAGCGAAGCCCGCGGATACAGGGGGCCTGCCCCCAGGCACGGGAGCGCGGACTCCACGCCACACCCGGCAGCTGTCATGAACCCCGCGCCGCCGCCTGGCTCGGCGGGCCGATGTTGCGCAGCTCCTCCTTCCCCGCCCGGGCGAGGGTGTCGACGGCAAACACCCTGCGCTTGCCGGAGGACGAGGGCCGGGATGACACTGGACGCCGTGTAAGTGGGGAAGGAAGCAAGCCCATGCCGACGACCACGAGCACTCGCTTCGCGCACGAGAAAGCTCCCTGCGGACAAGTCGTCGATGGGGAGCGTTTTCAGGACGAGGATCAGGAGGAGGGGTGCCTGGTCTCCGACGAAGCCTTCTATGCCTGCGGCTGCCAGAGCATCCGGCACGAGTACCACGACGGCACCGTCGCCCTGAAGATCACCCGCCACGATGGACGCGTCCTCGTCGACGAGCTCGACGGCGGAGTCTAGGTGGTCGCTTCCCACGACGTGGTCCTCGTCGGCGGTGGCGGCGCCGGCCTGCGCGCCGCCATCGCCATCGCCGAGGCCAACCCCAAGCTCAGCGTCGCCGTGGTGTCCAAGGTCTACCCGATGCGCAGCCACACGGTCTCGGCCGAGGGCGGCGCCGCGGGTGTGATTCGCGACGACGACAGCCTCGACGAGCACTGCTACGACACGATCTCCGGCGGTGACTGGCTGAGCGACCAGGATGCCGTGGAGGCCTTCGTCAAGGAGGCGCCCCAGGAGCTCTTGCGCCTCGAGCACTGGGGCTGCCCCTGGAGCCGTGAGCACGACGGGCGCGTCGGCGTCCGCCCCTTCGGCGGCATGAAGAAGATGCGCACCTGGTACGCCGCCGACAAGACCGGCTTCCACATGCTTCACGCGCTCTTCCAGACCTCGCTCAAGTATCCCGCGGTCGCGCGTTACGACGAGTGGTTCGTGACCAAGCTCCTCGTCGACGACGGTCGCGTCCAGGGCGTGGTCGCCATCGAGCTCCGCTCGGGCCATATCCAGCCGATCCTGGCCAAGGCCACCATCCTCTGCACCGGCGGCTGCGGCCGAGTCTTCCCCTTCACGACCAACGCCACCATCAAGACCGGCGACGGCATGGCGCTCGCCTATCGGGCCGGCGCGCCGCTCAAGGACATGGAGTTCATCCAGTACCATCCGACCGGCCTGCCCTTCACGGGGATCCTCATCACCGAGGCCGCACGGGCCGAGGGCGGCTGGCTCCTCAACAAGGACGGCTACCGCTACCTCCAGGATTACGACCTCGGCAAGCCGACGCCGAAGCCGGTGCTGCGCAGCATGGAGCTCGGGCCACGCGACCGCCTGTCACAGGCCTTCGTCAAGGAGATGGAGAAGGGGCGAACCATCGAGACGCCGTACGGCCACGTGGTCAACCTCGACCTCCGGCATCTGGGCGAGCGGGTCATCAACTCCAAGCTGCCCTTCGTTCGCGAGCTGTGCCTGAAGTACCAGAACATCGATCCAATCAAGGAGATGATCCCGGTCCGGCCCGTGGTCCACTACATGATGGGCGGCGTGCACACGGACATCCACGGTGCCACGCCGCTGCCCGGCCTCTACGCGGCCGGCGAGGTCGCCTGCGTGAGCATCAATGGCTCCAATCGATTGGGATCCAATTCGCTGCCCGAGCTGCTCGTCTTCGGCGCCCGCGCCGGGCGAGCAGCGGCGGAGTACGCGTCGAGCCAGAAGGAGCCCGGTGCGGCGGTGGTGGCCCAGGCCGAGGACGAGCGGCGCCACCTCGTCCACGACATGCTGCAGCGGACCGACGGTCGCCAGCGCATCGCCAACGTGCGAGAGGCGATGCAGAAGACCATGGAGGAGAGTGCCGGGATCTACCGCTCCGGCCCGGGCCTGGCCAAGGCCGCCGATCGACTCGGCGAGCTCGAGGAGCAAGCACGCCGCATCGGACTGGACGATCACAGCAGGACGTTCAACACGGAGCTGGTCACTGCCCTCGAGCTCCAGTTCATGGTTGAGATCGCCCGCACCATGGTGGGCTCGGCGCTCAAGCGCGAAGAATCGCGCGGCGCTCACCAGCGCATCGACTTTCCCAAGCGCGACGACAAGCGCTTCCTCGCGCATTCGCTGTGTCGTCGCGCCACCGATGGCTCGTGCCAGGTCGAGTACCTACCAGTGACGATCACACGCTGGCCGCCCGGCGAGCGCGTGTACGGGAGGTAGCAACGAATGGTCGACCGCATCACCATCGAGGTCGCGCGCTATCGCCCCGAACAGGACGCCGAGCCCAGCTTCCAGGCGTACGAGGTGCCGTGCCGCAAGGACTGGGTCATCCTCGATGGTCTCAACCACATCAAGGATCACCTCGACGGCACCCTGTCATTCCGATGGTCGTGTCGGATGGGGGTCTGCGGCAGTTGCGGGATGACCGTCAACGGCGAGCCCAAGCTGACCTGCGCCACCTTCCTCGCCGACTATGCCCCTGGGCCGCTCCGCGTCGAGCCGTTGCGCAATTTCCCGATCATCCGCGACGTGATCGTCGACATCAGCGACTTCATGCAGAAGCTGAGCGCGGTCAAGCCATGGCTCATCCGCGACGCGGAGAAGCCATTGGCCGAAGGCGAGTACCGCCAGACCCCGGACCAACTCGAGGAATACAAACAATTCAGCATGTGCATCAACTGCATGCTGTGTTACTCGGCCTGCCCGGTCTACGGCCTCGACCCCGAGTTCATCGGGCCGGCCGCGATCGCATTGGCTCAGCGTTACAACCTCGATTCGCGCGACCAGGGCGCCCGCCAGCGCGACGAGGTCCTGTCCAGACACGAGGGCATCTGGAGCTGCACGTTCGTCGGCGAGTGCACCAAGGTGTGCCCCAAGCACGTCGATCCTGCCGGGGCAATCCAGCGCTACAAGCTCAGCTCGGCGACGGGGTGGGTCAAGGACTTCATCATGCCTTGGCACGGCAAATGAGCACCGAGCGGAATCGATACACCGAGTTTCGCCCGCGCTGGTACCGGCCGCGGATGTCGACCTGGTGGTGGCTGAAGCGCTGGTCGTCGCTCGCCTTCATCCTGCGCGAGCTGAGCAGCATCTTCATTGCCTGGTTCATTTATTTCTTCCTGCGGCTCATCCACGCACTCGGGAGCGGCGACGCCGCCTATCGCGAGTTCCTGGCCTGGGCCGCGAGCCCCGGCATCGTGGTCCTGAACGGCATCACCTTCGCCTTCGTGCTGTTCCACGCCGTCACCTGGTTCAATCTCGCGCCGCAGGCGATGGTCGTCCACCTGGGCAGTAAACGCTTGCCGGGCGCGCTCATCGCAGGCGCCAACTACGCGGCCTGGGTGGTCGCAACGGCGTTGGTCCTCTGGATCGTGAGTCGATGATGGCCAGGAGATCGATCGAGCCCCTGGTGTGGATCCTGTTCAGCGTCGGCGGCGTGGTCGCGGCGATGTTCGTCCCGGTGCTTCTCTTCCTGTTCGGATTCGCCTATCCACTGGGCTGGCTGGCGTCGCCGAGCCACGCGCACCTCGTGGCCGTGGTGGGCCATCCGCTCGTGCGGGTCCTGCTCTTCTTCCTCTGCACGCTGTGCCTGCTGCACGCCGCCCACCGTTTCCGCTACACGCTCTACGACGGGCTGCAGCTCCAGCATCTACAGGAATTGATCCTGCTCGTCAGCTACGGTGGCGCCATCGTCGGCTCCGTCGCCGCCGGCGTCATCCTCTGGCAATTCGGCTAGCGCGGTCTGGTAGCAACTCGCGTCGTGGTCCGGAAGGAGCCGGTCGTCTTCCAGGGCGCGCTCGGGTTCGGTCACGGGGCGCGGGTGTCCCTCGCGAAGTTCGAGCATCTTACATGGTGCGACAGAATGAGAGCACGACCACCCAACGCAAGAACGTCTCGAGAGTCATATGATCCTCCTCGAGGCGCAACGGGCCCTGTGAACCGATCGAAACCAGCGCACCACCGACTACATTCATGAAGCGCCTTCTTTGTGCCGTCGTGCTGTTCACCGGAACGGGCGTCTTCGCTGACGACACGATGAAGGAGGCGGGCGAGAAGATCGACAAGGCGGCTGCTGCCACCAAGAAGACCGCGAAGAAGGCGGCTGCCGACATCGCGTCCGGAAGCAAAAAGGTGGCGAGCGACGTCTCCAGCACGGCGAAGAAGGTCGCCTCGGACACTTCCGACGCGACCAAGAAGGCCTTCTCGAAGAAACGCGACGCGCCGAAGTAAACTGCGGCGGCGACCGCCGCGAGGGACAGCCGCTCGAGCAGGTAGGTCAGCGGACTGCGTGCCGAGTCGGGCCCAGGCAGGCATGAGCCGCAGCGCGAGCTCGGATTCGCAACGTTCGTCGTTCCATGATCGGCACTTCGGGTCAGGCGCCGCCGGGGGCCTGTGGCTGAGGCCCCCGTTTCGGGGAATCATCACTCGCATGACACGGGGCGTTGGCCTGCTCTGCTTGGCGCTCTCGGCGACCGCCGCGGCGGCCCCACCCCCGGCTCGGATCGACCAGATGGCCTGGCTCGCCGGTCAATGGCGCGAGCAGGGGAGCTCGGACCGGATCGACGCCTTCCTGCTCCCACCTTCGAGCGGGACCATGGCCGGCGTCTTTCGGCGCGTCCGTGGCGGCCAGGTCACGACCTACGCTCTGGCCGTCGTCGAGGAGGCGAAGGGTTCTCTCATCCTGCGCACGCGGACCTTCGACAGCACCCTGCGCGGTCGCCAATCGCAGGAGGCGCCCTCTTCTCAGGAGCTGGTCTCCATCAGCCCGAACGAGATCCGGTTCGAGAAGGCCAGGGTCGGCCGACTTCCGGAGGGACTCGAGCTGTTCGCAGGCGTGCTTCACGTCCGCATGTCGCGCGTGGCTGCGTCGACCGCGTCGGTGGTCTCGGCTCCTCCCCAGGATGAGCCGGTCGTGCGGGCCACGCCAGGCAGCAAGCCGCCTCCGGCACGCATCGATGCCGCGTCATGGCTCGAGGGCGACTGGGTGGGCCAGGGGCTGGGTGGCAGCTCGGAGGAGGCCTGGCTCGCTCCCTTCGCCGGGACCATGGGCGGCGTCTACCGAGGTATGCGCGATGGGCGGGTCACCTTCTTCGAGCTCACGGCTCTCGTGCAGTGGGGTCCGTCGTTGCTCTTCCGGGTGAAGCACTTCGCTCCGGATCTTCGTGGCTGGGAGCCGCAGGAGAAGACCGTGGATTTTCCGCTGGTGCGCTCTGCCCCGGGAGCGCTCTTCCTCGATGGGATGACCTACCGGCGAACCGCGGAAGGGCTCGAATCCTGGGTCATCATCGGGCAGACGGACGGAGGCGCCCGGCCAGAGAGGTTCCTGTACCGCCCGCGGGTACCCTGAGTCACGCGGTCCCGCGGAGGCTCGTCGGACGCGGCTGAGTCGAGTCAGCCCGTCGGGGCTGCCACGTTTGCTCAGTCGTCGTCGTCGTGATGGTCGCGCGTCTTCAGCTGCCCGCGGATCTCGCCCCCTGGGTGCAGCGGGGTGTGGACGTTCGCGTAAGTCAGCCCTCTTCGCATCATCGTGAGAACCGCGGCGAGATCTCCCGGTTCGATGCCCTGGGCCGCGGGGCCGACAATGTCGGCTGCAACGACGCTCCCGCTGACCGTGGCCGACGCGGAAGCCGGACAGGCTGGCTTCCCGCCTCCTCCGCAGAGGAAGTAGCTGACCGCGCCAGCGACCCCTCGCTGTCCGATGTGGACGTGCGCGACCAGGGGAGGGGCGGTGATGTTGGCCCAGCTCACCGTGAACTCGATGCGGGTGTCCCCGTCGACGACACGCGCGGAGAACTGGCCGCTGCCCGGGGTGAAGATGGAGGGCGTCTCCTCTCCGCCGACGAGACGCGCGCGGAAACGGTTGGCCTCATCCTCGTCGCCACGTACTGAAAGCGCGAAGAGTCCAAGGACGACGACGACAGCTCGCATGGTGACCCCCTGGCGTTCACGCCTGACGCGTGAGCGGCCCGTGTCTCGCCCGCCCACGTTCGGGTCAAGGCAGGGCAGGGGGGCCCCAAATGCGATCTGTACCGGCTCCGACACGAGCCGTGTGCCCCAGGACGACGCGCTGTCCACCTTAGAAGCCGCGCGTTCTCAGCCCTGCGAGAGGAGCTCCTCGATCGCTCGCGCATCGGCCGGAGTCGCCGCCGTGTACACCACCAGTCCCAGCCCATTCGCCCCGTCCACCGACAGGGCCGAGTACTCCAGGCTCAGCAAGCCCGCGACGGGGTGCTTCAACCGCTTCCGGCCCACCCCGTGGCTCCGGAGCTCGTTCTCCCCCCACAGACGCCGGAAGTCCGCGCTCGCCGCCTGGAGCTCCTCCGCCAGCGCCGCTGCCTCCGGCGGCAGGCCCGCACGGACGATGTCCATCCGGAACGCCGCGATCACGAATCGCGCATCGGCCTCCCAGTCGGCGATCTTCGTCCGCATCTTCCGGTCCAGGAACAGGCGCCGCAGCACGTTGCGCTCCCGGACCGGCACCGCGCCGTAGTCCCCGAACACCGCGACCGCCGCCGCGTTCCACGCGACGATGTCCCACCACATCGTCCTCACGAACGCCGGCGTCGACGGCCACGCATCGATCATCCGCTGCAGCGATTCAGGCACCGCGACCGGCGTCCCCGCCTCGAGCGGCGGGGGACGGTGATGCGCCAGCAGGAACAGCACCTCGCGCCCGGACGCGTCGAGCTCCAGCGCCCGCGCGAGCCGCTCCAGCACCTCGTCCGACGGTGGCCCGCCACGCCCCTGCTCGAGCCACGTGTACCAGGTGACGCTCACCCCCGCCCGCGTCGCCACCTCCTCGCGGCGTAGCCCGGGCGTCCGGCGGCGGCCGCTCCGCCCCGGCCCCGGCGACACACGCGCCCGGCGGTCGCGCAAGAAGCCACCGAGCGTCAGGGCCGGACTGGGCAGGGTGTTAGTGCTCTTACCCGTATACATCCTCGGCTTTTCCCGCTCCGGCCCGGACGATACCTCGCTCGACGAACCCCAGGAGGTCGTCATGCGCATCTTCGTCACCGGAGCCACAGGTTTCATCGGCAGTGCCACCGTCAGCGAGCTGCTCGCCCACGGACATCGGGTCCTCGGGCTTGCCCGGAGCGACGCCAACGCCGAAGCCCTCGAGAAGCTCGGAGCCGAGGTCCACAGGGGAGACCTGTCGGATCTGGGGTCCCTGGCCGCCGGTGCCCGCGCCTCCGACGGGGTCATCCACCTCGGCTTCATCCACGACTTCCACCACTACGCCCAGTCCATCGAGACCGACCGGAAGGCAATCCAGGCCATGACCGTCGCGCTGGAGGGCTCGGGCAAGCCCTTCGTTGGAACCTCGGGCACCCTGCTGCTCCCGCCCGGCCGCACCGGCACCGAGCAGGACGCTCCCCCGACCGAGGGTCACGTCCATCCACGCGCCCCGGCGGAAGGACTCGTGCTGGACGCGGCGAAGCGTGGCGTCCGGGCCACCCTCGTCCGGCTCGCGCCCACCGTCCACGGCCGCGGCGATCACCAGTTCCTTCCCTTCCTCATCCAGACCGCGCGCCAGAAGGGCTTCGCCGCCTACGTCGGGGACGGCTCCAACCGCTGGCCCGCCGTCCACCGCCTCGACGCCGCCCGCCTCTTCCGGCTCGCTCTCGAAAAAGGGACGGCAGGCTCGCGGTTCCACGGCGTCGCCGAGGAGGGCATCCCCATGCGCGCCATCGCCGAGACCATCGGCCAGGGGCTCCGCGTCCCGGTCCGTGGCATCTCCCCGGAGGAGGCGAAGGCCCACTTCGACTGGATGGCCATGTTCGTCGCGATCGACAATCCATCGTCGAGCGCCTTCACCCGCGAGACTCTCGGCTGGGCTCCGCGGGAGCCTGCGCTGCTCGCCGACCTGCGCGAGGGCGGCTACTTCAGCTGACCCGGTCTCAGCCGGGCCACGGGCCGCCGTTCTCCCTTCCGCCACGCTCCCGGAGCCACTCCGGCCTCGCGCTTGAACGCGCGGTGAAACGCCGCCTCGGACTCGTACCCCACGTCGCGCGCGACCGCCCCCACCTTCGCCGTGCCCTCGCTCAACATCCGCGCCGCCACCTGCATCCGCCAACGCGTCAGGTAGTGCATCGGCGCATCCCCCACCATCTCCGAGAAACGCAGCGCCAGCGCCGACCGGGAGGCCCCCACCGCCCGCGCCAGCCCCTCCAGCGTCCAGCACCGCGCCGGGTCCATGTGCAGCAGCGCCAGCGCTCGTCCCACCACCGGGTCCCGCAGCCCGAGCAGCCACCCGCTGTCGTTCACCGCCCCTGACTCCACGCACCTCCGCACCACCTCCACGAACATCAGCTCGCTCAGCCGCAGCAGCACCGTCCGCCCTCCCGAGCGCGGCCGCTTCGACTCCGCCACCGCGAAGTCCACCAGGTGCGAGAGCCGGTCCTCGGCTCCCTCCGCCGGCCGGGGAATGCGCAGCACCGGCGGCAAGGTCGCCACCAGCGGGTTGAACGGGTCCGCGTCGCAGCCGAGAAACCCGCAGATCATGTGCATCGTGCTCGGGCCGCCTCCTCCACTCGTCACAACCGGTGGCAGCACTCCCGCCGCCATCTGCTCGAAGAACGCCAGCGACGACTCACGTGACTCGCCGGACCGGAGCGACGGTGCGCTCGCCACGAAGTACGAGTGACCGTGTGGGACCAGAAGCACGTCGCCCTCCTCGAGCCGCAGCGGCGTCCCGTCGACCAGCCCGCCCCAGCCGCGACCTCTGGCGACCACGTGGTAGGAGATGATGTGCCGCGCTCGCGGCAGCACCAGGTGCGCGAACTCCTGCGCCTGCGGTGCCTCGAGCGCAAACGGCTCCGAGCAGTCCGCCAGGAAGAACAGCGCTCCCGTCATCCGCACCGTGTTCAGCACGTCGGAGAGCGTGTCCGCCGCCCCGGCCGGCTCCACGCTGGCCTCGCCCCGGGACGCGGGAGCAAGAGAACTGGAAGTTCGGCGATGGCGAGCCTTCATGCGTCGAGCCACCCTCAGCCCCGAGTGTAGCGGAGTCAGCCGTGGAGGTGCGTCATGGGGGATGGTCTTCGGGGCCAGGTCAGTCGAGCCGCGGCGGAGCACTACGAGCAGCACTTCCTCCCCGCACTCTTCGCGCAGTGGCCCCCTCGTCTCGCCGAGGCCGCCGGTGTCCGGCCCGGCGATCGCGTGCTCGACGTCGCCTGTGGCAGCGGTGTCCTCGCCCGACACCTGGCCGAGCGCGTCGGCGCTGCGGGCTCCGTGGTTGGCCTCGACGTCAACGACGGGATGCTCGCCGTCGCCGCCCGCCAGGCGCCCGGCATCGAGTGGCGGCAGGGCAGGGCAGAGGAGAGCCCCTTCCCGGATGCCTCGTTCGACGCCGTCGTCAGCCAGTTCGGGCTCATGTTCTTCGAGGATCGCACCCGTGCGCTCCGCGAGATGCACCGCGTCCTGCGCCCGGGCGGACGCCTCGCGGTCGCGGTCTGGGACCGGCTCGAGAACAGCCCTGGCTACGCGGCCCTCGCCGCCCTGCTCGAGCGGCTCTTCGGCCCCAGCGCCGCTGACGCGCTCCGGACGCCCTTCGTGCTCGGAGACCTCCGCACCCTGCGCGACCTGTTCTCCGTCCTGGATGTCCGGGACCTCGACGTCCGTGGACTGCCCGGGCAGGCCCAGTTCCCGTCGATCCACGCGTGGATGGAGACCGAGATCTGCGGCTGGGTCCTCCGCGACGTGCTCGAGGAAGACGACCGGCGACGCCTCGCGGACGAGGCCGAGGTCGCGCTCGCGCGGTTCGCCGGACCGGGAGGCTCCGTCGCCTTCTCCGCGCCGGCCCTCGTCGTCAGCGGGGTGAAGCCGTGATCCGGCTCGGCTGCGCCCTTGCCCGTCCCGTGGGTCACTTCTCGCGGAAGAGCGCCAGGTACGTCGTTCCGGTGAAGTCGTTTCCGCCCTGGACCAGCACCCACAGCCGGTCGGACGCGTCGTAGCCCACACCCAGAAGCGGCACGATCGCCGTGAGCGGGTGGAGCGTCCATCCATCGGCAGGCCGGGCGATCTGAAGCCCGGAGGGAGTGGCGATGCCGAGCGTCGGGTGCGCTCCGGTCACGCCGGCCTCGAGCCGAAGCGCCGTCCGGTCCGCGAAGAAGCTCGAGGTCGAGAAGGTGACCGGCGCGCTCCAGGCGCCGCCGCTCCTCTCGATGAGATGAACCTTGGGAGTGGCCCAGTCGAGGAAGGTGACGGTGAGCCGATCTCCGGTGCTCGCCGTGATGTGCTGGAGTGACGCGGTGGAGCTCGGGGGCGTGACCGTCTCCTTCTTCCACGTGGTATCTCGCCAGGCGTGGACGAGGCCGCCCGCGGTGTCCTGGAACACGAAGTGAACGACTCCCTCGGGCGAGACCGCGACCTGCAACAAGCTCACGCTCACGTTCGATGCGAGGGAGACTGTGTCCTCGGCTGCGTAGGCACTCCCCGTCCAGCGGATCGCCCGGAGACCGGCCGTGCTCGCGGTGACCACCACCGGTCGCCCCGAGGCGTCGAGCGCATGCGCCCAGGTGAAGACCAGCCCGCGAGCAAGCTCCTCCCTTTGCCAGGCGTTCCCGTCGAACCACTCGTGCATCACCGCGGCTTCGCTCGTCCCTTGCACGGTGCTCCGCATCCAGACGAGGTGCGGATGGAAGGTCGCGTCGAGCTCGAACACGGGCGGTGCGATGGGAAAATCGCCCATGTTGACCGGCAGATGAGGGAGCCACACCGGCGAATCCGAGCCCACCAGACCGGTGGAGCCGGACCAGGCGAGCACCCGCGGCGTGTCGTCGATGGCAGCCTCAGGCATGAAGTAGAGGTCGCTGGCCGGGAACGCCACGATGGAGGTCTCCCAGCTCCCCGACGGCGGCAGCGTCGCGACCGGGACCGAGGTCGACCCCCCGCTGAGTAACCCCGGAGTGCGCGGCTGGACCTCGTACCGGTAGAGACCGGTCGCCACGCCCATGTCGGTGAACGACGTCGCGGTCGCCGGGAGGTGGGCCACTTCCGGCCCACCGGAGCTGTCGGAGAGGCCCGGTGAACGCCTCACGACGATCTCGGTGGCCGCGGTCGAACGGTTCTGCCAGCTGAGATCCACGCGCTCGACCCCGGGAACGGCAGCCAGGCCCGTTGGCGCGCGCACGCCGGCATTGAGTGGGTACTGGGTGACGCGGTAGCCCTCGATCGCGCCGTCGACCCAGCGCAGGCGGTACGCATAGGACTGGAGCTCGTCGAGCTGTGCGTCGGTATAGCTCGTGACGCCAGCCGCGACCGTGGTGAGGTAGGTCCAGTCGGTCATGCTGGTTCCGGTGGAGCGCTCGATGATCAGTCCGGTGACGTCCTGGCGCGGCGCCCAGACCAGCCGAACCTCGCCGTTGCCGGGAGTGACGATGGTCAACTGGGGCGGGCGGAGGCCCGTGTTCGCGAGCACCTCCCCGGACCAGTCCGAGTGCTCGCTCCCGATGGTTTGGCGGATGCGGAAGGCGACCGGGGTGCGCTCCGGAGGATTGTTCAGATCGACGAAGGTCGTGAACCCGTAGAGCAAGCTCACGTCCTGCCAGGCGCCGTTGCCCACGCGCGCCTGCACGTCGATCTGTCCCAGCGTCCCGGAGAGCGTCCAGGACAGGTCGAACTGCCCGTACCCGCCACCCTTGGAGACGCTCACGTTCTGTGGCTGCGAGGGTGGCTGGACGGACTGGTCGGGCGGGGTATGCGTTCCGGAAAAGACGAGGTCGTAGGAGACCGTGGTGGCCCGGCAGCCCGACGAGGCCGGCTGCTCGATGGCCCCGTGGTACTCGAGGCGCAGCGTCGAACCGGAGAGAGTGCCTCCGCCGTCGTGGACCCTCACGGTGAATGGGCAGTACCCCGGCTGACTCACCGCGCACTGGTAGGGCTTCATCTCGAAGTGCGTGGCGGAGGTGACGGTCGCCGACACACCCGGGTCCGAGACGGTGCAGAACGCCGGGATCTGGAGCGCGTTCTTCCCGGTGACGACGACGAGCTCCGAGAAGTTCGAGCTGCTGTTGCGGGTGCTTCCGTCGTCGAATTGGTACGTCCACGTCCCCGAGCCGTACCAGACTCCCGCGAAGTCCGCGGCGTGGTCCTCCGCGAGCTCCTGGCCATCTGGAGGACTCGACC
>Ga0081540_1002403_pt1 | contig 15268 bp, 14 predicted proteins | sample TabmetS2T1R1_FD_71024 | JGI IMG/M metagenome (GOLD analysis project Ga0081540, IMG submission 71024) | Tabebuia heterophylla rhizosphere microbial communities from the University of Puerto Rico - S2T1R1 | ecosystem: Host-associated > Plants > Roots > Rhizosphere ... | reverse complement strand
CGATCGAGCTCGCCATGCTCGGCGACTCCAGCGCCGTCGGCCTCGGCGTCGACGACGCGCGGCACACCCCCGGCGCCGTGCTCGCCGGCGGCCTTGCGGCGCTGTCGCGCCGGCCGGTCCGCCTCACGATCGTCGCGGTCGTCGGTGCCGAATCCCGGGGTCTCGACGCCCAGATCGACCGGCTCCTGCTGCAGACGCCGCTGCCACATGCGGCCGTCATCATGGTCGGCGCGAACGACGTCACGCACCGGCTCAACCCGTCGGATTCGGTCCGAGCGCTCGACCTGGCCGTGCGACGACTGCGTGAGCGGGGGACCCAGGTCGTCGTCGGGACGTGCCCCGACCTCGGCACCGTCGAGCCGATCCCTCAGCCACTGCGCTTCCTCACCCGGCGGTGGAGCCGGCAGCTCGCGGCCGCGCAGACGGTCGCGGTGGTCGAGGCCGGTGGCCGCACCGTGTCGCTCGGTGACCTGTTGGGCCCCGAGTTCGTCGCCCGCCCGCGCGAGATGTTCTCGGCCGACCGATTCCATCCCTCGGCGGTCGGCTACTCGCAGGCGGCCGCGGCACTGTTGCCGAGCCTGTGCGCAGCGCTCGACCTGCTGCCCGGCGAGCTGGCCGCGCAGCGACCCGACGTCCGCACCGGGGAGGGCCTGGACGACGTCGCTCACGCCGCGGCCCGCGCCGTGGCCGAGCCCGGCACCGAGGTCGCCGGCACGGAGATCGGCGGCAGTCCTCGCGGACCCCGCGGGCGCTGGGCAGTGCTGCTCCGTCGCCGGCGTCCCCGGCTGCCGCTTCGTGGCGAGCGCGCTCCGGACGCCGCCAACCGCGCCGGCGCGAGCACGCCGGGAGCGGCCGCGGACGCTGCCGGCGAGGACGCCGAGCCTGCGCGGCCCGACGTGTCCGACGTCCGGCAGCCCGTGGGCACGGGTATTACCCGCGGGTAGGATCGGGGTACCGCGTCCCGAGGAGGAGCCGTGCCCGAGGCCGTCGTCGTCGCCACCGCCCGCTCACCCATCGGTCGTGCTCGCAAGGGATCCCTGGTGGACGTGCGACCCGACGACCTGGCCGCCACCATCGTGCGGGCCGTGCTGGACAAGGTCCCCGCCCTGCCGCCCGCCGACATCGACGACCTGTACCTCGGGTGCGCCGAGCCGTGGGGCGAGCACGGATCCAACATGGCGCGGGTCGTCGCCGTGCTGCTCGGCTTCGACCATCTGCCAGGTGCCACCATCAACCGGTTCTGCTCGTCGTCCGTCCAGACCACTCGGATGGCGTTCCACGCGATCAAGGCCGGTGAGGGTGAGGCGTTCGTCTCGGCCGGCGTCGAGTGCGTGTCCCGGTACAAGGGCTTCGGGGGTGCCGGCCAGAACGCCGCCGACGACTGGGGCAACCTGCTGTTCGCGCAGGCGCAGCGCCGCACGACAGCGACGGCCCTGGCGAACGACGACCCGCCGACGCCGTGGCACGACCCGCGGGAGGACGGCCTCCTGCCGGACATCTATCTGGCCATGGGCCAGACCGCCGAGAACGTCGCGACCTTGCGTGGCGTCAGCCGGCGGGCACAGGACGAGTGGGGCGTCGAGAGTCAGAACCGCGCCGAGAAGGCCCAGCTCGACGGGTTCTTCGCCCGAGAGATCACGCCGGTGACGACGCCGTCCGGACAGGTCGTCAGCAAGGACGACTCGCCGCGCGCCGGTGTCACGCTGGAGGCCGTCGAGGCGCTGCAGCCGGTGTTCCGCCCGAACGGGACCGTGACGGCGGGCAACTGCTGTCCGCTCAACGACGGGGCGGCCGCGCTCGTCGTGATGAGCGACATCAAGGCGCAGGAGCTCGGGCTGACGCCGCTGGCCCGGGTGGTCGCGACCGGCGTGTCCGCTCTCTCCCCCGAGATCATGGGCCTCGGCCCGGTCGAAGCCTCTCGCCAGGCGCTGCACCGCGCCGGGATGTCGATCAGCGACATGGACCTCGTCGAGATCAACGAGGCGTTCGCGGCACAGGTGCTGCCGAGCGCCGAAGACCTCGGGATCGACCTCGACAGGCTCAACGTTCACGGGGGCGCGATCGCGCTCGGGCACCCGTTCGGCATGACGGGTGCACGGATCACGACGACGCTGCTGAACGGCCTGCAGGCCCGCGACGGCCAGTTCGGCCTCGAGACGATGTGCGTCGGAGGCGGTCAGGGCATGGCGATCATCTATGAGCGCCTGAGCTGATCCGTCGAAGGATCGCCGGACCGGTCGTCACAGCGCGACGCGCAGGGTGGCCAGCACCGAATCGGCGGCCGCGAGCGCCGCTGCGTTCCCCGTGGCGGCAACGTCGCGGGTCAGCACGAGGAGCTGGTCCGCGAGCGCGTGCAGACCCAGGTCCGGCACCGGGCGGCTCGGCTCCCCCTCGGCCGCCGCCGCGAGGTCGGCCAGCCGTTGCAGCCCTATGCGCACCGCGGACGCCGGCGCCGCGTCGTCCGGCCGATCCCGGGCCGCCCACCGGGGGCCGAGCAGACGCAGCCGGTCGGCCAGGCGTTCCGCCGTCCGGACCAGGCCGGCGGCGTCCGGCCGACCGGCCGAATGCCATGCGTCGCTCATGCGTCGCTCACGCGTCGCTCAGGCCCGCGCGACCGCCGACGTCGCGCGAGCGGCAGCCGTCAGCGCCTCGAACAGCGCGGGGTCGTCGTCCACCTCCGGGTGCCACTGCACCGCGAGGCAGAAGGGCAGGTCGGGATCCTCGAGGGCCTCGACCGTGCCGTCGGGCGCCCACGCCACCGGGGCGAGACCGGCGCCGATCTTGTCGATTCCCTGATGGTGGTACGTGGGCACCTCGTCGACGTCGAGGCGGCCGAGGACCTCGGCCAGCTTGCTGCTGGCCTCGACGGCCACCGGATGGCGGGCGTAGACGCCGAGCTCCGGCGCGTGCGCCGTGCTCCCGACGACGTCGGGCAGGTGCTGGTAGAGGGTTCCGCCACGGAGCACGTTCAGCAGCTGCATGCCGCGGCAGATGCCGAGCACCGGCAGGCCGTCGTCGATGGCCTGCGTGAGCAGTTGGATCTCGGACTCGTCCCGGTCGCGGTTCGGCGGTTGGGTGTGCTCACCGGCCAGTTGCCCGTAGCGGACGGGCTCCACGTCCGGGCCGCCGGAGATGACCAGGCCGTCCAGCCGGGGCAGCGCAGCGGCGATGACGTCGGGCATCGGGGGCAGGACGACGGGCGTCGCGCCGGCGCGCACCAGGGTGTCCACGTAGGGCCGGGGCAGGAGCACCGCCTCGGCGTCCCAGGCGCCCCAGGAGGCGCGGGCCGAGTACGCGGTGATGCCGATCACGGGCAGGTCCATCAGGGCGGTGTTCTCTCTCGTCGGTGTCGTCGGCAGATATCCCCGAGATCCCGGCAGTTCCCCGCTCGAGGCGCCGTACTCCTCGACCTCCCGGCCCGTCGTGGCGAGCACGAGCAGGCACGGAGCGGCACGGAGCACGGTGCCGTGGCACCGTGCTCCGTGCCGCTCCGAGAGTTCACCCCTCGGTCATACCATGTTTGGGTCAGCGGTTGTTCTGCAGGATGGCCAGCAGTCGCAAGATCTCCAGGTAGAGCCAGACCAGGGTGACGACCAGCCCGAACGCCGCCGTCCAGGCCGCCCGCTCGGGCAGGCCGTTGCGGATGCCCTGCTCGACGAAGTCGAAGTCGAGCACGAGGTACAGCGAGGCGAGCACCACGCCGAAGCCGCTGATCAGGATGGCCAGTGGACTGCCGCTGGTGTAGACGCTGTTCCCGCTGACGAAGTAGACGATCAGGTTGATCAGGCCGAACGCGAGGTACGAGACGCCCGCGATCAGCAGGATCTTCGTGAAGCGCGGCGAGTTGCGGACGATGCGAGCCTTGTAGAGGACCAGCATCGTGCCGAACGCGACCAGCGTACCGAGCACCGCCTGGGGCACGATCTGGTTCCCGAAGGCCTGGGCGTACCAGTAGCTGATGCCGCCGACGAAGACGCCCTCGAGCAGGCCGTAGGCGAGGATCAGCGCCGGCCGCACGGTCTTGGAGAAGCTGACGACGAGGCCGAGGACCAGCGCGGCGATGGCCGATCCGAGAACGATGCCGAGGCCCGGCTTGACGACGAAGTAGGTCGTCCCGGCCGCGGCGAGCAGGACCGCGAAGAGGGCGGCGGTGCGGACCACGACGTCGTCGAGGGTCATCCGGCCGGTCTGCAGGGGGGTTGCGGACGGCGCCTCGTACATGCCGCGGAGGTCGTCGGCGGTGGGCGTGTCGAACGTCGCGTAGCCCCCGCGCTGGAACTCCCGGCTGTTGCTGAACACGGGGTTGCGGCTTTCCATTCGGTCCCTCCTGGGACTGACGTACTCGTCCCGCCCCGGTGGCGGCGCGGGAGGGGCCCGGGCGGCCGCCCGGTCCCACCTACCGTAATGCGTCCGGACCCCCCGGAGTTCCCGTGATCGGCGCAACACCCGAACGGCGGCGCGTCGGCCTGGAACGTCAGGCGGGACGGCGCCGCCAGGTCCGGGAGAGGGCAGGGGCACCTGGCCGGGCGCGCAAGGGCGTGGCGGCAGCTTCGGCGCCGGCATCGGGGTCAGCATGTGAGGCCGTCGTTGATGCAGTCGACGACGAGCTTCATCAGGGGCTCCGGCATGAGGTTCTCGAAGTCGAAGTGGTCTGTCGCCGCCTTGCGCTGCTGATCCGGAAAAGAATCGATGGCGAAGGACCGACCGGGCGGTACCCGGTAACCGAGTGTGATGCGCAGCCGGGGGATCGGCATGGTGGTGGCCGGGCACGCGCCGGTGGTGCGGTCGGGGAAGACGACGTGGGTACGGTGGTTGTCGCTGTCGGTGGCGGAACCGTTCCAGCAGCTGGGATACTCACCTGTCCGCTGGACGAGCTGGCCGGCCGGGCAGAGCGGATAGTGCGAGGTGCTGGCCCTGCCCGACGTGCCGGAGCAGGTCCACAGCGCCCGGGCCAGGGAACCTGGCGGCCGGCTCGTCACAGCTTTGGCGTCGCCGGTGATGATCCGCACGAACCGGGGCGTGGGCCGGACCTTGGCCTGCGGGTTGCCGAGGAACTGGATGGAGACTTCGGCCGGCGTGAGAACGTCGCCGAGGTTGCCGTCCAGACCTCCTCCGGGACGGCCGGTGTCCGCACCTCGACGGCGGATATCCCGCAGCACCGGCCAGAAATAGGTCGACTTGTCCCCCCTCGCGCACGTGGTGGACGCTGCGGCGAGGGAGGCGTCCGTCGAGCGTCCGTCGGTCGACGTGTTGCCGACGTAGTCGTGGACATGGTGCGCGCCGTTTGTGATCATCGGTGCCGTGATGAAATTGTCCGAGTTGCGATGACCCTCGGCGTTTCGGCCGCATTGAGCGGTAAATGTTCCGATCGAGGCCGCCGGACCGGGCCGTGGAGCCGGCGGGAGAGCGGGCGCGGCTTCGATGGCCACGTAGTCGGCCGCGACGGGGCCTGGGTGCGCGGCATGGTTGTGGATCGTGCCGTCCACATCGGGAGCCGTGACGACCGAGAGGGCGGTAGCGATAAGGACCAAGACCGCGACGAGGAGCAGCGCAGGCACGACGACCGTTCTGAGATCGTCACCGATCCAGTCGGTGCTGCGGTGGCCGACCATCAGTCCTCCAGGTCTGCGGGACCAGTATGCCCGGCGGAGCCTTGGTGGCGGCCGCTGCCGACGGGCACCGATGAACGGGTTGCAGAACCATCAAGGCCTTTTCAGGCTTCGTGAGCCGGAGTACATCTGGAGGCCCCGGCAGCAGGGACGCAACGATGCGCGCCTCGAGGTTCGTCCGCGTCGTCTCGTTCGTCGGCGTCCTGGTGTTCGTCGCCGGATGCGCTGGCTCGAGCGGCGGCGGTGCCTCGGCGTCCAGATCCTCAGCTGGCGCAGGGACCACGGCGTCGCCATCCTCTTCGCCCCGTTTTCCCGTCCCTGATCGTCGCTCGCTGCCTCCTCGGCAGTCCGCCGCGTTACAGGACGTGCTCGACGGTGTGGTCTCGCTCGAGGCGCGCGCGCCGGGCAGCGGAGTCCCGGGTCTCACGGCGGCGGTCCTGACTGATCATGGTGCCTGGACCGGCGCTGCCGGCAAGGACGGCGTCGGCGCGCTACTGTCGCCGAATGCGATGATGCTCATTGCGAGCGTCACGAAGACGTTCCTGGCCGCCGAGGTGCTGCATCTGGTCGATGCGGGGCAGGTAGACCTCGACGCCCCGCTCTCCCGGTACGTGAACCACCCCCTGGCCGGCAACGGGGCGACGGTCCGGCAGGCGTTAAGCATGCACGGCGGGTTCCGTGACATCCCTCACGTCGATCAGTTGCGTGCCCTGGGCCGCATCCTGGCCACTTCGCACCATCACACGACGGTGCAGCAGTCGTTGGCCTTCTGGACCGCGCCGTCCACTCGGCCGGGCGGCGACCCCGTCTACTCCAGCACGGGCTTCGTCCTTCTCGGAATGCTCGTCGAGCACGTCACGCACCACGTGGTCGCTCATGCTCTGCGCGCCGATCTCTTCACGCCGGCGGGGCTGCAGAGGATCGTGGCGCAGGATCCGGAACGACCGACGGCGCCGGTCGCGGCTCCCCGGCCCGAAGTCGGCGTGCCCTCCCGTGATGCGTACCTGCCCTGCCGCTCCGTCGCGAGCTTGGGGAACGACTCGGCGTCCGGAGTGGCTGCAGACGCCTCGACTCTTGCGAGGTGGGGATATCAGCTCTACGGCGGCAGGGTGCTGCCGCCGCGGCTGACGGCGATGATGCTCACCTCCGCGTCGTCGGCGTCCATCTTTCCCGGAACGGGCTATGGACTGGGAACCATGCTGTTCGAAGGGCTGAGCCCAGATGTCGCGGTCGGCCACCTGGGTGATCTCGGGCTGTACAGCGCTGCGCTCGTGGTCGTTCCGGCTCGTCACCAGTCGATCGCCGTACTCGCCGACGGGCTGATGCCTGATTCCCGGCTCATCGTGCGGCAGTTGCTGATCGCGCTGGCATAGCCGCCGCCCAGTCCGATCGCCTCGTAGGCGTACATCTCGGGGTGTCCAGAGCACGCCGCGCTGCCGCCGGGTCACGCTCAGCGGCCAGGCGCCCACTCCCGGCGTGCATCGAGATCACGCTCATGCTGTGCGCCACCACATCGTGCAGCTCACGGGCGATCCGCAGCCGCTCGCCGGCCACCGCCAGCCGCGCCACCTCTCCCCGGGCTTGCTCCAACTCGACAGCCCGGTGCGCATGCGCGTTCGCGAGGAGGCGCCAGCGCTGCACGACGTCCCCGAGGAACCACGCCGCCCCCAAGAGCGCGCCGAACAGCACCACCGAGTCGGCGCCGGGGAACGACGGCCCCACCCACAGCAAGAGCGCCGTCACTCCCACAGCCCCCGCCAGCAGAGCCATACCTCGTGGCCGCCGTAGCTGCGCGCCGACCGGGTACAGCGTCGCCAACACCGCCGGGCCCAGCATGAACACCGGCAGGCCGACCAGCACATGACCGGTCGCGGCCACCGCCTGCGTCGCCAACACCCCGGCCGGACAGCGGCGCCTGACGACGATCACCCCGCCGTGGCATGCGGCCAACAGTCCCGGCGACGACTGCCGTCGTCCGCGGGACACCAGCAGAGATCTCCGCGGTCAGAATCAGCGCTACATACGCACCGACAAGGGCCAGGGCGGCATCCAGGAACGCTCGTCGGGCACCGGCACTCAGGAGCATCCGCCATCCAGACCCAGCGGGGGCGGCCACCCCGCGCGCGAGGGGCGAGTGCACCATCGGTCACCACCTCGGCACCGATCCTCCCGCATCGATCGGCCGGCCAACAGACCGGCGCCGATCGGCAGCCCACACTCGATCAGGCTTGCTCTGCTGGCACCCGCGCCTCCAGCGATGAGCGCGGGCGGGCCTTGCGCACCCCCGGCCCCTTCCCCGAGGTGACCGAGAAAGTACCCTCACCTGACGGCCGGCTCTCGGACGATCATCCGCCTCGCCGAACGCTTCGCCGCTGAGAAGCGTTGCGGTTGTTCTGAGACATCACAGTGGTACCCCCGGCGGGACTCGAACCCGCACTGGAGCGCTTTTAAGGCGCCTGCCTCTGCCGTTGGGCTACGGGGGCGGCCGCACCAGCGTACGGGCGCTGATCGACGATGGACGTGTGCGTCGGCTCCTCGCCCATACCCGTCCCCACGTTCCGTCCCTTGTCGTCGGCACGTTCCTCGCGCTGCTCGCCGGCGCGGCCGGGCTGGTGCAACCGCTGCTCGCGAAGGCCGTCATCGACGCGCTGTCCGCCGGGGCGCCGCTCGCCGCTCCGGTCGTTGTGCTGGCCCTGCTGATCGTCGTCGCTGCCCTGCTGAGCGCCGCGAACAGCTACGTGCTGGGTCGGACCGCCGAGCGCGTCGTCCTCGACGTCCGCCGCAACCTGGCCAACCGGCTCGTGCGGCTGCGGGTCGACGAGCTGGACCACACCTCGCCCGGCGACCTCATCAGCCGCACCACCGCGGACAGCTCGTTGTTGCGGTCCGCCGCGACCACGTCGCTGGTCGACCTCGTCGACGGCGGTCTGCGCTTCGCCGGAGCGCTCGTGCTGATGGGCTGGCTCGACCTGCGACTGCTCGGCGTGTCGCTCACCGTGCTCGCCGGTGTCGGCGTGACGGTCGGGGTGGTCGTCCCGCGCATCCGCGCCGCCGTGAAGGCCGCCCAGGACGCCGTCGCCGCCGTCTCGTCCTCGCTGTTCCGTGCCCTCGGTGCCGCGCGCACGGTGAAGGCGAGCGGAACCGAGGGTAGCGAACTGCGCCGCGTCGCCGGCGCGGTCGACGACGCCTACCGCGCCGGAGTCCGCGGCGTCCGGCTCAACGCCGTGCTCTCCGCCATCACCGGGTTGTCGATCCAGGTGCCTTTCCTCGCGGTGCTCGGCGTGGGTGGGGCACTGGTGGCCAGCGGCCAGCTGCCGGTGTCGACGCTGGTCGCCTTCCTGCTCTACCTCTTCTACCTCATCGGCCCGATCGGGCAGCTCGTCGGCGGCGTCAGCGAGCTGCAGCAGGGGCTGGCCGCCGCAGACCGCATCGGCGCGGTCGACGCCATGGCCGTCGAGGACGTCCCGCTGACGGACGTCCCCCACCTGCGCCGCCCCGAGCGGGCCCTCCCCGTCCGCTTCGAGGGCGTCCAGTTCGGGTACCAGCGGCGTGAGCAGGTGGTCCGCGACGTCAGCTTCGAGGCGCCCGGGCCGGGCGTGACCGCCGTCGTCGGCCCGTCGGGTGCAGGCAAGACGACCTTGTTCTCGCTGCTGATGCGGTTCTACGACCTCGACGCCGGCCGGATCACCCTGGACGGCACGGACATCGAGACGATGCCGCTGGACACCGTGCGCAGCCTCATCGGCTACGTGGAGCAGGACGCACCCGCGCTCGAGGGCACGTTCGGCGAGAACCTCGCGTACGCGGCCCCCTCCGCGACGCAGGCCGAGATCGCCGCCGTGCTCGCGCAGACCCGGCTCGACGAGCTCGTCGAGCGCCTGCCCGACGGGTTGGAGACCCTGGTCGGCACGCGCGGCGTCCTGCTCTCCGGCGGCGAGCGGCAGCGGCTGGCCATCGCTCGGGCCCTCCTCCGCCGGCCCGCGGTGCTCCTCCTGGACGAGGCGACCTCGCAACTCGACGCGCGCAACGAGCGAGCCCTGCGCGACGTCGTCGACGAGGTGTCCCGCACGACGACAGTGCTCGTGGTCGCGCATCGCCTCTCGACGGTCACGTCGGCCGACCGGATCGTCGTGCTCGACGCAGGGCAGGTCCGGGCGACCGGCACGCACGAGGAGCTGCTCGCCGGCGACCCGCTCTACGCCGAGCTCGCCGCCACCCAGCTCCTGACGCCCGAGCCGGTGGAGACCGGCTGACCGGTTCGGGCGTCAGGCGCCGCGGGTGTTGAGGTAGACCGCGTAGACCGACCGGGACGCCGCCATGAACAGCCGGTTCCGCCGCAGGCCGCCGAAGCAGAGGTTGGCGCAGCTCTCCGGCAGCACGATCTGGCCGATGCGGGTGCCGTCCGGGTCGAAGACGTGCACACCGTCGTACCCGTCGCCGCCGCCGCCGGCGGCCGACCAGAGGTTGCCGTCCTCGTCGCAACGGACGCCGTCGGACGTCCCCGGGCTCATGTCCGCGAAGGGACGACCATCCGCCAGCCGGCCGTCGGCGACGTCGTAGACGCGGATGCTGCGGCTGGCACCGGAATCGACGAGGTACAGGCGCGCGCCGTCCGGGGAGAGGCAGAGGCCGTTGGGCCGGTCGACGTCGTCGACGACGCGCTCGGGCTCGGCCCCACGGCCGGCGTCGGGCGGGATGCGGTAGACCGCCGTCGGGAGCTCCGCCGGTGCCTTGCCGCCCTCGTAGTCGGAGAGGATCCCGTACCCGGGATCGGTGAACCACACCGCGCCGTCCGGACCGACGACGACGTCGTTCGGTGCGTTCAGGCGCGTGCCGTCGTAGCTGTCGGCGAGCACGGTGATCGACCCGTCGTGCTCGGTCCGGGTGACGCGCCGGGTGGCATGCTCGCAGGTGATCAGTCGGCCCTCGTGGTCTCGGGTGTTCCCGTTCGCGTGGTGCGACGGGTCGCGGAAGACGGTGACGAGCCCGCTGGTCGCGTCCCAGCGCAGCAGACGGTCCGCCGGGATGTCGCTGAAGAGCAGGCACCCGTGGTCCCCGATCCAGACCGGCCCCTCCACCCAGCGGAATCCCTCGGCCACCCGCTCGACGGCGGCGTTGAACAGCACGTAGCGCGCGAACCGGGAGTCCAGGACGCGCAGCGCGGGGTCGGGGTAGCGCGCGGGTGCGTCGCTCCATCGAGTGGGCGGCATCGGAGGGAAGGGCGGCGGAGGCACCGTCGCATCCTGCCGGTCAGGACGGCGTGCAGTCAGCACAGGTCCCGAAGATCTCCAACGTGTGGCTCACGTCGGTGAAGCCGTTGGCGGCGGCGATGCGATCGGCCCAGTGCTCGACGGCCGGCCCCTCGACCTCCACGGTGCGGCCGCAGGACCGGCAGACGAGGTGGTGATGATGACCCTGCGAACAGCGGCGATACGCGGTCTCGCCGTCCGCGGTGCGCAGGACGTCGAGCAGCCCGGCGTCGGTCAACGCCTGCAGGGAGCGGTAGACCGTGGCGAGACCGACCTTCTCCCCGCCGTGCCGCAGGCGTTCGTGCAGCTCCTGAGCCGTGACGAACGCGTCGGCGTCGTCGAGGGCGGCGCTGATGGCGGCCTTCTGCCGGGTCGCGCGGACCGCAGGGCCGGCGGCGTCTCCTCGTGCGTCCCACGTCGTCACGTCCTCTCCCCTCCGGATCCACGGCGTCGCGGGCGGCTGCATGCTCTCGGCTCCGGGGCGCAGCGCCCCGCCGCTCTCGATGTTCCCACCCGATGCGGGGCGATCATGCTTCCCACGATCACACCTCCCCTCGATCAGGGCTGAGTCGACTTGACCAGACATAATGATATCCGTTCTCATTAGCTGTCGACATCGCGACGTCGTCAAGGAGTGCCCGTGCGGAGCAGGCCAGGTGTCCGGACCGCCCTCGGGCTGGCGATGGCCTTGACGCTCGCCGGCTGCGAGGCGGCAGCGTCGGCCGGCTCAGGCGATCCCGGGGGGGCGCCCGGAGCAGCGGCCCCGGGCGGGCGGTCGCCGATCCGCGTGATCGCGGTGGAGAACGTCTGGGGCAGCATCGCCGCCCAGGTCGGCGGTTCCCACGTCGAGGTGACAAGCATCGTCGACAACCCGGACGCCGACCCGCACGACTACGAGCCGACCGTGTCCGACGCGCGGGCGATCGCCGCCGCCGACGTCGTGGTGGTCAACGGCATCGGCTACGACGCCTGGGCCGGCAAGCTGATCGCGGCCAACCCGTCGCCGTCCAGGATGGTGCTCGACGTCGGCGACCTGCTGCACGCGCCGGCCGGCGGCAATCCGCACGTCTGGTACGACCCGGACGACGTCTACCGCGTGGTGGACCAGCTCGCGGCCGACTACGCGAAGGCAGATCCGGCCGCGGCGTCCGACATCAGCTCCCGGCGCGATCGGTTCCTGACCGTCGACCTCGGCACGTACAAGGGCCTCCTCGACGAGATCAAGAGCACTTACCGGGGCACTCCGGTCGGCGCCTCGGAGAGCGTCTTCGCCGAGCTCGCGCCCGCGCTCGGCCTGGACCTGCTGACTCCGCCGTCCTTCCTGCGAGCGGTCGGCGAGGGCACCGAGCCGACAGCCACCGACAAGGCCACGATCGATCAGCAGATCAGGGACAAGAAGATCAACGTCTACGTGTACAACGCGCAGAACGCGACCCCCGACGTGCAGGCCCAGGTGAGCGAGGCGAGGGCCGCCAGGATCCCGGTCACGACGATCACGGAGACGATGGTCCCGGCGAACGGGACCTGGCAGGCCTGGCAGACGCGTCAGCTGACAGACCTGCGCGACGCTCTGGCCCAGGCGACGCGGAGGCGGTGACCGTTGACTGACGGCAGAACGTCGAGCGGCACGGCCGCGGCCGGGACCGCCGGGGCGGCGGGCGCTGCGGTGGTGGAGCTTCGCAGCGCCACGGCACGCCTCGACGGGCGCCCGGTCTGGAGTGACGTCGACATCACCGTGCGGGCCGGCGAGTTCGCCGCGGTGCTCGGACCCAATGGTGCGGGCAAGTCCACGATGCTCAAGGCGATCCTCGGTCTGGTCCCGCTGTCCGCCGGCACCGCCCGCATCGTCGGCAGCCCTCCGGGGCACACCCGCGGTCTGATCGGCTACCTGCCGCAACGCCGGAGCTTCGACGCGGAGCTGCGCATCCGCGGCGTCGACCTCGTCCGGCTGGGGGTGGACGGCGACCGCTGGGGCGTGCCGCTGCCGGGCGCGGAACGCATCAGCGCGCGTGCCCGGGCGCGATCCGCCCGGGTCGACGAGGTCATCGACCTGGTGGGCGCCACCTCGTACGCCCGCCGGCCCATCGGTGAGCTCTCGGGCGGGGAGCAGCAGCGGCTGCTGATCGCGCAGGCCCTGGCGTCGCGCCCGCGGCTGCTCCTGCTCGACGAGCCGCTCGAGAGCCTGGACCTGCCGAACCAGGCCGCCGTCGCGGCGCTCGTCTCGAGGATCTGCCGCACCGAGGGCGTCGCCGTCGTGATGGTCGCCCATGACGTCAATCCGATCCTGGGCTACCTGGACCAGGTGATCTATCTCGCCGGCGGCCGGGCCGCGTGCGGGCCCCCGCGGGAGGTCATCACGAGCGAGACGCTGAGCAGGCTGTACCGCACGCCCGTGGAGGTGCTGTCGGCGTCGGACGGCCGCTTGGTCGTCGTCGGCGCGGCGGAGAGCCCGACCCCCTCCGACCACCGACACCACCCGTGATCGCCGGCACCGGCACGCTCGAGCCCGAGCTGACCTGGAACCTCGTGGCCGACGTCCGCGCGCTCTTCACCTACCCCTTCATGGTCGACGCGCTCCAGGCCGGCACCATCGTCGCCGTCCTGGGCGGGGTGATCGGCTGGTTCACGGTGCTGCGCCGGCAGGCGTTCACCGCGCACACCCTCGCTGTGGTGGGGTTCCCCGGCGCGGCGGGAGCGATCCTCGTCGGCGTCTCGGCGACCGCCGGCTTCTTCGCGTTCGCCGTCGCCGCGGCCGTCGTGATCGGACTGATCCCGTCGTCCGGGCGGGTCGGGTACGCCACCACCGAGTCGGCGCTCACCGGCACGGTGCAGGCGACGGCCCTGGCCCTCGGCTTCGTGTTCAGCAGCCTGTACGGCGGGTTCTCCAGCGGTGCCGGCGCCCTGCTGTTCGGCAGCTTCCTCGGCATCACCCCCGAGCAGGTCCGCGTCCTGCTGGGGGTCGCCGTCGCCGCCCTCGCGGTCCTCGCCGTGCTCGCTCGTCGACTCCTTTTCGCCACCGTGGACCCTGCCGTCGCGGCGGCCCGCGGCATCCGGGTCCGCGCGACCTCGCTGGTGTTCCTGCTCCTGCTCGCGGTGACCGCCGCCGAGGTCGCGCAGATCACCGGCACGCTGCTGGTCTTCGCGCTGCTCATCGTCCCCGCCGCCACGGCGCAGGCGATGACCGCCCGCCCGGTCCTCGGCCTCGGCCTGGCCGTCGCCGTCGGGCTGCTCGTGAGCTGGGTCTCGCTGTTCGTCGCCTATTACGAGCCCTACCCCATCGGCTTCCTCCTCACCAGCCTGGCGTTCGCCGTGTACGTCGTCGTCGCCCTGTCCCAACGGCAGGCCCGGACGGCGACGTTGCGCCGCGTCCTCGACCTGCGACGCAGCGAGGCGCCCGCGGGAACCGGCGGGTGAAGCGTGCTCACCGCCTTGGCCGCGGCTCCCGGCGTGGGGCACGTGATCGGACCGACCGGCATCCTCGACGAGCCGTTCCTGCGGCGCGCCTTCCTCGCCGGTCTGGCCGTCGCGGTCCTGGCGGGGGTCGTCGGGTATCTCATGGTGCTGCGCGCGCAGGTCTTCGCCGGCGACGCGCTCAGCCACGTCGCGTTCACCGGCGCGCTCGGCGCGCTGGCGGTCGGGATCGACCCCCGGATCGGACTGTTCGTCGCGACGATCGGCGTCGGTGTCGTTCTGGGCCTGCTCGGCCCCCGCGGCCGGCCCGACGACGTGTTGATCGGCATCGTCTTCGCCTGGATCCTCGGACTGGGCGTGCTGGCCCTGTCCGTCTACACCTCGAGCGCCGCCGGCGCCACGAACGGCACGGCGGGCGCCAACGTCCTGTTCGGGTCGATCTTCGGGCTGAGCTCGTCGGCCGCGCGGTTCGCCACGATCGTGGCCGTCGTGCTGCTCCTGGCAGCCCTCGTCCTCGCGCGGCCGCTGGTGTTCGCCAGTCTGGACGCCGCGGTCGCCGCGGCCCGCGGCGTTCCGGTGACCGCGCTGGGGATCGGCTTTCTCGCCCTCGTCGGGGCCACGGCCGCCGAGGCGACGCAGGCCGTCGGCGCACTGCTGCTGCTCGGCCTGCTCGCCGCGCCGGCGGGAGCGGCGCAGCGCCTGACCGCGAGCCCCTTCGCCGGCCTCGCGCTCTCGGCCGGGCTGGCAGCCGCCGCCATGGCGGTCGGCCTGACCCTCAGCTTTCTCGTGCCGTGGCTGCCGCCGAGCTTCGCCGTCATCGCGACGGCGGCGCTGGTCTACGCCCTCGCCCTGGCGATCCCGCGGCCCTGGCGAGGACCTCGTCCAGCATCGCCTCGGTGAGCTTGCCGGTGAACGTGTTCTGCTGGCTCACGTGGTAGGTCCCCAGCAGCGTCACCGGCGGGCCGGCGGGGCGGTCGAGCCGCCCCCACCCCCCCTCCC
>Ga0081540_1002402_pt1 | contig 15279 bp, 9 predicted proteins | sample TabmetS2T1R1_FD_71024 | JGI IMG/M metagenome (GOLD analysis project Ga0081540, IMG submission 71024) | Tabebuia heterophylla rhizosphere microbial communities from the University of Puerto Rico - S2T1R1 | ecosystem: Host-associated > Plants > Roots > Rhizosphere ... | reverse complement strand
TATTGCGTGGGATCGGTGGTGTGCCGTCCCTCCGCATCGATGATCCATCCCGTCGGGATCTCCTCGCCGCGCGCGACCGCGAGCTGGATCTTTCCGGCCGCGACCGCGGAGGTCGCCATGTCCAGGTAGAACGGCGCCGCGAGATCGGATGGCACCGCGATCGAGATTGGGTTGGTGCCGAGCCGTGCCTCCTTGCCGCCGAACGGCGCCACGTGCTTCGGCGAGCGGCCGGAATCCGCCGTGGCAATCCCGATCATGCCCTCGCGCATCGCCATCAAGGGATAGGCGGCGAGGCGGCCGACATGGCTCTGCCGGAACACGGTGCAGGCGGCGACATTCGCCGTCTTCGCCTTCTCGATCGTCAGCGCCATGGCCTTGGCGTTGACGTGGAAACCAAAGCCCCAATGGCCGTCGATCACCGTCGTGGTCGGCGATTCCTGGACGATGGTCCACTGTGCGCCGGGCACGATGTGGCCGGCCTTGATGCGGTCGATATAGGTGGGAACCGCGATCACGCCGTGGGAATCGTGGCCGGCGAGATTGGCGTTGACGCAGCCGGTGGCGACGGCGTCGGCCTCTTCCTCGGATGCGCCGGCGGCCCGGAGCAGCGCGGCGCTGATGCGCGTGAGGCGGTCGGCCCTGACGATCGGCATGGCGTTCCCTCGGCTTTGGTGCCCTTGATGGGCTGCTTGTTGGGAGCCATCGTCTCAAAGCGCGGGAGCGATATCAATCTCCCGTAAACCAATACAGGGCTGCAAATTCGTAAAGAGAACGCGCCTTTGGTCGAAGATTCGTCCCGTGCGGCGGTATTTTCGCGAGTTTAGCACAGCGCGTTCGCAGCTCGTTCACTTTGATCGATGGTTTGCCGCAGGCAATAACGACCACTTAGGCGATCGCCGCTCATAAAGGCGCCGGGAGAAATAGGCAGAAATGCCCGGGAGCTAAGAACGTGCCGACGACACTCGCGCGCACCTTTGCGGCGTTGAGCGCCATCAATGAAGCGATCCTCTACGCGAAATCGCCGGACGAGCTGTACCAGAAGGTCTGCGACGCCGGGTTTTCGAGCGGGGACTTTTTGGCCGTCGCGGTGTTCCTGGTGGAGCCGGATGGCCAGCGGCTGCGTTTCGCCGCCGGTTGCGGCGACGACATTCCGCGGCTGCGCTCGCTCCTGATCACCACGCAAGCCGGCACGCCCGAGGGGTCGGGCGTCGGCGGCGAGGCGTTTCGCGATCAGAAGCTGTGCATCAGCAACGACTATCTGAACGATCCGCGGTCGCTGGCGTGGCGCGCGGGCGCGGCCAGCGCCCATATTGGCGCAGCTGCGGCGTTGCCGCTGCTCTGCAACGGCAAGAGCGTTGGCGTGCTCTATGTGACCCGCAGCGAGGCCAATTCGCTCAATGAGCAGATGGTGTCGCTGTTCGAGCGCATGTCGGCCAACATTTCCTATGCGCTGGAGAACTTCGCGCGTGAGACCGCGCGGCAGACCAGCGATCGATCGACGCGGCGGCTCAACCGCATGTTCGGCGCGCTCAGCGCGACCAACGAAGCCATCCTGCGCGCCAAGACCGATCTCGAGCTCTACCAGCTCGTCTGCGATGCCGCCGTGCACAGCGGCAAGTCGCTGGCGACGATCGTGTTGCTGCGCGAGCCGGATTCGCACTGGATGATCCCGGTCGCCTCCACCGGAGAGGACCTTCAACTGGTCACCCAGGCGCGCTATTCGATCGATCCGGACAATCCCTATGGCAAGGGCCTCTCCGGCGAGGTGTTCCGCACGCAGAAAGCCGTCGTAGAGGACGATCTCGCCAGTCGCACCAAGGGCTCGCCCTGGGAGCAGGCCAATGTCAACACCGGCGTCGCAGCCTGCGTGGTCGCGCCGCTGATCAGGCACGGCGAGAGTGTCGGCGTGCTGCTGTTCTTCATCAGCCGTTCCTGGGCAAAGGACGAGGAGATCGTCGCGCTGCTGCTGCGCATGGCCGAGAACGTCTCGTTCGCGATCGAGAATTTCGGCCGCGAGGCCGAGAAGGCGCGAATCGCGGCCGAAGAGGAGCGCCTGGCGCGCATGTACGCGGCGCTCAGCGCGACCAATGAGGCGATCCTGCGCGCGCACTCGCGGGCCGAGCTGTTCGATCTCGTCTGCGAAGCGACGGCAAAAGGCGCCAAGTTCACCTCGGTCACCATCGCGCTGGTCGATCACGATGCCGAGCTGCTCCGCGTCGTCGCCTGCTACGGGCCGAACGCGGATGTCGTCCGCAGCTTCAAATTCTCCACCTCGGAACAGGTGCCTGAAGGACGGGGGCTGACCGGAACCGCCTTCCGGTCGCGGCAACCCTGCATCAGCAACGATGTGCTGGGCGACGACCGGATCGCGCCCTGGGCCGCCAACGCGCGCCGCAACGGCATCGGATCTTCCGCCGCGCTGCCGCTGTTCAACGGCGACCGCGTCGAAGGCGTCTTCCTCTTCAACTCGCCGGAACGCGGCACGTTCACGCCCGAATTCATCGAGCTGCTGCAACGGCTCCAGGCCAATGTCGCCTTCGCGCTCGAGAACTTCGATCGTGCAGACGAGAAGGCGAAGGCCGAGATGCAGCGCAACCGTTTTCGAGGCATGCTCGAGGCGCTGAGCGCCACCAACGAAGCCATCATGCGGGTCAAGACCCGCGCCGAATTGTTCGATGCGGTCTGCGAAGCCGCCGTGCTCGGCGGCACCTTCACGTCGGCCACCATCGCCATGGCCGATCCGACCGGACGCCACCTCGACATCGCCGTCACCAAGGGCGAATGCCGCCATCACGTCGAGAACTGGCGTTTCGCGACCTCGGCCGACGAGGTCGAAGGGCGGGGGCTCGCCGGCACCGCGTTCCGCACCAGGGCGCCTTGCGTTGCGAACGAGCTCCTCACCGATGTTCGCGCGACGCACTGGCGCCGCATCGCGCGCGACCAGGGCACGAAGTCGGGCGGCTGCTTCCCGCTGCTGAAGAACGGCACCGATGCCGTCGGCGTCCTCCTGTTCCTTTCGCCGGACGAAGGCACGTTCACGCCGGATCTGATCCAGCTGCTGGGGCGCCTTGCGGAGAACGTCTCCTTTGCGCTCGACAATTTCGACCGGGCCGAGGAGCGGGCGCGAACCGAGGCGCAGAAGGAGCGCCTGAGGCGCATGTTCGCGGCGCTGAGCGCCACCAACGAAGCGATCGTGCGCGCCAAGTCGCGCACCGAGCTGTTCGAGCTCGTGTGTCAGGCCGCCTCCACCGGCGGCAAGTTCACCTCGACCACCATTGCGCTCGCCAGGGCCGACAGCGACCAGCTCGAAATCGTCGCGGCCGCAGGACCGTCGGCCGAGACCACGCGGAACGTTCGTCTCTCCGTCGATGCCGACCGGCCCGAAGGTCGCGGCATGAGCGGCACCGCGTTCCGCACAAGGCAGCCCTGTGTCAGCAACGACTATGTCAACGACAGCCGCGTCAGCGCCTTCCATGCCGTGCTGCAAGGCGATGGCGCACGGTCCGGTGCGGCGTTCCCGCTGATCACGCATGACGAGCCCGTCGGCGTCATGATCTACATGTCGACCGAATCGGCCACCTTCACGGCGGAATTCGTCGAGCTGCTGCAGCGTCTTGCCGACAACGTCTCCTTTGCGATGGAGAATTTCGACCGCGCTGACGAGAAGAACCGGGCGGACGAGCGGATCGAGTATCTCGCCTCGCATGACAGCCTGACCGATCTGCCGAACCGCGAGACCTTCAACGGGCTATTGCGCGCGGCGATCGACGAAGCGCAGCGCCACGATCACCGTTTCGCGGTGCTGTTCATCGATCTCGACCGCTTCAAGGTCATCAACGATTCGCTCGGTCACGAGGCCGGCGATCTGCTGCTGCTCGAAGTCGCGAACCGGCTGCGCGGCGCGCTGCGGGCCAGCGACGTCGTCGCGCGCCTCGGCGGCGACGAGTTCGTGGTGATCCTCGACCAGTGCGGCGAGATCGACGACGTCCAGCGCATCGCGACCGGGCTCTTGACGACGCTGGCCGAGCCCATGGAGCTCGCCGGCCACGAGTGCCACACCACGGCCTCGATCGGCATCGCGATGTATCCGGCCAACGGCGCCGACGCGCAGACGCTGACCAAGAACGCCGACATGGCGATGTATCTCGCCAAGGAAGACGGCAAGAACGGCTATCGCTTCTTCTCCAAGGAGGTGAAGACGCAATCAATCGAGCGGCTGTCGCTGGAGAGCGCACTGCGCCGGGCGCTGGAGCGCGAGCAGTTCTCGCTGAACTACCAGCCCAAGGTCGACATGGAGACCGGCCAGATCACGGGTGTCGAAGCGCTGCTGCGCTGGACCCATCCCGATCTCGGCAGCATCTCGCCGGCGCAGTTCATTCCGCTTGCGGAGGAGACCGGCCTGATCGTGCCGATCGGCCGCTGGGTGCTGAACGAAGCCTGCGCGCAGGCGATGGCCTGGCAGCGCCGCGGCCTCCTGCCGCTGTCGATGGCGGTCAACCTGTCGCCGCGGCAGTTCGCCGACGAGCACCTGTTGCAGGACGTCGACGAGGCGCTGGCGGCCTCGGGCATGTCCCCGGTGCTGCTCCAGCTCGAGGTCACCGAGAGCATGATGATGCGCAATGTCGGGCGTGCGCTGAAGGTGCTCGACGCCATCCAGAGCCGCGGCATTCGCTTGGCAATCGACGATTTCGGCACCGGCTATTCGTCGATGTCGCTGATGAAGCACTTCCCGATCGACACCATCAAGATCGACCGCTCCTTCGTGCGCGACCTGCCGCAGGATTCGGAAGATCAGGCGATCGCGCAGGCGATCATCAGCATGGGCAAGGCGCTCGGCATGACCGTCGTTGCCGAAGGCGTCGAGAACGCCGAGCAGGAGGCATTCCTGCGCACCCATGGCTGCGACGAGATGCAGGGCTATCTGATCTCCAAGCCGCTGCCGGCCAGGCAGATGGCCGAGCTGCTGCGGCCGATGGTGCTGCCGGTCGCGCCGCCGCTCCAGCCGGAGCCGGCCTCCGGCGAAGCTGCGGCGTCAGGGCTGAAACGCGCTGTCATCTAGCGGCTGCGGGTGCAGCTCGCGGACCTCGTGTTCGCCGGCTTCCGCCTTGCTCGGAAAATCCTGCGGCCCGGTCAGCGAGGTCTGCTCGACGAACAGCGCGAGAATCGTGCGCGCACCGTCGGCGAAGCTCGTGCCCTCGTTCAAGCCGAGCGCTGTGCACCATGTTACGTTCATCGGCTCAGGGTCGTCGACCACGGCCATGGCAGGCCCCCACCACCAGGCGGGCGCGGGCGAGCGCTCGTCCTCGGGCACGACGTGCCAGCGGACGAACTCATCCATCACGCGCTCGAACTCCAGGCGTGCAGCCTGATGCATGCGGTCGATACTCCCAGAATCTGCATCCGATGACAGGCCGGTGTACGGATTTGGTAGCGGTCCTGGCGTTCGGAAAATCGGCTCGCGCACATTGGGCGGGCCCTGCATGCCGACATCATCGTCGGCCATGCCTGAATGTGCGGCCGTCGGCGATACGCTGACGGCGGCAATGAACAGGCATTCTAGCCGCTTGGAGGTGCGGCAGGCAAGGTACGGATGTTACGGTTGCTTAACGCGACCGGAGCGGATGCGCCTTCTGGTGCCAGGCCCAGGCGGTGCGGATCACCGTCGGCAGGTCGGAGTGACGCGGCACGAAATCCAGCACTTTTCGCGCGGCAGAAGGATCCGCAACCAGGTACGTCGGATCGCCGGCGCGGCGCGGCTTGACGGTGTGCGGCACCTCGCGCCCGGTCTCCTGCCGGATGGCGTCGAGGATCTCGCGCACCGAGAAGCCGGAGCCGGTGCCGAGATTGAAGCTGCCGCCGGCATGTCCCTGTTCCAGCAGCTTCAGCGCGGCGACATGCGCCGCCGCGAGATCGGTGACATGGATATAGTCGCGGATCGCAGTGCCGTCGGGCGTGTCGTAGTCGTCGCCGAACACGGCGAACTCGACATGGCCCTGGAGCGCCATCATGGCGCGCGGAATGAGGTGGGTCTCGTTGTCACGCAGCTCACCGATGCCGCCGGCCGGATCGGCGCCGCTGGCGTTGAAATAGCGCAGGCAGAACGCACCAAAACCGTAGGCAGCGCGATAATCGGCCAGCATGCGCTCGATCATCCACTTCGATGCGCCGTAGGGATTGATCGGCGCGCAGGGAAAGTCTTCCGGCAGCTCCTTGGAATCGGCATTGCCGTAGACGGCGCCGGTCGATGAGAACACGATGCGCTGGCAGCCCGCGTTGCGCATCGTCTGGAGCAGCGACAGCGTGCCCTGGACGTTGTTGATGTAATATTTCTGCGGGTCGGTCATGGACTCGCCGACGAGGCTGGCGGCGGCGAAATGCATCACCGCCGTGACCTTGTGATCGGCAAAGGCGCGCGCCAGCGCCGCGCCGTCGAGCAGATCGCCCGTCACCAGCGGCCCGGCCACGAAATTGCGATGACCTGTCGAGAGATTGTCATAAACGACGGGCTGATAGCCGGCGGCGGCCAGAGCGCGGCAGGCGTGCGAGCCAATATAGCCCGCGCCTCCTGTGACGAGGACGGTCGGTCGGTCGGTCATGTCGTAATCTACTCTTCTCTCAGCGATTGAACGGCCGGTTGCGGCTGAAGAGAAGATAGAGTGCGCGGGGGTTGGTGGTCAAATAGCGCCAGAACAGGCGGCGCGGCTCGAGCAAGGTCCGCCAGGCCCATTCGAGCCCGATCTTCTGCATCCAGACCGGCGCGCGCGCCCGGCTGCCCGACAGGAAGTTGAACAAGCCGCCGGATGTCTTGATAACGCCAACATTGGTGAGATGCGGCGTGAATTCCTCGACGAATGCCTGCTCGTTGGGCACGCCCAGCGCGACCCACAGGTAATCCGGCGCGAGCGCGTTGATCTCGTCGACCTTCGCGCGCAGCGCCTCGCCCTTGAGGTAACCGTGGCTGCGCCCGATGATCTTGAGCTCCGGATACATCTTCTGGACGTTCTCGACGGCGGCGAGGTTCTCGGCCTCGCTGGCACCGAACATGTAGAAGGTGCGGCCCACGGCTTCCGCCTTGCGCGCGACGACATGGAACAGGTCCGTGGTCGAGACACGCTCGGGCAGCGGAAACCAGGATTGCAGCTTCGAGGCCGCCACCAGCGGCTGTCCGTCGGCATTGATCATGTCGGCGGCGCGGAACAGCCGCTCGGTCTGCGGCTCGGTCGAGCAGCGCGCCAGCACTTCGCCGTTGGCCGAGGTCAGGAACAGCGGACGGCCGATGCGCTTGTCGGGATCGGTGGCCTCGATCATGAAATCGGCGGTCGCTTCCAGGTCGAGCGCGGCCATGCGCAGGCCGCCGACGGTGATCCGCGGCACGTCTGCTGTGGCTGCCCTTCCGTCGAGGTTGACGCGGCGCTCAAGCATATTGTTTACCTCGCTGGCGCGCTTGGGTTGCGGGGGTGAGTTCGTCGAGCACGACGCCGACGAGCTTGCGCTCGGCGCGGCCGAGCGTGCTCAGGATCTCTTCAATGCCGTCGTTGATGTCGAGGCTGGTCGGCAGCACGGCCACCAGCGCATCAGTGTCGTCGAGCAGCTTGCGGCTGCCGGCGGTGAGCGGCGTCACGGGGCCGTCGAGGATCACGAGATCGTAGCCGCCGGCGGAGCGCGCCTGTGCAATCGCCTTGCGGATGGCCTCAGCCGCCTTGCCGGCGTCGCCTTCGGCGGCGGGCAGAACCGAGATGCCGTTGACCGTCTTGATCTCGCGCGCGGCCTTGCTGCCGTTCGAGAGCCAGCCGAGCCGGCTCGGCTCGCTCTTGCCGTTGCGGCCAACCTTGTTCGAGAGCGAATGTGCCAGATGATCGGCATCGATCATCAGCACGCGCACGCCGTCGCGCGCGGCCGCGAGGGCGAAATTCAGTGCGGTCACGCTGCGCCCGGTGGTCTCGCCGGCGCCGACCAGCGCGATCACCGGCATCGCCTTGCCGCCGGCGCGGCGGGCGACGGCAGCGCGCATGTCGCGCCAGGCGTTGAGCAGGCTCGTCAGCGGAAAGCCGGGGCGCAGCGTCGGCCAGCCCAGCCGGGTGACATCGACGCCGCCGCCGGTGGCGAGAATGGCGCCGAGCGTGTGAATGACATCGGCCTCCTGGAGCCGTGCGATCAGCGGCTTTTCGATGATGGGCTTTTCGGCCATCGCCGGTTGCAGCGGCGGCGCGGCAAGTTCCGGCAGGGCGTGCGCGACGTCCGGAGTTCGCGCGACCGGCTGCGGCGGAGCAGGTTCCGGCGTCCGTGTGACCTGCGGTGCGCGCGCGGTGTCCGGCGCCGGCGCGCGCGGGGGGCGGGCGGGCGTCGGCTCGGCTGCGGCCGCGCCAGCGAGCAGAAATTCGGCGGCGACGAACCAGCCCGAGGCCGCGATCGCGCCGAAGATGAAGCCGATCATCGCGAACAGGCTCATCCCCGGCGGGAACGAGCGCCGCTGTGGCACGGTGGCTTCGCCGATGACGCGGGCCGCCGAGGTGTTCAGCGTCTCCTGTTCCTCGGTCTCGCGCGAGCGCTTGAGGAAGGACTGATAGACGTCGCGGCTGGCGTCGGCCTCGCGCTCGAGCTCGCGCAGCCGCACTGCGGCCTGGCTGAGCTGGACGCTCTGCCGCTTCTGCGCTTCCAGCGCCCGGTTGAGCGAGGCCTCGTAGTCGCGGGCGCGCGTCAGATCGTTCTTGGCGGACTGGGCGAAGCGGTCGATCTCCTCGTTGATCGTGCGCTTGAGATCCTCGACCTGCTTCTCGGTCTGGCGCAGCGCCGGATGGCGCGGGCCGAGCTCGCCGGCCTGCTCCGCGTATTTCTTGCGGGCGTCGGCATATTGGGCGCGCAGGTTCGCGATGGTCGGCGATTGCAGCGCCTCGGGGATCGCGCCGGCATCCGCCGCGGTGCGCCGGCTCGCTTCGATCTGGTCGAGCCGCGCCTGCGCGTCCATCGTCGCCGCGCGGGCTGCCGACAGCCGCTGGTTGCTGGCGGAGAGCTGCTGGTCGCTGATCAACGCGTCCTGGGTGCCGACGAAATTGTTCTGGGCCTTGTAGGTGGCGAGCGTGGTTTCGGCGTTGCGCAGCCGCTCGCGCAGCTCCTTCAGGCGGCCGGATAGATCGTTGGTGGCGCGCCGCGCAGCCGAAGCCTGCGAGTTGCGGGACTCGGTGAGGTAGACGTTGGTCAGCGTGTTGGCGAGCATCGCCGCCTTCGCCGGGTCGGTCGACCAGACTTCGATGTCGACGATGAAGCTTTTCTCGGTCTTGCGAATAGTGATGTGCTTGTTCAGCGCCTCGAGCGCCCCGAGCTGCACTTCCCTGCTGTCCGCGGCCGAGAGCGCGCGGGGCTGAAGGCCGATCAGGCCGAGCAGCGACGACATCAGGCTCTTGCTGTCACTGCCGCCGAATTCCGGATCCTTGTCGAGGCCGGCCTGCTGGATCACCTGGAGCAGCACGCTGTTGGACGTGATCAGGCGCGCCTGGCTCTCCACCACCATGGCCATGCCGGAGACGTCCTGCGCCCGCGGCGTGAGCTCGCGATCGACCAGCTGGAGCTCGCGTGGATCGACATAAAGCTGCGCGGTGGCGGTGTAACGCGGCGTCATGCTCTTGCCGACGGCGACGGCAAGCGTTGCGCCGAGCAGGGCGGCCGCGGCAATCGCGACCTTGCGGCGCCAGAGCAGATGGGAAAGCTCCAGCACGCTGAAGCCGGCCTGAGGCTTCTGCTGCGAAGCCTCCGGCCTGGCGCGATCTATCGGCTGGTTATAGTCAAGCATGATCCCCAGCTTTCATTCCAACGGCCGCGGGCTGAGGGGTTACTCTTCGCTTTACGCCACGCACCCGAGATATAGGTGCCCAATCAACGCAACAGGGAAAATTAACCATACTCATTGAGGGACTATTCACCGAAATGGCAAACAAAGCGTTTAAGCCCAGGCCGTCATTTGCCGCGTCTTCGTGCCGCTTTGGTGTCTCCACGAGCCCCAGTGCTTAACGGTTCGTTACGATACTAGCCAAGCGGTGTGCGCGCCACGGGGACCTGCTGAACTTCTCTATCTGACTCTCACGGGAGTTTTGAAGCACGTCGCGGCGATTCCAGATGGAGGATTCCGCGACGAAGTAAAATAGACATTAATGCACGATTGGACTCCGGATCGTCGCAAGGCTTGTGTGGATCTGGTCGCCAAGATCGTTGAAGAGCGGATCATCTGTTTCCACATTCGGTTTGCGTTTCGCCCGCGTTCGTGCCTGCCTATTCGTCGTCGCGGAACCGCTTGACGACAGCAGCAGGGTTCCCGGCGACGACCACGCGCGGGGCAACGTCCTCACGCACCACCGTTCCGGCACCCACGACTGAGTGGTCGCCGATCGTCACCCCCTTGAGCACGATCGAGCGCGCACCCACCCACACGTTGTGCCCGATCTTCACCGGCGCGATGGCCTGAGCAACCGCAGGCTCGTGCCGAAGCCGCGGCGGAAGATTGTGAAAGTCCGTGTCGACGACGTCGCAGTCGCTGATCATGCAGAACGGCCCGATCTCGACCTTCTGTTCGCAGCCGATCCAGCAGCCATTGAGAAAAGTGTCATTGCCGACCGTCACCTGGCCGCGCCCGGTGATGAGCACGCGCTTGCCGATCCGGCAGTTCGCACCGATCGACACCCGGACTCCGTGGCCGAGAACCAGCCGACCCTTGAACACGATCCCCGGTCCGAGCTGGAGTCGGCGCCCGTACCGCACCGTCAGCCAGGCGCGCCTGCAAGCGAACAACAGGAGCGCGCCGGCCTGCAGCGCCGGGTTCTCGATCTTGCGCACCACGTTCGTTCCTGACCCTTGCGACGTCGCGAGCCTTAGCATCCGCGCGTAAAAATGCGGTGAAGAACGACGTCGCGCCCGGCGCGCCCGCCGTCGATGGGTGATGGACTGTAAATTGCAGTACCGCGCGTGCAGGAGTCCGCAGGAAAGCGCGAGAAAGGGTTAAGCATGATAACGCGCGTCCCAGCGAGGACATTGGTGTCGCGGCGCAGTTTGAGTGCCGGAGCAGGCCGTTCATTTTGCGACGTATCTGTCCCGCGCCGACGTGTCGTCCTGGGACAATGAACGCAAGGCTTTTTCAACGTGTCTCAGCCATCTAGAAGGCCATGACGCTGATCCCGACAGATTTGTCCGCCAGGCGGATCTCGGATGACGTGCGCGACTCCAACCGGGAGATCGCCGCGAGTTCGCGCGTCATTGATCTCTCGGTCGGAATCGTCGTCTGCATTCCATGTTTCCGCCGCCCCGACCATCTCCGGCTGACACTGGATTCGCTCGTCGGTCAGCGCACCACGCGCTCCTTCGCGGTGGTCATGGTCGAGAACGATGCGGCAGGACGCGCGAGCGCTCCGGTCGCTGCGGAATATCTCGCCGCCGGCAAACTACAGGGTATCTGTCTGGTCGAGAAGCGGCAGGGCAATTGCCAGGCGATCAACGCCGCGTTCGAGACGGGCCAGGCGGTGTTTCCCGCCGCGACCCGCTTCCTGATGATCGACGACGACGAGATCGCTTCGCCCGATTGGCTCGAGCTGATGATCCGTACCGCGGAGGCGACCGGTGCCGACGTGGTCGGCGGACCGGTGCTGCCGGTGTTCGACGACGACAGCCAACCCTGGCTCGCGCGTCATCCCGCCTTCTGCCCCACTTACGATTACACCGGTGCGGTGCCGGTGATCTATGGCTGCGGCAATTGCCTGATCACGCGCGCGGCGTTCGAGAGGCTTGGCAGTCCGGCTTTCGATCTCCGCTTCAATTTCCTTGGCGGCGGAGATTGCGATTTCTTCTACCGCGGCCGCCATGCCGGAATGACTTTCCACTGGACCGCGGAAGCCGTCATCACCGAGACCGTGCCGCAGAACCGCACCAGCCTCGGCTGGATTGCCAGACGGAGCCTCCGCATCGGGGTGATCAACTATCGCGTGCGGTCCAAAGCCACGCAGGGTCTAGGCGCGCGGGCGGGCTTGTTGGCGCAGACCCTGGGACGGCTGCCACTGGCGCTGATGCGCTCGGCTCGCCTGCTGATGTCATCGAAAGCGGTCGTTGCGATGCACCCGATGTTGGTGGCCGTCGGTTCTGCTCTCGCCGCATTCGGTTACGATCCAAAGCCCTATGAGGCCTCGAAGATCGTTTCCTCACGCATCAGCCGCTAGATTCCAAAATGGGAAAGAGCGACCTTGACCGCCGATCGCGGGATCGCAGTGAGCGAGCGACGCCCGACCATGCCGAGATAGCCAAGCGCCTCGCGATATCGCCCGAAGCGGACCGCCTGCGTTGCCGCATAGGTCACGAGATGGATTTCGGCTGCCTGCCGCAGCCTGGGCGCCGCGCCTGACGGCAGCTTTCGGAGGATCAATTCATCGTCGAATACCCGCGCGACTGCCGGGAAGAAGTCCTGCGGCGTCCGCACGGCCGCGTTCATGGTGTTGGCGGTGTGCAGGCGATAGTCGAGCAGCAGCTTTGGCGCGAACTCGAACTCGCCGATCGCGGCGAGGCGGCACCAGCAGTGCCAGTCCTCGCAATATCTGAGCGAGGTGTCGAAACCGCCGATGGCGCGGAAGGCTTCCGCACGCGCGAGCGCGATGCCGCCATTGACGATGAAGTTGCCGGCCGCGAGCCGCGCCAGCACGTCGCCGGAAGGCTTGCGGCGGCCTTTCAGCAGCTCGCGCCGGCCGATCTGCCGTCCCTGGCTGTCGATGGTGTTGTAGTCGCCGTAGACGAGAACCGCGCGCGGAGCGCCGCGCGCCGCCGCCAGCAGGGCCGCCGCCGCGCCGGGGCGCAGGCGATCGTCGGCATCGAGGAAGAGCAGCCACTCGCCGTTCGCATGGCGCGCGCCGAGATTGCGCGCGGCCGACACGCCGGCGGAATCGTTGATCATCAGGCGCAGCCGCGCGTCGCGCATGGCGCGGACGATCGCGACTGTCTCGTCCGACGAGCCGTCGTCCACGACGATCACTTCGCCGACCTCGCTCTGCGCCAGCGCGCTGGCCAGCGTTTCGCCGATATAGGCCGCAACGTTCTTGGCGGGGATGACGACGGACACCAGCGCGGTCGAGTTCAGCGGCAGACGCATCGCCGGAACGATGCGCGCAGAGGCCGGCAACTCGAGAACGTCTTCGGCGGTGATCAGAGCCACAGCTCGCCTTTAAGGATCCGTTAACCAGAGCGCATCTGTCGAACCGGACTTGCGATCGATCGCAACATTGGCTCGCCTGCGAATGATACTCGCATTACGGCCAAATCGTTGCCGCAAGGACCTGCGCGTCCGCGGTTTCGTCAATTAGCGTTAAGCCGATGGCATTAAGCCTGTGGCAAATTTGGAAGAGTGCGGCAGCCGGTCTCATGCGAGAATGCGCATCTGACTGCTCGCGGATGGATTCAGTGCCCGCAACGACATTCGACTACGACCCCGATGCCATGGTCCTCAATCTCTTCTACGAGGACAAGGACGATCGCTGGTTTCCGGGCGACCGGCATCTGCGGCGTATGGCGCGCCGGATGCTGCTCGGCGAGCCGCGCATGAGCGGGCAGTTGCGCGTGTTCCTCAATCTCTGTGCGGGGCTCGACCAGCTCGGCATCCGCTACCGCGTCAACGACTACGGCTACATCGCGCAGCACCCCGAGGAACTGGCCTGCATCATCGGCCGCACCTTCCTGCTCGACAAGTTCGCGTGGAAGAATCCGATCCTGCTCGGCGTCGCCGCTCACAATCATCCGCTCGACGACCCCGATCTGTTCAAGCGCCTGCCGGTGAAGAAGGTCGTGGTGCCCGGCCCGTGGTATGTCGACATGTACCGGCCGTACTGGCCCGACACGGAGGCCTGGCCGATCGGCATCGACACCGATCTCTGGGCGCCGTCGCCTGCCGCGGACAAGACCGTCGACGTGCTGATCTACGACAAGGTCCATTGGGACCGTGAGCGCTATGCGACGGAGCTGATCGAGCCCGTTCGCGCCCGTCTCGCCAAGGAGGGCCGCTCGTTCACTGAGCTGCGCTACGGCAGCTACAAGGAAGAGGAGTATCAGCAAGCGCTGGCGCGTTCGCGCGCGATGATCTTCCTGTGCCAGAACGAGAGCCAGGGCATCGCATATCAGCAGGCTCTATCTTGCGGCGTGCCGGTGTTCGCCTGGGATCCCGGCGGCCCGTGGCGGGACCCCGATTATTATCCGCACCGCGTCCAGTTCGCCCCGGTGTCGTCGGTGCCGTATTGGGACGAGCGCTGCGGCGCCAAATTCCCCGACATCGCCGGGTTCGAGGCGGGCTGGGACAATTTCTGGGCCGGGTGTGCCGCCGGTGCGTTCGATCCGCGCGGCTTCGTGCTCGACAATCTCACGCTGGAGCAGCGCGCGCTGCAATATTACGAGATCGCGCTGAGCATCATGCGAGCGGAAGGCGGCGATGTCGCAGGCCTCCGGCACGTTGGTTGACGAATGCTTAACGGGGATGGGCTAAGACCTCGGATTTCCCCGCTTCACCATCAGCCTCGAGCCATGGATCGCAGCGCCACTGACATCGCCGACGTCGAGGCCCGATCGCTCGGTCACGTTCTGCACGACGGGCTTGCCGGGCTCAATGCCGTGCGGGCGGCGCGCTGCCTCGTCGCGGTTGCGGCGCTGCTGCTGGTGCTGGTCACGCTCAGTCCGTTTCCCGACTTGCGCAGCGAGGAAGTCACCATCGTCGTCGGCGGACGAATGGCGCTCGACTATGTCTCCTGGGGCCTTCTGGCTGCGGTCGCGGTGCTGTTCGTCGCCGCCACCGACGCACCCGCGCTGAAAACCCTGGTGACCCCGCTGCATCTCTGCCTCGTCGGCTGGCTGCTGATCAACATCGTCTTCTCCGAGAGCCGCGGCGTCTCGATGCAGCGCTTCGTGCTCGCGGCCAGCGTGACCTCGCTCGCCATGCTGTTGCCATTGCTGCCGCCGACGCAGCGCAGCTTCAATCTGTGCCTCGGCGGTGCCGCGCTCGTGCTGCTGGTGCTCTGCTATCTCGGCGTCTTCCTCGCGCCGCAATATGCGACCCACACCGCGCTCGACGTCACCGAGCCAATGCTTGCCGGCGACTGGCGCGGCAGCTTCGGCCACAAGAACGTCGCTTCGCCCGTGATGACCATCCTGGTCTATGTCGGCATCTACCTCACCGCCGTCGGCTCGTTCGTGATGGGGCCGGCGGTCGCAGCGCTCGCGGGCGTATTCCTGATCTTCACCGGCGGCAAGACCTCCTCGGTGCTGTGCCTTGCG
>Ga0081540_1002401_pt1 | contig 15280 bp, 11 predicted proteins | sample TabmetS2T1R1_FD_71024 | JGI IMG/M metagenome (GOLD analysis project Ga0081540, IMG submission 71024) | Tabebuia heterophylla rhizosphere microbial communities from the University of Puerto Rico - S2T1R1 | ecosystem: Host-associated > Plants > Roots > Rhizosphere ... | reverse complement strand
TAACGTTCGGCTGACCACTATTGCTCAACACTGTCCAGTCGGCGGGCGCCAGCACCGTCAGGTCATGAGTCGCCTTCAAATCAGGCTGGTCGAAGCACGCCCATACGTACCGGCAGGCATCCGGCTCGAACGAGGTCCAAACGTACACGTTGCCGTCGGCTGGATCGACTGCTTTGTGCACGCCGAAATTCATCGCGGTTTCCGGTTGCACTGACTCCACGACCAGCTCGTTGTGCTCATTCAGATCGGTCAGCTCGATTCGGCCCGGCGCCATCGCGGCAGCTGGGATCGATATGCCATTCAGGCGGGCCGACACCACCTGCGCCGCACAGTCGACGAACGTCTGGCCGCCCATCTGATGGCATTCGAACCGGATGGTCGAGGAACACCGCACCTCGGAGCCATCGACGAGTCCCGTTACGTCGACGACGACGCGGTATTCCTCCACCGAGAGCAGCGCCGCCCGCGCCGCGGCCTCCGTCTGCGTCAAACTCGGTGCCGTCATGGATTCGCTCATGCCACCCGACGATACTGCCGATGATCTTTGACCTGTCGGCGAACGCAACAAGTCCAAGATCACTACGGGTGCCTGACGTCACGGCACCTGCGCCCCCCACTGAGGGGGCTAGGTCACACACTCGACGTCCCACATGTGTCATGGTGAGTGCGTGAGGCTCACGTTCGAGGCTAACCTTGATCAGTTGCCCGCCAAGGCTGAGAAGGTTGGCCGAATGTTGAGGTACCGGGGTGGTGCGGCGAAGCAACTCGGCCAGTCAGCCCCTCTCGAACAGCTACTGTTGGACGTGAGCTCCCAGCCCGTGAGCATGTACGGGATTGGAACCGTGGGCGAACGCGTGCGGCCGCTCGCAGACGTCTGGAAACAGCCGTGATCTCGATTCAGCCCGAACTTTGGGTCGATCGCGGCGCGGAGGCGATCGCCTTTTACCAGGAGGCCTTCGACGCGACGGTGCTGCACGTAGTAGGAAACGGCGAGGACATAGTGGCTCAGTTGACGGTCGGTGGTGCAGCGTTCTGGATCGCGGCGACAGAGTCCGGCGGCGAACGGCTTGTCCCGCGGACCATTGGCGGAACGACCAGTCGCATGCTGCTGGTCGTCGACGACCCGGACTCGCTATTTTCTCGAGCCGTCGCCGCCGGTGCGAGTTCTAAGTCCGCGGTCGGCGAAGAACACGGCTGGCGAGTGGGCCGGATCATCGATCCCTTCGGTCACGAATGGGAGATCGGCAAGCCAATCATGCCGTGGCCGCCACGGAGCGCCGCTCCTCATTAGTCAACGCGTCGCCTCCATCACGGATGCGTGGATCGAGACCGTACTTCCACAAACCGATTAGGCTCGCTGTCGTGCGGGAGCGACTCCGCCGTGACCTGGCTGCTGCGATGCGGGCACCTCGCCGAGTGCCGCGTGCTTGCCCGCTACCGGCCGGCATCCCCCGATCCGTCGTAGCGACGGCAGCACACCAAGAAGCATGAGACCGCCCGTTTCAGGGAACTTGGCTTGATGTTCATCCGACGGTAAACGGTTTTGCAGGCTGCGCGTCCACTATCTGATTTCGCGGGGTGCCTCCTACCGCTAGTGCTCGGCCGTTGGAAGGACAATCCCATGGCGTCTGTCAGCCGCCGCCGGTTTCTCCAACTCGGAGTTGGCGCAACCGCAGCATCTCTGCTCACACCGTCCATCGCTCGTGCGGTGGCGATCGAGGGCAGTCACCGCACTCGCTCGATCCGCGACGTGGAGCACATCGTGGTCTTGATGCAGGAGAACCGCTCGTTCGACCACTACTTCGGGACGATGCGCGGCGTCCGCGGTTTCAGTGACCCCCATCCAGTCACGCTTCCTACCGGCAAAAGTGTCTTCCACCAGCCAGCCGGCAGTCAGGACGTTCTGCCGTTCCATCCGGACGTCGCTAACACCGGCCTGGCCTTTCTGGAGGATCTCGACCACAGCTGGGACGGTGGACACGACGCTCTCAACCACGGTCTCTACGACGAATGGGTGGCGAACAAGACAGCCGCGACAATGGCCTACCTGACCCGGCAGGACATCCCATTCCACTACGCCCTCGCCGACGCGTTCACCATCTGCGACGGGTATTACTGCTCCCTGCTCGGCCCCACTGACCCGAACCGTTACTACATGTGGACCGGAAGCCCTGGGGGCGCGGGCGTCGGGGGTGGGCCAGTCATCGCCAACGACGAGATCGGTTACTCGTGGACGACCTATCCCGAGCGCCTCCAACAAGCCGGCGTGAGTTGGAAGATCTACCAGGATGCCGGCGACGGACTCGACGCGGCTGGCTTCTGGGGCTGGACCGGCGATCCGTATATCGGCAACTACGGAGACAACTCGCTGCTGTATTTCACTCAATATCAGAACGCCAAACCCGGCGACCCGCTCTATGACCGCGCCCGGATCGGCACCAACGCCAAGGCCGGAGATGACTTTTTCCATATCCTCCGGTCGGACGTCGTGCAGGACACTTTGCCAGCCGTCTCATGGGTGGTCGCGCCGGAGACCTATACCGAGCATCCGAACTGGCCCGCCAATTACGGCGCCTGGTATGTGGCGGAGGTCCTGGATGCTCTTACCGCCAACCCTGACGTGTGGAGCAAGACCGCGCTTTTCATCACCTACGACGAGAACGACGGATTCTTCGACCACCTCGTGCCGCCCTACGCCCCAGCGTCTGCCGCCGACGGTGCTTCCACCGTCGACTCGGCCCTTGAGATCTACCACGGTGTATCCGGCTTGCCCGGCGCGACGGTGGGCCAGCCCGGACCGTACGGCCTCGGTCAACGCGTACCGATGATCGTCGTCTCCCCATGGAGCAAAGGCGGCTATGTCACGTCTGAGGTTCTCGATCACACGTCGATAATTCGCTTCGTCGAGCGGCGGTTCGGGGTTATGGAGCCCAACATTTCCCCGTGGCGTCGAGCCGTCTGCGGTGACCTGCTTTCAGCGTTCGATTTCACCGCCGCCGACGATCGGCTGCCGGCGCTGCCGATCACCTCCGGGTACTTTCCACCCGATCGAATCCGTCACCCGGATTTTGTGCCGGTTCCGCCGGCAGCGCAGAGTCTGCCCAAACAGGAGTCCGGCGTCCGGCGCGCGCGTTCGTTGCCGTACGACCTTGACGTCGCGATGAGCCTGGAACCCGGCGGGGTTGGCCTCGAATTCACGAATCGAGGACATGTCGGCGCGGTGTTCCACACCCGGGCCCACCCGATCGGCTCACCAGCCGAGATGCTCGCTCAGATGTTCACGGTCGAGAAAGGCCGACGGCTGCGGACCGTGCTGGCGTCAGCTCCGTCAGCAGGTTACGAGGTCGAAATCCACGGGCCGAACGGGTTCTATCGACAGGCGGCTGGAAGCCGGGCCGTCGCCCCCGACGTATCGACAGCCTCGGCCGGGTCCAGTGCCAACCTTACGATCGTCGTCAGCAATTCCGGCCCGGCGGTCGAACTGACGTTCACCGATACGTACCGCGGTGGACATTCCACGACCCGGCGCGTGCACCAAGGTGGCCGCACTCTCTATACGGCCGGTGGCGTCGATGGTTGGTATGACGTGACGATCACGTCGGGCACCGACTCACAATTTGTGCGCCGCCTCGCCGGTCACGTCGAGAGCGGGCGCCCGAGCATCAGCGATCCTGCCCTTGGCGCCTAGCCCGTCGCATTTGACAGTGATGTCCGCACGCCTATGCCCCTCCAAGTCCCGATGGGCGAGGCGTACCAGATTTCCGCTAACTGTTCATCAATGCGTTGCTTGTCGCTTGCCCACTGCTGGGACCCGATGCGGATCTTGAATGCGTGCGCATTGTGCTCGTGGCCGAGACGTTTCTGCCGGCCACCAACGGCGTCGTCAATTGTGTGCTGCACATGGCCAGGGAACTCGCCGCCGTAGGCCACACCCCAGTCGTCGTCGCGCCCGCAGGTGGCCCCGAATGGCTACCGATAATCGGCCAGGATCCGGTGCCGGTGCACAGCGTGCCTGCGACCCGCGTTCCGGGCTACCCCGGGCTACGTGTTGCCCGTCCGGGCGCCGACCTCACCGAACTCCTGAGCCGGCTCCAGCCGGATGTCGTCCATCTGGCCTCGCCGTTCATCCTCGGCTGGGCGGCAGCAACGGCCATCGAGCGACTCGACCTGGCTTCGGTCAGCGCATTCCAAACTGACCTGTCGGGATTCCTACGTCGGTACCACCTCGGGTACGGCCATCGCGCGATATGGGCGACGCTTCGGCGAGTCCACTCGCGCACCGATCTCACGCTCGCGCCGTCGACCGCCTCGGCCGACCTGCTCTCCCGGCATGGCATCGGCCCGATCGCGCTCTGGCGTCGCGGTGTGGATAGCGAGCAATTTCACCCTCGCCACCGCAGTAACCGAGTTCGAGCTGAACTCGGTTGCCCGCCCGGCATGCTCGTGGGATTCGTGGGCCGCCTGGCGGCCGAGAAGCGAGTCCACCTGCTCGAACCAATTAGCCGACTACCTGGGGTAAAACTCCTCATCGTTGGGGATGGTCCACGGCGGCCACAGCTCGAACGAGTCATGCCGACGGCCACCTTCCTTGGCGCCAAATATGGAGTCGAGCTATCGGAAGTCATGGCCAGCCTCGACCTGCTGCTCAATCCCGGCGCCGACGAGACGTTCTGCCAGGTGGTGCAGGAGGGGCTGGCGAGTGGTGTGCCGGCAATCGTCGCGGCCACCGGCGGCCCGCTCGATCTCGTGCGCCATGGTGTCAACGGCTGGTGGTGGACGGATGACGACCCAGCGACTCTCGCTGCGCTTGTAATTGGCCGCCAACGGGATCGAGCTGGCCTTGCCGCAGCGGCCGCCACGGCTCGAGCTTCAGTCGTCGGGCGATCCTGGGCTTCGATAGCCGGCGAGCTACTCGGGCACTATCGTTCAGTCATAGTGGCGCGAGCGGCCGGCGGCGGCCGGATCAATCACGGGCGGGAGATATTGGATGACGACTCGTTCGCCGTGGCCGGGACCCGCTGATGCGGATCGTGCAGGCAGCAACGTTCTACTCACCCACATCGGGCGGCTTACGGGTGGCTGTAGATCGACTGCGCGCCGGTTATCTTGCGGCCGGGGACGAAGTGACCACGATCGTTCCCGGACCCCTCAATAGCCAGCACGCGGATGTGGCGAAGCTCCGCGCGCCGCTGATCCCCCACAGCGGCGGCTACCGGATCATCGTGAATCGCCGCGCGCTGGTTCGGGCGCTGGACGAAACTGAGCCTGACTTGCTCGAGGTGCACGACAAGGTCTTGCTGCCATGGGTTCGGCTGTTTGCCAAGCGACGTGGCTCGCCGGTGGTGGCGGTATCTCATGAACGGCTGGACGCCACGCTCGGGATGTTCTTTCCCGCGGCCCCGCAGCACATCCGCAGCTGGACTACACGGAGGATCATGCGCGAAACGCTCGCCAACGCCGACTACGTCGTAGTCTGCTCCCGTTTCGCGGCCGCCGAATTCGAACGGTCGTCCCGGGTGCGAATCGTCCCGCTCGGTGTAGACACCGAGCTATTCCGCCCCGATCATCGCGTGGGGTCCCAGCCTGCTTGGCCGGCGCGCCCGCTCCGGTTGGTCACGTCGAGCCGCCTGTCGGCCGAGAAGCGCCCCGACCTGGCGATCGCAACGCTCGCGGCGTTGCAATCGCGCGGCGTCCACGCCGAGCTCACGCTCGTCGGCAGCGGTCCGCAACAGCGCCGGCTGCAACGTCTCTCTGCGGGACTGCCGGTGCACTTCGAAGGCTTCGTCACCCCCGCGCGGCTCACCGAAGTGCTCGCCCGGGCAGACGTGGCACTCGCGCCTGGCCCCGCCGAGACCTTTGGCCTCGCCGCGCTCGAGGCGCTCGCGTGCGGTACGCCGGTCGTCGTCGTAAAGGGTGCCGCGACCGCCGAGCTGATCGAGGATCATCCGCGCGCGGGCCGAGTGGCTCATCTGGATCACCATTCATTTGCCCGCGCAATCCTCGATCTGCTCTCTGATCCGACTCGCCGATGTGCGGCCCGAGCGGCAGCCGAGACCTTTCCTTGGGAGCGATGCATCCGATCTATGCGCGGGATCCATGCGATGGCTGCTCGCCGCGCGGACGTTCCAGTGGCAATGCCCCCGGTGGTGAGCTGAGACGGGTCAGCTGCTCAGACCCGGCGGCTAGACATGCGGCGTGCTCGTTCCCAAGCCGGCGGGTGTTGACGACTCGATCCCGGCTTCGAGGTCCGCGCGGGTGGCCCGCTCGACCAGAACCGGCACAAAGTCGCGCAGAGACCTGCCATCGAACGCCTCGTAATGACCGTTCACGACCTCCTCGAGGGCGTCGGGGGGCACCTCCGGGAATTGCTGGCGCAGTCTCTGGACTACCCGAGATATAGCCTCGCCTTCGCTGGCGGCATGGCGCCGCGAGGTTCGGCTGGTGGACCCGCTCATGACGTCCTCCACGCACCGCTGATCTGGTTGCACAGATATTGGCATCACAGGTGGTTGCGTCGTCAAGAACCTGGACGTGGGATTTGGCCGGACTCTGTCCGACCCACTCAGGTGCTGCCCGCTGCGGCATCTGGTCGACCGTTTGCCTCGCGACGCGCGACAGCCGCGGCCAGCTCGACCCGGGACAGGAGATCCAGCTTCGTGAGGATGCTCGAGACGTGGAATTGCACGGTGCGCCGGGAAGTAAACGTTCGAGAGGCAATGTCCGGGTTCGACAGACCGGCCGAAACGAGCAGGGCGATCTGCTCCTCTGTGGGTGTAAGCGCGGCCCAGCCCGACTTCGGCCGCCGCCGATGACCCCGGACACCGCGGCGGATGCCGTAGCGACGGAGATGGGCGTCGGCTCGCGCTAAGTCCCACGTCGCTTCGAGCGACACGTATCGCCGGGCCGCCAGGTCGAGTTGCGCACGGGCGGCATCAACCGCGCCCTCTCCGGCGAGCTGGACGGCCGCATGTTCCCGAGCCTGTGCCTCGAGTAGTGGCCGTACCGCAGTCGCATAGTCCCCCGCAACGCGTACCAGTTGCTCTGCGTCGTGATCTCGAATCGCTGCGGAGAACGCGGCCGATCGACGCATTGCCGGGCCCGGACGATCGCGAATGTAGCGTTCAAAAGCAGTAATCGCCTCGCTGACCGCGGCCTCGCCACCGCACGACATTCCGAGACCGACCAGCTCGGGCAGAAGATAGTGTCCGCAGAACGCGCGCTGACCGCGGATGCAATCCGTCCAGGCACCCTGAAGTGCCTCGAAGGCCGCCGCTGGACTTCCGGTGGCTAGCGCGGCCAGACCGTCCCCCCAGGCTCGATCGTCAAACGTGTGCCGGACGGACCCTGTGGTCAAGGGCCTGTGGAGGGACGGCACGAGCCGATGGATCGAATCGAGATCGCCGCGGTGCGCGGCGATTAGCGCGGCCAAGCCGTCGATGTGGGGCGAGAGCGCGAGGACGTCGGGCACATCGCGGGCAGCGTCGATCTCAGTCAACGCGTTGTCCCAGTCTCCACGGAGAAACTGCATGCGCGCGACCGACAGGTGAATGAAGCCGAGAAAGAAGCCTCCGGTTCCTCGCTCGGCCATCGCTATGGCATCGGCGTATATCTCCGCGGCTTCCTGGTCGCGATCCAGTTCGACCAAGCAGTTTGCGCTGATCAACCCGGGCAACAGTTGCGCGTCGGCGACGAATTCGGCGTCCTGCTGATATTGGCCGGCCCGCTCAGCCACCTCGAGCGCCTGCGCGAATCGGCCGTCCCAGCGCAAGGCTCCGGCGAAGGCTTGGAGTCCGTAGGCTGCGGCGCGGGCATCGCGGCTGGCCAGACCCATATCTCGCGCTCGCGCCGCCGCCTCCATCGCCGCAGCTGGACCCTCGCTGGAGACGATGTGGAGGCATTGGGCGGTAAGGCCGTAGAACCTTGCTCGCTCAGACTGAATGAGCGTGTCGCTCGCCAGCGCATTCCGCGCCTCGTCGAGCGCTGCTTCGGCGTGCCTTTCGTTCAGCAGGGCGTGCACGAGCGCCCACCGAATCGCCGCTTCGTTGCGGGGGTCCAGCGAGTTCGCTAGGGCCTGTCGGGCGACCTTGCGCACCCGTGCGAATTGGCGCGTGGTGAGCAGCGCGGTCGCCATGGCGGCAGACAGCCGACTCGCCTGCTGTCGCGGGAGATCGACGACGTCGAGGGCGCGGCGGAATAGCTCAAGGGCCTGGTCCGGCGCGCGCACGGTGAGCCGGTCCGCGGCTGCCGCGATCCAGGCGACAGCTTGGCCGTCCAATGCATCGCTGACGAGCAGATGGTGCGCGACGCGTTCGACCGGCGCGCCCGCGACGGCGAGCGCACGCGCCGCTTCGGCATGGAGGGCTTGGCGGGCGGACACGGGGAGCGACTCGTAGATCGCTTCCCGGATGACGTCATGGCCGAATATCAGCCGATCCTGGTCGGTTATGAAGACACCAGCCTCGATCAACTCCTGAATGACACCAAGGAGCTCGAACGCTGGTGTGCCGAGCGTCACCGCTAACTCAGCGACGGTGAACTTCGGACCGAGCATCGCTGCACACGGCAACACCTGGCGGGCGTTCGGAGAAAGGCTGCCGAGTCGTCGCGTGACTGTCTCGATCAGTGAACTGGGGAGCGGTGGGGCATCAGACGCCAGAGGTCCGGCGTCCGCCGCCTCGTCAGTGAGGACGATCTGTCCGGCATCTTTCAACGCTTGCGTCAGCTCCGACACGTACAGCGGATTGCCGCCGGCACCGGACACGACGGTGAGAAGCCTGGGTGTCGGCGGCTTGCCGGCGACCCGTTCGGTGAGTAGCGCGACCGCGGACGAACCGAGCGGCATCAGCGTCAGAAGCTCCAGCTGACGACTGTTCCAGCTTCTGATCAACCCCGCCAACTCGTCCGTCGTCGGAGACGGGCGACACGAGGCGACAATCAGCAGCGGAAGCATGGAGGAGACCACTCCGAGACGATGAAGGACGAGCAAACTCGCCCGGTCCGCCCACTGCAGGTCGTCGACGGCCAACAGCACCGGCCCCATCGCGCACCACCGGTCGACCAGGCCGAGGATTGCTTCCGTGACGAGATACTCCGTGTCGTTGAAGGACGACGCATCGGCCCGACGGTTGGAGCCGTGCAGCATGTCCCAGATCTGGTTCGCCGGCTGATCAGACAGGCCGGCAGCAAGCCCCAGACAACCGGTCATCGCCGCGAACGGCAGCCGCTGCTCGAGCTCCTCGGCGGCCCCCTCCGCGACCCGAATCCCGCGCATTACGGCCTGTCGGGTGAACTCGCCGAGCAGCGCGGTCTTGCCGATACCGGCCTCGCCCCGAACTAGCAGGAGCCCGCCCCGGCCAGATGCCAGGCGCGAGATCAGTTCTGCAGCGCGGGATAACTCGGCCGCCCGGCCGACCAGCGTCGTCGCCGGAGCACCGGCGGCCATGCCCGCGCTCACAAGATGAGTCTGCGTAGTCGGGCGCGGCCGGGCAAGAGAAGGACCTGGCCAGATGGCGGATGTTTTCCGGTTACCGGTGGCGCACGGTGACGTGTGGGTTCGACGTGCTGGCGAAACGACGTCAGCGCGAACCACGGCTGGAGGTCCCGTATGCACCCAACCGGACTGAGCACGGCGGTCGATGTCGCAGTCGTGGGCGGCGGCCAGGCCGGCCTGACGACAAGCTATTACCTACAGGCGTTCGGAATCGAACACGTCTTGTTCGAGCGAGACCGGATCGGAGAGAGCTGGCGGTCTGCCCGCTGGGACTCGTTCACTCTGGTAACCCCGGATTGGATGACGCGAGTGCCGACGCACCGCCTGTCACCTCGCAGCGCGGCAGACTTCATCTCGCGAGACGCGATTGTCGCTGTCCTGGAGCAACTAGCAAGTGAGCTGCCGGTTCGTACAGGCGTCGATGTCATCTCTGTCGTCGCGGGTTCAAACCATTTCCGTCTTCAGCTGCTTGACGGAGAGATCGCAGCCAGGGTCGTCGTTGTCGCGGGCGGCGGGCAGCGCCGCCCGCGCATTCCGGACTGCGCCCACCGGCTCGCCGCCTCCGTGTGCCAGCTCGACGCCAGCCGTTACCGCAGTCCGTCCGACATGCCTGACGGAGCGGTGCTCGTCGTGGGCAGCGGCCAGTCCGGCGCGCAAATCACCGAGGAACTAGCAGCTGCGGGACGGGAGGTATTGCTCGCGACCAGCAAGGTAGCTCGCGTTCCCCGCCGCTACCGTGGCCGCGACATACACGAATGGAGCGTCGAGCTCGGACTCTATGACCAGCCGACCAGTCAGGTCACGGACAAGCGACAGCTGACCGAGGCCCACCCGATGCTGTCCGGCGCCGGGGGCGGCCACACGATCGCACTGCAGCAGCTGGCTCGTTCCGGTGTTCGGCTGTTAGGTCGCCTCGTGGATGTCGACGGTTCGACATTGCAATTCAAGCCGGACCTCGTTGACAACTTGCAGTACGCCGACGCCCGGGCGACAGAATTCAGAGACTCGGTCGACCGGTACATCCTCCAGTCCGGAATCGACGCCGCGGCGCGAGACATCGATCCCGTCGAACAACCCTGGGCCGGTGCAGACGATGCCCAGGTCACACTGGACACGCGCGCAGAGCATATCGGCGCCGTGATCTGGACCACCGGTTTCGGACCAGACCTCGAATGGCTCCACGTACCGGTCCGGTCAGCGACCGGCATCGCGCACACCAAAGGGGTCACCGCCTTTCCCGGCCTCTACGTGGTTGGTTATCCGTGGTTGTCGACCCGCGGATCCGGAATCCTGTACGGCGTCGACGCCGACGCGTGCCGGATCGCCCAACACATCGCTGCCGCGCTCGGTCACGCGACCCCGATGACCGATCGGGACGAGGGCGGCATTCAGTAGGCGCCGATCAGAGAGGCCGTCGATATGACTCGTGATCCGGCCGGTCCATTCGCCCTGGACTACCTGCTGAAAGCCGGCGCAATCCACTCCATGGCGGGCTCGGTGTATCGGTCGGTGGGCATTCTGGGAACGGAGATTGTGGCGGTTTCCCCAGACGCCGACGGCCTCGACGACCTGCACGGACCGGCCACAATCACCGCGGACATCGGGGACCTGACCGTCCTGCCGGCGTTCAGCGACTCCCACGAACACCTCATGGAGGCCAGCCGAAACACCCTGCTCGTTCCCGTCGATCGGGTCCGTTCGATCCAGGAGTTCGCCGATATCGTCGGCGCCGCGGCGCGGGCCGCCGCACCGGGACGATGGATCGCGACGTCGATTGCGTGGCACGAATCCAATCTCGCGGAAAACCGCCTGCCCACAGCGGCTGAGCTGGACGCGAGCTCGCCGGACAACCCCGTGTTCGCGCGGCGCGGCGGCCACCTGGCCATCATCAACAGCGCCGCAATGCGCGCCGCGGGAATCAGCGCCAACACGCCGGATCCACCCGGCGGACGGATCGGACGGCTCCCCGACGGACGACCCAGCGGAGTTCTGGAGGGCGGTGCCGTCTACCGGGTCGCGCCCTTGGTCACGCCACCCTCGACCCAGCAGCTGGCCGGCGCGCTCGCGACGACGTCGTCCGCATACGCCGCCCTCGGCGTCGGCACCATCCGAGAGGCAATGGTCACCCTCGACGACCTGCTCGCTTACGGCGAGGCGACGCGACGCGGCTTGCTCAACGTCCGGGTGCGGCCCTTGATCCGCATCGGAAACGAGCTGTCCGCTGCCGACGCCATCGCGCTCATACAAGGACTGGGCGTCTGGAGCGGTTTGGGCGACGACTGGTTCCGAATCTGGGGACTGAAGTTCGTCCTGGACGGCGGCGTCGAGGGCGGTGCGCTCGAGGAACCGTATGCCAATGATTCGAGCAACTCCGGTCATTTGAACTGGCAACCCGAGGTGATGACTCGGGTCTGCGTCGAAGCGGTACGACGCGGGTGGAAGATCGGAACGCATGCGGCCGGCGACCGCGCCGTGCGGACCGTCCTTGACGTCTACGAGGCCGTGCTCGCCGAGGTCGGCGAGATGTCGCCCTGGACATTGGTGATCGAGCACGCCTTGCTCAGCGACGAGAGGCAGCGCGAACGGGCCGTTCGCGCTGGGATCGGGATAACGGTTCAGCACACCCTGCTGTGGAACATGGGCAGCGAAATGCTGCAGACCTGGGGGGCAGAACGCACCCGCAGGGTCAACCCGCTCGACGGTTGGTTGGCGGCTGGTGCCGATCTGGCGGCCGGAACGGACATCGTCCGCCCGTTCAACCCAATGACCAACGTATGGGGCATGGTCACGAGGAACACCAAGTCCGCGGGAATCCAGGGACCAGAGCACGGCATCAACGTCGCCAACGCGCTCCGCCTCTACACTGCGGGAAGTGCCGCACTCAACGGCGAGGCCAATCGGCTCGGCACGGTGACACCTGGCAAGCTCGCGGACCTCGTCGCCTATCCGGTTGATCCGCTCGCGGTCGAGCCGGACGAGCTTGCTGAGCTGACACCGGCCTGGACCATGCTCGGTGGCCAACCCGTCCACGATCCGGACAAGCGGCTCGTGACATGACTATTACCAGCGAGGCAGCGAAGATCGAAGCGACGGCGACCTCCCTGTCCTGGATCCCATCGCACGCCATCAAAGGAGCTCTCAAGCTGCCTTTTGCCCTGCGCGTCACCCATTTCGATGCGCCGCCGCCGGCGGCGCAGCCGGACGTCGAAGGCCTCCTCGCGGCCGACGCAATCCGGTTTGCCAACCAGTTGCGGGCCTGGATCCATGTCAAAGACGGCCAAGTCACCAACTTCGGCATGGCAGGCGGGGGACGACTGGGCTCCACGACCTTCCGACTCGCGTCCCGGTCGTTGACGTTCGCGGCCATCGCTATGCCGGAGATCAGCGCGCCGCCTGAGGCGTATCCAGACCGGGTCCGCTTCACCCAGACCGCCGGCGGTCGTACCGGCGCCGTGATCCCACGCCGCGTCTCTCATCCGCCCTACGTACGCCTCATGGCGCCGCTCGCCTGGACGACGGTTGCCCTAACCGTCAGAGTCGACGGCTCTTCGGAGGCACAGCTTTCCGGCGCGAGCCCGTTCCCCCGCCACTACCTCTATGACACCGAGGGCCGGCTTACCCACAAGAGCGCCCTCATTCGCTACGAGGACTGGCTGCGGAGCGCGGACGAGAGTGAGAGCCCGTGGGGCGGCACATGGGAATCCGCGCCGGTGGCGGAAGTTCGATCCGGGGTCGAGCGACAGCTCGCGGACGCGATGCTGGCTGCGGGCAGCGTCCGCCAGAACAGCCTGACATCGGGAGCGTTGCTCAGCAGTCGACCGATCGCCGACACCGAAGTGCACTTACTGCTGGACGGGCTCCTCGTCTTCGAACTCGACGGCAACCCGGTGCTCGAGGCCGGCCCCGGAGCGATCTTCGATCCGTCCCTGCGCACTCCGCAGAGCAAACGGCACGTCACCGTCCGAGCAAGAACACCGTGTCGGCTCGCCGTCCTGCGGCGCGACCGGCTGGACAGCGACGCCCTTCGCGGCGTCGCCGCGCAACAAACCGTGCGGCTGCGCGCCACCCAACCGCCCTCGACCCTGACCGGAGGTGCGACGTGAGCACCCCTACCGACCCAGCACCCCATACGATCTCCCGCCGGCCCATCGGCGTGCTCGCCGCGATGGGTACTTTTGTGGTCTTCGTGGCCTTGTTCCTTCCCTGGTACCAGGGCCATGCACCGACCCGAACCGGCTGGAGCGCGGACCTGTACCTGGTGATTCTCGTGCTCGCGATGACAACGATCGGCGGCGTGCTAGCTGCCTCGCTACTTACCAGTCACCAGATCCCTCGCAATGCAGCAATCGCCAGTACGGCATTTGGATTCATCGTGACCATCACCGCGGTGGCTCGACTATTCATCAATCGACCAGGCGTGGACTCGCTCACTGCTCCAGCTGTTGGCGGATACCTCGCGCTCGCCGGAATCAACACCATCAAAGGCGTGGCGATCCTGCTGCTTGTGACTGGTCATCGTGTTCTCGCCAGTCCCCACTGAGTACGGGCACCCGTAGCCCTACCTGAGGCAACGCCACACGAAGGAGCAGCTACGACTTTGGGTCGGATGTCGTGTGACTGACCGTATCTGTCCGGCGTCATCTGATTACACCGGAACGTCATCGACTCGAACGCTGGCGTAGCCAGCCTGTATCACCAAACACATCCGACGCGGTAGATTGTGCCCCGGCACCGCCCGCGTCCGCGGCGCGGACGCCGCCACGGGGGTATTAGTGCCGAACAAGCGGAGTAAGGCGCGCGCGCAGGTGAGCCGGCCGCGACCCCTGCGGCGAGTCGCCGGCAGAAGTCGCGGCACGGGCGCAACTGCGAAACCGACAACGGAGCGACACGGACGAAAGACAGTCGCAGGTACCGCCCGCGCCTGTGCTGCCCGAGCGGTCAGACGCAAAGGCTCAAGCCAGTCGAAGGACCGTAAGCGCCCGTCCAAGCAACGCAAGACATCCCCGGCTGCGGCCAAGCTGAGGCGGGCAAATGCACGTTGGCATCGGGAAGATAACCCCCTGCCAACGCAGGTAGCATCCGCTGCGCTCAGGACATCCGCTGCGACGGAACCGGTTGACGCAGTTGACTCCGCGTCGCAGCGCGGTCAGTTCGTCCCACCGGATTCGATCTCGGACGCGGCGAGGCCACCAGATCGTCCGGCGGCCCGCCACCGGCTGGTGGACGAACGTCTGTCGTTCTTGCGTAGGGGTCCGAGGATGGTCCCGCTCGGCGTCGCCGCGGCGGCGATCGTCGGGGCAAGCGTTATCACCATGACGGTGCTTCACGGGGCGCGAGGTGGCAGCTCACCGGTCGGACACGTTGATCCTTCGCTAGCGGTGCCCGCACCAAGCTCGCAGGTTGCACCGCGGACACTCGGCGCGGCCCCCACGCCGACGTCGAAGGGCGGATCAACCCATTGTGCGGGGTGTGCATCGGCGCCCAATCCTGGCCCGGTTCTTCTTGGTGGTGACCTCCCGTCGTCGAGTCCCGCCGGAGTGACCGCTACGTTCGGTGCTGCCTCCGACGTGGCCCCGCCCCTAGCCGGCGTCGGCACCACTGGTGCGCCGAGTTCCCCCGGTTCGTCGGTCACGCCCTCGCGCACCAGTTCGAGCGCGCGGCCCACGACCACCTCGCCGAGGCCGTCTTCTCCTAAGCCCACCCCGACACCGACATCGAAGCCACCGACCACATCTCCGACGACACCAAACACGACGCCCGCCACCACACCTGCAACCACTCCGCCCACGA
>Ga0081540_1002400_pt1 | contig 15284 bp, 14 predicted proteins | sample TabmetS2T1R1_FD_71024 | JGI IMG/M metagenome (GOLD analysis project Ga0081540, IMG submission 71024) | Tabebuia heterophylla rhizosphere microbial communities from the University of Puerto Rico - S2T1R1 | ecosystem: Host-associated > Plants > Roots > Rhizosphere ... | reverse complement strand
GCGCCATACGGTCGGTCGGTGGCGTCAACGCTACCTGGCGCACGGCTTCAACGGCCTGCAGGATGCACCGCGCTCGGGTCGCCCGCCGCGCGTTTCCCCCCGCTGAGCGCGTCGAGGTGCTGGCGATGGCGACTCGGAAACCGGCCACGTATCATTGTCCCGCCACCCGGTGGAGTCTGGACGACTTGGTCGCCGCGCTTCCGCAGCATCGGCTGCAGCCCATGAGTCGCTCCAGTATCTGGCGTATCCTGGAAGAGGCCGACCTCAAGCCGCATCGGAGCGTCTACTGGCTCAACAGCCACGATCCCGACTTTGAGGCCAAGGCGCAGGACATCTGTCAACTCTATCTCCAGGCGCTGCGCTTCTACCAAGAAGGACGCCTCGTCATCTGTGCCGATGAAAAAACGGGGATGCAGATTCTGCAACGCCGCTATCCCACCCAGCCCGTGCAGCCTGGGAAGCCCGAAAAACGCGAGCACGAGTATATCCGGCATGGCGTGCGTGCCTTACTGGCCTCCTTCGTGGTGCCGACAGGCCAGCTCGTGTGGAATCTGGGCCAGACCCGGACCAGTGCGGATTGGGCCACCCATCTGGCCAATGTTGTCCACCAACTGCCCGCGATGCAGCGCTACGATTGGGTGGTGGATAATCTCAATACCCACTGGAGTCTCGAGGTCTGCCAGCTTGTGGCCCAATGGTGTGCGGTCCCGTTTATCCCCAAGGAGCTGCAGCGCGGCGTCCAGCGGCGCGCGTTCCTGAGCGATCCGACCCATAAGCATGTCTTTCACTTTACCCCCAAGCATGGCTCGTGGCTGAATCAAGTGGAGTTGTGGTTTAGCGTCTTGGCGCGGCGTTTTCTCAAGCGCGGCGATTACGATTCGGCCCAAGATTTTGCCACCCGCTTGACGGACTATCTGGAAGTCTACAATAGCCAGCATGCGCATCCCTATCGGTGGACCTATACGGGCCAACCCTTGGTCCGGGCGACGCCTTTTAGTCAGACCCGCTGCCAGCAGCGTCAGGGCAGAGCATGGTTTAGTCCCCGTCCCAAACCCTTTGAACGGGCTTGCTATCCCCCCAGGCCCTATAAGCGTGCCCCTGCCGCACTGGTAGCGAACTTATAAAATGGACATCTAGGGTACAGGCAATCCTTACAGCACTTGCACAGGTTCTCAAAACGACATAAGGGCGTGTGGAACGCGAGCACCCCATTGAGGTGGTCAGAGGAATGGCTATGGACATTGGCATTGGCTTGGATGCGACTCTGAACCTTTCATTTGCCGACCAAACAGCCCTCTCTCAGGAAGCAGCCAGGTTAGGCTACACGAATATCTGGACCCCGGAAAATACTGGCCAAGATGCCTTCCAGCTCTGCAGCCAGCGCTGGGCTGCAAGCTGTCAGGTGATACCGGAAGGACTGGCTACTGGCATTGGGGTCTCACCCGTGTTGTACCGTACTCCCATCGCCTTTGCCATGAGCGGTGGCACCGTGAGCCAGTTGACGGGGGGCCGTTTCATCATGGGGATTGGTGCTGGAGGTGCGTACCGTCCCAGGACGCGACAGAGCCTTGGCCTGCCACGTCTCTCAACGCTGGCCTTGATGCGAGACTACCTCACAACCGTGCGCAGACTAGTCGCCGGCGATGAGGTCACCTACCACGGGGGAGTAGTGACCCTCCAGGGCGTCAAGCTGGCCATGAGTCCTCCACCCCGTACCCCGGTGTACCTGGGAGCCCTGGGGCCGGAGATGCTCCGCCTCGCTGGCGAGTTAGCCGATGGAGTATGCTTGAATTGGTGTACGCCGGAGCACATCGCTTGGAGCCGGGAGCGCATTGCCGAGGGTGCCATGCGGGCTGACCGGGACCCCCAGCATGTGCAGGTGGTCGAGTATATCCGTGTCTGCGTGGATCACGATGTAGAGGTCGCCCGGAGAGCCTTTGCCCGGTCCACGATGGGCTACGCCCTGGGACAGTGGGTTCCCACGGAACGAGAGAGACGGTTAGGCTATCGGGCCCATTTTGAGCGCATGGGCTACACCGCGGCTCTAGCTGAGCTCGACCAGATGCGACAGCAGGGAGCAACGCCTGACGAGGTTGCCGACGCCTTCCCGCCGGAGTTGCTCAAGCGTGTGGGCTATTATGGTACCCCAGAAGGAGCTGCAATGGCCTTTCGACACTTAGCTGAGGGCCTAGATGTGGCAATTGTCAGGGTAGTCGCTGCGCGCCCTGGTATAACATCGGTGCTTGCAGCGCTCCATGCCTGCCGGCCTGAACTGCTCAATCCTAAATCTAATTCACCACGCCCCTGACCTCAATAGTTCTGGGAGTGAATACAGCGCACCGTGACACAGGCCGTGGCGTCGCGTTCCGCACGACTATCATGGTCAACAAACCCACCACATAAGGTTTCAATGGGGGCCGCGTTTGCCAAAGGTTTAGCCTTGAAAATGGGCTAGACACATGTGCACAAATATTTACGTCCATTGCTCGCGCACATTGAGCAGGCGAGGTTGATCCTGCCTTTGTGATCCACGCATCACCCGCGACTGGAGGAGGTACCACATGGCTATATAAGCTTCCGGAACAAAAAAGACAACTGTGTCAAGATCGTGCTCCGACCATGATCGGGCGGCCTGAGACACACAGCTACCACCCTACTACGGGTTGATGTGTAGCATCAGGCATGGCTTCTCTCACCTTGAGAGCGTCTCTCATTTTAGTAGCTCATCGTGATAGAGTACTATCCTCCCCAATCATTATCCCTCCTGCCCGTCCACCTTCTCGTCTATTACAACACCTGAGACCATTGCACCCATTATGGCATGAAAGTTGCTCAAGCAAGTGTGTGCAATGCGCTGCCAGGGTTGGTGTTATAGGCCGCATACTGTCGTAGAACCACAATCACACTATGCATGTCATGGAGATAAATATCTGGACGGAGGAGTACAAGGTGACGAGCCATCAAGGCACAACTGCTATGGCTGAACCGGCTCCCAGGCTTACGGCAACAGCAGCCAGGGCCTGGAGCATCAGGAACATAGACGTTAGTACCTGTTGCCAAGGGAGCGTGAGTACGCTCTCTGGTGACCTCTTTTGAGACACCTACAGTAGAGGAGCTGCCTTGCTCTCTAGTGTCTTCTCAGAACATTTCTAGGGGAAGCACATGGGCAGCATGTTATCCCCGCGTCGAGAGAAGCCGGGGTAAGAGCCTAGTCCTGGAGGAAGCTGCATCCATGCCAACTGTATCGTCGCCTCGCTCTGGACGTATGAAGACCGATAAGAAACACCCTGCACGTATTGACGGGAACGAGTGCATGGAACTATATCTACGAGATGTGCGGCGCTACAGCGTGCTATCGCGCGCGAGCGAACGGGCTCTCGCCAAGCAAATTGTGGAAAGCCGCACGCAGTGGCAGGAGCAGCTTCTCGAGCACCTCTTGCATATTCCCCTATTGTTGGCCTGGAAACCGCGTATATGTCAGGGGACAGTACGCATGACGTCTCTCTGCCGCCTAGGAGCTACACCCACTATCACTGAGTTCAAGGCTACGTTACAGCGTCTGCGCGCTCTGCGCAATGAGATGCGCCATATGCTCCAAGGGCAAGACATACCGCAGGCTCAGACCGTCGCACCGTTGCAAGCCACCATGCGGGAGTCGCTCCAGGGTCTGGATTGGCATCCGGAATTTCTGCATCGGGTCTGGCATAAATTTCATACCGCCATGACGCGTGCCACGGTCGCTGGGCAGTGCCGGCGCGCCGCGAGTTATGTCGCGACGCTTGGCTATAGTATGGAAGCATTACGCTTGTTGTGGCACGACTTATGCCGCGTCTACGCTGTGATGGAACAAGCGAAACAAGAGATGGTCAACCATAATCTGCGGCTAGTGATCAGTGTTGTCTACAAGTTTCGCTATACCGGCCTCCCGCTCACTGACCTGATTCAAGATGGGAACATTGGGTTGATGCGTGCGGTTGACAATTTTGATTATCGACGCGATCTGAAGTTCAGCACCTATGCCATCTGGTGGATTCGACAGGCTATTCACCGTGCCGGCTCCTCACAATCCCTTATGCGGCTTCCAGAATATTGTCGCGACAACGTGCGACGCGTCCATCAGGTTCTTGACACCTTCATGGTAGAGCACGGCAGGACTCCAACACCTCAGGAAATTGCGCAGCGTACCGATATTCCTCTGGAACGCGTCGCATGGAGCCTGGAGCATACTCCAGAGCAAATCTCCATTGACAACCCACTTCCCGGAAAGCAATGGCCACTCCGTGAGCTGCTTCCGGACACGCGCCTGACCGGCAGCCATGAGGTGCTGGTGCAACATGCTCTTCAGCGCTACACACAAGACGCTTTGGCATGCTTAACGCCGAGGGAGGCAGCGGTTATCTCTCGGCGTTTTGGCCTGGGTGACCGTCCTGTCGAGACGTTAGAACAGATCGGCCGTGATCTGAATATCTCTCGTGAACGTGTCCGGCAGATCACGACAACAGCCCTGGATAAGCTGAAACAGCACAAAGCCATGCTCCAAGCATGCTTGGAGCAATAAGCCACACTGTACTTCTTCTAACAGCTTTAGATAGGCGTGGTGCTAGAAGTCTCACATATCTCCTGGAGGTCGCCCCCAGAGACGGTACGCACTCGAGTTAAAATGCTCAACGGAGGCCGAGTCGTTGTGTGGGTTGGTCATCAGGGGCAAGTTGTGGGCCAAGTTGGTCCCCTCGTTACGGATGCCGGCCCCCTTGAGGGCCACAGCAATATCATAGGCGCCGCACCAGGTAGCGGTCATACCAGCTTGGGTAGCCGCGGTCGCTTCCAGGCAGCCATTTAGGGTCTTCAGGCTGTAGTTTAAAATCGTCAGTCTCAAGGCACGGTGTGATGGATTAGGGCCCAAAAGGGTTTCGTCCAAGTGCTGGCTCGTTGTGCAGGGGCGCCAACTCATGGAGCTAGGTGAGGGCTGTGATGACGTCGTTATCTAGGCGATGATATTTATTTGTAAAAGACTGATACTATCGGTTAGTAGTTGTCTGGATCCAGCCGCTCGATAAACGCCAGTGTTGCCCGCGCGCACTGGACTGCGTCACTCGCCGCGACGTGATAGGAATCGCCAGGCAGCACGAGTAGCTCTGAGTCTGGAATCATCTGCTGCCAAGCGCGCGTTTCGTCCACGCTTGCCAGCCCACTGCCTTCCGTAGTGATTACCAGTGTTGGGCAGGCGATCTTCGATACATCAGCCCGGATGTCGGCGCAAGCGATGGTGGGCATGAAACCGATCTGGGTCGAGGCTGCAGTGCGGCCCATGAATGTCGTCCACCAGGCGACGCCCTCTGGCGGAAACGTACTTCCGAGGCGGCTGGCCATACTCTGCTGGGCCCAGTGCTCGACACCCTGTGGCTGCTCGAACGCCGCGATGAGCGCGGGCACGTGCTCCGCTGCTCCGACGCGGTATGGTGTTGGCGTGCCCACGACGGTTAGCGTGCGCACACGTGCGGGCCGCCGTGCAGCAAAGGCCCGCGCGATCGTGCCGCCGATCTTAGCCCCGACCAGATGAAAGCGCTCAACGTCCAGTGTATCCATCAGACGGCAGAAATCGTCGATGATGAGATCAAGGGTCCAGGAGAAATCGTGCGGCATGGGCGTCGACGCGCCGAAGCCGCGCATATCCGGACGCACGACGCGATACCGGTGCGCAAGCTGCGGCACCCACTTATACCACGCGGCACTGCTCTCGGCATTGCCGTGTAGCAGGAGCATCGTTCCGGGCGTACGCCACGGATCGGTATAGTCATCGACGAGGTAGTGCAAGTCGAGGTTGGGCGGAATGCGTAAGGTCGGCATTGGATGTCCTCTCAATGGCCTGGTATCCATAGCTGGTCACACCGAGCAGCTTACTACCCTACCCCATCCAGCCTAGCCTGTCCAGACCGCTCTGGAGTCCGTTTGCGATGGGGTACACCATGGTAGGTACAGCCGCCCCCAAGGGCTGTACGCCTTGCAGCAGGTGGCCGAAGAGGTGGGGCGAGAGCTGCGAGGCACCTCTCTCAACCTCGATGGCGTCTTTACTTTCACCCACCAGCGCCCGTGCATGTTCAAGGCCGGCCTGCTCCCCAATATCCAAGAGAATCCCCGCTACCGCAAGCTCACTAAGCGCGGGTGCGAGCGGTTGTTCAACGCTGCCATCCATGCGTTACGAGCGCATGGCGAGCAGACCTTTGTGTGGGAAGACCAGGTCAAGTGGTTGCTGTATGATCGCCTGTACGCCTGGGGTCTCTTATTCTGAGAGAGGAACAGCTTTATCGGTCCGCACAGCGCGCTACGGCCCCCATTGGCACGGCATACCCCCATCCGCATGGACGTGCATTTCTCGATCTTGTGCTTCGCGCGGAAGACCGATGGCATCATTTTTGCTGTGACGTGACTTCCAGAAACGGACGATGAAGTACTATCACTTTTGCCTATGTTGCCATCGCCCTGCACACTCGATCTCGTTCGGCCATCCGTACCGACAGAACGCGGGGCATGGGTGCACTATCGGTGGCACAAGCATCATAAGGAGCATGGCTATGGGGAATATGACCGACACGATCAAAAAGGGCATGAAAGACGCAGCAAGTACGGTGAAGCATGCCGTGGAGAAGGGGAAGGACGCTGCTGTACGGGCAGTGGACAAGGGCAAGGCTGTGGCGGCGCGGAGCGCGGAGAAAGTGAAAGAGCAAACGGACCGGGCTGCGGAGAAGATCAAAGAGGCCTAAAGGGATCGTCCACGCTGCACGGGGCGGCGTACCCGTTGCACGGGTGGCTGACCTGCGGCGTGTGCATCCTTCCCTGATGGAGGCATATAAGGAGCACGTTTATGCGAGAACATGTACGGTGGGGTCTGTGGGGAGGCCTGTTGGTGGTTGGAAGCTTGCTGGGGGGTGGCTGTACAGCGGGCAGTCCCCCCGTCGCGCTGGAGCAAGCCCGTACCGCCTATGCGCAAGCGGAGCAAACGCCTGCGGTGGTCGCGAATGCCCCGGTCCCCTTACAGGAAGCGAACCAAGCCCTAGGGCGGGCGGAGCGTGTGTGGGCCGACGACCACGATACGGAGGAAGTGCAACACCTTGCCACCCTCGCCAGCCAACGGGTAGCCATTGCCCAGGCCGCGGCGGAGAAGAAAATAGCCGAGACGCAGATCCAGCAGGCGACGGAGGAGCGTGATCGGGTCCTCCTCGACGCGCGGACCCGTCAAACCCAGCGGGCGCAACAGCAGGCCCAAGCGGCCACCGGCCAGGTGCAGCAGTTACAACAAGAATTGGCTGCCCTCCAGGCCAAGCAGACAGACCGGGGCTTGGTGGTCACCCTGGGTGACGTCCTATTTGAGACCGGCAAAGCCGATCTCCGCCCGGGCGCATTGCGCAATCTGTATCCGCTGGTAACCTTTCTCCAGAAGTATCCCGAGCGCCGGGTGGTGATCGAAGGCCATACCGATAGTGTCGGCTCCGAGGCCTACAATCTGGACCTCTCCCAGCGTCGGGCGGACGCAGTACGGGACTTCCTGCTCCAGAATGGGGTAAAGGCAACGCAACTTACCACGCACGGCTATGGGAAGGCGTCACCGGTCGCCTCCAATAACACGGCGGAGGGCCGGCAGCAAAACCGACGCGTCGAGCTGGTCATCTCATAGGCCTGCACAGGCAGCGTGAGACATGGTCGTCTCTGGCATGAAAGCAGGGTGAGTTCAACACCAGCTCAGGGACATTGCGCTGCGTCCAAGGGCTGGCACCCCCGCGTGGGACGGGTGAGCCACTGTATGGCGCGCTGGTCCTGTGCCACCATGGTGTTGCAGTATGTACCCTGGCAGCTTGCGATGGCTATCCTCTCCGCTTGCTAGTCACTCTTGCTGGCTACTTCACTGGCGTCACTGCCGTCAATCGTGCTCGTCTCATGATGTCGTGTTGCTTATGAAGCGAGATCATACCGCAAATGGCCTCAAATGAAAATTTGCGACACGACCCGTACGCAGGCCTCCCTGCAAGCCGCGGAGCTCTGCCTGGCACATGGGTCGTTGGATACGAAGAACAGTATGAAGATGAAGACGCGCCCATTTATGTCCATCCGCCCCACGCGATGACGGCAGGTGTGGAGGACGACGGCCCATAAGAGTATGGTTGCTGCTCAGACCGTCGCTCAAGGCACGGAAAAAGAGGCTGTTTGAGTATTTTGACTCTACAGGTTGCAGTTTGGAGTTGTTCACAGTGATCTGCTATCTCTCCTTATGATCCTCTATCGCCTGGTGTGTGGAAAAGCTCGACATGTTATAATGCATGCCAATTATTGGTGTGCTCAGATCGAGGAGGAGAACAGATGGCAAATAACGATATTGCTTTGATGGCGCACTTGATGCGGCGCGCTGGATTTGGAGCCCAATATGATGAACTCGAAGCCCGAGCTGCGGAGGGGTACGAGGCCACGGTCGAGGAACTCCTGAATCCCGAAGACCATTCGAATGGACTGGAGCTGGATCTGGCAGAACGGTACTTCATCGAATGGAATCACTTCACCCGCGGTGTTCCGGAATACTGCACGTTTCGCATGATCAACTCCAAGAACCAGTTAGAAGAGAAGATGGTGCTCTTCTGGCACGGCGTCTTGTGCACCGCTGACAGCAAGGTGCAGAGTTACGTCACATTGTATGGGGAGTTGGAGATGTTCCGCCGCTGTGGGATGGGCAGCTTCAGGGATCTGCTGGTCGAGATCTCCAGAGACCCGGCTATGGTGTACTTCCTGGACAATTGCCTGAGCCACAAAGGGGCGATCAACGAGAACTACGGACGCGAACTGTTGGAGTTGTTCTCCATGGGTGTGGGCATGGACGGCAAGTTCAACTACACCGAGAAAGACGTCAAGGAATGCGCCCGGGCTTTTACCGGCTGGACCATTGCCAACGGCATCCCCGGACAGCCCTATGGCCGCTATGCTGGAAAATTTGTCTATAACCCCGCCGACCACGATGAGGGCGAAAAGACCTTCCTGGGCCACACCGGCAATTTCAACGGTGAGGACATCATCGACATCATCTGTCAGCAGCCGGCCACAGCCCGCTTCCTCTCCCGCCATCTGTACAATTACTTCGTCGCCGACGACGCGCAGGTGCCGGCGTGGATGGACACCCCGCCGCAGGACCCGGAGACCATCAAGATGCTGGAAGATGAGTACTTCCGGTCCGGATATGACATCCGTTCCATGCTACGGGTGTTGTTCAACTCCGACGCCTTCAAGAACGCCCGCTTTGCCAGGATCAAGAGCCCGATAGAGGCGGTGATCGGCACGATGCGCCTGATCGGCGATTGGACCGAGCCCAAGCCTGGCTTTGAACCCATATTCGACGAGATGAAACATATGGGGCAGGAGATCTTGAACCCGCCTTCTGTCGAAGGCTGGCATACGGGCAAGGAGTGGATCGATGGTGGCACCCTGGTACAGCGCATTAACTTTATCGCTGACCGCGTAGGTGATCTCAACTACCCGGGCGTCCAGGATATCATCACAAAGCTGGCTGCTGAAAGTCCCACACTCTCCCCGGAGGCTCTGGTGGACGGTTGCCTTCGCATGTTGGGGCATTACGCATTAGCCGATGAGACCCGCCGCATGCTAGTAGAGCATGCCCGGAAGAGCGGTGTGTTGCGCACCGATACGGAGGAGTTCCCACCACAAGTTTGCCAGATGTTGCAGATGATCGTCGCGACCAAGGAATATTTGTACGCCTAGACTACAACCTCATGTGATGAAGGAGCAATGCATGACAGCTAACAAAAAACCCCCGGTGCTGGTAGTCCTTCAGATGTCGGGTGCCTACGACGCCCTGAACACTTTCATTCCCTATAGCGATCCCCTATATATGGACTACCGGCCGGTGTTGAAAGTGGAGCCGGAGCAGGTCCTGGCCGTCAATGACGAGGTCGGGTTTCACCCGGCTATGGCGCCGCTGAAGGCGTTGTACGACCAGGGGAAAGTGGCCGTGCTGCAGGGTATCGGCTATCCCAACCCCATTCGCTCTCACTTCCGCTCTATGGATATCTGGCATACCGCCGAGCCCGCAAAAATGGTTACCGATGGCTGGCTGGGCCGGGCCATCCGTGACCTGGACCCCAACAAGGAGAACATCCTGACCGCCGTCAACTTTGGCCGCGGCCTTCCCAGAGCCCTTGCCGCCCCCGGCGTGTCGGTGGCCTCGGTAGGCAACCTGGAGACCTACGGGGTGCTGACCGGCATCCAGGGTGAAGACCAGCGGACGGAAGCCCTGGAGATCTTCGCCAGAACGTACTCGCCCGCGATCGGCTCCGGCGCGGTGAATGATTACCTGTCCCAGACCGGCCTGGATGCCCTGAAAGGCGCCGACATCCTCACCTCGGCACCGCAGATGTACTCCTCCACCCAGGAATACAACCGCGACCTCTTTGCGCAATGGCTGAAGAACATCGCCCAGGTGCATCTGGCGGACTTCGGCACCCGGATTCTGTACACCGGTGTGAACCCGGGCACCTTCGATACCCACGCTAACCAGAACATCACCTTCCCCAAACTGTGGAATGATGTAACCAGCGCCGTCAGTACCTTCTACCATGATCTGAAGGAGCACCATGCCAATGAGGAGGTGGTGATCCTCATGTTCACCGAGTTCGGCCGCCGGGTGAAGGAGAACGGTTCAGGCACAGACCACGGCTCGGGCGGCGTGGCCTTTGTGATCGGCGATGCGGTCAAAGGCGGTCTGTATGGGGAGTATCCTTCCCTGAAGCCTGAGAAGCTGGACGAAGGCGATCTGCAGTGGAACAACGACTTCCGCAGCACCTACGCGACGCTGCTGGAGCAATGGATGGGCCTGGACTCCAAGGCTATTCTGCGGGGCTCCTTCGAGCAGTTTGATTTCATCAAGGGATGACGAACTACTGCATAGGGCTGATTACCCCCGCCAAACTGGCGGGGGATAGTTGCTGTGCGCAGCGCCTAGCGGGGTATTTAGCCGTACGCAGTCCTCGCTGTCAGGGTTGAGGCAACTGGTGCGTCGGATATCTGTGTGAGGTAAACATGGTTACGCAAATTGAACCGTTAACATTCCAGTATAGCCATACGATCGGACGGCAAGAAACCCGGGGTGGGAACGGGTTCTTCCATCCGGTGGCAGTAGCCCGGGGCGAAGGTAACCGGCTGTACGTGCTCAGCCGTGGTACTGAGACCCCGGTGTTTTGGCCCTGCAAGCGGGTCACCATTTGCACTATAGACGAAGAATACATTGGACAGTTCGGTGAAAAAGTTCACCCTGAGGAGGCCGTTCCCTCCGCCCGCGATGGCGCCTTCTTCTGGCCTACATCGGTCGCGCTGGACAGCCAAGGCAACGCCTACGTGGCCGATGAGTGGCTCAACCGCATCTCCGTCTTCACCAAGGACGGAGACTGGATCGGCAAATGGGGGACGCCCGGTGCTGGCGACGGTGAAATTAACCGTCCCTCCGGTCTGGCCTTTGGTGCGGATGACAACCTCTATATGGTGGACAGCCGGAATAACCGGATTCAGGTTTTCACCAAGGAGGGGAAGTTCTTATTCAAGTGGGGCAGCAGCGGCAGCGGTGACGGCGAGCTCAACATCCCCTGGGGCATCGATATTGACAAGCATGGGGATGTGTACGTGGCCGATTGGCGCAACGACCGCATTCAAAAATTCGCCCCCGATGGCCGGTTCCTGATGAAGTTTGGCACGTCTGGCAAGGGTGATGGCGAGTTCAATCGACCCACCGGCGTCGCCGTCGATAAGGATGGCACCATTTACGTCACCGACTTCAAGAACGACCGCCTGCAGGTGTTCGATGCCGATGGCGACTTTATCACCAACCTGGCTGGCGAGGCCACGCTGTCCAAGTGGGGCAGAGAACGTGTGGAACTGGATCCAGTGATGATGAAAGGCAGGGAGCGAGCCCAGGGCCTGGCGGAGCGTGAGAAGCCGTTCCAGGGGCCAATAGCGGTAGACGTGGATGATGAGAATCGGGTCTTTGTGGTGGAGTGCGCACGCCACCGCCTCCAGGTTTTCCGCAAGCAGTCTGCCATATTCGCTGGTGGTCCCGTGTAAGTGAACATTCTACCGCCTGAAGGCGATGGCTGCGGGGCACGACTTAAGTCGGTTGTTTTGACTAAAGCCGATGCCCTACCCGCTTAAGCGGGCTGAAGTCGAGGGGGTAGCCTTTCTTAAGACCGATTGGCAAAACTTGTGACCAGTTACTTATGAGGAGTGGAAGGCCGTTCAGTCCTGGACTGAACCCGCCTCCCTGCTGGAGCTCTGGTCCAGGCCATAGCAAAATGCCTTAGAGCGAACCTCTAGCCTGCTCGACAAAGCTGATGGTGCGGCGTTTTTCCGGCGCTCCATTGCGTACCAACTTCAGGGTCAGCTGCACGGTCTGCAGCTGTGCGAGGACTTTGCAATCGTTATTTCTACTGTCCTTGCCATAGAGCACGAGGAGACCCGGGGAAAGGTAGCCAATTTTCGACACGAGAATAGGCTCCTCACCCTGGGCGTGATAGTAAATTTCTAGCTGCTCGCTTTCTCGCAATTCAGTTTGAGTAATCTCAATCTGCTGACGCAACTGCTTGAAAAATTCATCTGCCAGCTCGTAATACACGCCTTTGAGATATTCCGACGTTGGTACAAGGCCTTGAAAGAGACGTTCGAGGTGTTCGTACATAGGCAACTCCTTGTGTGCATAGGAGGCTGCTAGCTGGCAGAGCTCCCCAGCTACTGTAGCTAACCATGCAGCTGTCCCGCAAGGCCCGCGACGCCAAGTCTGGCTCCTCGGTATGCACCTCATCAGCGCTTTATACGCGCGTTCGTCCTCGCACCAGTCCCATCACTAGGGAGATAAGGAAAATAACTAGGAAGATATAAAACAATATTTGCGCAATACCCGCCGCCGCCCCAGCAATACCTGCAAAGCCGAATACAGCGGCTATAAGCGCAATTACCAGAAAAGTCACAGCCCAACCTAACATATCTCTTCTCCTTCTTGCATTATTTTGTTGCCGTGCGGCGGACGCTACTCCACATCGGCATACCCTGCGCATCCCGTAGCGTTATGACCTGCCCATCAAACTGTACTTCACGTGCCATGAGCACCGGCTGCCCATCAATCTCGGCCCGAGCACCGGTGATCTGGACGCGGGTGTTCTCTTTCACGTCGAGATCTTGGCGTTCCAGGTACCACGTTGGGCCGACCTGCACACGCGTGTTCTTCCCATCATCTGTCTGCACCAGCATCTGCATACCAGGGGCCATGCCAGGCATAGGAGCACTGGTCTCTATGCTGACAACTTGACCGCTTATGATCTGTTCTTTCGCTGGGTCATAGAGCCGACCATAGGGCGTATCCACGCCCCAACCACCGCCTCTCGTTTCGCCAGCAGGAACATTCACAGACTCTTTGCCCTTTTCATGGGCGGGTACTGGCTGCAACGTCTGAGGCGACACATTGAGCACCAGTGACTTGCCGTCGCGCGCTACCTCAAGGGCATTCCAGGGTACCACGACGGTCTTTTCCCCCATCCCTAGAAATCCGCCGATAGCCACCACCCCATACATCACACGTCCGGTGTGCGGATCAAGCATGAGGTGCTTTAGGTCTCCGACATCTTGGCCCTGTGGATTCTTGACGTCACTACCTAGCAAGGTTTCGGTCGACAGCAGCACCCCCTGCACTGCTGTGAGCGCGTCAGGTTTGTGGTCTGACGCTGAGGGATAACTTTGAGAGCTTTGACTGGCAGGTTTGCTTTGCTCTGGTAGCGTTGATTGCTGCGCTAAAACACCAGAGGCCAGAGTAAGACTGAGCACAGCCAGCATGCCAGGAAAGACGCTATGCTTCTTCATACGTGATCCCTTCCTTCATACGCTTCCCTCTGATGGTCTCTGTGGGCAAGATCTATGCCAGTACGTTGCGTACTGAGCATTCCCTCGTGCGGACAAGGCGAGTGGCCTAAGGACGTCTCTATAGTACAATTGGTTAAAAATTTCTATCGCAAATTAAGAGGGTATTTGTCTCATTTTGAGAGAGACGTATAGGACAGGATAGGATTTCTGGTACTTCTTATGCCGAACTATACGCTACCACAGCTCATCGTTGTCACGCCAGGGACGGTTGTATCGTCCCTGATCGTATGGGCCTAGCTCCGCCGCCAAGAGGAGGCCAAGCAGCACACCAATCCCTCCTGTCACCAGGAGCGCCTGGAGGGGCCGCTGGTGGATCTGGCCTTCTATGGTCCGGTTCAAATCTTGAAGGCTCTCGTGCCCCTGCTCGTAGACCTGGGTCTCCGCCTCCTGCATGGCCTCCTTAGCCTGAGTCCCCACGTCCTGCGCAGTCTCCTTGACATAGGTTCCCATCTCCTGCACCGCCTCTTTGACCTGAGTCCCTACATTCTGCATCTGTGTGCCCAATGTCTGAGGCTTGTCATGACTTTGAGCGCCCGTCATGAGTGTATCCGTTTTCGCTCAATTTATCGCAGTTTGTAGGAGTGTAAAAACGTCCTGAAAATGTGAGAATCTCCCGCCCGTTGCAGAACCAGTTACACGAGCCCAGGAAATTCTCAGCCATGCCGGTGCTCTCAATACGTCCACCACCTCTTCAACGTTGATCAGTGTCAAGCCTACATCCATACGCTGCGGTGGAAAAATCGGTCGCTCCAGTGTCCCCGGTGTCAGAGCCATGACGTGGATCCGTGGGGCAATTACCACTACCGCCCCGGGTGCAAACGCTCCTGGTGCAACGGCTGCCAGCGGACCTTCAACGACCTCACGAACACCTTCCTCCACCAGAGTAAGCGGTCGCTGGCGTACTGGATTCTTGCCACCTTCCTGTTGTGCCTGTCCTGCTCGTCGCGACGGATTGCGCGAGAGTTGGGGGTGCATGGCCGTACGAGTTATCGCTGGTGCTGGTGGCTGCGCAATATGGCCCTCTCCTATGAAACCGACCGCCGGTTAACAGGCACAGTGGAAGCGGATGACCTCTATCACACCGCCGGCAACAAGGGGCAAGCCAAACACGGAGGGAAAAAGCCCCTGGGGCATCGAGCCCGTAGTCGCCGTAAGAAGCGCGAGCCGGGCCGGGGGCATGACGACAAAGACCGGCCGGCCATCATCGCCTGGGTCAGTCGCCAGGGGGCGGTCGTCATCCAGGCGACCCGCGATTTCACGGTCAAGACGGTCCAGAAGGTGGCTGACCTCGCCGTACACGCGGGGAGTCGTCTCTACACCGACTCGGCGAG
>Ga0081540_1002399_pt1 | contig 15285 bp, 13 predicted proteins | sample TabmetS2T1R1_FD_71024 | JGI IMG/M metagenome (GOLD analysis project Ga0081540, IMG submission 71024) | Tabebuia heterophylla rhizosphere microbial communities from the University of Puerto Rico - S2T1R1 | ecosystem: Host-associated > Plants > Roots > Rhizosphere ... | reverse complement strand
AGCTCGGCCGCAATCCCGCCCGGATCACGCTGGCCCTGGCGACGTTCGCCCACCAGCACGCGGGGCAGCGGATCCGCGTCGTCACCGAACCGCTCTGGCCGGGGCGCACCGACGCGGAAGCCGCTGAGGTAATGAAGCACGAGGCCCTGGTCCAGCTGGCGGCCGGCGGGGTCGGCGGCCAGATCCTGTGTGCTTACGACGCCGGCCAGCTCAGCCGGGCGCGCATCGACCGTGTCTGCCATGCCCACCCGGAGATCCTCGAACGCGGACGGCTCCGGCCGAGCGGCGGCTACCAGGCGGGCGCCGGTTCCCTGCGCGAGGTTGACCTGCCGCCACCGCCGGCCTGGGCGGAGTTCATCGCCTACCGCTCCGAGCTTCGCTCCGTGCGGGAGCTGGCTCGCCGCCACGGTGAGCGGGCGGGCCTGTCCGCCAACCGCTGCGCCGACCTGATCCTGGCGGTCGGCGAGATCGCCGCCAACACGCTGGCCCATACGGCGGGGGGCGGCACGGCGCACATCTGGACGTCCGGGCACGAGGTCGTCTGCCAGATACACGACGGCGGGCGGATCACCGACCCGATGGCCGGGCGGAAGCGGCCGCCTCCGGATTCGCCCGGGCAGGGACTGTGGGTGGTGAATCAGGTCTGCGACCTGGTCGAGACCAGCAGCGGCCCGGCGGGCACCACCACCCGGCTGCACATCCGCCTGGCCGGCAGGTAGCGGCCCACCGGCGGCCTGCGGATGGCGGCGTCAGACGCCGGGACGGAGAAGACCGGGTTCGCTGTGGCCCCCGGGAAGTTCCCCCAGTTCCTGGGCGGGATCCGCCAGGGTGATCCCCGAAGGCCCGATCTTGAACGAGCGGATGGAGTCGGCGTGGTCGCTCGCGCGGGTCTTGATGACGGCGATCGACCGCATCTGCGACCCCGGTCCTATGTCATGGCCGAGTATGATCACGTTGTCGGACAGGTGAGAGATCGCCAGATCGGACAGGTGGGCCGTGGACGCCTCGGCGGTCTCCATCGTCATCAGCATGCTCACGCCCTGCCGGGAGAGCCGCTGCGTGAGCGAGTAGACGAACTCACGGAACCGCGTCTCATCCGGGGATGCCACCTGCAGATCCATCAGGCTGTCCACCAGAACACGCCGGGCCTTCGTCCGCTCGACCGCTTCCAGCAGTTCGTAGACCCACTGGTCGATGTAGATATCGACCGGCGACCGGTACATCAGCTCGACGGGCCGCCCGTCGACCGACCACCCGAATCCGCGCGCCATCCGGTTCAGCTGCGAGGGGTTCTCCTGCAAGGTGGCGATGACCCCTGGCTCACCCCGCCGCGCGCCGCCCACGATGAAATGCAGGCCCAGAATGGTCTTCCCGGATCCGGACGGCCCAACGACCAGGGTTGATGCGCCCGGCCAGTAGCCTTCGCCGATCATCTCGTCGAGCGCCGCGATCCCGGATGACATCCGCACGTCGCCCAGCGAGTATCCCGCCCCCGACGGCAGGTCCGCGAGCCGGGGGAACACCTGTATGCCCTGGCTGCTGAGCCGGTACGCATGGCGGCCGGACTGGAAGCCACTGCCCCGGAGCTTGCTGACGTTCAGCAGCCGTATTTCCCGGTTGCCCATCTGTACCGCCGCAAGGTTCACGATCGCGTCCGCGACGGCGAACTCCGGCATCGCCGCGATCTCGGATTCGCCGTATTCACCCACCCAGAGCGAGGCGGCCGGGACCGCGGTCAGCCGCCCGGTCAGGTCATGCAGGAACGTCCTGAACTCACCGGGCCCCTCGGCGAACGCCTGCAGGGCCTTGAAGCTGTCGATGACAACCACTCCGGGGCGGCGTTCCCTCAGAAGGGCCCCGATCTGGTCCGTAACCCCCGCCAGGCCGTCGCGGTTGACGGTCAGCCCGAGATCTTCGTAGAAGACCGATCTGCCTATCTCCGCGCGGTCGAAGAAATCCAGGGTCTGGCCGAAGCGCACGATCTTCTCCAGCGGCTCGGAGACCGTGGACAGGTAGACGGCCGGGCGGTCCGGGCTGGCGTTCCGGAAGACGTACTGCTGTGCGACGATCGTCTTGCCGGCCCCCGGCAGCCCGGTGATAAGGCTGATGCCGTTGGCGGGCAGGCCTCCCCCCAGCACCTGGTCGAGACGGCCGCTCCCGCTGCGGAGCCTGCCGGTCACGGCACGGGCACCCGACTGGCAAGGAACGCGCTCGACTGCAGCAGGTCCCTGACGGTGGACACCAGGTGCAGGGGCTCAACCGGCTTCGGCAGGAACGCATCCGCGCCGGCCTCAAGGGCCTGGTCCCGGGACTCCAGCACCGACATGGCGATGACCGGTACCCCAGCACGCTCCTTGAAGAGCCGGCACAGTTCCAGCCCGCTGCCGCCAGAGATCAGCAGATCGACGATGACGAGCGAAGGCGAGCCCCGGCTGAATGATTCCCTGGCCGCGCCATCGGTCAGGGCTATGTCGACCTCGAAACCTTCGGTCCTTAGGAAATACTCCTGGAACTCGGCGGAATAAGGGTCGCGCTCAGCAAGGAGAATGAGCAGCCGGGCGGCCGCACCGGACGGACGGGGTCCACGGGAATCCTCGTCCCGCTCCGCCAGCAGCCGGTGAGCATCGGCGGCGCTGGCGCCCTCGGCCATCCGGCTTCTGACAAACTTGAGCTGCTCCACCTGATCGCGGCTGTAGAGCCGGTGGCCGCTGGCGTTCCGTTCCGGCACGACCAGCGTGTACCGGTCCTCCCAGGTGCGCAGGGTCGCCACCGGCACGCCCAGCATCCGCGCCACGGCGCTGATGCTGTAGACCGGGCGTCCGGACTGGCCTGTCCCCATTGTCTGCTGCATGCTATCTGCTCATCGAATCCCGGCTACTTCGGCCTTTCGTTGGTCCGCGGCATTGGCAGCGCAATGCGCCGGCGCAGGGCTAGCCAGATCCTTCTCATATCCTCGGCAGCGCATATGCCCGGCCAAGCCTACACCGGAGCGGAGTACGGCCCGGATGGGTCAGGCCTGGTCGATGCGCATGCGGATGGCGGTGCCCCACGGCCCGGTGCGCAGCTCGACCAGGTCACAGATCTGGTTGACCACACCCAGGCCGTGACCGCCGTTGGCGGCCGCGGAGGCCGGGCGCCGGCCGGCCAGCGGGTCGGGGATGTGGCCGGTGTCGCAGATCTCACAGACGAAGCCGGTCGTGTCCCGCCACATCCGGAGCACGCCGGGGGCCCCGGTGTGGCTCACCGTGTTGGTGGCCACCTCGTTGACGGCGATCGTCAGATCTTCGGCCCGCTCGCCGGGCAGGCCGGCGCTCAGCGCCCGTTCCCGAACCAGGCGCCGGAGCACGGGCAGGTCTCCCGCCCCGAAGTTGATCTCCTCTGCGCCCGCCGGGGCGGCGGGCAGCCGTTCCCCCGCGATCGCGAGCGCCGCCGCGGTACCGCTGTAGCGCGGGCTCACTCGCGTACGGCCGCCGGCCAGCAGATGAGGGTGGGTCGTCTCGGCACCGGCAAGCACGGCCTGGTCGAGCCCGGCGACCTGGTAGGGGCACAGGATGGCCGTGGGCACGTCCGCAAACGCCGCGTTGATGAGGGCTTCGTGCCTGGTCGCTTCCTGGATCTCCGCCGGCGAGCGCCCGGGCCACAGGGGTTCGCCGACGAACCGTGTGCGCCCGCCACGGTGCGCGTCGGTGAAGCGACGTACGGCCGGGATGATGCGCGAGGGGTTACGGCCGAGCACCGACATGTCCCGGAAACGCACCGTCCCGTTACGGCTGCCGAGGCTGGCCCGGATCAACTCCAGGTTGCCGCGCGGGACGGCCACCAGCGCCGGTTCCCCGGCGGTCACGCCCTCCTCCAGGAACGAGGAGACGACGTCCACGTACTGGTCGGCGGTGTCATAGAAGAACGCGGAGTGAACCAACCCCTCGGTGGGCGCGTAAGAGTTGGTCATCATCGTGCGCCAGCCATCACCCTCCGGGAGGGGGTTCGCTCTCACCACCGTGGGCCAGCACGCGCTCCGGTCCGAAATGCCGCAGAAAACGAACTTTGCCCCAACCAATCCCGTTGCTCATGTTACCAAGGCCTTGAGCCATCCGCGGCCGCGGCCGGGAGCATGTCGGCGCCGGGCGCACCGAACCGCGCCGCTCCGCCGACGGAGCGGGGGGCGGCCGCTGACCGTCCGCCGCGCACGACTTCGCAGCTAGCAGCGCACCTCCACGGCAGCCGTGTCCGCATCCGCGCACCCCGGGCCGACAGGCTCCGCAGCAGTCCGTTTTCCGGCCGGCATCCAATACGGCGATTCACTCCAAGCTCGCTGACAATTGGCGCGCAATGGCCCAGGATGGGTCTTCGGTAGTGACCGGGCGTGGCGAGCGCGGTAGTACCGGTTGCACGTAGCGCCGGGTCCCGCCCCCGTACCGATCCAGGAGTGTCCACATGGGCTTCTTGAGTTCCCACGGCGCAGCGCGGGCGCGCCGCGCGCGCCGCACGATCTGGTTCACCTTCGCCGCGATGGTGGCCGGGCCGGTCGCGTGCCTGGTGGTGCTGTGGGCGCTGGTCCTGGGCGGCGTCCTCGGCGGGGCGATGAGCGGCCCCGACACCCCGGAGCACGACCACCAGGTCCTCGTGGAATTCGTGGTCGTGGTCGGCATCGGCCTGGTCATCATCGTCGCCGGGGTGACGCTCATGGGCTTCTTCGCGCGCCGCATCGCGCGTGACATCACCAGTCTGGAGGCGACGGCACGGCACCTGGCCGAGGAGGAGATGCCCAGCGTGGTGGAACGGCTCCGGCGGGGAGAGCAGGGGGTCGTGCCCGCCGAAGCCACGCCGCAGCTGCGCACCAAGACGGCCGAGATCGCCAGTGCCGAGGCCGCCATCACCAGCCTCCAGCACACGGCGGCGGCCGCGGCGGCCGCCGAGACCAGCCTGCGCAACGGCATCGGGCGGGTCTTTGTCAGCCTGGCCAGGCGGAACCAGTCGCTGCTGCAACGGCAGCTGCGCATGATCGACGCGCTGGAACAGAAGGCAGCCGACCCGGCGACGCTGGCGGACCTGTTTCCGCTTGACCACCTCACCACCCGGATGCGGCGCCACGCCGAGGGCCTGATCATCCTGTCTGGGGCGGCGCCCGGGCGCTCCTGGAGCGAACCGGTGCCGGTCATCGACATCATCCGGGGGGCGGTGGCGGAGGTCGAGGACTACAAACGGGTCACGGTTCTCACCAAGGCCGAGGATGCGGTGACCGGCCTGGCCGCGGCGGACATGATCCACATGCTGGCCGAGCTGATCGAGAACGCGACGCTGTCCTCACCTTCCGGCACGCGCGTTGAGGTCAGGGCGGAGCGGGTCGCGAACGGCTTCGCCATCGAGATCGATGACCGGGGCCTGGGCATCGAGGTCGACCAGCTGCACACGATCAACAAGCGGCTGGCCCGGCCGCCCGATTTCGATCTCGCCAATGCCGACCAGCTCGGCCTGTTCGTCGTGGGCAAGCTCGCCGCCCGGCACGGGGTGCGGGTCGCGCTCCGGCCTTCTCCCTACGGCGGCACTACCGCGGTGGTGCTCATGCCCAACAGCATCGTCGTGCCACTCAACGAGGCGGAGGCGGACACGCACCCAGATCTCGGCCCGCCGAGCGGCAGGCCGCCTGGCCTGGACCGGCGCCTTGCCGACCCGTTCATCCTCACCGGCCAGCAATCAGAGCAGCCAACGCTCTCCGGGGCCTCTGCTGGCGCGACAGCGACCGCCGACGGCACCTCCAGTCCCGCCCTGGGCTCCGCCAGTGCCGCCCGGGACTCGGCCAGCCCCGCCCCAGGCTCCGCTGGCGCCGCCCCGGGCGTTGGCGGCTCCGCCCCGGGCGCTGGCGGCTCCGCCCCGGGCGCTGGCGGCTCCGCTCCACGCCGGCCTGGCGATCCGCGCGGCTGGCCCGGTCCTGCCCCGGCGCAGCCCGGCCCTCTTCCCTTGCGCAAGCGCGGCTTCGCCACCGGCCAGCCGGGATTCGGCGCGGGCTCCCCCGCCACCAGCCAGCCGGGGTTCGGTCCCGGCTCTCGCGCGCCCAGCCAGCCGGGGTTCGGTCCGGGCCGTCGCGCCCTCGGCCAACCGGGCTTGGGCCCGCGCTCCTCCGCCCCCGGCGAGGACGGCGCGGCCCGAGGCCCCGGCCTCGCCGGGGACGCCGACAGCAGCCAGGGTGTGGCGGCGGGCCCGCAGGCCGCCGGCACCTACCGTGGCCTGCCGCGTCGCGTCCGCCAGGCGAGCCTGCACCCGCATCTGAGAGACAGCGCATCGGCGGCGGCCCGGAGGAGACAGGCCGACGGTGTCCCGCCATTGCCCGGGCGGAGCCCGGAGGAGGCACGCAGCCTCGTGGCCTCCTTGCAAAGCGGCTGGCAGCGCGGCCGTGCGGCGGATGCCCCCGGCGGTCAATCCGCCGATGCCATGCAGACCCCACGAGTAGAGGACTCCGAGGCCCCGCACGGCGAGGAGACATGATGGATGAGCAGAGCACGGCCGGACCGGGCCAGCAGCTGAGTTGGCTGCTCGACGACCTTGGCGAGCGCATCGAGTACTTCCGGCAGGCCGTGATCTTGTCCAGGGACGGGCTCGCCGTCGCCGCCTCGCGGAGCCTGGGCCGCGACGACGCGGAGCATCTGTCGGCGCTGGCCGCCGGCGTGCAGAGCCTGGCCAGGGGCGCGGGTGAGCACTTCGGGGTCGGCGACGTCAGGCAGACGATCATCGAACTGGAAGAGGCGTTCCTGTTCGTCACCGCGGCGGGCCACGGCAGTTGCCTGGCCGTCCTGTGCTCGGCGAGCGCCGACGCGGGCCTCATCGCCTACGAGATGGCGATGCTGGTCAAACGCGCCGGGCCGCACCTGGCGGCACACCCGAGGTTCCCGGCAGTCCAGGTCCCGGCGGAGTGAGCTTGGCATGTCCCCAGGCGACAGGTGGGTCGACCGGGACGCTGGCCCGGTCGTCCGCCCCTACGCGCTGACCGGCGGCCGGACGGAACCTGCAAACGGTGCGGTCTTCGACGTGATCACGGTCATCGTCGCGGCCAGGCGGGTCCGGGAACCCGACGATTGGCTGGAGCTGTCCCCCGAGCACCGCAGGCTGCTCGGATTGTGCCGGCGGCCGGTGACGGTCGCCGACGTGGCATCCACCACCGGGCTGCCGCTCGGGGTGGTCCGCGTCCTTCTCGCCGACCTCATCGCGCAGGGCCGGATCACCGCACGTGCCGCGCGGCCCGCTGGCCAGGAGCCCAGCGCCGCCCTGCTGAAGGAGGTCCTGCATGGACTCCGCGCCCTCTGACGCCCCCGCCGACATCCCCTTCACCCCCTTCAAGATCCTGGTCGCTGGCGGGTTCGGGGTGGGCAAGACCACGTTCGTCGGTGCGATCAGCGAGGTCCGGCCGCTGCACACCGAGGAAGTCCTGACCCGGGCCAGCGTCGGCACCGACGACCTGACCGGCGTCGGCGCCAAGACCACGACGACGGTCGCGATGGACTTCGGCCGGCTCACCATGGGCACTCACCTCGTGTTGTACCTGTTCGGCACGCCCGGCCAGGAACGCTTCTGGTTCATGTGGGATGAACTGTCGTTCGGCGCGCTGGGCGCGGTGGTTCTGGCCGACACGCGCCGGCTGGGCGACAGTTTCCCTGCCGTCGACTACTTCGAGAGGCGCGGGCTGCCGTTCATCGTCGCCATCAACTGCTTCGACGGTGCCCCCCACTACGACCCGGGGGACGTGCGCATCGCGCTCGACCTCAACCCGCAGGTCCCGGCCATTCTCTGCGACGCCCGCGAGCGCGACTCGGTCAAACAGGTCCTGGTCGCCCTGGCCGAGCACGTCCTCGCCAGCAAGATCAAGAACGGTTCCGAGGGTGCACCGGACCCCGACGACTCGGGGCCCGCGCCGGGTCTCGCCGCCAGTCCCCGCGCTACCCCGGCCGGCGCTAGCCGGGGTCAAGAGCTGGGGTGACGGCCCAAGCTCCGCCACCCCAGCCGTCCTGAAACCCACTGATGGAACGACCCCCCTAGGGGATTCACGTTTGGTCGTCCGTGTCGGTTCAGCACATCGCGGATTCGCCTGCCGAATGGCTGGCACACCGTTACCGAAGTGCCGACAGCATCCGGAACGACCGGCTATCCCCGAGCGGTTGCCCGCGTCCGGCTGACCGGCCGCGGCGGGCCGGCGTGGGGTCGCACGTCATCGCGGTCCGCGCGGGCAGACTTCTGGCAGGAGCACACTCCGCTGGAGGGACCGTGGACGCGCTGGCGTCGCTGGAAATCTGCGCCGGAGCCGGTGGGCAGGCGCTCGGCCTGGAACAGGCCGGCTTCGCGCACGAGGCCGTGGTCGAACTCGACCCGAATGCCTGCGAGACCCTCCGCCTCAACCGAGGGCCGGAGTGGAAGATCATCGAGGGTGACGTCCGCGATCTGGATGGACGCGGCCTCACGGGCATCGACCTGCTGGCCGGTGGTGTGCCCTGCCCGCCGTTCTCCATCGCCGGCAAGCAGCTCGGGGCCGGCGACGACCGCGACCTGTTCCCGCACGCGCTCCGCCTGGCCGCTGAGGCGAGGCCGAGGGCGGTGCTGCTGGAGAACGTGCGGGGCCTGGCCGCGCGCCGCTTCGACGGCTACCGGGCGCAGGTCCTCGCCCGGCTGCGGTCGCTGGGCTACCAGATCTGGTGGCGGGAGATCCAGGCGAGCGAGCACGGGGTGCCGCAGCTGCGCCCCCGGTTCGTGCTGGTCGCCCTCCAGCGCCCGTGGGCGCGGCGGTTCGCCTGGCCGGCTCCGTCGTCGCAGCCGGCGCTCACCGTCGGCGCCACACTGCGGGACCTGATGGCGTCGGGCGGCTGGCCGGGTGCGGACGCCTGGGCCGAACGGGCGTGCGCCATCGCGCCGACCATCGTCGGGGGGAGCAAGAAGCACGGCGGCCCCGACCTGGGCCCCACGCGCGCCCGGCGGGCCTGGGCGGCGCTCGGCGTGGACGGCCTCGGCGTGGCTGACCGCGCGCCGGGACCGGACTTCCCGCCCGGCCAGCCGCCCAAGCTGACCGTCGCGATGGTGTCCCGTCTCCAGGGATTCCCCGACGTCTGGTCGTTCGCGGGCCGCAAGACGGCCGCGTACCGCCAGGTGGGCAACGCGTTTCCCCCACCGGTCGCCCGCGCGCTCGGCCTGGCCATCCGTCAGGCGCTGGCCTCGTGACGGCCGGCGGCACGAGCGGCACGCCCGGCAGGCACGCGGCGCTGCGCGAGAACCTGGTCGCCTACGGGCGCCGGATGGTCGATGACGGCCTCGTAGGCGGCATGTCGGGCAACCTCAGCGCGCGGGCCGGTGACCTGATCGCGATCACCCCATCCGGCGTTCCGTACCGGGACATGGCTCCGGCGGACATCTGCCTGGTCCGGCCGGGCGACGGGAGCTCGGCCGGAGGCGCGCGTCCGTCGACCGAGACCCCGATGCACCTCGCCGTGTACCGGGCCACCGACGCCGAGGCGATCGTGCACACCCACTCGCCGTTCGTGGTCGCGCTGTCCACCGTGCTGGACGAGCTGCCCGCCGTCCATTACGCCATGGCCGGGCTGGGCGGGGTGGTGCGGGTCGCCCCGTACGCCAGGTTCGGCACGCAGGAGCTCGCCGACGGTACGGTCGCCGCGCTGGCGGGCCGGACCGCGGTGATCCTGCGCAACCACGGTGCGCTCACCTACGGCGCCTCCCTCGGGCAGGCCTACGACCGGGCCCGCACGCTGGAATGGCTCGCGTCCGCCTACTGGCATGCCCGGATGATGGGCGACCCGGCGACGCTGACCCCGGCCCAGCTCGACGAGGTGCGGGACGCGACGCGCGCGATCCGGTACGGCGAACCCGGCCCGTGATGCGCCGGCAACAGACGGGCGTTCCGCTGTCCAGTCCAGCCTGACCTGCGGCTGTCCTGCCCAGCCTTGCCCGCAGCCTGCTGGGGCGCCCCTGCGGCTCCTCACCGAGGCCTTCTGGTCTACCGTGTGTGCCTTGGCTGCCCAGCCCGGCTGGCTGACACCGGCGGCGGGCATCTGGTCACCACAGCCAGGCGAGGAGGCCCATCGTGGAACACGCTGACCTGCCAGGACCCTACGCGACGACGCCCGCGGGCAAACCACGGGCCCGCTCGCTGGGCATCCCGTTCGGCGGCACGCCCGGCCGCTGGAACGCGATCACCGACGTGCCGGGGATCGAGGTCGGCTACACCACCCTGATCGAGGGCGATTCCGTCCGCACCGGCGTCACCGGCATCCATCCCCGCGGCCGCGCGGGGGCGGCCGATCCTGTCGCCGCGGGCTTTTTCTCGCAGAACGGCAACGGCGAGATGACCGGCGTCTCCTGGATCTCCGAGTCCGGCAGCTTCAGCGGGCCGGTCGCCATCACCAACACCCACGCGGTCGGGATCGCGCACGCCGCGATCGTCGCCTGGATCGTGAAACACCATCCCGAACTCGGCGACGACTGGTCACTGCCGGTCGCCGGTGAGACCTGGGACGGCTACCTCAACGACATCAACGGGCACCACGTCACCGAGCAGACGGCGATCGACGCGCTGGAGTCGGCCGTCTCCGGGCCGGTCGAGGAAGGCTCGGTCGGCGGCGGCACCGGCATGGTCTGCTACGACTTCAAGGGCGGCAACGGCACCGCCTCCCGGCTGGTGGAGTACGCCGGAACCACGTACACCGTGGGGGTGTTCCTGCAGGCCAACTTCGGGTCACGAGCGGAACTGACCCTCGCCGGACTTGCGCTCGGCGAAACGCTCGCCACCGACAACCCCTCGGCCGAGCCCGCCGCCGGGCCGCCCGGCGCCGGCTCGGTGATCGTGGTCGTGGCCACCGACGCGCCGCTGCTGCCGCACCAGTGCACGGCCATGGCCCGCCGGGTCACGCTCGGCCTCGCCCGCACCGGAACCACGGGCTCCCACTACTCCGGCGACCTCTTCGTCGCCTTCTCCACCGCTAACCCGGGCGGATTCAGCCCTTACGACCCGGCCACCGGCGACGGCGCCGGCCAGCGATACGACCGCCTCACGTTCGTTCCCTGGAGCGCAATCAATCCGTTCTTCGCCGCCGTTGTGCAGGCGGTGGAGGAGGCGGTCGCCAATGCCCTCGTCGCCAACGAGGAGATGACCGGCCACGGGGGCCGCCGCGTCCCGGCGCTGCCGCGCGAGCGTGTCGCGGAGTTGTTCCGCGCCCGCAGCGGGCCCTGACACCCCGCGCGGGACATCTCCCGGCCAGGGCCAAAGGGCCGGATCTTCCGGTCAGGGCCGAAGGGCCGGATCTCCCGCGTCAGGTTCGAAGAGCCGGATCTCCCACGTCGGTCATGTGCGAAGGTGCCGCGCCAATCCTGGGCGCGGGCCCGGGGCTGAGGCGGTCGCCCGCCCCATCCCCCTAAGGGCTGCCTGAGCGCTGGTACCAGCCGGTGGCCTGCGAATGGTTCCAGGCGCGGCGAGGGGTCCCATACCGGGCTCTGATGTACCGCAGGCCCCAGCGGATCTGGGTGCTGACCCTCGACCGCCAGTTGGGGCCGGCGCTGGCCATCTTGCTGCCGGGCAGCGCCTGCGGGATGCCGTACGCACCCGAGTACGGGTTGCGCGCGTACTTGTTCCAGCCGCTCTCCCGGTTCCAGAGCCAGTTCAGGTACCTGAACTGCTTGCGGACCGACCAGTGGAAGCTGGGCAGCATCCGGCGGGCGACGCCGCGTGCGTAATCGGCCCGCGAGTAGGCGGTCAGCACCAGGTCGTGCCCGGAAGCGCCGGGCGGGCTGACCAGGCTGGCCGCGCTGGTCGAGCCAACCGGGCCGGTCGAGTCAACCGGGCTTGCCGGGCTAGCTCCGGCCTGCTGGACGGCGACGCCGGCCTGGGCGTCAGCCGCGTGCGGCGCGGCCGACGGCCCGGCCGACCCGGCCAATGCGGTAGCGGTGGCCCCGGACGCGAATGCCGCGACGGCGACCGCCGACCCTGCCAGTTTGCGAGTGAATTGAGATGGTTTGCGGTTTCGGGCAGTCCTGGACGAGGACAAGAGGAACCTTAGATCGGGTGCACAATCTGTGTGCGCTCGGCTTCCGCCCGGGAACATCTGCCTGCCGCCATCGACGTGGGGCAACGGCAGCGGTGTACGCGATGGTGCGGTTCAGGGCACCTGGCCGCTCGGTCGCGGCCTCGCGCACACTGGGCGCTTGAGTTCTCAAGCATGAACCATCTCGCCACCTGTATTAGCCAAAATACGGCACTAGCGTTATGGCCTATCTCACACAATGACGCCTCAATTGCATCACCGACCCCATCGGCCCATCCGGCCGCAGCGCACGCCCTCGCGGGTCCCGCCGATCCCGCGGGCAGGCCTCGCGGGTCCCGCCCATCCGCGCTCGTCCACCGTGCAGCCGGGTTCGCCGGGCTTCGCGTTGGTGATCACGGCCTTGGTGTGCACCTGACCACACCGAGGTCATGATCACATTTGCGGCCGCTGGTGCCGGCGGCCGCGGGGCGCGGATAATTGCCAGTGGTCCCGTCGGCGGCTGTACCCGGGCCTTCCGGTTGGCCAGTCACGGCGGAGCCGAGGGCTCTGTGAGCCCCGGCCGGTGGACCGGCCGGGCGGGAAGGAGACCGCGATGGCAGACGGCCAGCGCATCAGCTACGTGCCGCTCGACCAGATGGACGGGCAGATGCGGGCAGAGATGGAGCGGTGTAGCCGCGAGGGAACCCCGCGGCCGGAGAGCTCCGCGATCCGGGCACACGTGCCCGCCTGCTTCTGGTTCTTCGCCCGGTCCTGGGACGAGATCTTCCGGCACGGCGTCTGCGACCACCAGATCAAGGAATTGTGCCGGGTCTACATCTCCCGCTCGGTGAACTGCGAATACTGCGGCAACCAGCGTTCGGTCCAGGCGGCCGCGCATGGGCTCGCCGAGGGCAAGTACGACGAGCTGCTGAACTTCGAGAAGTCGGACCGCTACACCGGGCGGGAGAAGGCGGCGCTCGCCTACGCGGAGGCGATCGCCTGGAAGCTGCCCACCGACGACGCCTTCTGGGCACGCATGCACGCCCACTTCACCGAGCCGGAGCTGGTGGAGCTCGGCTGCGTCATCGGGCTCACGTTTGGGCAGCAGAGCTGGCTCCGGATGCTCAACATCGGGCACCACGAGGTGATGCAGGGTACCGCCGCCTCGCTCGCCCCGGGCTTCGAAACCCCCGAGGACATGGCGGCAACGATGGCCGCCCACGACTACTGGGCCAAGCACTGAGCCGGCCACCGGTCCCGCACCATCCGCACGGCCCGCGCCGGCACCGTCCGGGCATGTACCGGCCGGGCCCACAGCTGCCCGAACCGGGGCCGCCGAGCGTACAGTCCCCAGGCCAGCAGCTGCCAGGCCCACCCCCGCCGGGCCCGGCCGGCTACCCGGTCTTTTCACGGGCCGAGATGGCACGGCGGCGGGAAGCCGTCACCGATCTGCTCCGCGAGCACGTGGCCGATCAGGCACTCGTCTACGGCTTCGACCGTTCGGGGTCGGCAGTCGAATGGCTCACCGGCTGGCCGGTGACCCGCGAAGCCGCGCTGCTCCTGCGCCCCGGTGAGCGCGACGTGCTGTTCGTCTGCTTCAACAACCACGTGCCCAACGCCCGCAGGCTCGCCCCGGATGCCGACGTCCGCCCCGGTGACGCGTCGGCCCTGGGCACCGCCCTTGACGCCCTGGCCGGCCGGGCGGGCGCGGCGGCCCCGGCACCCGCGCCGTCCGGCCCGGGACGGCCGCGCCGGCAAGCCAAGCCGACCAGGGCAGCCCGGCCGGCCCGGCTCGGCGTGATCGGGCCGGTGCCGGCGCGCGCCGGCGACCGGCTCGCCGCCGCGGCCGGCGAGATCGTGTTCCTGGACCGCGAGTACACCAGCTTGCGGTTGGTGAAGTCCGCCGAGGAACTCGCCTGGCTGCGAGCTGGCGCGGCGATGAGCGACGACGCGGTGACCGCGCTCGCCGCCGCGGCGCGGCCGGGCATGACCGAGGCGGAATGCTGCGCCAGCCTCGAAAGCGCGTACATCGCCGCCGGCGGCCTCACCCACATCCACTACCTGGGCGTCACCGCGATGGCGGAACCCGGCCTGTGCGTGCCCGCGCAATGGCCGTCGTCGCGGCGACTGCGCGCCGGGGATGCGCTGACCTGTGAGGTCAGCGCCAGCTACCACGGCTACCCCGGGCAGTTGCTGCGCACGTTCACCATCGCGGCGCCCCCGGCGCCGCTGTACCGTGACCTGCACCATCTCGCCGAGGCGGCCTTCGACGCCATGGCCGCGCGGTTGCGTGCGGGCGCGACGGCCCAGGACCTGGTCACGGCGGCCGCCGGGATCATCTTGCCCGCGGGGTACACGATCTACGACGACCTGGTGCACGGGTACGGCGGCGGTTACCTGCCGCCGGTGATCTCGCGAGCCGACCTGGAGTCGAGCGTGGCGGCTCGTCCTGGCCGGTCGCGCCGGCGCCCGCCCGGGCGCCCGGGGGAGGGGCACACGGCAGCCAAGGACTTCACGTTCGCGGCGGGCATGACGGTGGTCATCCAGCCGAACGTGATCACGCCCGACGAGCGGGCGGGCGTCCAGACCGGGGAGCTGGTGCTGGTCACCGAGTCGGGCTGGGAGCCGCTGCAACGGTACCCACGCGGCCTGGCCCGCATCGGCGGCTAGGGCCGGCCGGGCCGGGCATGAGCGGGACACCGGGGCCGGCCACGCATCATCGTTTCGCTATACCTGGGTTATGCGTACCGACCTTCCGATCTGCCGGACCTGCGGGGTGCAGTATGCCGCGCCCCGCGACGACTGCCCCATCTGCCTGGACGAACGCCAGTACGTCGGGTGGGACGGGCAGCGATGGACCACGCTGGCCGAGCTGGCCAGCGCCGGGCACCGTTGCAACATCGGCGAGGAGGGCCCCGGGGTGACCGGCATCGGCGCCGAGCCGGCCACCGCGATCGGCCAGCGGGCGCTGCTGGTCCGCACCCCGGCCGGGAACGTGCTGTGGGACATGATCACCTACCTGGACGATGAGCTGATCCGGCAGGTGCGCGAGCTGGGCGGGGTGAGCGCGATCGCGATCAGCCACCCCCACTTCTACGGCTCGATGATCGAGTTCGCGCACGCGTTCGGCGCCCCGGTCTACATCCACGCGAACGACCGCGCGTGGGTCGCCCGGCCCGACCCGGCGGTGGAGTTCTGGGAGGGCGAGACCAGGACGATCGGCGACGGCCTCACGCTCATCAACCTCGGCGTCCACTTCCCGGGCGGCCAGGTGCTC
>Ga0081540_1002398_pt1 | contig 15288 bp, 16 predicted proteins | sample TabmetS2T1R1_FD_71024 | JGI IMG/M metagenome (GOLD analysis project Ga0081540, IMG submission 71024) | Tabebuia heterophylla rhizosphere microbial communities from the University of Puerto Rico - S2T1R1 | ecosystem: Host-associated > Plants > Roots > Rhizosphere ... | reverse complement strand
AACGTCTTCCGGCGGAATGACCTGCTCGTCGTCGGCGGGCGGAAGCGGATGCATGTCCGCCTCCTGGGCATCCCCCGGCGGCAGCTCACAAAGCTCGGCCGCCGCGGCGCGCTCCTTCGATAGGCGCGAAAACCGGCGCCGCAGCACTTCGCGCATCATGGCGAAATCGTCGCCGGGCGTGAGGTCGGCCGACTTGATGTTGAACTTGCGGTACTGCTTCTTCACGAAGCCTTCCGGCCCGGCGACGATCATCGCGCCGACGGCATTCGTGCCCTGGATGTGGCTGTTGTCGAACACCTCGATGCGCTCCGGCTGCTTCGCCAGACCAAAGGCCCGTTGCACGCCGGCCAGCAACCGAGCCTGAGTAGACGCCTCCGCCAGCTTGCGCCCCAACGCCTCCTTGGCATTCGTCAGCGCATGGGCGACCAGCCCTGCCTTCTCACCACGCTGGGGCTTGATGACCTCGACCTTGCGGCCCGCCTTTATGCTTAGCGCTTCGGCCAACAGCTCGCGCTCGACCAGGTCATGGGAGAGGAGCAGGCAGCGCGCCGGTGGCTTATCGTCGTAGAACTGCGCGATGAACGGCTCCAGCACCTCCTCGGCGCTCAGGCTCCGGTCGGCACGGGGGAAATAGGCGCGGTTGCCCCAGTTCTGGCCATTCCTGAAGAAGAACACCTGGATGCAGGTCTGGCCACCCTCCTGATAGGCGGCGAAGACGTCGGCCTCATCGACGCCGCGTGGATTGATGCCTTGCGTCGCCTGCACATGGGCAAGCGCCCAAAGCCGGTCGCGATAGCGGGCCGCACGTTCGAATTCGAGCGCCTCGCTCGCCTCTTCCATCAGCGTGTTGAGCTGCCTCTGCACGGCGTCGGTCTTGCCCTGCAGGAAACGCACCGCCTCGTCCACCAGCCTGCGATAGCTCTCACGGCTGATCTCGCCGGTGCAAGGGGCCGAGCAGCGCTTGATCTGGAAGAGCAGGCATGGCCGCGTCCGGCTTTCGAACATCGCGTCGGAACAGCTGCGCAGCAGAAAGGCACGCTCCAGCATGTTGATGGTGCGATTGACCGCGCCGGCTGAAGCAAACGGCCCGAAATAATGGCCTTTAAGATTGCGGGTGCCGCGATGCTTCATGATCTGCGGCACGTCATGCTCTTCAGAGATGAGTATGTAGGGGAACGACTTGTCGTCCCGCATGGTGACGTTGAAGGTCGGCCGGAAGCGCTTGATCAGGTTCGCTTCGAGCAGCAGCGCCTCGGATTCGGTGGCTGTCGAGACGAACTCCATCGCGGCGGTCAAGGTGATCATCCGGGCGATGCGATTGGTGTGACCGCCGAGCCGGGTATAGTTCGAGACGCGCGCCTTCAGATTGCGGGCCTTGCCGACATAGATGACGTCGCCCTTCACATCGAACATGCGGTAGACGCCCGGCCCGGTGCCGATGAGCTTGAGATAGCGTGCGATCACCCGCGGGCCGGTCTCTTTCACCGGGGTGCTCGCCGCGCGCGCGTCTTCGATGTGTTCGCTGTCCATGTGTCTCGTGTTAGCCCGAGATCAGGCGTCTGGGAACCAGCTTTCGGCCGACCTACCCCCACGGCCCCTGCTGCCACGGGCCGCCAACGCGGCGCTGCGGGGCGAAAGCGAGGAACAGTGGCAGAAACAGAATGCCGGCGATGAAGCCGCCAATATGAGCCCACCAGGCGATGCCGCCGCCCATGCTGGGCGTCAGGGTCTCCCAGGCGCCCTGCAGCACCTGTATGCCGAACCAGATCGCCGCGAATGCCACCGCCGGGATATCGAAGATAAACGGTATGATGACGATTGGCACCAGAAGCGTGATGCGCGCCGTCGGGAAACTCACGGCATAGGCGCCGATCACCCCGGCAATCGCGCCGGATGCGCCGATCACGGGCACATCGGAGCTGGCGTTGAACCAGGCATGGACCGCGGTCGATGCGACGGCGCAGGCGAGATAGAAGATGAGGAACGGGATCGACCCCATCCGTCCCTCCATGGTCGCGCCGAAAATATAGAACGTCCACATGTTCAAGATGATGTGAAGCCAGCCGCCGTGGAGGAACGCCGCGGTCAAGAACGGCCAGTAATCCGTAGCAGGCAGGCCATTCCTGCGCGCCCAGAATGGATCGAAATAACGGATCGGCACCAGACCGTGCTGATAGGTGAACAGCACCGCGGCATTGTTGCCCAGGCTTTCCTGATAAAGGAAAACCGCGGCATTGATCGCGATCAGCGTATAGACGATGACCGGGGTCTGCACGGTACGGACGGAATCACGAATTGGGAACATAAAGTGGCTCGGATCGGGCGCAGGCTGTCGGAGCGCATAACTCGCGCCGGATATCTTTAATGTAGAGTTGCCGCCGGTTTTTCGCCAGCCTCGCTGCCTGCCGCCTGGACGCGCGCATGCCCGGCCGCCTCAGCGATGCGCTGCAACACGAGGCGGACATTGTTGAAAATCCAATAGTGGCCAGCTCCATTCAGCCGATGCACCTCGCAGCCCGGGATCAGCTCACCAAGATGAAACGCCGCACGCGCCGGCACGTTTCGGTCGGCGGTGCCTTGCCAGAGGATGCTGGGGGAGCGGATCGCGTCGAACGGGATCTTCCACGGCCGTGAGAACAGCTTCATTTCCTGGAGGCCGCCCCTGATCCCCGGACGAAGGCCCTCGGCCACCCCTAGCAGCAGGTTGCGGCGCACGTCTGAACGGGCGAGGATCTTCCAGTCGGAGGGCGCGGCCCGGGTCATCAGGAAGCCATAGATGCCGAGCGGCGCATGGAGGAAGGCCGCACGGCCAAAGGCAAAGAACGGCCAAAGCAAGGGCGGGATTCGTGGCGAAAGCCGGAACATCAGGTGATGGCCAGGGCCGATGCGGGGCGCTCCATCATGACCATTGACCGGCCCGACCGGGCTCACGAGGCCAAGAGCAGTCACGCGCTCCGGCGACAGGGCGGCGCAGGCGACTGCATAAGGTGCGCCGCCGGAGACGCCTGCGACCGCGAAGCGTTCGATGCCCAGCCGGTCGGCGAGCACGATCACATCGCTCGCATGGTCGGCGAGCGTGCGTCCGCCCTTATACGTCGAGATGCCAAAGCCGGGCCGTTCGGGAGCCACGATCCTGAGGCCGAGTTCGCGTGCTGGCGCATCGGCAATTCGGAACATCAGGCGGGATCCGGGCGTGCCGTGGAAACCGAAGAGCGGCAGGCCCTTCGGATCGCCGTATTCCGCATAACCCATCAGCCGGCCGTCCTGCAGGTGAATGACACGCGACTGCGACGGGCCGGCTGGCCCCGCTGCTATCACTTTCGCGCGCTGCACGGTCATTCATCCTCCGGCGACGATACGAGCACCGACGCCCGCAAGACATAAGCGACGGCGGAAGCTCTCACAACACGCGATAATTCTCCGGCCGCGACTGAACGCCTCGTGAAGCATGATCAGCCGATAAGAGAGATGGCCGGGCGTGTGATCATGAGCCAGAAAATGCCAAGAACGGCCGTAAACGCTGGAAAGCCGAACGCGAACCACGTCCAGAACAGCCTGTGGTAGAGCGCCGGCAATGGCGCTCCGGTTTCGGCCGCGGCCTCGGCGAGACGGCGCATCCGCATCTGCATCCACACGACCGGCAACCAGAATGCCCCGGTTACGACATAGAGGATCACCGAAAGCACAATCCAGCCCTCCTTCAGATCATAGCCAACCTCAAGGGCAAGCAGCATGCCGGTTACAGGCTGTGCCACGACAGCGGTCGCGGTAAAGACGAAATCGGCGATGACGACGATTCGGGCCACAGCGGCCACTGTCGTGGCACAGCCGGTTCGATGCGCCATCAGCATGAAGAAGGCGATGCCGGCACCGGTTCCCAGCAGCACGGCAGCGCCGATCACATGCAGAAATTTCAGGAGAAAATAGAGGGTCACCGCTCTTCCAATATGCCGATGGCGATGAGATGGAGCACCAGAATTGGCAAGGTTTTCAGCAATACGCCGAGCGGGTCGAGCCAGAGGCGCGGCAAGAGGGCCGTGGCTAGGACGAGATAGATGATCGCCATCGCCATGGCGGCATATAGGGCCAGCCGGCTGGTCTGGCGAAAGGCGATGGCAACTCCAATGGCCAGATCCACAAGCGCGCCTGCAATCACTGTCGGCGCGCTAAGAAGCCCCGCGCCTGCCTTCTGCATCAAAGCAACCCCATTCGAATAGCCAGGCCCGAGGCAAATCAGAGCTGTTGCGATCCAGAACAGCGCCAGCACCACAAAGAGCAGCGGCTTGAGCAGATAAAGACCGGCAAACCAGCGCTCCTGGACGGAAGCCGGCTCGGCTGCAAGGGCTTGTGATAACGACCGCGGGGAGATGCCGGTCATTCTGGTCCATGTGCTGGCATCGCCGACCGCACCGCGCGCAATCTCGCGTCGAGCCGTCGAGCAGATTGGCGGCCGCCAGCCGAGCCACCGGGCAAAATCGCCCAACCGATAGAGAATGGCCTCAACCCACGTCGCGGCTCCGATCAGGCCCGTCGCGCCCGTCACAAGAACGCGCAAAACGCCCTCCCTCAGTCGTGGGGGAGCGATTATGGAGTGGATTTGGCCGATGGGAAGGTGGAATTTCGCTCGGCTAACCGAAGCTTATCAGCCGGGCTGGCCGAGTGAAGCAATCATCATCCGCTCGAGCAAGGTGCCGCTAAATGGCTTCAGCACGCGTGGGCGATCCTGGCACCAGTCCGGGCCGCCTTCCGCCTTGCCAGTTGTGAACACAAATGGCACTTCCCGGATGGCCAGCACCTGGGCGAGAGCGTAGGATGTCTCCCCGTCCAGATCGATATCAAGAAGAGCGATGTCAATGTCAGCATTTTCGGTCGCCGCAAGCGCTTCATCGAGCGTGCGTGCATGGCCGACCACTTCGCAGCCCAGGCCCTCGACGAAATCCTTCATCGTCAAGGCCGACAGCACATCGTCCTCGACAATAAAAACCGTCTTACCTTGCAAAGCCTCGTTCACGGCTACGCCTCCTCTGACGAGTGTGGCGTCATCATCTTGTGACATATGACTGACACTGGCCGGATATACTTGCTCACACTCCGGCCGTGCCTTTTCGGGACAACAGAAGTCTGCGCTATCCCAACGCGCCTGCAGCGCTCAGGTTCCAACTGTCCCTCACGGTTGTAGCCTCGGATAGTCAAAATAATGTGAGGTAACAGTAAGTTAGCTTTATACTGGCATCCCACAACAGGTGACAGTACTCGAAACTGAAGGGAATTCATTCTGCCTACAGAACAATTACGTAGAATAGAAGCGCTGAGCTTCAAGTGCAAGGCTGCCATCCTCACTTGTGGTCTGCGCGAATAACGGCAAGTCGTGCTGTGAGCCAGTGCAGTGCCTCCTATTAAGGCAATCCCGATTAAGAGATACACGAAACGATCGAAACTATGCTGCCCTATTTCGGGCGATTAATCCGCTTGCGCATGAGGATCTCGTCGTCGCCACCATCGCTCATCAGCTCGGTCAGAGCGGTGACCACCTCAAAGCCATGGCGGGCGTAGAAGGCACCTGCCCGTTTATTAAAGCTGGAATGGCACAGCCACAGCCAGCGATTCCGCGGGTTTGCCCGGTTTTCGAACCAGTCGAGCAGAATGGCGCCGTAACCCTGATTCTGGAAGGGCGGCAATATCGCCAGCAATTGGAGATAAGGACCATGCAGCCACGGGCTGCGTATGGCGATGACGCCGGCCGGTTCGCTTTCGATCAAGACCGCGTGACGCGATAGCGCGGGATCATCAGCGGTCAGGAAGGCTGTGAGACTTGAGGCCGGGTATTTGATTTGTGACCACGGTTCTATGTTCACCACCGCCGGGCCGAGCCCGTGGGCAAATTTGTCGGTCATCGGCCGCAGCGTCAGGCCGCGGGCAAGTGAAATGTCGGCAGAAATGGCGACCTCCCTTTGCCGAACAGGGCCCGGATCGAATCGGTATCAATCCTATGGCGAGAGCTGCGGCGAAACAATCCATCGCCAGGCGCTGCAGAAAGGGCTTGCCTGCTGTGTGACCGGGAAATCCCAGTCACAACACCGGGACTATAGCGAGGTACAGTAGATGAATGCGTCCGATCGGATGGTCGGATTTTAGGGCGAGCCCTCGATATGCGCGGGCCAGGCCGGTAGCGGCACGGGAGGCTTTGGCTCAGCCGGGAACCTGGGCACCTCACGCGGAGGGAGCGACAACTGATGCTTCTTGCGCAGCTGCGCCATGTCGTAGTGTTCATTGTCGCCAGGGTGGCGTTCATAGCAGCTGGAAGCCACCTCTGGCGTCCCGGCCGCCAGCAACTCGCCGACGGTGACGAATTCAAAGCCGCGCGCCCGAAGTTGAGGCACAAATAGCGGCAGCGCCGCGGCAGTGTGCAGGCCGCGGCCATTGGCGTGGGCGATGATGATCGAACCCGGCTTCGTCTCAGCGAGGACCGCACGGGCGATCGCCTCGGGCGGGATGTGCGGGTCGGGATCGCCTGTCACGACATCCCATTGAATGGCGATCTGACCTCGGCTCGCCACCTCGGCCAGTGCCTCCGGCGTGCAGGTGCCAAATGGAAAACGGAACAGCTTCGGGGCCGCCGGCAGCCGCGCCGCATCGGCCGATTGCCGGACACACGCCCGCGCGCTCAGCGCATGACTGGCCTCGGCAAAAGCTGCAATACCGCCGCCGATCTCGTCATCCAGCGCTTTGCCGGTGGTCATGTGCAGGTTGGCGTGGCTCCAGGTATGTGTGCCGATTTCGAACAGCGGATCGGCCAGCAGCTGAGCGCCGCGTTCATTGTGATGGACCAGCCAACGGCCGCCGGCAAACAGCGTCGCCTTGACCTTCTGGGCCCGCAGATAGTCGATCACCCCAGCGTCATAGCCGGCGATCTCGGTGCCGGCCTCGCACAGGTCGAAGGTCAGCGCGACCAGCTTCTTTCCCGGAGGCAGTTTCACGCGCCGGACGGTGCCCATGATCTGGCTCGGCGTCGCGGCCGGACCGGCGAAGGCTGGCAAGGGCGTGCGTTCGTGGGTCCAGCGCGACAGCTCTTCCTCTGGCCGGCCGGCGAGCGCATCGGCTGTCCAGCAGGATTGCAGCATGCCGCCTTGCTCGGCGGCCGAGGATGACACACTCGCCAGGCCGGCGACTGCAAGGAGCGCTGCTCCGGCCATTAACGCTGTCTGCGCAAACTTCATTCAGCTCCTCATTTTCAGCCGCATCGCAGCTGTCATTGTCGTGTCGCCACCATCTGTTTCAGGCCCTCCAAGATCGGCTCATAGGCCTCCTCGTCGCGATCCGCCGGGTATACCGCATAGGCCGGATAGACGAAGCGCGGCGCGCGGCGCACCATCTGCAATTCGCCCGTATCGATATGCACCTGCGCGACCCGCATCGGGAAATAGCCCGAGCCGCGCGTCGAGAGCAGATAGCTGACGCCCAGCGTGCCGAGGTCGAGCGAAAGACCGGGATGGCGCAGATTGGGGAAGGCGAGCGCATGATCTGCCTCGAACTCCGGCCCCCAGTTCACGAAGACGTAGTCCAGCATAGCCCGGCGTCCACGTCCATCGCCACTTGTCACCAACACCAGCTCCTCGTCAAAAAGATGTTCGATGACAAGGCCCGGCCGGCGCGCGGGGCGATACATCACCGCAAGGTCGAGTGTGCCTTCGAGCAGCTGATCCATCAGCCCGTTCGAGGAGCCGGTCGCCGCCGTCACGGCAATATCGGGGATGTTCTCGCGCATCCAAGCCAGCCAGCGCAGGAGGAACCCGTCCCACAGAGAGACCTGCCCGCCGACCGAGAGGTGATCGCGATGCTCTTCCGAAAGTGCGACTTCGATCCGCGCGTGCTCCCACACCCGGACGAGTGCGAGCGCATGTTTGTGGAACTGCTGCCCGGCTGGCGTGAGCGTCGCGCCGGCCTTCGAACGGTCGAACAAAGCCTTACCCACTTGATCTTCCAGCGCTTTGATTCGCGACGACACCGTTGACTGGGTGCAATGCAGGCGGTCGGCGGCATCGACAAAGCTGCCACCTTCGGCTACTGCGAGAAAGGTTTTGGCGAGGTTTATATCCATGATTTCCTGATGCTCGGCGATCTATCGGATTCTTCGATATTAAACACGCAAAAAGATTGTTTGCCACTTTGCAACGCGACTCTCAGATTGCAATGAGCGGAAAAGAATTCCGCTTTTACCCTGGAGGTAGCACAATGAAGAAGAAAGCTGAGAGCAAGCCGAAGACCGCGTCCAAGCCCGCTGAGAAGTCGACCGAGAAGTCCGGCGGCGCCAAGAAGGGCGGCAAGAAATAAGGGTTCGTCCCAGCCTTTCGAAAAGGGAAGAAGAAATTCTTCCCTTTTCTGTTTTTTGCGTTCATGAACGGTTTCCAAAGATACGAGGTCGAGCCCATGCCGCGCTGCATAGCCCTCGTCGCGATCCTGTCGCTGGCCGCCGTTTCTCCCGCCCAGGCGCTCAAGCTCACCAATCGCGACGCCACCGAGCAGAAGATGACCATCAATGAGAACAATGGTTCGCGCGATCAGGTGCTGAAACCATCGGAGACCATCGATGTCGTCTGCACCTCGGGCTGCTCCATCAAAATGCAGGATGGCGAAGAATATGAGTTCGATGGAAACGAGGTCGTCTCCATCGAGGAAGGGTTGATGTTCCTGGACGAACCCACCTCCCAAGGCTCCGCCGAAGCACCCTCTCCCCAGCAGAAGCAATAGTTCACTGCGCCCGGCCTGATCTCAAGCGAGACCAGACGACATCGAACAGACGAACCTCGCGCCTTGCTTTGTTGTCATACCCGAGAAAGCGGGTATCCAGCAGAACTGAAAGCTGCGCGGTGTGCTGGATTCCCGCTTGCGCGGGAATGACAGCAATGCGCGTGGAAAGACTGTCGTGACTTAATCGGACTATGTCCTAGTTTAGCACAGTATGCCGCCATCCCAGCGGCGCCTGAGCGCAAGTGTCAGCGCCACCGCGACGACGGCCAGTCCCGCCATGCTGAGATAGGCGCCGGCGCCGAACGCGCGGTAAAGCGGCCCAGCCGCCAGGTAGGCGCTGCCTATTGCCACTCCTGCCGAGAACGAGGAAGACAGCCCCTGCACCGTCGCTGCGACATGGGGCGGGAAGGCGCGCGTCATGAAGATCATGGTGCCGAGATAGGTCCCGCCGAAGGTCAGCCCATGTGTGAGCTGCAGCACGAAGAGCGCGGCAAGCGGCGGGTCGAAGCTGGTCAGCGTCCAGCGCAGGGGCGCCGTTAACCCGCCGATCAGGATAAGCTGCACCGGGCCTATGCTCTGCAGCAGCCGCCTGCCATAAGCGAACACCGCGATCTCGGCCACGACACCGACCGCCCACAGCATGCCGACCACCGTCGGCGAAATCCCGATCCCCGTCCAATGAATGGTGCCAAACAGATAGTAAACCGCATGCGTCGCCTGCACGGCGCTCGAGGCGGCAAGAAACAGCCACAGCATCGGCATGCGAACCAGCGCCGCAACATCAGAGAGGCGGATTTTGCGCAAGTCGGTCCCTGGCTCGCTGTTGATCGCATCCATGTGTGGCAACCATTGCGCCGCCAGCAGCACGCAGATCGCGGAGCCGATGAACAGCCAGAGCGCAGCCGGTGGCCCGAACAGATCGACCGCCACACCGCCCGCCAGTGTCACAGCAATGTAGCTGAGCGACCCCCAAAGTCGGATCCGGCCATAATCGGCAGCACCGCGGCGCGACGCCGAGAGTGTGACGGCATCAGTCAGCGGCAGCACGGTAGTCCAGAACACCGCAAACAGCGTGAACGCGACAAAGATCAGCGCAAATCCGTCGCCAAAGGGCAGGATCGACAGCGAGAGAAGGGCACCGAGCGCCAGCATCTTGAGCACCCAGACATGGCGGCCTGAGCGATCCGCGAAGAATGCGAGAACGGTGGTGAAGACCGGGCGCATGAGCACGGGAATGGCATAGATCAGCGAGATCTGCGTCGCGCTAAGCCCCTTCGCCGCCAGCCAGAGCGGCAGAAACGACATGTAAGTGCCAACGATCAGGAACACCGCGACATAAAAGGCGGAAAGCCGGACCGCCGGCTCATCGCTCACCCGAAGCGCCGCGAACTTGTGAAAGACTGTCATGCGCTAAACCAATCGCTAACACATTCACCCGATAGTCGCGGCGGGGGGCATCGATCTGATCTGGCTTAGCGAAATTTTCATAAAACCCATGTCTTCACACATGCCCAACATCACAGCACTGACGAGCGATTACGATGCGATCGAACGGGCCATCCGCGAAACCACACGCGGTCGTTGGTTCCTGAGCTGCTATCTGGAACGCAACCGCTCCGCAGAGACCCGGGTGCTGCTGGACGCCATCGCCCGCCTCGAGGCCGCCATGCGCGACAGCGGGCGCATGGTCGAAGCGCTCGCGCCGGCTGAAGCCTTGGGAAAGATCGCCGATGCGCTGACCGATGCGCGGGTGGACATCACCAGGATGGTAGCGACCGAGGAGGCATCCACGCCTCCGACGGCCTCGCCTTTTGCTTTCGGCAGCATTCCGCGGGCGACACGAGCCGGCACGCATGCGATCCGCGAGGCAGCGGTGGAGATCGAGAAGGCCGCCAATGTGCTCCAGAACGCCGGTGTCTTCCAGGGCGTTGCCGGGCAGATCACGGAGAAAACGGGCGAGATCATCCGCGCCTGCGCGATCCAGGAGCAGTCGATTGGACAGATGCAGCGCCTCGCCATGCTGATCAACGACATCGAGGCCGAAATCGCCGCCGTCACCACCAGCCGGGATGCCGAGAACGAAAGGGGAGAGCCGCGCCTGCGGTGCATCGAAGATCATGCCGGCGAAGGACGCATGGCGATACCGGATGAGGTCATGGCGGAATTGTCGCTCGCACTTTCCGAGCGGGCTCTGACGGTGGATGAGGAATATCTCGATTTGCCCGAGCAGGCTTAGGCGGCCTTGCGAGAGAGCGCCCCTCGCCGTTTGCTACTGCACCTTGGAGGGCAGGTCGCGGGGACATGCGAGAGTGTTCGTCTGCCTGAAAGAGGCTCCTCACGCTAATCGGCGCCAGTCGCGGCTTCGCGTGTCAGGATCTTATTCAGCATGTCCGGATCCATATTGCCGCCTGATAGCACGACCGCGAGCGGCCTGCCCGAGAGGGCATAGCGGCCACTGAGAATCGCTGCGAGCGCCGCTGCGCCGCCCGGCTCGACCACCAGCTTCAGTTCATGATAGGCAAAGGCAACTGCAGCACTCACTTCATCGTCGGAGACGACCATCCCCAACCCCAGCCGCTCGCGGTTAATGGCGAAGGTCAGCTCGCCAGGCTGCACGACCAGCAGCGCGTCGCAGATTGAGGTAGGCCCGGATGCGTTGCGTTCGCGCTGCCCGCTCCGCAGCGAGCGGGCGTAATCGTCAAAACCTTCCGGCTCGACAGTGTGGACGCGCGCCCCCGGCATATCCGCGCCGATGGCGAGGGCAATGCCTGCAGCCAGTCCGCCACCACTGCAAGGTGTGAGGACAGCCTCCAGTTCGACGCCCGCCGCCTTGGCTTGCGCCGCGATCTCCAGTCCGACCGTGCCCTGGCCAGCGATGACGCCAGGATCATCGAAGGGAGCGACATAGTCGGCCTGCCGCTCCGCGGAGATGGCGCGGGCAATGGCATCGCGGTCTTCACTATAGCGATCGTAGAACACTACCTCGGCGCCGGAGCGCCTTGTGCGCGCAACCTTGATCGCCGGCGCATCGGCCGGCATGACGATCACTGCCGGCAGCTCGCAGAGGCGGGCAGCCTCGGCCACGCCTTGCGCATGATTGCCCGACGAGCAGGCGACCACGCCGCCAGGAAAGGCGGCCCCGTCGATCTGGCTGATCCGGTTATAAGCCCCGCGAAATTTGAAGCTGCCAGTGCGTTGCAGCACCTCCGGCTTCAACAGAATGCGCGCGCCCACTCGGTCGTTCAGGAATGGCGATTCCAGAAGCGGCGTTTTCACCGCATGCGGCGCGATGCGCTGGGCGGCCTCGCGGATGTCGGCAACGGGAAGGCGTACATTATCCTGCATGAGCATGCCTCGCGGCGGCAAAGGCCTGGTGGATGTTGTCGAGGAACTGCCGGGCACATTTCTCCCAGCTGAACGTCAAGGCGTAGTCGCGGCAAACGCGCCGGTCAATGGCCAGCGCCTGCATGGCCGCCTTGCCGAGGTCTTCATCGAGATGACCGACCACCCCTTGCGTTACCACATCCAGTGGCCCTGTAACCGGATAGGCGGCAACCGGCACACCGGAGGCCAAGGCTTCGAGCAGGACAACACCATAGGTGTCGGTGCGGCTGGGGAAGACGAACACATCCGCCGATGCATAGGCCTCAGCCAGTGTTTCGCCCGAGAGCGGACCGGTAAACATGACATTGGGATGACTGCTGCGCAACGCCTCGAGCTGTGGCCCGCCGCCGACCACGGCTTTGCGGCCGGGCAGATTGAGAGCGAGAAAGGCCGCAAGATTCTTCTCCACCGACACCCGCCCGACATAGAGGAAAACCGGCCCCTCGCCGAAGCGCCTGACATCGCGCGGGCGGAACAGTCCCGTATCGACACCGCGGGACCATTGCAGGAGGCGCTGCAAGCCTTTGCCGCGCAGCTCGCGCAGCAGTGACGGCGCGGCGACCATCGTGCCGACCGCCGCGCTGTGAAACCAGCGCTCCAGCGCATAGCCCCAGCTCTCCGGTACGGGGAAGCGTGCCGCGACATATTCGGGAAAGCGGGTGTGATAGCTGGTGGTGAACAGCCGGCCGGCGCTGAGGCAATGGGCGCGCATGGCAAGCCCGATCGGCCCTTCGGTGGCGATATGGATGTAATCCGGATCGAACGCTGCGATCGCCCGCGCGGCATCGCGCCGGCCAAGGAGCGCGAGGCGAATCTCCGGATAAGTCGGGCAGGGCAATGTGGTGAAGCCGGCCGGCGTCAGAAACTCGATTTCCGTCCCGAGCCGGGCACACTCCTCCTGGAGCTTTTCGTAGGTTCGCACGACGCCGTTGATCTGCGGGCGCCACGCATCAGTGGCAATGAGGATGCGCATCAGGCCGCGGCAGCGGTGGCACTCATGGCCGCTGCGCGGCTCCTTTCTGCTTCAAGAATCTCCAGGTAGCGAATGATCTCGAACGTGCCGTCGTCGGTCTCGCCGACTGCGGTCGCGCTCTCCATCCAGTCGCCGCAATTGATATAGGCGATTCCTTCGATATCGCGCATGGCCGCAAAATGGATATGGCCGCAAATGACGCCGTCTGCATTGTGTTGCCGGGCCTCGCCGGCCAGGGCGCTCTCGAAATCGCCGATATAGTTAACCGCCGTCTTCACCTTGTGCTTGAGATAAGCAGAGAGCGACCAATAGGGCTTGCCGAATAGGCGCCTCACCTTGTTGAAGCCGGTATTGAGGCCCATGGCGAGGCCATAGGCCCAGTCGCCGAGAAAGGCGAGCCATTTTACATAGCTGATCACTACATCGAACTCATCGCCATGGGTGACCAGGAATCGCCGGCCGTTGGCCGCTACGTGAATGTCCCTGAGCTTGAATTCCACTCCGCCGAAATGCTGGCCGCAATAGGAGCGCAGATCCTCGTCGTGATTGCCCGGAATGTAGATGAACCTGGCGCCCTTGCGCACGAGACGCAGGAGTTTCTGAATGACGTCGTTATGCGATTGCGGCCAGTGCGGCGTGCGTTTGATACGCCAGAAATCCACGATGTCGCCGACCAGATAATAGGTCTCGGCTTCATGGGTTTTGAGAAAGTCCAGAAGAAGATCTGCCTGGCTGCCCTTGGTGCCGAGATGCACGTCCGAGATAAAGAGCGTCCGGTAGCGTTTTCTCAAGCTGGCTTGATCGCTGCGGTGCTCCACAATTCCGTCCTGCGCGCGCTTACTCTTCTATAAGTAACGGAGATTTCCGTTTCAGCAGTATGACGGCAGCACTCTCGAATCGAACGAATCGCAAAAGCCACCCACGTCTGCCCGGACATTATTTAGCTGGAATGCTTTCTCTTCGCAACGCATCTCGCTGCCCTAATATTGAAGCCATGCGAGGCAGGGTATTTGTCGCCCTGAATTGGAACGCGGCACTGTCTGCGACGCACACTTAGTCGCCATCCCCGATGGGGCGGATGACAGGGCGTGCGTGCAGGTAGAGACAGCCGTTTGTCCTGCCGACGATCGCGGCCGCGCCGTAATAACGCTCTTTTTACCGTAACCCCAAGCTCGAGCTGCACCTTTCGCGCGTCTCATGATTAAGATGGATCTTAGCGCATCTATTATAGAAGCGGGGATGACTCATGCGTATTGCGGCGCTGCTTCTGGCAGTTGGTCTTGCTCTGACGGCTTTCACGACTTCGGCGTCGGCTTCAGATGTCGTCGCCCAGATCGATATTTCGCAACAGACCATGCGGGTCTATGTAAACGGCCAGCTTCGCCATGTCTGGCCGGTATCAACCGCGAGGCGTGGCTACAATACGCCAGTCGGCATCTATCGGCCGACGACGCTCAGCCGCTTCCACCGCTCGAGCAGATACAACTGGTCGCCGATGCCGCATTCGATCTTCTTCCGCGGGGGCTATGCAATCCACGGCTCCTATGAGGTGCGCTCGCTCGGCGATCCGGCATCCCATGGCTGCATCAGGCTGCATCCGGCCAATGCCCGTGAGCTCTACCAGATGGTCAGCTATTTCGGCGTGGACGATACCCGCATCGTCATTCATCGCTAGGCGTTGCTGACGGTCGAGCCGGCTCCGCCTGCCGTCTTGCCGCACGAAGCGCAGCGACGAAGTCGCGGAGGCGCGGCCGCTCCGCTCCGATAAAGGGCAGCGGACGACACAGGTCGACCGCAGCAATGCCGATGCGCCCGGTAAATGCGCCATTCATGACGCCCTCGCCGAGCCGGGCGGACAGGCGCGCCGTCAGGCCATGGCCGATCAGCTGCTGCACCACATCCTCGCCAAGCGCAACGCCCCCGGTGATGGCGAGATGGCCGAGCACGAGACGCGCGAGCCGCAGCGAGCCGAAAAAGCCGGGCCGCCCACCATAGAGCGTCGCCAGGCGGCGCAGCATGGCCAGGTTCTCCACCGCAACAAAGCCAACGTCGAGGATCGCCGAGGGGCTTACGGCCGTAACCATCGCAACCCGGCGCACTGAAACGGCGATCAGTGCGCGAGCCCGACGGTCGAGGGGAACGAGCAGCTCGCGCTCGGCGAGAATAAGCAGCTCGCGCCCGTC
>Ga0081540_1002397_pt1 | contig 15288 bp, 14 predicted proteins | sample TabmetS2T1R1_FD_71024 | JGI IMG/M metagenome (GOLD analysis project Ga0081540, IMG submission 71024) | Tabebuia heterophylla rhizosphere microbial communities from the University of Puerto Rico - S2T1R1 | ecosystem: Host-associated > Plants > Roots > Rhizosphere ... | reverse complement strand
GGGCCTCCTGAGGCCGGCCTGGCGATCGCTGGATCGCTCGCCCACTCCGATCCGACCACCGATCACTTCCCTTCATCACAACCTCCTTTCGAGAAGTGTTGCGACGACCGGTTGAATCCGCCCAGTATTCCAGAGACGCCAATGATTGAACCGATAAGCCGCGGCGTACTGGATCCCCGCATGCGCGGGGATGACGACGGTGTATGCGTTGCCATTTCCGCGTCATTGCGAGCGAAGCGAAGCAATCCATGGCGCCGCGGCGGAAGAGTGGATTGCTTCGCTGCGCTCGCAATGACGAGCTAAAGCTGGCGCCCCTCTTTCCCCTCACCCTGAGGAGGCCGCGAAGCGGCCGTCTCGAACGGCGAGCCCCCATCCACCAGCCTTTCAATTTTGCGATAGAAGCCATGTCCACATTCAAATTCCTTGATGTCCCGCCGCGATCTATTCTCCGTGCAACGCAAGTCAGGAACCGTGGAGGAAATTGAGCCCGATGGCGGAAGCAGCAAAATCACGGAGCGAGCCGGTGGCGGCGCTGCCGACATGGCCGGACGAGATCTACCGCGTGCTGAAGGACGCGGGCATCCGCCAGGTCGCCATGGTGCCGGACGCCGGCCACAGCCGCCTGATCCGTTCCTTCGAGGCCGATCCTGAAACCCGCGTCGTGACGCTGACGACGGAAGAGGAGGGCGTTGCGATGCTGGCCGGCGCCTGGCTCGGCGGCGAGCGCGGCGTGCTTCTCCTGCAATCCAGCGGCGTCGGCAATTGCATCAACATGCTGTCGCTGCCTGTCATCTGCCATATGCCGCTCTTGATGATCGTCACCATGCGCGGCGATTGGGGCGAGTTCAACCCGTGGCAGATTCCGATGGGGCAGGGCACGCGGCCCTCGCTGGAGGCCATGGGCGTGATCGTCAACAAGGTGGACGAGCCCGATCTCGTCGCCTCCACCGTGCAGGGTGCGGCGAACCTTGCGTTCAACACCTGGAAGCCGGTCGCGGTCCTGATCGGCCAGCGCGTGCTCGGCGCCAAGAATTTCAAGGAGCTTGCCCGCAAATGACCGCCAATCCGAACGCGCTTCTGCATCGCCGCGACGTCGTCAACGAACTCGTGCGTGACCGTGCCGATCTCCTCGTCATCGCCGGCCTCGGCGCGCCGAACTGGGACGTCTCGGCCGCCGGCGATCATCCGAACAATTTCCCGCTCTGGGGCGCCATGGGTGGCGCGTCGATGATGGGCCTCGGGCTGGCGCTGGCGCAGCCAAAGCGGCGCGTGCTCGTCATCACCGGCGACGGCGAGATGCTGATGAATGTCGGCTCGCTCGCCACCATCGCGGTCGAAGCGCCGAAGAACCTGACCATCGCCGTGCTCGACAACGAGCGCTTCGGCGAAACCGGCATGCAGAAGACGCCCACCGCCTCCGGCGTCGATCTCGCCGCCATCGCCACCGCCTGCGGCATCCGCACCTCGCGCATCGTCCGCACCATGGCCGAAGTCAGCGAACTGCGCGATCTCGCGCATGAGGGACGCGGAACCGCCTTCGCGCAGATCAAGATCAATCCGGAGGCACTGGTGTTCGTGATGCCGCCCGCCGACGGCGTCATCCTGACGACGCGCTTCCGGCAATCGGTGCTCGGCGACGAAGCGCTGTTTAATTGAGGCGCTCTGCAGAAGCTTGCACATCCGTCATGCCCGGGCTTGTCCCGGGCATCCACGTCTTTGGCTCCGCTGCGCCAGTAAGACGTGGATGGCCGGGACAAGTCCGGCCATGACGAAGAGGGAACGCAGAGCCGCGCTACACCGTCATGTTGATCTTCCAAAGCCCGTCCTTGGCGAGCTGCTGAATCTCCGACAGGATCAGCGTTCCGATCGTAGTCGTCGCGATCGAGGCGGGATGCGCGATCGGCGAGGCCAGGATCAGTTCGCGCGAAACCGAGGGGCTGACGAGCGCCGCCATCTCCAGGCGCTTCGCCGCCACCTCGGCGCGGATCGCGGACGGCGGCAGCAGCGTGTAGCCGAGGCCTTGCTCCATCAGGCTGATCTGGGCGCGATAGGAATCGGCCTCGATCAGTGGCGTCAGCTTCAGCCGTTCGCGCGCCGCGGCCTTTTCCAGCAGCGCGCGCAGGCCGTGCGAGATGCTCGGCAGAATCAGCTTCTGCTTCACCAGCCATTTGAGGTCGACCTGCTTCCGCTTGCTCAGACCCGACCCCGGCGGCCCCACCACGGCGATGTCCTCGCGGCCGATGGACTGGACCTGAAGATGCAGATCGACCGCCGGGCCATAGATGATCGCAAGGTCCATTTCGCCTCGGTGCAGCCACTCGACCAGATGCCCGCCATAGCTCTCGACGATACGCAGCGAGATGTCCGGAAACTCGTCGAAGACGCGGCGGGCAAAGCGGCCGGACAGGACGGCGCTCACCGTCGGCACCATCCCGAGAATGACGCGGCCCGACGGCTTGCCGCTCGCCGATTTGAGGTCGTCGCTGACCTGCTCGATCTGGCGAATGAGCCCGGTGGTGCGGTCAAGCAGCATCCGCCCGGCACTGGTCAGCAGCATGCCGCGCCCGTTGCGGACGAACAGCTCGACGCGCAACTCGTGTTCCAGGAGCTTGATATGCCGGCTCAGCGCCGGCTGCGCGGCACGCAACCGGTCGGCGGCCTTGCTCAGGCTGCCGAGTTCCGCTACGGCCCGGAACGTCCGCAATTGTTTGAGATCCATCGCCTTCCCAGAGTACCTAATATGGAAGCGATCATATGCCGTTTTCGGAATCTCCGTCCATGACCGTACCCTCAATCACTCCCCAGCAAGTCCGTAGCGCGCTGCTGCTGCGCGAGGAAATCGCGCTGCTCGATGTCAGGCACGAGGCCGCGTTCGCCATCGGCCACCCGCTGTTTGCCGCCAACATGGCGGCCGACCGGATCGCGCTCGAGGGCGAAACGCGGCTGCCGCGCAAGGACGTGCCGATCGTAATCTATGATAATGGCGAGGGCCTCGTCTCCGAGGCCGCCGATCGCCTGAAAGCGCTGGGCTACGGCAATGTCCGCCAGCTCGATAGCGGACTGCAGGGCTGGAAGCAGGCCGGCTACGAAGTGTTCGAGGACGTCAATTCCTACGCCAAGGCCTTTGGCGAACTGGTCGAGTCACGCCGCCACACGCCTTCGCTTCCCGCCGAGGAAGTCGGCGCGCTGATCGCGAGCGGCGCCAACATCCGGATTCTCGACGTCCGCCGCTTCGACGAATACGCGACCATGAACATCCCGGGCTCCATCAGCGTGCCCGGCGCCGAACTGGTGCTGCGTGCCGGCAGCGCCGCGCCGGACCCGGAGACCACCATCATCGTCAATTGCGCCGGCCGCACCCGCTCGATCATCGGTACCCAGTCGCTGATCAATGCCGGCGTCACGAACAAGGTGATGGCGCTACGCAACGGCACGATCGGCTGGACGCTCGCCAGACAGAACCTCGAACATGGCGCCGGCAGGCGCTGCGAGGTCGGCGCCATCGAGGGCGGCGAGGCGAGCGCGCGCGATGTTGCTTATCGCGCCGGCGTTCGGCGCATCGGGCCTGCCGAAATGACGGCGCTGCAGGCGCAGGCCGATCGCACGCTCTACCGCTTCGACGTGCGCTCGGAAGAAGAGTACACGTCCGGCCATCTCGCGGGCTTTCGCCATTACCCCGGCGGGCAGTTGGTGCAGGAGGTCGACATGGCTGCCCCTGTCCGCGGCGCGCGCATCGTGCTGACGGACAACATGAGCGTCCGCGCCGACATGACCGCATCCTGGCTCGCGCAGATGGGCTGGGAAGTCTACGTGCTTGAAGGCGGATATGACGGCGCGCTCGAAGTCGGACCGCCGCTGGTCATCCCAAAGCCCGACCCGTCACACCGCTACCGCCGTCCTTACGAAGGCACCGACGTCAAGGAAAGCGCGATGCAGGCCTATCTCGATTGGGAATACGGCCTAGTCGACCAGCTCCGCCGCGACGCCAGCCACGGATTCTTCGTGATATGATGGCGAGGGACTTGTCCCGCCGTAGCTCGAAGAGCGAAGGCGGATACCCATCATCAGGTATCACTCGTCCGCACCCATCATGCTCGCCAGCTTCTCCGCCTCGTAATTCTCGCCGATCGACATCGCGCAAATCCGCGAGATCTGAACGTAAGCAAGCCCGGTCTCCTCGGCCCACGCATTGAACTGCGCCTGCACCTTGGCAAGGTCGCGCTTGGAGGTAACGGTCTCCGCGATGTCGAGCCCGGCATCGCGCAGGCAGAGGACAACGTCCCTCGACGTGACAAACCCGTCCCAGCCGAGGAAGCGCAGCAGCATCTGCCCGGTATTGCCGCCGAGCCGGCTGCCGCGCTTGGCCAGCAATTCGAGCAATCCGGCCTCGTCGGAGGACGGCCATGCCGCGAGGAACTTGCCGAAACTGCCGTGCTCTCCGGCGATCTCCCGGATGAAGCCGGCATTGGCGCGCACCGACATGATCTTGGCGCCGTTGCGGACGATGCGCGTGTCCTTCATCAACTCGTCCCAGAATTCATCCGGCTTCAGCGACAGCGGACCCGGCTGGAAGCCGAGAAACGCCTTCTCGAACCCCGCCCATTTGCTGTCGATGACGCTCCACGCAAAGCCCGCGCAGAACACCCGTTTGGTCATCTCGGCGAGGATCCGGTCGTCGCCAAGCTTGGCCAACGCCTTCGGGTCCGGCTTTGGCGGCAGCAGCCTGGCGAGCGCCTTGGGCCCGCCCTTGCGCTTCTCGGCGCGGGCACGGATGGTTTTGAACGAGGTCACGGCGGCGGCCCTCTCGGTAAAATGGCCTGAAACCATAGTGTAGAAGTGATCGGCTAATCTGCAAAGAATGGATGGCGCCCGGGCTGGATTTCGCCTAAAGCATCCCCACCTCATTCAAGTCCGTCAGGCCGTGCGGCTGCGCGTCGTCAATGCGCAGCCTTCAAGTCATTTCGGTTCGAGGCGCCCTTTTTCATATTTCCCGGCTGCGAACGCCCATCAAGGTCTGACATCCCGTGACTTCTTTACTGGCCAGCCCGCCGCTCGCCCGAGCCCTGGCGGAACGCAATTTCGAGCGGCTCACGCCGGTGCAGACCGCTGTGCTCGCCGATGACGCCGCCGGCCGCGACCTTCTGGTCTCGGCGCAGACCGGCTCGGGCAAGACCGTCGCCTACGGCCTGGCGGTGGCGGACAACCTGCTCGATGGCGCGGAGCGGTTCGAGCGCGCCGCCGCGCCGCTGGCGCTGATCGTCGCGCCGACACGCGAACTGGCGCTTCAGGTCCACCGCGAGCTCGCCTGGCTCTATCATTATGCCGATGCGCGTGTGGTTTCCTGCGTCGGCGGCATGGATCCGCGCCGCGAGCAGCGCGAACTGGCCGCGGGCGCGCACATCGTGGTCGGCACGCCCGGCCGGCTTTGCGATCACCTGCGGCGCGGCCGGCTGGATGTTTCGGAACTGAAGGCGATCGTGCTTGATGAAGCCGACGAGATGCTCGATCTCGGCTTTCGCGAGGACATGGAATTCATCCTGCAGGCCACGCCGGACAGCCGCCGCACATTGCTGTTCTCGGCGACGCTGCCGTCCGGCATTGTCGCGCTGGCGAAGGAATATCAGCACGACGCCTTTCGCGTCGAAGTCGCAGGCGACGAGGGCGGCCACGCCGATATCGAGCACCGCGCGATCCGGATCGCCGCCGGCGATGTCGAGCACGCCGTGGTCAATATCCTGCGCTACTTCGAATCCCCGGGCACGCTGGTGTTTTGCAACACCCGCGAGGCCGTCCGCCATCTGCAGGCGACGCTGCTGGAGCGCGGCTTTTCCGTGGTGGCGCTGTCGGGCGAATTGACCCAGAACGAGCGTACGCTGGCGCTGCAGGCGCTGCGCGACGGCCGCGCCCGCGTCTGCGTCGCGACCGATGTTGCCGCGCGCGGCATCGACCTGCCGAAGCTCGATCTCGTCATCCACGCCGATCTGCCGAACGATCCGGAAGTCATGCAGCATCGCTCCGGCCGCACCGGGCGCGCGGGACGCAAGGGTGTCAGTATCCTGCTGGTGCCGTCGGCGCGGCGCCGTCGCGCGGACACGCTTCTCAAACTTGCCGGCGTCGATGCGGCGTGGGGCATTGCCCCGCAGCCCGACGAAATCCGCAAGCTCGATCAGGAGCGGCTGCTGAGGGACGATGTGTTCGCAGCCGAGACGACGCCGGAAGACACAGCGCTGGCGCAGGCGCTGCTGGCCGAGCGATCGGCCGAAGATATTGCCGCGGCGCTGGCGCGGCTCTATCGCGCACGATTGCCTTCGCCCGAAGATATTATCGATCCGGGCGAGGATCGCGTGAAGTCTCGTGCCGAGCGCGCGCGGGAGCGGACCGAGCGCGAGGCCGGACGCGAATCGAAGCCGGCGAAATCCTCTGGCCGCCATCGCATGGCGGAAGACAGCGTGTGGTTCACCGCCGCGATCGGCCGCAGGAAGAATGCCGAGGCGCGCTGGCTGTTGCCGATGCTGTGCCGCCGCGGCAGCATCAAGAAGGAAGATATCGGCGCCATCCGCATCCTCGATGCCACGACCGAGTTCGAGATCTCCGCGCGCGTCGCCAGCCGCTTCGCGGCGCGCATCCGCCGTCCCGACAAGGAAGACAGCATCCGCATCGAGGCGATGCAGGATGTGCCGTCGCGCGAAGAGAAGCGCGAACAGGTGCAGCCGCCGAAGCCGCACGGCAAAAACGCAGGGCGCCCTGATTCCGCAGGGTTTGACAAGCAGGCGCGTTACGCTACCAAGAAGCCGCGCCGGGAAGGGCCTGTCCACTCAGGCAAGCCGGCGAACGACCGAAAGACAGCGGCAACGCCTGCGTTCGGCAAGAAGAAAAAGAAGAAGTTCCGCGGCTGACCGGCGTGATCCAATCTCAGGCCGCCACCGCCGATCTGACGGAGGCGCGTCATGGATGTCAGCTTCTCGCCAAGCGGAGGGATCGACCGACGATCCATCCTGGCGCTCATCGGCGCTGCGCTGATGCCCACCGTCGCCCGCGCCGCCCAATATCCGGCACGGCCGATCAAGATCATCGTCCCGTTCGGCCCTGGGGGATCGGGCGACATCACCGCGCGGCTGATCGGCAAGCAGATCGAGGAGAAGACCAAACAGGCTGTCGTGATCGACAACCGGCCCGGCGCCAACGGCATCATCGGAACCATGGCGGTCAAGACCGCCGAGCCTGACGGCTACACCGTGCTGCTGATCACCACCAGCACCCATGCCGCCAATGTCAGCCTGGTGCGCAACCTGTCCTATGATCCGGCAAAGGACTTCACCGTCGTCGGCGTGTTCCGTTCCAGCGGCAGCTATTTCATGGTGCGCCCGCAGGCGCCGTGGCGCGATCTCGCCGGCTTCATCGCCGCCGCGAAGGCCGCGCCAGGCAAACTGACCTTCGGCCATTTCAATGCATCCTCGCGCACTCCGGCAGAGTATCTCGGCAGGCTCGCCGGCATCCAGTTGCAGGGCGTTCCCTATCGCGCGATCGCGAATGCGGTGGCGGATCTGATCAGCGGCGAAATCAATTGCCTGTTCATGGATACGACCGCGTCGAATCAATATCTGCAGAACGGCCAGCTTCGTCCGCTGGCGATCACGCGGCGAACGCGCGCGCCGGCGACGCCTGACGTGCCGGCCGTCGCAGAAACCTTCCCCGGCTTCGAACTCACCGGCTTCCTCGGCATGGCCGTCCCGTCGGCCACGCCGCGGGAGATCGTCGCGCAGTTGAACGGGCTGATCAACGAGGCGCTGACCGCGCCTGAGGTGCGAAGGCGGATGGACGAGTTCGGCCTGTCCTGGGACATCACCGACCTTGCCGCCTGCGACGCCGAGGTGCGGGCGGAACGCGAGCGCTGGACCGAATATACCCGTGTTGCCGGCATTCAGCCCGAATGATGCAGCGAGGAAGCCCATGAGCGTCTACATCATCGCGCAACTGAAATTCACCTCGGTCGACCGGAAGGCCGGCGCCGACGCTATCGTGCTCACGGTGCGCGGCTTAAGCTGAGCCGCCTGAAGGGTTCATCAAGGGTTCGTCAAGCTCGCTCACATCCATTTGTCCCCTGCGAGCAGCCTGCCTGTGAACTGTGTCACAAGGCCGATCGGCGATCGCTGACATTTTGCGCCGCGTGAAAACCAGTACGCAGGGGCTGTAGCGATGCGCATTCATTCCAGCGAAGGCGAGTTGAGATCGCGGGCGAAGCACAGAGGTATCTTCGTGCGCATCCTCGAAGGGCTTCACCGTTCCCGCCGCCGCGACGCGCTACGCATGTTGCGTCGTCATCGCCATCTGATCGCCGGCCAGCCGAAGCTTCGTCCGTGAGCCCCGCGCCGTAATCCCGCCGAACTGAAAAGAACAACCGGAAATGCCTACGCACATTACGCCGCCCGCGCGCGGAATAAGTTCGCGTGACGTCGCGCCGCTCAGCCTCACCGCGCTCGCCGTCTTCGCCATGCTCGCGTTGGTCCTCCATGTCGCCAGTGTCGACATGCTCAATCGATCGCACGCCGATCCGGATGCGGCTGCGCCCACCTGTCCGGCGGACGCGAGGCCGGCGCAACTGTCGCTGCCATACGACTAGCTGACCTCAAGCCGGCGAAACGCGCCGAATTTGCCGGTTCCATACTCGGCATTGTTGCATTCCGGAGCATCAGGAAGGCCGGGTTCCGCCGGGTCAATCTTGTGCTATTGCTGCTGCAAGGCGCTTCGCTCGCCTTGGCCTGATTCCGTGATCTGGCCGATGGATTCGAAGCCGCGTCATCCAGAGCATTTGGCCGAAAGCATCATGACCGCACACCAGCGCAACGTCTCCGCCTTGATCGATCCCGTGAAACTCGACCGCCTCGCCGAAGTCGCCGTCAAGGTCGGCTTGCGGCTGCAGCCGGGACAGGACCTGCTGCTGACCGCGCCTTCGGTCGCACTGCCGCTGGTGCGCCGGATCGCCGAACATGCCTACAAGGCCGGCGCCGGCCTCGTCACGCCGTTCCTGTCGGACGAGGAAATCACGCTGTCGCGCTATCGCTACGGTCACGACGTAAGTTTTGATCGCGCCGCGAACTGGCTGTATGAGGGCATGGCGAAGGCGTTCGCCGCCAACACCGCGCGGCTGGCCATCGTCGGCGACAATCCGATGCTGCTGTCGGGCGAGGATCCGGAAAAGGTCGCGCGCGCCAGCAAGGCCAATTCGATCGCTTATCAGCCGGCGCTGGAGAAGATCGTCAATTTCGACACCAACTGGAACATCATTGCCTATCCGAGCCTGTCTTGGGCGAAGCAAGTATTCCCCGACGTTTCCGAAGATGTCGCGGTAGCCAGGCTGGCGGATGCGATCTTTTCGGCCTCCCGCGTCGATCAGGACGGCGCGGTAGCCGCATGGGAAAAGCACAACGCGGTGCTGCGCGAGCGGACCGAATGGCTGAACGGACAGCGCTTCAGCGCGCTGAAATATTCCGGCCCGGGTGTCGACCTCACCATTGGTCTCGCCGACGGCCACGAATGGGAAGGCGGCGCTTCCACCGCCAGGAACGGCATCACCTGCAACGCCAATATCCCCACCGAGGAAGTCTTCACCACGCCGCATTGCCGGCGCGTGAGCGGGCACGTCGTCTCGTCCAAGCCGCTGTCCTATCAGGGTACCCTGATCGACAATATCCAGGTGAGGTTCGAGGAAGGCCGCATCGTCGAAGCCAAGGCCTCGCGCGGCGAGGAGGTGCTGAAGAAGGTCCTCGATACCGACGAGGGCGCGGCGCGACTTGGCGAAGTGGCGCTGGTGCCGCATTCCTCGCCGATCTCGAAGAGCGGGCTGCTGTTTTTCAACACGCTGTTCGACGAGAACGCCGCTTCCCACATCGCGCTCGGTCAGTGTTACTCGAAATGCTTCGTCGGCGGCGACAAGCTGACGCCGCAGCAGATCGCGGCCCAAGGCGGCAACCAGAGCCTGATCCACATCGACTGGATGATCGGCTCGGCCGAAACCGATATCGACGGCCTCCATGCCGACGGCGGCCGCGTCCCGGTCATGCGCAAGGGTGAGTGGGCGTAATCAGTCCAGCTTGAGCTTGTAGAAGTCGGTCGCTGTCTTCGAAAACAGCGCCGTCTTCTCCGCCTCGCCATATTGCGCGGCCAGCCGCTTGAACGCGTTGAAGATCACCTGATAGCTGCACTGGCCTTTGTCGGGCGGAAAATTGCTCTCGAACATGCACCGGTTGGGCCCGAAGGCCTCGATGCAGGTTTCGATATAGGGGCGCCACGCCGCCGCGGCTTCCTCGGAGGAGGGCGGCTTGGGCCGGAGGTGGAAGTCATAGCCGAGCAGGCACATCGCGAGCCCGCCGAGCTTGACCACGACGTTCTGGCATCTGGCGATTTCCTGGATCGAGGCCTTCCAGGTCGCAAAAATTTCCTCGCGGCGGCCGGCATAGCTGCCGATGCCGATCGGCCCGCCGCAATGATCGAGCACGATTTTGGTGTCGGGAAAGGCGCGGGCGAGGTCGGTGAGTTCACCGATCTGTGGATGAAACAGCCAGGCGTCGAAGCTCAAGCCCAGCGGCGCGAGGCAGCCAAAACCCTTGCGAAACGTGCTGTCGAGCAACAGCCCCTTCGGCCGCGTCGCGTACACGCCGGCGACGTTGGGATCGGCGTCCCAGGCCGAGGAATGCCGGATGCCGCGGAAGCGGCCGTTGCCGGCGGCGATCTCCGCTTCCAGCACCGCCTTGGCGCCGTCGCCGAGCAGCAGATTGACGTGGCTGACGATGCCGGCGCAGATCGCGGCCTTGCCGTAGCCGCCGCTTGCGGCCATCGCGGCGACGCCATTGGCGAACTCGACTTCGCCCACGGGGCGAAACGCTTCCGGCCCGTGCGCGCGATACATCGAGCGGCAATCGACATAGACGGTGGCGATGATGTTGTGGCCGGAGGCGATGTCGGAGGCCATCTCCTCGATCATGTAGCGCAGGCCGCCGCGGTCCCAGAGATGGTGATGCGGATCGACGATCGGGCGGGCGGGATCGATGATCTCCTCGCTATATTGCGCGAGCCAGTCCTCGCGCGGATCGGCGTAGAGCCCGCTTCTGGAGGCGGGTGCAGTGCTGGCGGCCATGAGTTTCGCTCCCGTGTTATTGTTGGTTATTGCCCGTCTCGTTCCTCGCAATGACGGGTTTAGATGTCGTCACATTGCTCACACCCCATCGAGAATGATCACCGTCGGCGTGCCCGGCAGCGTGTCGCGTGAAATCTTCAGCGTTCGCTCGGTGCGCTGGTCGATTTCGAACTGCTGGCCGATCAGGCGCATGAATTCGTCGAGCGGGGTGGCGAAGCGGTGCATCGGCAGCACCACGGAGGCGCGTAGCCGCTTGGTGATCTCGGAGACGCCGTCGAGCGACATCGTGTAGGTGCCGTCGATCGGCACCATCACGATATCGAGCCGGCCGATCGCCGCGAAATGCGTCTCGTCGAGCTTGTGATGGAGGTGGCCGAGATGGCCGATGCAGAGGCCGGCGACCTCGAAGATGAAGATCGAGTTGCCGTCCTTGATCATCCCCCCACCAAAGTCCTCGCCATAATAGCGGCGGATGTCGGTGGTGACGTTGCGGATGAAGACGTCGCCAATGCGGGTTTCGACATGCGCGGCCTGTCCGTTCTCGCCCCAGCCGTGCAGGACATGCGGGATCTTCGGATCGGGGAATAACGTGTAATGCGTCGAGTGCGCGCGGTTCATGGTGACGACGTCGGGCAGCCGCCCGGTCCGGTAGGCGCCGTTGAAATCGGTTGCGATCCGCACGCCGCCGGGCGTGTCGATGTAATAGGTGGAATGCCCGACATAGGTGATCGCGACTTCTTCGGCCTTGGCGGCGGTGCGGCGAAGACTGACGGGGATCGCGCGGGGAGCCAGGTTCGCCATCGCCAGGCACTCGCTGCGCAACGGCTGCTGTGCCGCCGCCGGGATGACCAGCGAGCCGAGGAAAGCGATGATGACGGCAAGGGATCGCAACATGTGACCTGTCCGCGGCAACGGCCGCGGGCGGCACTGTATCGCCGAATTCCGCAGGCGTCATGATGACATTCGCGCACAGCTGTGCGCCGGATTTGCTTCATCGACAGGCAGCCTTGTCATATGCTGGAATTCAACCAGGGAGTTCGTCGTGACCGAAAACGCCCCCATCGCGCGCGCCGCGTCGTCCAAGCGCCTCGAACCGTTGCGGCAGATCGATGCCGGCCCGCTCAACATCGCCTATTACGAGGCGGGACCGGCCGATGGCCCCGCCGTGATGCTGACACACGGCTTCCCCTACGACATTCACTCCTATGTCGATGTCGCGCCACACCTGGCCGCGCAGGGATGCCGCGTGATCGTCCCCTATGTACGCGGCTACGGCCCGACCCGGTTTCGCGATCCCGCGACGCCGCGCTCGGGCGAGCAGGCGGCTGTCGGCGCTGATATGATGGCGCTGATGGATGCGCTTGGCATCAAGCGCGCGGTGCTCGCAGGCTACGACTGGGGTGGCCGCGCGTCGTGCGTCGGCGCCGCGCTCTGGCCGGAGCGCTGCATCGGTCTCGTCTGCGCCAACTCCTATCTGATCCAGGATATCGCCAGCGCCATGGTGCCGGCGCGCCCCGAACGCGAGGTGCCGCTGTGGTACCAGTACTACTTCCAGCTCGAGCGCGGCCGCGCCGGGCTGGCTGCCAATCGCCGCGAGATCGCGCGGATTCTTTGGGCGCAATGGTCGCCGGAGTGGCAATTCGACGATGCCTGTTTCGAGCGCACCGCCGTCGCCTACGACAATCCTGATTATGTCGACGTGGTGATCCACAGCTATCGCCACCGCTTTGGGATGGCCGACGGCGATCCGCAATATGCGGATATTCAGCGCAGGCTGGCGGCGCTGCCTCCGATCACGGTGCCGTCTATCACGCTCGATGGCGCCGGCGACGGCGTCATCGCCGCGACTGACGGTCGTGCCAGTGCGGCGAAATTCACCGGCCGGCGTGTCCATCGCGTGATACCGGGTGTCGGCCACAATGTGCCGCAGGAAGCGCCCGAGGCGTTTGCGGCGGCGGTGATGGAGTTGATTAGAGTCTAGTCGTTCCGCAATCTATCTTACCTCTCCCGCTTGCGGGGGAGGTCGGATTGCATCGATAGATGCAATCCGGGTGGGGGAAGCTCTCTCCACACGAACAGTGCGGCTCGCGGCGGCACCCCCACCCCGACCCTCCCCCGCAAGCGGGAGAGGGACTGCAGCGCAGCGTCGACTTTGCCGCATGGCAAGCTGGTTCGAAAACCGTCATGTTGCGCGACGCAAAAGTCCTCCGAGAAGGACAAAAGTTTTACGGGGCGAAACTCCATGGCGAAGCGTCATCTCCTGCCTGCGATCTTGCTCACATCCATCGGCTTCATTGCAACGGCTTCGGCCGAGGAGTTTCCCAACCGTCCGATTACATGGGTCGTGCCGTTCGCGCCGGGCGGCATCACCGACACGACATCGCGCATCGTCGCCGAGGAAATGTCGCGGACGCTCGGTCAGTCGGTTCTGATCGACAATCGCGGCGGCGGTGGCGGGACCGTGGGGACCGAGCAGGTCGCGCGATCAAAGCCCGATGGCTATACGATGATCTACGGTACGCAGGGCACGATGGCGGCCAATGTCAGCTTGCGGAAAAACCTGTCCTACGATCCGCTGACGACCTTCCTGCCGGTGCATCTGGTCGGCGAAAGCCCGAACCTGTTCGTCGCCTATCACGATGCGCCGTATAATTCGGTGCAGGAGTTCATCGCCTACGCCAAGCAGAATCCGGGCAAGGTGACGTTCAGCTCTTCCGGCGTCGGCACCGCCACGCATCTGGTCGCCGAACTGTTCAAGACAGTTGCGGGCGTCGAGATGCAGCACGTGCCCTACCGGGGCAGTGCTCCCGCGCTCAACGACCTGATCGCCGGCCGTGTCGACGTCATGTTCGACTATCCGGTCTCGGTCGGCCCGCATGTCGATGCCGGCAAGCTGAAGGTGCTCGCCACGACCGCGCCGGATCGGTTGCGCGCATTTCCCGAGGTGCCGACCATGGCCGAACTCGGCATGAAGGACATGACCACCCAGAGCTGGTCGAGCATCATGGTGCCGGCGGGTACGCCGATGCCCGTGGTCGACCGGCTGGCAGCGGCGGCGCATGCGGCGCTGGCCTCGGAGCGCGTGCGCACCCATTTCGAGAAAGTCGGCACCCGCCCGATGACGCAGCAGAAGGCCGAGATGATCCCGTTCATCGAAAAAGAGATCGTGCGCTGGCGCGACGTCATCGAGAAGGCAGGGCTGGAGAAGCAGTAGGCTCCTGCCGTTCGGTCAGGCCGTCGTCAGGCGATCGAGCAGGGCCATCATGACCGGCGCATCGGGCATCGGCAGCACCGCGTCGATCCGTTCGATCAGCCGCGATTGCAACAGCGTGTTGCGCGCCTTGCCGATGGTGCCGAGCGGGCCGCGGAAGCCGTGCTCCTCCCAGGCGAGTTCGAGCAGGCTTTCGCTGACCAGGGCATCGATCAACTCGTCGGCGTTGCGGTCGATGCTGATGAGCGGATGCGCCGAGAATGCGGTTGGCCGCGGATAGAGGATGACCGGCTTGGAAGGCGCGCTGGCCTCGACCCGCTTCCAACGATCGGCGTCCTGCAGCACCCATTCGATCAACTGATTCTCGTAGCCGACGATCAGCGGCTGTGCGCCCGGGCCGCCGGCGACGTAATCGTCGAACAGCTTGCCTGATGACGGCGGCTTGTAGCCCATCCGGCGGAACACGCTCGCGACGTCGCCATCGATGCGGCCGAGCGAATCGAGTGCGATGACGTCGCCGCTCAACAGGCTCGCGGTGAGGCCCGCGAACATGAAGCCGGAATTCGACTTGTTCGGATCGGTCGAGACGATGCGGGCGCGGCCGAACAGGCCGCTCACGCCCATCGCCTCCCAGGTCTCACCGGCAATGATCGCCTTGAGCAGCTTGAGCAGATCGACCGTGTAGCGTGGCCCGCCGGCAGGCTCGGCATAGCCGGCCTTGACCAGGCCATCGGCGATGCGGTCCCAGGAGTAGAGCACGATCGGCGAATTGAAGATCACCTGGTCGCGCGAAATCTTGACGCCGGAGTTGCGCGCCAGCTCGACCAGCACGGACGAGGAAGGCCACAGGAATTGCGGCTTCTGGTCGAGCAGCGTGCGCTCCCGCACCATCTCGACCGAGCCGGCGCGCCGCGCGTCGAGGATCAGTCCGAAGCGGCGCTCG
>Ga0081540_1002396_pt1 | contig 15290 bp, 13 predicted proteins | sample TabmetS2T1R1_FD_71024 | JGI IMG/M metagenome (GOLD analysis project Ga0081540, IMG submission 71024) | Tabebuia heterophylla rhizosphere microbial communities from the University of Puerto Rico - S2T1R1 | ecosystem: Host-associated > Plants > Roots > Rhizosphere ... | reverse complement strand
TACCGGTAATCCCAGGTGCGGCCGGACCCCGGCGCTTCGGGAATCGAGGTGGTGTGGGCCGCGATAATACCGCCGGTTTCCTCGAAGTTGCTGAGCTTCAGCGTGATCGCGGAGCGGATAATTTCGTCCTGCCAATCGTAAGAAATGGACAGACCGCGGGACCAATCCATCCAATAATCGATCGTGCGGTCGCAGAATTCGCGGCAGGTGGTCTCGAGATCGTCCTGAAAACGCTCGTCGACGCCGAACACGAGATGCAGCGGGCGGGTGACGACGAACGGAGCCTCACTCTCGATGTAGGACAGCGGCGCATCCGTAGTCAGGCGGATGACGCAGCCCTCATGGATGTAGCGGACATGATTGCTGCCAAGCGAGCGATGGGTGAACGCTTGGCCGTAATCGTGGGTCGGCCGGAACCGTATGGTGATCCGCGGCAGCCCAGCGACCGGTTCGATCATCCTGATCAGCTGCGGCGGCCGAAACACACGGCCGAATTGCCGAAAGCGCGGGGCGAAATCGGTAATGCGGACGGCGCCGCCTTGCCGGTCGGTGAGAACCGTCGACACCACCGCGGTGTTGCGGAGGTATTCCGATTGGAAGTCGGCCATGTCATCGAGCACGACGTCGGAAAATCCTTTCTCGTCGTCGCCGGAAAGCAGCCGACAGAAGATCGGGTCGCGATCGAAGCGAGGGTAGCACCACCACACCAGGCGCGCCGTGGGATCCACGAGCGCCGCGGTGCGACCGTTGCCGATAACGGCAAGATCAAGCCCGTGATCGGTCATGGCGTCGCGAATGCGTCGTTGCGAGAGATTTGCTCAAGCCAGTGGCGGACATCCGCCGGCCGGTCGAAGCAGGCTGCAATGCCCGGAACGTCGCGACCGACCGAAATGCCGATACCATTGAAGTCCGGCAGAATCTCGAACACACCGAGGTCCGTGACATCGTCGCCCATGAAAATAGGACGTCGGCCGGCGAACGGTGGATAGGTCATCAATTCGCGAACGGCGATTGCCTTGGTGACACCGGTCTGCTTGACCTCCACCACGAGCTTGCCCGGTAAGAGCTCGATCGAAGCATCCTTCAGGTCGGAGCAAATTTTGGCGGCGGCCCCGCGCACGAGGGTCTCCTTGTCGGGTGCCAAGCGGTAGTGCAGCGCAAGCGAGTAGCCCTTGTCCTCGAGCACGATGCCCGGGCCGGCCTCCGCGATCGCGGCGAACTGCTGCTTCAGGCGCGAATCGAGCGGCGCGAGCCGCGGTGCTCCGGCTGCGGCGCCGGCGACGGTGCGGAGCTCGGCGCCGTGGCCGCCGATCGCCGGCAACTGCAGAGGAGCGAAGATGAGATCGAGCTCGCTCACGGGTCGGCCGCTCACAAAAGCGACAGCGCCCTGCGTGCGCTCCCACAGCCGCCTTAGCGTATCGCGCAAGGCGTGCGACACGAACACCTCGCGCGGAGTAGGGGCGAGGTCGAGAATCGTTCCGTCCACGTCGAGCAGGATGGCAAATTGATTGAGTGCGGCGGGGAGCGACAGAATGGGGTTTGACATCACATTGTCCGACAATCGCGCAGGAGGAAATGCATGCTCGGCGCATGCAGATTGCGGAGCGATCACGCGCCTGATGCGAGTACGTTAATCCGAACGGTCCAGCAACTCATTGATTCCGCAATTGTTCCAGACAAAAAGGCATACCTGCGCACTTGCCCGTTTCATAGGCGGTCTCCGAACTTCTTTCCCTTTAGACCGACCCCGAACGTTTCCTCTGGCTCGAATATAAGCGCTGCGGCCCCTAAAGCGCCATCCCACCGTCGACCAGATGTGCTTGTCCGGTGATGTAGCTTGCCTCGTCCGAGGCGAGGAAAGCCGCGAGCGCCGCGACCTCCTCCGGGCGACCTAATCGTCCCATCGGTTGACGGTCCACGAATGCCTTTTCCACCTCGGCAAGCGATCTACCCGTCGCGCGCGAGCGCTCTTTGATTCGCTCCTCCAGCGACGGGGATTCGATCGTGCCAGGACAGATGGCGTTTGCGCGGATGCCTTGACGAATAAAGTCGGCTGCAACCGCCTTGGTCAGTCCGATGACGGCGGCTTTTGTGGCGCCGTAGACATAACGATCAGGCACCCCGCGGATCGACGATACCGCGGATGAAATATTGACGATCGAGCCCGCCTTCTTTCCCAGCATGCCCGGCAGAAACGCCTTGATCGTCCGATGCATCGATTTGACGTTGAGATCGAACGAGAAGTCCCAGTCCCGCTCGGAGCAGTCGAGAACGCTGCCATGATGCACGTATCCGGCACAGTTCACGAGCACGTCGAGGCCGCCAAGTTCGGTGGCGATGCCGTTCGCGAGCGCCTCTACCGACTCGGTCGAGCGCACATCGAGCTTGTGGCGCTTGAGGCTTTTCATCCCTTCGAGTTTCTTGTCGTCCACATCGGTGGCGATCACGCGTGCGCCGTCGGCTACAAACGCTTCAGCGATAGCGCGTCCGATCCCTTGTCCCGCCGCGGTGACGAGCGCGAGCTTGTCTTGCAGACGTAAAGCCATGGTCGGTATCTCCGTGCCGCGCCTCGCTAACGTGCTTTCAGGCGATTTGGTTCATATGCGCTGCCGGAGCCGGCCCGCCGGTTAGGCATGAGGTATTCGGCCATGACTCATGCCGGCAAGTCAGTGGTTGTCCCGCGGCACGCTCTTTTGCGCGATGCGACGATATTTCACAGCAGGTTTGAGCACCATGCCGGCGGCAAGCTGGTCGACCATGCCGCGCTGTATTTCCTGCCACGGCGTCTGGTTCGCCGGAGATTGGTATCCACTCTGTTTCTCCAGCGCGATGCGGCGCTGCGCGAGTTCGGCCTCCGACACCAACATGTTCGCGCTGCCCTTATTGAGGTCGATCCGCACGCGATCGCCGGTTCGGAGCAAAGCAATCCCGCCGCCGGCCGCCGCCTCGGGCGAAGCATTGATGATCGAAGGGGAGGCCGACGTTCCCGATTGGCGGCCATCGCCAATGCAGGGTAGAGACGTTATCCCGCGTTTAATCAGCGCCGCCGGCGGCTGCATGTTTACGACCTCCGCGGAGCCCGGATAGCCGATGGGCCCGGCGCCTCGCATGAACAGCATCGTGTTCGCGTCGATTTGCAGCGACGGGTCCTCGATGCGGCGGTGATAGTCCTCCGGTCCATCGAACACGACGGCACGGCCTTCAAACGCGTTGGGATGGTTGGGGTTGGACAGATAGCGCTGTCTGAACTCTTCGGAGATCACGCTCGTTTTCATGATTGCCGACTCGAACAGATTTCCCGACAGCACCTTGAAGCCGGCATGCTGCTTGAGCGGCTTGTTGTAGGGACGGATCACGTCGGCGTCCGCGATCTTGGCCTGCCTGACGTTTTCCCCAACGGTCTTGCCGTTGATCGTCAGTGCATCCGCGTGGAGCCGGCCGGCCGCGATCAATTCGTTGAGCACTGCCGGCAATCCGCCGGCGCGGTAATATTCCTCGCCGAGATATTTGCCGGCGGGCTGCATATTGACGAGCAACGGTATCTCGTGGCCGATCGTTTCCCAATCCTCGATCGCGAGCGCTACCCCGACGTGGCGGGCGATGGCGTTGATGTGGATCGGCGCGTTGCTCGAGCCACCGATCGCCGAGCATGCGACAATGGCATTCTCGAACGCTTGGCGGGTAAGGATGTCGGACGGTTTGAGATCCTCACGCACGATCTCGACTGCGCGCCGTCCGGTTTCATACGCGATTTGCGCGCGCTCGCGGTAGGGTGCGGGGATGGCGGCGCAGCCGGGGAGCGAAAGCCCTAACGCCTCGGCGAGCGCGTTCATGGTCGAGGCGGTGCCCATTGTATTGCAGTGACCGATCGACGGCGCCGAGGAAGCGACGAGGTCGAGGAATTCCGTGTAGTCCATCCGGCCGGCGGCATGCTCCTGGCGCGCCCACCACACCACGGTGCCTGACCCCGCGCGCTCACCCTTCCACCAGCCGTCGAGCATCGGCCCGCCGGACAGCACGATTGCCGGCGTATTCACGGTCGCCGCCGCCATGATCGCCGCCGGCGTGGTCTTGTCGCAGCCGGTTGTGAGCACGACACCGTCGAGCGGATAGCCGAACAACACCTCGACCAGACCGAGATAGGCGAGATTGCGGTCGAGCGCGGCGGTCGGCCGTTTGCCGGTCTCCTGCATCGGATGCATGGGAAACTCGAAGGCGATGCCGCCGGCATCGCGGATGCCCTCGCGGACGCGCTTGGCGAGTTCCAGATGATGGCGGTTGCAAGGCGAGAGGTCGGAACCGCTCTGCGCAATGCCGATGATCGGCTTGCCGGATGTGAGCTCGTGTTTGGTCAAGCCGAAATTAAGGTAGCGCTCGAGATAAAGCGCCGTCATGCCGGGATTGTCGGGATTGTCGAACCATAATTGCGAGCGCAGGCGGCGTTCTTTTCCATTGCTCGACATCGAGTCCTCCAGAGTTCAACCACTTCGGATGTATATAGGACGATGGTGCAGGAACACCCTAGGCGACGCCGCTGCAGCAAGCAGCGCAGCCAACGCCAAAGCGCCAGCAAGACGAGATCCTCACGCCAACTGGTCGTACGCGCCAGCCAGGCGCAGCGCGTTGACAATGGCATCGGGCGTCAGCGGCATGGTGGCAAAATGCACGCCAAACGGTGAAAGGGCGTCCTCCACCGCCGAGATGATCGCGGCGGGCGCGGGAATGGTCCCGCCCTCGCCGGCGCCTTTGACGCCGAGCGGATTGAGCGGGTTCGGGGTCTCCACGTGCTCGATGTCGCAGCCCGGAACGTCGAGCGCCGCGGGCAATAGGTAGTCCTGAAACGTCGCCGTCAGCGGCTGCGCGCGGTGATCGTACTTCATCCATTCAAACAACGCGTTGCCGATCCCGTGGGCGACGCCCCCTTGCACCTGGCCGTCGACGATCAGCGGATTGATGATGTTTCCGCTGTCGTGGGCAACCGTATAGCGCAGAAGCTTCACCGCGCCGGTGAATGGGTCGACCTCGACCTCCGCCACGTGCGTCCCGTTGCAATACGAAGCTTGCGGCGGAGTGAAATAGGCCGTGTGCTCGAGACCTGGCGTCTGTCCCGGGGCAAAGGAAAAGCCGGGCATGCCCTGCGCCGCCCGCGCAAGCTCGCCCAGTGCGATCGACGGCTTGTTGCCGCCGCGGGCGACGGCGCGGCCATCATCGACATCGATGTCGCTCTCCGGCACGCCGAGAATGCGGGCGGCGAGCGCGACGATCTGCTTGCGCACGCTTGCGCCGGCGATCAGTGCGGACGAGCCGGCGTTGATCGCCTGTCGGCTGGCGAACGCGCCCACTCCCTGCGAGATCGCCGCGGTGTCGCCGACGGTCATGACGATGTCTTCCAGCCGGCAGCCGACCTCATCGGCGACGATCTGCGAAAGCGTCGTGCGCGTGCCTTGCCCTTGTGCCGTGGCACCGGTCGCCACCGCGACCTTCCCGTTCGGCAGAATGCGCACGGTGACGCCCTCGAACGGCCCGAGTCCCGTCCCTTCCACGTAGTTTGCGATACCGATGCCGAGGTAGCGTCCTTCCGCGCGCCCCTCGCGCTGGCGGAACGCAAAATGCTCATACTCGGCGCGCGTAAGCGCCCGCTGCTGGCTTTTCGGAAAATCTCCGCTGGCATACACGAGCGGCTTGCCGTCGCGAAACACCAATCCGAGCGAATAAGGCATCTGCTCGGGACCGATCATATTGCGTCGACGCAGTTCGGCGCGATCCACTCCGAGTTCGCGTGCCACCCGATCCATCAGCCGCTCCATCGCGAAAACCGCCTGCGGCCGGCCGGCGCCGCGCACGACCGTGGTCGGCACGCGGTTGGTGAACACGACCGTCGCCTCGACGCGATAAGCCGGCACCAGATAAGGACCGGGGAATGTCGTCGCCGCGATGTAAGGCACGATGATGCCCCAGGGCAGGAATGCGCCGGTGTCGTGCAGGAGCGTGCCGGAGAGCCCGAGGATCTTTCCTGCGCTATCGACGGCAATGGCTGCTTTCCAGTGTTGATCGCGTTCCTGCGTCGCCGAAAGAAAATGTTCGCGGCGATCCTCCTGCCAGGCGACCGGGCGGCCGAGAATCATCGCAGCCGCCGGAATCACGGCCTCCTCGGCATAGAATGGCGCCTTGGTACCGAAGCCGCCGCCGACGTGGGGCGCGACGACCCGGATCGCCTCGAGGTCGCGTTCGAGAAGCTCCGCGAGCGTGGCCCGGCAAAGGTGCGGCGTCTGCGTCGCCGACCATACGGTCAGCATATCGGCGCCGGCGTCGTAGCTTGCCAGCACGGCGCGGCCTTCAAGCGTCATCGCACCGCCGCGATGCAATGAGAATTCCTCCTCGAAGACATGTGCGGCGCGCGCAAATGCCGCCTCGACGTCGCCGTAGCTCATGGCGACGACGGCGGCGACATTGGTCGTGAGATCGCTATGTGCAGGCGGCGCATGGGGTGCCGCCCCCTCGCGGCAGTTGCTGACCGCGGGCAAAATCTCGAAGTCCACGTCGACCGCCGCGGCGGCGTCCTCCGCGAGATAGCGATTGTCCGCGATCGCGACGGCGATGGTCTGACCGACGTAGCAGACTTCGCGGCGCGCCAAGGCGAGCTGCGTGCGCGGCGTGGCGATCGACGGATTGGGCACGAGCATGGGGATCTGGCTGCGCGCCATGCGCGCCGGGAGATCGTCTGCGGTCAGCACCGCATGCACGCCTGGCATGGCGCGCGCTGCCGCCGCGTCGATCGCTCGGACTTTGGCGTGAGAATATGGGCTACGCACGAAGCAGGCGTGTAGCGCGCCCGCAAGCCTGATGTCGTCGACGAAGCGCCCGCGTCCGGTCAGCAGCGCCGGATCTTCAAGGCGCGCGACGCGGGCGCCGAAATGTCTCGCGCCCATGGTTGGATGTCCCGGAACAGCGCGACGCGGCCGCCCACGATATACTGAAAGCATTGCATTGCAATCGCCGCGGATCGTACCTTAGCGAGAGGCAAGAAGGTCGCGACCATGCCGGACGTCGATGCGCGCCGGGCCGCACGCAAGCCGGACACCGGGCCGCCGCTCGATTTCCAATCACATCTCGCCGCGCTCGACGCGCAAGGATTGCTGCTGCGCATCGACCGCCCGATCAACAAGGATACCGAGTTGCACCCGTTGGTGCGTTGGCAATTCCAAGGAGGACTTAAGGAGGATCAACGGCGCGCGTTCTTATTCACCCATGTGATCGATTCCTCGGGCACTCGCTACGACGTTCCGGTGGCGGTCGGGGCGCTCGCCGCCTCGCCGCGAATCTATGCGGTCGGCATGGGCCGCCCGGTGGAGGAGATCGAGCCGGCGTGGGTACGCGCGATCGCCAGCCCGATCCCGCCGATCCTCGTTAACGCACCGCCATGCCAGGCAGTCGTGATCACGGGCGAGGATCTACGCGGCGCCGGCAAAGGTCTGGCGCGCCTGCCGGTGCCGATCTCGACGCCGGGCTTCGACGCGGCGCCCTATCTGACCGCGACCCTTTGCGTCACGCGCGATCCCGAGACCGGCATCCAGAACATGGGAACATATCGCGCCGCCTTGAAGGCGACGGATAGGCTCGGCGTGCGCATGGCCTCGCGCATCGGCGGCGCCGGGGGATATCTGCACTGGAAGAAACACAACCGTCGCGGCGAGCCGATGCCCTGCGCAATCATCATCGGCTGTGCCCCGGTGGCGATGTTCACCGGCGGCATGAAGCTCCCGGTCGATCTCGATGAACTGGCGGTGGCGGGCGGGCTTGCCGGGGCGCCGATCCGAATGGCGAAAGCCGTCACCGTCGACCTCAACGTGCCCGCCGACGCCGAGATCGTGATCGAGGGGCTGATCGACCCAGATCTGCTCGAGCCGGAGGGGCCGTTCGGCGAAAGTCACGGCCACGTGGCTCTCGAGGACTTCAACATGTCCATGCGCGTGAGCGCGATCACGCATAGGCGTTCGCCGGTGTTTGCGTCGATCATCAGCCAAGTGACGCCGAGCGAATCGAGCGTGCTCAAGAAGGTGGCCATGGAGCCGCTGTTCTTTACGCACCTGCGGCAGCAACTCGGGATCAAGGAAATCCGCCGGGTGGTCATGCACGAGCCGCTCTCCAACTTGCGCAAGGTGATTTTCGTGCAATACGCGCACGGCACACCGCGCAGCGAGGTTTGGCGCGGCTTGCATGGCGCCGCGAGCCTGCTGTCCGACTGCGGGAAGGTCTGCATTGCGGTAAGCGAAGACGTCGACCCGACCAACACCGATGCGGTGTTCTGGTCGGTCGCATATCGCTCGAATCCGATGCAGGATACGCATATTGCGCCACACCGCTCCGCCGGACACGGACCGAAATCCAGGCCGCGGGAGGAGGATTCGGCCATTCTCATCGACGCGACGCTCAAGCATTCGGCGCCGCCGCTCGCGCTGCCCGCGCGGCAGTTCATGGAGCAGGCGCGCACGATCTGGCAGGAGCTCGGCTTGCCGACTCTCACGCCGCAGCCGCCGTGGCATGGCTATTCATTGGGCGATTGGTCGCAGGCCTGGGAGCGCTATGCCGAACGCGCCGTTGCCGGCCAGTGGCAGCAAAGCGGCGAGGACACCTTCGCCCGCCGGCGGGCCGGCCTCATTCCGGAGACACCCGCGCGCGAGGTCGAGGAGAAGGATGGATAGCTCGGCTGAAGTGAGAATTCAGGAATAGGTGGAGAAAGGTGCGCTCATTGCCAAAAGAAAAGAGCATTCGACCCCTCAAACCACGACAGTGAGCCGCTTCGCCGCTCGCGTCACGCCGGTGTAGAGCCAGCGGTCGCGGTTGTCCGGGAACGCGCTGGATTCGTCGAATAAAACGACGTCGTCCCACTGCGAGCCTTGCGCCTTGTGGACGGTCAAGACATAGCCGAAGTCGAACTCGTCGTAGCGTTTGCGCGCGGCCCACTCCAAGTGGTCGATGGCGCCGGTAAAGCATTCCGGCAGGACCGACACCTTTGTCGTTCGCTCACCCAACGCATCGTCGGGCATCAGTCGCATTCCGATGATTTGGCGCCGCCTGCGCGGGCGCTCGCTCACCATCCAAAGCCCGCCGTTGAACAAGCCCTTGCGCCGGTTGTTGCGCAGGCAGACGAGCTTGTCTCCTGTCATCGGGAATTGATCGGCAAAGCCGCGACGCTGGCGCAGCCGCGCGTTATAGGCGCGCCGCGTCGCGTTGCGGCCCACGAGAACCTGGTCGGCGTTTATCACGCGTGCGGGATCCAAGGTATCGCGCCTCACCACCTCGGTCTCGCCGTAGCGGCCTTGCCGCAGCGTATTGCCGGCGCGAATCATCATTGACAGTCGCACGATGGGATCGTCCTGCGCCTGCCGGTGTACCTCGGTGAGCATGGCGTCGGGCGCGGCGTCGGTGAAGAAACCTCCGCCTTGGATCGGCGGCAGTTGCGCGGGATCGCCCAGCACCAACAGCGGTACTCGGAACGACATCAGGTCGTGCGCGAGCTCGGCATCGACCATCGAGCATTCGTCGACGACTATGAGCTTGGCCTTCGAGGCGGGCGCCTCGTGCCAGAGCTCGAAGCTCGGCGTTTCTTCGCCGTTGTCGCGCGCCTTGTAAATCAGGCTATGGATGGTGGTGGCCCCGTTGCAGCCCTTGCTGCGCATCACGCAGGCCGCCTTACCGGTGAAAGCTGCGAACAGGACTTTGCCGTCAATTCCCTCCGCCAAGTGTTTGGCGAGGGTCGTCTTGCCGGTTCCGGCATAACCGAAGAGACGGAATATGGACGCGCGTCCGCGCGCGGCTTTGAGCCAGGTCGAGGCCGCGGTCAGCGCGGCGTCTTGCTGGGATGTGAAGCTCGGCATGAACGGCCAACGGCTGTGTGACCGCTATAAGGAACGGAACAGGAACGACTGTCAACCGCGATGGGGGCTAGACCCGCGAGTCACCCCTCAGACGAAGAAGAGGAAGCGCACCGTGGATGCCGCGGCGAGCGCTCCGCCCAAGGTCATCAACAAGTAGGACAGCCAAGACGACCCGGCCGATCCGGCCGGCGCCGTAGAAGCAGCGGCCACATCGAGCTCGTTGAGCTCGTTGGGGTCGACCACTCGCACTTCATTTGCCGCAGCAACGGGCGTCGCCTCATCCCCACCTGCAGCCTGCGCGGCGTCGCCGGCACTCGGGGCTGTGACCGGAGGCTGCTCGCGAGCGACCTCATTGAGTACAGGCGCGGGATCTTCCGATTTCTGTGGGCCCGAAACGCTCGTTTGCTCCTGCACGGGCAGGATGGGTTTTGTTGTGCGCGAGCTGGCGCGCGACGCGTCTCCTTCGGTCGTCGCTCGCGGTTTTTCGTCCTGCCGTGCGGCGCGGCTTGCTTTCTTGCGCGCCGGCGCGGGCGAGCGAGCCGCAACGCCGGCCGCATCCTCGGTCTGCGATACGATCGGACATGGATAGCGATCGTTATCGCATGCCCGCGCGCCGGTCAGCGGCAGGCTGCTCAATACCCCGAAAGCAGCCATCGCAATTGCCAAAGTCCCCATCCTCGGCATCGCACGCTCCTATCGCTCAGGCCGGACCCGCATATACGGGACCGCGGTAATGGCTTCACATTGACGCAAATGGGGAATTGTTCGCTCAATCCGCGGCCGAAACACGGCGATTCGGCGGCGGCCACTGAGGCGTATAATGGGGCAAGGAGGCGATCATGAACGAGGATGTCTTCAACGGCAGCATTCGCAAATTTCTCAAGACGCTTGGGGTGAGCGCCCAACGCGAGATCGAGAAGGCCGTCCGCCAGGCGTTGGCGGAAGGCCGACTCAAAGGCAACGAGAAATTTCCCGCCACTGCGAGGATCACGCTCGGCGGTGTCGGACTCTCACACGAGGTCAAGGGCGAGATCGAGCTGGAATGAGGAGCATGCAGCTCGCGCCTGCTCGCGACAGTCGTGGCGGATCTCGGGTCAGTCCACGGTCACACCGCTCGCCTTGATCGGACCGGCCCATTTGTCGATTTCGCTCTTGACGAACTGGCCGAGATATTCCGGCGTGGCGCGGTCCTCGGGCACAATCACCGCACCGAGTCCTTCAAGCCGCTCCCTCACGCGCGGTGTCTTCATCGCCTCGACCGTAGCGTCATTGAGCTTCTTGACGATGTCGGCCGGAGTGCCCTTGGGAAGAAAGATCGCGTTCCAAGTATAGGCCTCGAGATTGGGCACGCCCTGCTCGATGCCGGTCGGCACGTTCGGCAGCGCGGGCGAGCGCTCCTTGGTCATGATTGCGATCGCCTTGACAGTCCCGCCGTCGATTTGCGGCTTGGCCGTGCTGACGATCTCGCACAGATAGTCGATCCGGCTGCCCTGGAGATCCTGCATCGCCGGGCCGGTGCCACGATAGGGCACGTGGGTGATGTCGACGCCGATGAGATAATTGAGCAGCACGCAGCCGAGATGGGTTGCGGAACCCGCGCCTGCCGAACCGTATTGCATCTTTCCCTGGTTGGCTTTGGCATAGGCAACGAATTCTTGAAGGTTGTTCACCGGTAGGTCTTTGCGCGTGATGAGCACGATCGGGACCTCGGCAATCAGCGCGACCGGCACAAAATCCGTCGCCGCGTGATAGAGCGGCTTCTTGTACATGGTCTGGCTCTGCGCATGGGTGCCGACGGTGCCGAGCACGAAAGTGTAGCCGTCGGGCGCTGCATCGGCGACGCGCTTGGACCCGGTCATGCCGCCGGCACCGCCGACGTTCTCCACGATGACTTGTTGGCCGAGGGTCTCGCCCATGCGCTGGGCCATCACGCGGCCGAGCACGTCCGTGGGTCCGCCGGCGGCGAACGGAATGATCATCGTCATCGGCTTGGCGGGATAGGCCTGCGCCAGCGCCATGCTGGTAGCGGCGAGCAGGATGCCGCAGGCGCCGGCTACGCCCTTGAGCATGTTCCTCATTCCTGATTTGAGCATTTCGCTTCTCCTTGGTCGTTCGAGACAGTTGTCTCTTGCCCAGATGCTGGTCAAGTCGCTCTTTGACGCGGGCTCCCCACCTGCTTGAGGTCGGGCAACGGGCCGCGTAAGAGCAAACTCCGGGGAGGTCTTCTCGTGCCCAGCCAAGTGAGCTCGACGACACGCGTTGCCGTTGCGGGCCTCGGCGCCATCGGCCGCGTGCTCGCGCGCAGGCTCTCCGCCGGCGTGCCGGGATTCACGCTCGCCTGCGCCGCGGCACGCGACCATGCCAAAGCGCAAGCTTGGCTCGCTAGCGAGCGGATCGCATGCGCCTTGGTCGAACCCGAGGCCTTCCCTGCTCATGCCGATCTTGCAATCGAATGCACCCCGGCATCAATGCTCGAACGAATTTGCCGGCCGATGTTGGAGGCCGGAAAACAAGTGATGGTGCTCTCAGCCGGCGCACTGCTGCCGCGGCCCGATCTGATCGAACTCGCCAAGGCACGCGGAGGGCAGATCATCGTGCCGACCGGAGCGCTGCTTGGGCTCGATGCGGTCACCGCCGCGGCCGAAGGCCGCATTCATTCCGTGCGCCTGATCACGCGCAAGCCGCCGCGCGGCCTCGTGGGCGCTCCGTATCTAACTGCAAATGGCATCTCGGTGGAGGGGCTGAACGCGCCCAAGCTGGTCTTCTCCGGAACTGCTCGCGAGGCGGCGGCGGGATTTCCTGCCAACGTCAATGTGGCGGCGGCGCTGGCGCTCGCTGGCATCGGACCCGACCGGACCATGGCGGAGATTTGGGCCGATCCCTCGCTCGAGCGCAACTGCCACACCGTCGAAGTGGATAGCGACTCGGCTCGCTTCACCCTGTCGATCGAGAATATTCCCTCGGACAATCCCCGAACCGGACGGATCACGGCGCTCTCGGTGCTGGCGGCATTGCGCAAACTCGCCTCGCCCCTGCGAATTGGAACTTGAGTTAAGCCTCTGTAAACACGGGAAATTGCGCGGCGGCGTTGCTTTCGGGGGCAGGCCGTGGTCGGCATGGCCGGGCTAAAGGCTTAAGGTCCTTGGGAATTTTCAAATGCGCCGCGAGTTCCGTTTGGCCATAATCTTAGCGCCAAACCCAGCGAACATGCCCGCCGGCGGATAGGGGAAAGGGGGCCGCCTGGGGCCATCTCTGTGGCGGAAGCGTGAACCCAACGGTAGTTGCTTGCGACTAACGTGACGAGTCCGACCGCCAAAAGCGATGCAATCGACATCAGATGAGGTGCTGATCGGACGAATCGCGAACGGCGACCGGCTCGCTATGCAGGTGCTGTACGCGCGCTACCACGTGCGAGTGTTTCGATTCGTCGTGCGTCTGGTACGCGATGAGGCTGCGGCGGAGGACCTGATCAGCGAAGTGTTTCTCGACGTGTGGCGTCAGGCTGGTCGGTTCGAAGGGCGCTCCACGGTATCGACATGGATGTTGGCCATCGCGCGCTTCAAGGCCCTCTCGGCACTCAGGCGCCGGCTGGACGGGGAGTTGGACGAAGAGACTGCAAGCGCGATCGAGGATCCAACAGACGATCCGGGGATTACGCTGGAGAAGAAGGACAAGAGTGCAATGATCCGAAAGTGCCTGCTGGGACTTTCGGCGGAACACCGGGAGATCATCGACCTCGTGTACTACCACGAGAAATCGGTCGGAGAGGTAGCCGAAATCGTCGGCATCCCGGAGAACACGGTCAAGACGCGCATGTTCTACGCGCGCAAGCGGCTCGCGGAGCTGCTCAAGGCGGCAGGAATTGAAAGAGGTTGGCCATGAACGCGATTAGTAAGGAGCCGGAGCGCCACGAGATTGAAGCGCTTCTGCCGTGGCACGCGGCAGGGACGCTCAGTCGCCGCGACGCCGATCGCGTAGAACAAGCGCTTGCCGGCGACCGCGAACTGGCGCGCCGTTATGATCTGGTCCGTGAGGAGCTTGCCGAGACGATCCATCTCAACGAGACCCTCGGTGCGCCGTCGGCGCGCGCAATGGAGAAGCTGTTCGCCGCGATCGACGCCGAGGAGGCACGCGCGCCGCGGCGCCAGCGTCAGTTCGACTTCGGCAGCCGCGTGTCCGAATTCCTGTCGAAGCTCACGCCTCGCACGCTTGCCTGGTCGGCAACCGCCGCGGCTGCTGCGATCTTGGTGCAAGCAGCGGTGATCGCCGCGGTCATGGTCAAAGAGCCGGCAGCCCCGGCCGGGCCGGGACTCGCGAGTGCGGAAAGCGAAGGCTCATTTGCCGTCGTGCGCTTTGCGCCTCAAGCCACGGCGAACGACATCACCAATTTCCTCGGCGCCTATAAGGCCACCTTGGTCGAGGGGCCGCTGAACATGGGAGGCCAGCTCTACCGCATTCGCCTCTCCGAAACGAAGCTGCCGAAGGATGAACTCGGCAAGATCGTCCGCCAGATGCAATCGGAATCGAAGGTCGTCGGTTTCATTGCCGCCAAGGAGTAAGGCCCGGACGGGGGGCGGCCGCCGACGGCGAGCCCGGGAACGACCGTTTGCGCGGCTGCGGCGATTGTGACAGCGGTCCGGGTTCGGTCCGGCACGCGCGACCTACTAAGGCATTGAAATCTTATGCTTTCTCATTCGAGAGGCTGGGGTCAGGCGGGAGAAAGCCGGCCGAAAAATTCCCCTCGGAAGCTTAAAAATCGGCTTGAACCTTTTCACGACTTGCGGAGACTAATAGGCGAACAGGCCCACTGAGGCCTGAATTACAGCCCCGATCGGCGCTCACGCCCCCCCGATCCCCTGCGCCGATCAACGCGACCCGCCCGGATTTCCCCGTCCGGGCGGGTCAGTTTTTGGGCCCCCGCGTTGCGCCTCGCCCACGAGCAAGCGAAATCCCTCCTGGCATGGGCGGCTCCCGCCCTTGTGGCCCGCAGAAGGGCTATGATGTCGAGCGATTCGCTGATGTGCGTTGGGTGCAGCGATCCTGTGAGCGGTCTGCCGTTGCTTGTGCGTGTTCCGGACCAGACGATCCCATCTCGCCACGAGCGTTGCGACCCGGCTCCTCCATGTCGGCACGAATGCCTGCGCATGCACTCGACGCGGTCGCCCAAAAATGGCGCGCCCTCGCCGAGCGCCGCCGTGCGCATTTTCTCGAGCTCTATGACAGTGGGCGCTGGAAGCACTACTACAGCGAAGAGCAATTCCTCCATCGCATGCGTGAGGCCATTCGCCTGACGCAGAGATGGGCCGAGATCGCGCCGCCGATGGATGAAGTCGCGTCAGGGCAGGATCAAAGCCTTGCCGAAGGTCTGCGCCGGACCGCGGCTTGAAGCGCCTTCTCTCTTATCATGCGCCG
>Ga0081540_1002395_pt1 | contig 15295 bp, 12 predicted proteins | sample TabmetS2T1R1_FD_71024 | JGI IMG/M metagenome (GOLD analysis project Ga0081540, IMG submission 71024) | Tabebuia heterophylla rhizosphere microbial communities from the University of Puerto Rico - S2T1R1 | ecosystem: Host-associated > Plants > Roots > Rhizosphere ... | reverse complement strand
GAGTTTTGGCCACGCTGCCTATCTCGGCATCGGCGGCTATGCGGTGGGCATCCTCGCCTATGAAGGCATCGGCTCCGGCTTCATCCAGTGGCCGGTGGCGCTGGCGGCCTCGGCGCTGTATGCGCTCGTGATCGGCGCGCTGTCGTTGCGCACCCGCGGTGTCTATTTCATCATGATCACGCTCGCCTTCGCGCAGATGGCCTATTACGTCGCCTCGGGCCTCTCGCGCTATGGCGGTGACGACGGCCTCACCATCTACAAGCGCTCTACGTTCGGCGGCCTGATCGACCTGTCGAACCGCGTGCAGTTCTACTATCTCTGCCTCGGCTGCCTGTTCGGCGGCATCTATCTGATCTGGCGCATCATCAATTCGCGGTTCGGCATGGTGGTACAAGGCGTGCGCTCCAACGAGCAGCGCATGCAGGCGATCGGCTATCACGCCAACCGATATCGTCTGGTCTGTTTCGTCATCTCAGGCACCATCTGCGGCCTTGCCGGCGCGCTACTGGCGAACAATACCGATTTCGTCAGCCCAGCCGGAATGTACTGGACCCGCTCCGGCGAACTCATGGTGATGGTGGTGTTCGGCGGCATGGGCTCGCTGTTCGGGCCTGTCATCGGCACCATCGTATTTCTGCTGCTGGAAGAGCTGTTGTCGCAGTTTACCGAATACTGGGCGTTGATCATGGGCCCGCTGTTGCTGCTGATCGTGCTGTTCGCGCGCGGCGGCATCATGGGTTTGCTGGGGAGGTTGAGCCGTGGCTGATTCCTCAGGCGATCCCTTGCTCCGCGTTGAAAACCTGGTCCGCAGCTTCGGCGGCATCAAGGCCACCGACAATCTGTCGCTCGACGTCGCGCAGGGCGAACTGCACGCCATCATCGGTCCCAACGGCGCCGGCAAGACCACGCTGATCAGCCAGCTGACCGGGCAGTTGATGCCGAATTCCGGCGCCATTCACTTTGCCGGCCGCGACGTCACGTGGCTGCCGTCCTATCAGCGCAGCCGGCTCGGCCTGGCGCGCTCGTTCCAGATCACCTGCCTGCTGCCGAACTTCACGGCCGCCGACAACGTCGCACTCGCCGCGCAAGCCCATGACGGCCACTCGTTCCGCTTCTGGGGGGCGGCCCGCAAGGAGAAGCATCTGCGCGACGCGGCGCAGGCGGCGCTGACGCGGGTCGGGCTCGCCAGGCGCGCTGACGTGCCGGTGTCCGAACTGAGCCATGGCGAACAGCGCGAGCTGGAGCTTGCGGTGGCGCTCGCCACCAAGCCGCAATTGCTGCTGCTGGACGAGCCGATGGCCGGTCTCGGCGTCACCGAATCCGCGCGCATGGTGGCGCTCTTGAAGGAGCTGCGGAAGGAAGTGACCATCGTGCTGGTCGAACACGACATGGAGGCAGTGTTCGCGCTCGCCGACCGCATCACCGTGCTGGTCTACGGCCGCGTGATCGCGTCAGGCGATCCCGACGCCATCAGGAACAACGAGGAAGTCAAGCGCGCCTATCTCGGCGACCAGCATGTGGTGGTTGGTCATGGCTGAAACCTTGCTCGAAATCGACGGCATCGAAACCTGCTACGGCCTCAGCCAGGTGCTGTTCGGCCTGTCGCTGAAGGTTCAGTCCGGCGAGATGGTCGCCCTGATGGGCCGCAACGGCATGGGCAAAACCACGACCATCCGCTCCATCATGGGCATGACGCCGGCCCGCGCCGGCAAGGTCCGTTTTGCGGGCGAGGAAGTGCGCAGCCTGCCGTCGTACAGAATCGCAAAGCTCGGCATCGGCCTGGTGCCGGAAGGCCGCCAGATCTTCCCGAACCTGACGGTGTACGAAAATCTGGTCGCGGCTTCCGGCAACCGTCTGGCCAATCCCGATCCCTGGACCATCGACAAAATCCACGCGCTGTTTCCGCGGCTCGCCGAGCGCAGCAGCAACATGGGCGTCACGCTGTCGGGCGGCGAGCAGCAGATGCTGGCGATCGGCCGCGCGCTGATGACCAATCCGAAGCTGTTGATCCTCGACGAAGCCACCGAAGGCCTCGCGCCCCTGATCCGCGAGGAAATCTGGAACTGCCTGTCGATGCTGAAGGGCAGGGGCCAATCGGTACTGGTCATCGACAAGAACGTCGCCAACCTCGCCAAGATCGCCGACCGCCACTACATCATCGAACGCGGGCGGACGGTGTGGACGGGCACGAGCGAGCAGTTGGTCGCCGAGCCGGATCTGCAGCATAGGTATTTGGGGATTTGACTTCTGGACGCCCTGGTAGAAAGATAAGGAGATCGATAGTAAAAGTAGTGGGTCCTGGGAGGGGCTCATGGCTGGCTTTCGATCGTTTCGATGCGCGGCTGTTGTCTTGGTGCTGCTGCTCGCGGCACTGGCCACCTCGACGCGAGCGAGTGGTGACGCCTGCAAGAAGAATGAATTCAAGGTCCAGGATGTCAGGCTTCTCATCGTCCCGAACGCCGATGGAATTTCCTCGCAGTGGACGCTGTCGGGATACGCGCTGGTCGCGGATCTGGACAAGTTGTCGAAGGCGCCTATCGACGCGCTTTGCGCTGCCGGAATCGGCGACAAGTTCCAAGTCAACAAGTTGGAAGTCTGCCCTGCGTTCTTCATGCTGCAAAGCGGCGACGCGGTAAAGCGCGATGGAAACGGGATCCAGTTCTCGTTTTCGCGGCGCATGCCTAGCCAGGGTTCCGAGATCCAACTTTCCCAGAATTCCGGCGGTTACGCTTGCTCTGAGCGCTTCATCGTTGAGGTCCGTCCAGGCGAGCATCGCCGCTTCCTCGGGATCGACGGTCTTCCGAAATCGCTCGTTGAGGACCGCGTGGAGTTTGAGATTCCCGCTGGCGTCGACGCAAAGGATCTGAGTATTCGGATACTCGTCGCCAGCGAGCGCAATTTGAATTCGCCAACATCATGGCTGGAGCCCATCAAGGGAATTCAACTGCAACGGCTGGGGCGGGCGCTGTTGCTCTCACTGATGGTAGCCGCGCTTTTCGCGATCCTCGAGAAGGTTCACTCATTTCCGTCAACGTTTGGCCCGGTATCGAGCTATCTCAGGTCTCCCATTACGGCGGCGATGGCGTTTTATATGACCGGCGCACTGACTGAATGCGCTACGAACATCGTCTCCGTGATCCTGATGCCAAAATTGGTCGGTTCTGCGAACACCACTCTGGAATGGACCAGCGCTATCTCTCGGATAGGAAGTGAGTTTAATCTTTTTCTTCTCCTTCTCTATCCCACTACCGAACTGGCCGTGCTTGGCGCCATTCTTGTCATTGCGATTCTCTTCCGGCTGGTCTTCGCGCTGCCCGCTTATGTGTTCGGCACTACCGGCCGCGTAATGGAGTTTCCCTTTCGAGTGATACTGTGGGCCGCCGTGATCGCAGTGGCGGGAGCTGTGTTTGCAATACTAATCCTGCTGATCGAGAGCGTAGCGCCGTGGCTTGGATTCGAACTTCCTGCGCTTGTCGTTTCGCTGGTCTGCGCGTTGATTAGCGTAAGTGCGCTACGCCATGTGTTTTATCTGTCGGTTCGCCAAATCGTCATAATTGCCGCCATTGTTGCCGTTGTGGTCCTGTTCCCCACGGACTCCATAATTAAGACCTCAGGTGAGCCAAGATTCGGCGATAACGCACGGGCATGGGCGACCTTCCTGAGCAGCTTCATGGCGATTTTCATCTACGTTGCGGCGCTCACCGGCTTTGCCTTTCGCGTCGCTGGAAGCGATGAGTGCAGAGATCGGCTCGCTGGGCAGTGGCTTATCTTTCTGCTGATCCTGCTTGTGGCTGCTTTTTCAATCGCTCACCCGACAAATGCCCTCGCCGTGGCAGGCTTGATGGTGATTTCGACCCGCCTGTTACTGCCGTCCCAGGGAAATCCCGAGGAAACAGTTCCCGGACGCACCGCGGGGATCGACTGGGAATCAAGCGAGGAAGCCTTTCCGTTCATCGTGGGCGGGCTAGCGGCTCTCATTTTTTTGATTCAATTCGCTTTTGCCAAAACGGAAGGCGATTTCAACCAGCGCTTCGCGCTGCTCGATCTCGCAAACGTACCGCGGACGTTCGCGCTGGGCGCTGTCGCCGGGCTTGTGCTCGCCCGCGCCGGTCCCTTACTCAAGGGGGACTCGGCGACACTGAAGGCTGCCAACATCAGCGCCGTAATTCTGGTCGCAAGCATTGCGGCGCAACTCGCCACACTAAAAGGAAATTTTGTTGCGGTGTTGACTGCCAATTTTGGCGTGATCGCCTCTCTGATTACTTGCGCGCTGGTCGTGTACGATTTGCCAAGTGCCAGGAACAGCGAAGGACATCTAGAATGGCGAGAAATGTTCAAGGGAACCGCCCTCGCGCACAGTGTGCCCTTCTTGTCGGCTATGGCGGTGGCGTTGTTCTCCGCCCTTAGTCCGATCTTTCTGCACGAACTTACCAACACCGTCGGAACGGCCTTGCGGACAACCTTGAACCAAGTGCAATCTGCGGAGGATGCGCGCAAGGCGCAGCAATCTGCGGAGGATGCACGAAAGGCGCAGCAGGAGGCCGCGGCAAAGGCGCAGCAAACACAGCCGGCCCCCTCCCAGAATCAGGGCAAGTGACACCACTCAAAACATCTCGAAATATTCGCGGTGCTCCCAGTCCGACACTTCGGCCTGAAACCGCTCGATCTCCGCATTCTTGATGTGGACGTAATAGTCGACGAACTCCGCGCCCAGCGCCTGCCGGAAGAACGGATCGTCGTTCAGCGCAAACACCGCCTCGCGCAGGCTCTTCGGCAATAGCGCAGCCTTGGTCTCGTACGGCGCATCTGCCGACGGCCCCGGATCGAGCTTGCGATCGACGCCATCAAGCCCTGAGAGGATCTGCGAGGCCATATAGAGGTACGGGTTCGCCGCCGGCTCGCCGATGCGGTTTTCCAGCCGCGTGGCGGCGTCGCCCGGTCCGCCGAGCACGCGGATCATGACGCCGCGGTTGTCGCGGCCCCAGATCGCGCGGTCCGGCGCCAGCGAGTAGGAGCGGTAGCGCTTGTAGCCGTTGATGGTCGGGGTCGTGAACACGGTGGAGGCGCGGGCGTGCTCCAGCAGTCCTGCGAGATAGAAACGACCGAACGGGCTCAACGCCTCGCCCTTGTCGCCGGCCATGAACGCATTCTCGCCGCTTGCGCGCGACACCAGCGATTGATGCAGGTGCCAGCCGGACGCGAACACGTTGGGTAATTTCGGCCGGCACATGAAGGTGGCGTGAAAACCGTGGCGTCGCGCGATCTGCTTCACGGCGGCGCGAAACAGCACCATGTTGTCGGCGGGCGTAAGCCCCTTGGTCGGCGCAAAAGTGAATTCGCACTGGCTCGGGCCGAACTCGACCTCGACCGATCGTAGCGGCAGGCCGAGCGCCAGCACGTCGCGGCGGATAATTTCCAGCGCTGGCTCCATCTGGTCGTAGCGCTGCTCGGTCAGGTATTGATAGCCGTGCGAGAGCAGGCTCACCGAAGGCGGACGTCCGGGCTGGCCGGCATCCTCCGGCGCCATATGCGCGTCTTCAAGCTTGAAGAGGTGGAATTCGACCTCTAACCCCGCAACGAAATCGTAGCCGCGTTGTCCAAGCTGGTCGATCACTTTGCGATAGAGATGCCGCGTCGCGAATGGCACGGGGCGGCCGTCGTTGAAATAGAGGTCGCACAGCAGCCAGCCCGTGGTCGGCGCCCACGGCAGCACGCGAAACGTGGTGGGGTCGGCCACCATCAGCACGTCAGCGGCGCCCTCCATTTCCTTCATGCCAAACCCGCCGCCGGCCGTGAACACCGGAAACACCGTTTTGTGCGAGGTGTCCTTGGCGAGCATCGTGGTGGTGATGGAGCAGCCGCTTTCCAGCGAGGCAATCGCTTCGGATGCGACCAGCGTCTTGCCGCGCAAGATGCCGTGCTGATCGGGAAATGAAAGCCTGACGACTTCGAGCTTCTGCTCTTCGACGATCTTGCGAAGGCGGCTCGCAGCTTCCTGCTGCTCTTTCGACCAGAGCCCGTGACGTTCGACAAAACTCAACGCGTTGCTCCCGCGAGTCTGAATTGAGGCATTGGAACAGCGCTATATCGGCCGTCATTGCGAGGAGCGAAGCGACGAAGCAATCCATTTCTCCGCTTGCGGCGCGGTGGATTGCTTCGCTTTGCTCGCAATGACAGGGGAGAGACCATCATTCGGCCGCTGAAAGGTGCCGGATCTTGCCGGCGATCTCGCTCGGCACCGGCGCGGCCCACGGCGCGCCGCGGCGGCGTTTTACGTCGACCTCCATCCAGTAGATTTCCCAGCCGCGCGTCGGGCCGATGCCGTCCATCGTTGCCGGGCCCTGGATGCTGCGGGCATGCCCGGCGTCGAGGAACATGAATGGCTTCTCGCCGCCGCCGACCTTTTCGATCTCCTGCCGCAGCAGGCGGCGATACTGCACGATCGCCTTGTCCGAGGTGCCGAGGTGTTCGTTGGTGCGGTCCTGGATCGCGCCCATCGATTCCACCGCCCACTGGTCGTGGACGTTGATGTCGGCCCCCATGCCGGTATAGGTTTCGGTCGCCTGTTCGTGCGGATCAAAACCGTAATCGTTGCTCTTGTTCTTGCGCGATTTGTAATCCGGCAGCTCGTACAATTCGAGGCGCTGGTCGCGCATCTTCTTCTTGTCGACCGCCGCCGTGTAGCTGGTGAAGATCGCGTACCAGTAGCAGTTCTCGTCATCAACGGGCACATGCCACTGCGTGATCGTCATCTCCTGACTCATCGGGATGACGAAGCCGTGCGGAAAAAGCTGGTTGGTGACGCGCACATGCGTCCGCTCTGCATCCAACTCGCGCAGCGCGATCAGCCGCAGCCCGTATTCGGTGTGTTCGACATTGATGATCGGGTTGTCGTATTCGCGCAGGATTTTCGTCATCGGCATGTCGCTTCCCGCCGACGCGCCGCGGAACTGCTTGCCGTAGGCAGTTGACGTATCCTCGTCCTCGAAGAAGCGATGCAGGAAGGAAGCGTGGGCCGGATCGATGCCGACTTCCAGCGCCTGCAGCCAGTTGCAATTGATGTGGCCCTTGAACACAAAGGTATGGCTGTCGGGCGCGACAAAACAGTCGATCTCCGGAAACGCCGGCGGCTCGCCTTCGCCCAGATAAGCCCAAAGGATGCCGCTCTTCTCGACCACGGGATAGGCGCGCTGCCGGATGCCCTGGCACAGTTTTGAGTCCTTCGGCTCTGCGGGCGTTTCCAGGCATTGGCCTGAGACATCGAACAGCCAGCCATGAAAGGCGCAGCGCAGCCCGCCATTTTCCAGACGGCCGAAGGCGAGATCGGCGCCGCGATGGGCGCAGTGGCGGTCGATCAGGCCGTAACGGCCTTCCTCGTCGCGAAACAACACGAGATTTTCGCCGAGAAGTTTGACCGGCCGAACCGGCCGCGGTCCCTGCAACTCATCCACCAGCGCCGCCGGCTGCCAGTACATCCGCATCAGCTTGCCGCAGGGGTCCTTGCGGCCGGTGCGGGTGATCAGGTCGTTCGCTTCCTGGCTCATCATGGCGAGGATCTCCGCAGGTCAGGTTTGTTCGCCTATTGAACTTTTGTGCGATTTTAGCGTAGGCTTGGAATTAGGCAAGCGGATTATGGAGGCAGCGATGCCGAAGCTTAAGCGCGTGGGAGACGCAGACAACCGTGGCGCGACCGATTTCATCGAAAGCCTCGATCGCGGCCTGCGCGTGCTGGAGGTGTTCGGCGGCAGCCGGCAGCCGATGACGCTGAGCGACCTCGCCAAGGCGGCCGACCTGCCGCGCGCCACCGCGCGGCGGATTCTCTTCACGCTCGAACGCGCCGGCTTCGTCGCCACCGACGGCAAGCTGTTCCGCCTGATGCCGCGCGTGCTGGTGCTGGCCTCCAGCTATCTCGCGTCCAACCACGTCGTCTCGGTACTGCAGCCAGCGCTCGATCGGCTGTCAGGCGAGGCGCAGGAAATTTCGTCGATGGCGATCCTCGATGGCGACGACGTCGTCTTCATCGCCCGCGCCAGCCCGACGCGGATATTTTCCGCAGGGATCGATATCGGCTACCGGCTGCCGGCGTTCTGCACCTCGGTCGGCCGTGTGTTGCTGTCGCGCTTGTCCGACGACGAACTGGCCACGGCGCTCGGCAAAATGGACCTTGCGCCGCTGACACCGTTCACCGTCACCGACAAAAAGCTGCTGCAAAAGACGATCATCGCCGATCGCGCGAAAGGTTATTCGCTGGTCGATCGCGAAGCCGAGCCAGGCTTCCGCTCTATCTCCGTGCCGGTCCGCCGCTACGACGGCGCTATCGTCGCCGCCATCAACATGGGCGCGCATGTCGACCGCGTGTCGTCAGCCGAGATGGTCGAACGCTTTTTGCCGCGTCTGCGCGAGGCGGCGGCCTCGGTCACGTCGATGCTGGTGTGATGCGCATGCTCCCGCCGTTGCGCAGCTCGGATAAGGCACGGCGAAATATGCACTGGGTCTGGTGAAGGCATCGCTGTCTCCGCCGTCATTGCGAGCGAAGCGAAGCAATCCATAGCTCCGCAAGTTGGGGCATGGATTGCTTCGCGGCGCACGCAATGACGGGGATAGTGCGATCGCATTGTCGGGCTCTAGGCATTGAGCCCGACGCGGCGAACGATCTTCTGGGCGGTTGCTTTCGCTGGATTCATCGCGCTATCCAGTTTGAGGCAATCGGGCCGCTACACCGGACGGCTCCATTCCGGTCTGAGCAAGGACATCAGGCGCATGGATCGAAAGGCGCCATCGGCATCCCGGTGGATGTCTCGCACGACGCCTTCCTCGACGAATGCGTTCTTCAGATAGGCGCGATGGGCCCGTTCGTTGTCTTCGAATACGAACAGCTCGACGCGATGTGCGTCCAGATCGTCGAAGCAGATTTTCAGGAGAGACCGCAGGAAGCGCGATCCGGTGCCGCGGCCCGCATCCTGCACGGCGATGCGGCGGAGGCGCAGGCATCGATTCTCGCTTCCGACATTCTGCAGGATCGCAAATCCTGCAATATCGTCTCCCTCGCGCGCCAGATAATATCTGCAGGACGGGTTTTCGATCGCAGCGGCATGCTGCGCGGCCTCCCACCTGCCAACGAGCCGCGCGTAGCCCTCGCCGCGCTCGAGGTGCATCATGGCCGGGATGTCAGATTTGGATGCGGGGTCGATTTTCATGTCACGGTCACCATGCGCGGTCTGTCAGGGCAAAACGTATAGCCCGAAATGACCGACGATGTTCTGCGCAGTCACATCCGCCGGATTCGTCCCGATGTCCAGCTTGAGGCAATCGGGCCGCGGCACGGCGGTGAGGAAGTCTGCCGCATCGCCGATATCTGATCAGGCGCTTAAGGCGCGGGCCAGCGCTTCAGCGCGGCTTCGATCGCTTCGAATTTGGCGACAATCTGCGGGGTCACCAGATAGCGAAGGATGCCCGCGACCGTCAGGCCGACGATCATCGTTACGATCGTGTATTGCGCCATCAACACCAGCAATATCGAACGCAGCCGGCGCCGCCGAACTTTCGGCGCGCTGGCGACAGCAAGGATGGCGGCGTCTTCGCCTTCAACTGCGCTCATGCGACCCTAGAGTTCGGATAGAAGCTGATCGAGGCGCGACTGGAGCCGCCGGTTTGCCCGTTCGGCCGCGCGCAGCTTGCGCGCCAGGTCCAGCGGAATGACGTCGCTCGTCTCCTGGACGGTCTTTTGCGCATCTGAAAACGCCAGGCCGGCCGCGTTGCGGTCGCGCCAGATGAGGTGGGCCCGGCACGAGAGACCCCTGCGCTCGATCTCGAAATCAACCCGGTCGGGCAACATGGTCGAATTCTCGAATTCGATCTTGGCCCCGCACTTGCTGAAATTGCGCACGATGCAGGCAAGCGTCGAATTGCGCGCGTTGAACGCGACCATTCCACCGTAATAGACGCGGTTTCTGGGATGCTGACGCCGCTCCAGCATGATTTGTCCTCCATGCGATTAACGATTTGGTAACACACTTTGAGGCTGTGCTGCAGCGGGCGCTCGCATGGAACTTGCGCGGTGGTTAACGGTAGCGCGGGCATGACGTTGCACGCGTCAGTCTGATGCGCGCTGGGCGACTGTGGCCGCAGCGAGCGGTCTCTCGCGGTGCATGCGTCGGCCATTCAGCACGGCGCCGATGACGCTGTAGCGGACCAGGAACTGGTAGCTCGCAAACATCAGAGGGAGAGCAATTAGCAGAATCGCGCCGAATTTGATCGGCCATGGCCAGTCGAGGTTGGAGACCGCGACCTGCAGCGCCATCAGGATCGGCAGGTGAATGAGGTAGAGCCAATAGGACGCGTCGGCGAGGTAGCGGCGCATAGGGCTGAAGCCGGACAGGAAGCGCAGGGCACCGCCGATTGCGGCAAAGGTCGTGGTCCAGATCGCGAGTGCGTAGCAGACCGCGCCTGCGAGCCTGACGGCGTCGTAACCGATCGGCTCGGGCCGCGTCGCGATTATGACGGCGAGGACGAGGCTCGCCGCAATCAGGCCGATCGCGAGCACGAGGTTGAGCAGCCAGCGTCGCTCCAGAATCCGGGTCAGATCGACCTGCCGATGCAGCAGCCAGCCGAAGCCGAACGCCGTGCCGAAGCCAATCAGCGCTTGCAGGTTGGTGACGAGCGACGCGTCAGGCGTTCGCACCCCAACCCAGCCCATCCAACTCGGATCGAGGCTCAACGTGACCCCGATCGGCACGGCCAGGATCGCGGGCGCGAGCCGGCTGCGCATCAGGAGACCGATCAGACGATCGACATGCGCGCGCACGCGGCCGTTCAGGTCGAGCCAGGCCACGCCGGTGCGCAGCACGAGCACCGCGGCATAGAATTCCAGCAGCACATAGAGGAACCAGAGATGGGTGAGGGGAAATTTCGGCAGCATCGGCGGCCAGCCTGGGGAGCCGGGCGGTGGGCCCCCATTGGGGAAGCTGGCGGCCCAGAAAATGACCCCACCCATCGCCGTGAACAGGATCGGCCAGCCGACCACCAGCGGCAGCGCAATGCGCAGCAGCCGGTCCTTGATGAAGCCCCCGGCGCCGCGACGATGGAAACTGAGGTGAGCGAAGAATCCGGCGATCAAGAAGAAGGTCGTCATCCTGAACACGTGAATCGAGAAGAACAGCACGCCAAGCGTCAAGCTGGGATGGCTATCCTGGATGATCCAGAATCGCGATGGCGCCGGGACGAATGACAGCGTCGCGTGCAGGACGATGCCGAGCAGCAGGGCAAAGCCTCTGACAGCGTCGAGGGCATGCAACCGCTCATGTGCAGGTTCGGTTTTCGCCATGGGACCCCCAAGGACTGCAACGATCAAGAATCATCGTTGCAGTCTGCCGGACCGTGCAAATCCGTTCTTGCCCGATCCAGAATTCGGCTAACCGATTTCTCGGGCGGACTGACCGATTTTTGAATGTTCGTGGCTTTCCGATGCGTTTGCCGGCGATCGGGTGAGGGCGTCCCGCCGGAACTCGGTCGGCGTCGTGCCGGTATCGGCCTTGAAGGCGCGATTGAACGGTCCGATCGACTGGAAACCGGCGTCCATGGCGATGGTCAGCACCGGAACGTCGCGCTGGCTCAGGTCGGACAATGCGGCCTTGGCCTCGTCGATCCGGTAGCGGTTGAGGAACGCATTGAAGTTGCGATGGCCGAGCCCTTCGTTGATTGTCTGTCTGAGCCGATGTTCTGGCACGTCGAGTTTGGCCGCGAGCATGGCGATGGTGAGGCCCTCCTGGCGGTAGATGCGCTCGACGGACATCAGATGGTCGAGGCGGCGCAACAGGACGGGCGCGATGGCATCGCGTCCACCATGGGCACGCGGTCCGATCTGAGCGACACTTGCTGCGTCGCCGGAAGCGTCCATTGCCGTCGCCGCGATGGCGGGACCGGCCGGCGGATGAAACACGCTCCATCCGGCCAGTGCCGCCAGTGCCAACAGGCCAATCGCACTGAGAAGGCTTCCGGAAATGCCGAGTCCGGCAATGCCGGATCCTGAAATACCAGGGCTGGCAGATGAGATTGGTATCAGGCTGGCGCCGGTGAGGGCGGCAATGAACAGCAGCGACAAGGCCAGGATCGCAAGCCGCAGCCGGCGTCGCCCGGCGACCAGATCGGCGCTCCACGTCCTTACCGTCTGTGCGATTGCAGAAAGCGCCAGCGCCAATTCCACCAGCGACAGCAATCGAGCACCAGCTTTGGCGAGCATCGGCCAGGCCGTCCACCCAAGAGATATCGAGAAACCGATACCGACAACGATCAGCCACAAGGCGCCGTGCCAACGTCGAGCGACGAAATCGTCATCGAACGCCGCCCGGGCCCACAGCCAGAACAGGACCGGGTTGCCGCCCAGAAGCGGCAAGGTCCACCACAAGGTTGTCTTCGGTACGAAGGGCGCGGTCGCGATGGCATAGGCCGCGGCGCCGGCGGACATGGCCACGCCAAAAAGCTTGATCGCATCGAGGGGGCGAGCCCGCACCAATACGACGACCACCAGCATCAGGAACAGGCCCGTGGCGGCGCCGCGAAGGCCGAGGTCGAGCGCGATGAGACCCATGCCGTTCACAATTCAGATGGTCTCCGCCAGGCGCAGCAGTGCGTTTACGATCGCTGGTTTGCCGGTAGCGGGAGCGTCATTGGGGAAGCGACGTTTCATGCACGAGGAATAGCGCGAATGGCCGGCCGGTGCGAGATACGACGGTCAGAAAATCTGGGATAGCCCGTTTACCCCAGCGCAAACATGCGCGCGTTGCGGCGCAGCACCGGCTCCACCGCATCGTTCAAACGCGCGGCGGCGGCATCGACGGAAAGGCCCGCAGTATCGACCACGGCGGAAGCCCGCGCATAAAGCGGTTCGCGGCTGATGAGGATGTTGCGCAGCTCCGCCATCGCGGAGCGGTCATCCGCCATCGGGCGCAGATCGCCCTGGCGGCGGACGCGGGCCATGTGCTCTTCCGGCTCGGCCTTGAGCCAGATGGTGTAGAACGACGACAAGATCAGGTCGAAGGTTAAAGGCTCGGAGACGATGCCGCCGCCGGTCGCCAGCACCATTAATTCCTTGCGCGCCAGCAATTGTGAAAGCGCCGCCTGCTCCATGCGGCGAAAGCCTTCCTGACCGTAGAGCGCGATGATCTCGGCGACGGACAGCCCGTTCTGTGCCTCGACCTCCTTGTTGAGCTCGACGAACTTCCAGCCGATCTTCTTCGCCAGCATCTTGCCGAGTGTGGATTTGCCGGCGCCGCGCAGGCCAATCAGGGCGATGCCGGAGAAGGAAATTCGTCGCTGCGCCGACATGCTGCCGCCGGCGAGGGCGTCCTTGGCCTGGGCGATCTGGGCAGGCGTCGCCTTGCGCAGCAGGTCGCGGATGACCGCCCAATCCGGTGTCGGCTCGGCGGAAGGAATCAGGTCTTCCAGATGCGCGCCCATCGCGTTCGACACGCGCCGCAGCAGCACGATCGAGACATTGCCTTTGCCGCTCTCAAGCTGTGCGATATAGCGCTCGGAAATGCCCGACACTTTTGCGAGCACTTTTCGCGACATGCCGCGTAGCGCCCGCATGGTGCGCACACGCTGGCCGAGCTGCTCGAGAAAGCCGGTTTCGGGGTCGCTGGCCTCGGTCAATTTGCCTCGTTCGGCTTTGCCGGTAGTTGCACGGTTTTCGGAAACATAATGCCGATGAGGATTGACAGCAAGCACCGCTGGTGTCTTTGTATGAATTATAATTCTTAAAACTGGGGAGAAGCGTCGTGAGCGGCACGTCCGGTTCGTATAATGCGGTGACCTGGCTGCTCGATCGCAATATCGACGAGGGCCGCGGGGCCAAGCTCGCCTTCACCGATACCGTCTCCGAGCTCACCTATGGCGATCTGCAGCGGCAGAGCCGCCGCGCGGCCAACATGCTGCGGCGTCTCGGCGTCCGCCGCGAAGAGCGCGTGGCGATGATCATGCTTGACACGGTGGATTTCCCTCCCGTGTTCCTCGGTGCGATCCGCGCCGGCATCGTGCCGGTGCCGCTCAACACACTGCTGACGTCGGATCAATACGCTTACGTTCTGGCCGACAGCCGCGCACGCGTCCTGTTCGTGTCCGAGGCGCTGTATCCCGTCGTGAAAGACATTGTCCGGCGGATGCCCGACCTCGAACATGTCGTGGTGTCCGGCAACGATGCGTTCGGCCACAAAAGACTTTCCGATGAGCTTGCAAAGGAAACCGATTCCTTCGCGACCGTGCCGACCCACGCCGAGGAGCCGGCATTCTGGCTCTATTCCTCCGGCTCCACCGGCATGCCGAAGGGCGTGCGGCACCTGCATTCCAATCTGCAGGCGACGGCTGAGACCTATGGCAAGCAGGTGCTCGGCATCAAGGAGAGCGACGTCTGCCTCTCCGCGGCCAAATTGTTTTTCGCCTATGGGCTCGGCAACGCCCTGACCTTCCCGATGTCGGTCGGCGCCAGCACGGTGCTGAATGCGGAGCGGCCGACGCCGGCTCGGATGTACGACCTCTTGAACAAGTACAACCCTACCATCTTCTTTGGCGCGCCGACGCTGTTCGCCTCCATGTTGAATGACGAGGCGGCGAAGCACGAGCGTGCCGGCACGCGGCTGCGCGTCTGTACCTCCGCAGGCGAAGCCTTGCCGGAATCGGTCGGCAATGCCTGGAAGGCACGCTTCGGTGTCGACATCCTCGACGGCGTCGGCTCGACGGAGCTGTTGCACATCTTCCTGTCGAACGCACCCGGCGATATCAAGTACGGCTCCTCCGGCCGTCCGGTGCCTGGCTACAAGGTGCGGCTGGTGAACGAAGCGGGCGAGGAAGTGCCGGACGGCGAGGTCGGCGAGCTCCTGGTCGAAGCGCCCTCGGCGGCCGAAGGCTACTGGAATCAGCGCAGCAAAACCCGACAGACGTTCCAGGGCCACTGGACCTACACCGGCGACAAATACACGCGCGATGCCGACGGCCGCTACACTTTCTGCGGCCGTGCCGACGACATGTTCAAGGTCTCCGGCATCTGGGTCTCACCGTTCGAGGTCGAGAGCGCGTTGATCGCCCACCCCGCGGTGCTGCAGGCCGCCGTCGTGCCGGAAGCCGATTCCGATGGGTTGTTGAAACCGAAGGCCTTCGTGGTATTGCGCCCGGATTGCAACACCGACGGTCTGTTTGAATCGCTGAAGGAGCACGTCAAGCAGAAGATCGGCCCGTGGAAATATCCGCGCTGGATCGACGTCGTGGATTCGTTGCCGATGACCGCGACGGGGAAGATTCAACG